>Ga0182743_1000253_pt1 | contig 79782 bp, 71 predicted proteins | sample eDN3rd30CKraftOP_FD_128522 | JGI IMG/M metagenome (GOLD analysis project Ga0182743, IMG submission 128522) | Enriched Organic Plus compost microbial communities from Emeryville, California, USA - eDNA 3rd pass 30_C Kraft OP (version 2) (version 2) ... | reverse complement strand
CGGGCTCGTGACCTTCACGGGCAGCAAAACCTACCTGGAAAGCCTCGCGAGCGCACAGTCGGCAGATCTTTTGCTCCTGATTGACGCGCCGGCGGATACGAGTGTGTTCCTGCCGAGCAAGATCGTTGACTATTTCATGCTGAAGCGCCCGATCCTGGGCATCACACCGAGGCGCGGCGCTTCCGCCGAGGCGCTGCGAGGCGCCGGCTGCCCGGTGATCGATCCTGAGGACTACGATGGAATACTCGCGGCTCTGGCTGAATCGTTCCAACAATGGGAGACTTCCGGTGCGGCTGGGCCAATCCCTTCGGGGGCAAGCTTGGACGCTTTCGGGATTGAACAGGTAGCCGAGAGGTTCGAGGCCGCGCTGCTTTCTGCAAGTCCGAAAATCGCAGCGGCGGCAAGCGAAGAACGGCAACCTCCTCTGTTGTCGCCGGAAGGCGTTGCTGCGGTTCTTGATGAACGGAGAGGCCGTGCCAAGGGAACGGTGACGGCAATGCTGTGGAACTCGGATGCCTCGGCAGCGGAGGCTTTGCTGGCCCGGCCTGACGTCGAAAGTGTCATCCTGACCGGTGCCGATCCCGCCCTTGCAGATCTGCTTCCGGATCGTTGCGGTGGGTGGAACCCTGCGGCTGGGGCGCTGACGCTTCCCGGACGCCTTTCTGCAGAACTTCACTATTTCGTGCCAGGAGCGCAGTGGCCGTTCGGTGTCAAGACGACCTATCATCTGATGCGGCGCAAGGTTCGACACGTGGTGTTCCACGACCGGGATCTTGGAACAGTGCGCACCAGCACAGCCGCACTTCTCGTCGCCGCCGGCGCTGGCTCTCTGCGATACCGGTTCAGCCGCGCTGCGGTAGGTCGGCTGCTCGATCAATCCATGCCGGGATTTTCGGTGGATGTCATTCGGCGCAATATCGCCGCGCGTCCCTCGCCAACCAAAGCTGTTGCCGGCCGGGTCATGCTCGTGACTGGTTCGCTGGGGCCGGGTGGCAGCGAACGCCAGACCGCCAATACGCTGCTGGGCCTTAAGGCAGCTGGGGTCACGGATATCTCGCTGCTGTGCGCCCAACCGCTGGTGCCGCCGTATGATTTCTTCTATCCGGCGCTCGAGGAAGCCGCGATTCCCTGCCTGCACCTCTGGGACGAGGCGCTGCGAGCAAGTTCGACCGGGGAGCTGACCTCCAGTCAACTGTTGGTCGTGCAGGCAATGGGACGGCTCGGCGTACGCCGAGACGCCTTCCTCAGCTACTTCCGGGTGTTCAGCGAACGGCGGCCGGAAATCGTGCATACCTGGCTCGATGACATCAACGTGACGGCCGGCATCGCTGCAGTGCTTGCCGGCGTTCCGAAGGTGGTGATCGGCTGCCGCAGCCTGGCGCCCCACAACTTTCCTTTCCATCAGAGGTACATGAGGCCGCTTTATAGGCTACTTGCCAAGCAGCCCAACGTGACGATCCTCAACAACTCGGAGGCGGGCGCCCGTGACTATAGGCAATGGGCTGGCCTCACAGCGGACATCCGCGTGATCCGCAACGGTTTCGATTTTCCTGCACTGAGCGGGGATCGCGAGGCCATTTCCCGTCGCATTCGTGGCACCCTCGGCATTCCCGTCGACGCCGCACTGGTGGGCACCATCATGCGGCTGTCACAGGAAAAGCAGCCCGATCTGTGGCTGGATATTGCTGAACGGACGAAGGAAGCGCGAACGGACGCGCATTTCATTATTGTTGGCGATGGCCCCATGATGGCGGACCTCAAGAAAAGGATTGAGTCTTCGTCGCTCAAAGGCAGTGTCAGCCTTCTGGGGCGCCGGCACGACGCGGTTGAGTTGCTGGCCGCCATGGACGTCTTCCTGCTGACATCGTCAGTGGAAGGGCTGCCGAACGTGGTGGTGGAAGCTCAGGCCGAGGGCGTCCCGGTCGTCGCGTCAGACGTCGGGGGTGTTAGCGAGGTCTTTACTGATGGAGATACTGGGGTGATCATCCCCACCCAGGCTGTTTCCGATTTTGTGGACGGCATACTCAAGGTACTGAAGGACCCCGACCTGAGGACGCGTGCCCGAGACCGTGGGCCCGTCAGCATGCGGGAACGCTTCTCGGTGGAGCGTATGATCAAGGAAACGATCGACGTTTACGGAAGGACCGGATGACAGAGGCGGACCGGCGGCTGTGAGCGATCGAATCCTTTTCGTCATTGGTTCCCTCAACTACGGCGGAGCGGAACGGCACCTTGTTCAGGTGCTTCCGCAGCTTGCCAAGCGAGGCTATGCGGTGGAGGTCTTTGCGCTTTCCGAGCCCGGCGCACAGGCTCGCCTGCTCGAAGAACAAGGGATACGCGTCTACGCTCCTGCGCTAGCGCCCGGACCTGCCAATGCTCCCTACAGGATGCTGAGGCTGATCGTAGCCTCCTGGTCCTTGTCGATTCACCTGGTCACTACCCGGCCGAACACTGTTCATTTCTTTCTCCCACAGGCATACCTGCTGGGTGGACTATGTTCCCTGCTCACGGGCTCACCGCGAAAAGTGATGAGCCGCCGCAGCCGTAACTTCTACCAACGCAAGCATCCTTCCATGGCGCGGGTGGAACGATGGCTGCACGGAAAGATGGACGCGCTCATCGGCAATTCTCTGCCGGTGGTCGCCGACCTCAAGACCGAGGGAGCGCCCCTGGAACGGCTGGGGCTGATTCGCAACGGCATTGATCTCGCCCCCTTCTCGGAAGTCCAGGACCGGGCGGCAGTGCGCGTTGAACTGGGGATTGGCGAGGATGAGCTCGTCTTTATCAAGGTTGCCAACCTTATCCCATACAAGGGGCACGAGGATCTGCTCCGTGCGCTGGCAATCGCCGATTTGCCCGAGCGGTGGCGATTGATCGTCGTGGGCCGCGATGATGGCATTCTCGGTGCGCTGCGAGCTTGCGCCGAAAGTCACGGTCTGGCGGATCGAGTAATCTGGGCGGGGCCACGAACAGACGTACCGTCTCTGCTCAAGGCGGCAGACGTCGGAGTCCTGGCTTCACACGAAGAGGGCTTCTCCAATGCCGTGCTGGAATACATGGCAGCACGCCTGCCGGCGGTGGTAACCGATGTTGGCGGCAATGCTGAAGCGGTCTCGGACGGCTTGACGGGCTTTGTCGTACCGGCGCACGACGAACGCTCCTTGGCTCACGCGCTCGAACGATTGGGCGAGGCGCGCGACCGACAGCTCATGGGCGTGGCAGCGCGGGAGCGTGTCGAACAACTTTTTTCGCTCGACGCCTGTATCGACGCGTACGAAACTCTGTATCAATCGGTTCGGGATGGACGCGGATTGTCGAAGAGCCTTCGGCCCGAAATTTTCTAGGCGATGGATGAAATATAGATCTGAGACAAACGGGCTGATGAACTCATCAGTTTTGGTGGCTGAACGGCTGTGCGACGAAGACGCTTCCCCTTTGAGCGTTCTAAGGGTCACCATGGTCTATACGTGTCGGAAAGAGGCCAGCCTTGCTTGAGAAATTCTTCACCTTGCGGCAGCCGCACCTCGCATCGATCCTCGGTGTCGCGATCTGTGTCTTCCTAATAATATCGGGTTCGGCGCACTTCTTTCATGCATACCAGCCGCCTGGGGATCCGAAGGGGAGCCTTGCCGGTTTCCACTACATCGCAGAACGTCGTTTCGCAGATATCGAAGCTGCCGAAATGACGCGAAGGGTGAACGAAGGCGAACTCGGTTACGTCACGCGCATAAACGAGATGGTGCACCAGTCCACCTATCACTGCAATCCGACCGACTACAGCCTGTCGGCGGTAGAGTTTGCAACGTCCAGACTTATGAAGGTCCTGGGCTTTCGATTCGACTGGCGTCAGGGGCTATTTGGGGAGCGGATGCTCTGCGGTTTCTGCCACCAGCGCGCGATAATCCTGGCTCGAGTGCTTGAAAGTAATGGGATACCTGCGGCGGCTTTCGGCCTGAATGGGCATGTGGTTACCCTTGTGCAGCTTGAGGGCGCCGAATACCTGGTTGACCCGGATTTCGGCGCATTGCCCTATCGCTACGACGTTGACGATCGGAGCCTGCGAGCGGGATTTGACGCAAGTTACGCCAATGTCGGCTTCGACGACATGGACAACATCTTCGAGATGGTCGCTAGTCGCGAAGACAACGAGTTCTACTATAGCCCCGAATATCTGGACGGAATTCAGGTTAATCGTGAAATATTGTTTTCGCTGGCACCTTATGTCGCCGCAATTTTTATTGTTTTTGGCATGATCGGTCTATCTGCCTTCTTGCTGAATAATGGAAGCCGCGCCTGGCGAGCTCGGTCCGATAATAATATTGCTGCCGGGGCGCAAGAGTAGAACCATATGTGTGGAATTGCAGGTTTTTTCGATCGACGGTCCGCGTCACCAGACTCCATGCGGCAAACGCTGAAAGCCATGACCGATCGGCTGGTCCATAGAGGACCCGACGATGAGGGCCAATGGGTGGACGCAGAGTCGGGCGTAGCCCTCGGTCATCGGCGGCTTTCCATTGTCGACCTGTCCCCGGCCGGCCACCAGCCTATGGTCTCGGCAAGCGGCCGCTACGTGATCGTCTACAACGGCGAAATCTACAATTTTCAGGACATGCGGCTCGAGCTGGAACGCAAGGGGGCAACGTTTCGCGGCCACTCCGATACGGAAGTCGTGCTGGCGGCCATCGAGGAATGGGGCCTGGCCGAAACCGCGAGGCGGCTGATCGGCATGTTCGCATTCGCCCTCTGGGACAGGGCGGACCGCAGCTTGACCCTTGTGCGCGATCAGGTGGGAATCAAGCCCCTCTATTGGGCTCAGGACGACGACGTGTTCCTATTCGGCTCCGAGTTGAAGGCGTTGCGCGCCTACCCTGGCTGGACGCCTTCGATCGACAGGGATTCGGTCGCAGCATACATGCGCCACGGCTACGTGCCTGCGCCCTTCACGATCTGGCGCGACACCCACAAGCTCCTGCCCGGCACGATGCTGGTTTTGCGCAATGGCAAAGATCCCGAGACGGTACGGTACTGGGGCCTGGACAACACACTGGAGGCGGCCAACCGCAATCCCTTCAACGGCAGCGACGCCGAAGCGATAGTCGCTTTGGACGATCTACTGCGGGATGCGGTGAAGCGTCAGATGGTGGCGGACGTGTCCCTGGGCGCCTTCTTGTCGGGCGGCATAGACAGTTCGACCGTCGTGGCGCTGATGCAGGCGCAAAGCGATAGGCCTGTACGCACATTCTCGATCGGCTTCCACGAGGATGGTTATGACGAGGCCAAGCACGCCAAGTCGGTCGCCAGGCACCTGGGCACAGACCATACCGAACTCTACGTTACGTCTGCCGATGCGCAGGCCGTCGTTCCGCATCTGACCGAATGGTACGACGAACCATTCGCAGACTCTTCGCAGATTCCAACCTATCTCGTTTCCAGGCTGGCACGTCAGCACGTGACCGTCAGCCTGTCAGGCGATGGCGGAGACGAGAGCTTTGGCGGCTATAACCGCTATTTCTACGCCACCAAGATCTGGCAGCAGACTCATCGCGTGCCGTCGTGGGCTATGGCACTGGCGGGGAATGCTATTCAAACGGTGCCGGCCAAGGCTTGGGACCTGATGGGCCATCTCATTCCGCCATCGCGTCGTCCGTCTCGCTTCGGCCACAAGATGCACAAGCTTGCGGGCACATTTCTCTCCGATGACGGAAACGGTCAAGATGCACTCTATCGTGGCCTGATCAGCCAGTGGCATGAGCCCGACAACCTCGTACCGGGGGCACGAGAGCACAAGGGCATGCTATGGGATGAGACCGTAGCGGAGCGTATTCCTGACTTTTTCAACCGCATGCAGTATTTCGATACGCTGACCTATCTCCCGGACGACATCCTGACGAAGGTGGATAGGGCGAGCATGGCGGTTAGCCTCGAATCGCGGGTTCCGCTGCTGGACCACAGGGTCATCGAATTCGCGCTGCGGCTGCCCATGCGCATGAAGTATCGCAATGGCCAGGGCAAATGGCTGCTCCAGCAAGTGTTGAAGCGGTACGTTCCCGAGGAAATCACCAATCGACCGAAAATGGGATTCGGTGTGCCGATCGACCACTGGCTGCGCAATGAACTGTCCGAATGGGCGGGGGATCTGCTCTCGCCCCAGGCGATAGCCCGGCATGGGTTGCTGGATCCCGAGCAGGTCACTTCCGCATGGACTACCCACCTCTCCGGTCAGGCAAACCTGCAGTATCCGCTCTGGACAGTGTTGATGCTGCAGGACTGGCTCGACAGGCAATGCATGGGCCAATAGGTCAAGCAGGGCTGGCCGTTCAAAGCCCCATCGCCGAGAACATGCGCGCATTTATCTCGTGAACGTCGAACCGTTCCTCGGCGATTTGACGGCTGCGGTGTCCTTTGACTGCGATGTCCTGAGGGTTTTCGAGAAAGTGCACCATCGCCCTGACGAGCGCATCGACGTCGCGAGGTGGCACGAGGAAGCCATTCTCGCCGTCAATAACGGTTTCACGGCAGCCGGGAACATCTGTCGTGATTATGGGACGTCCTGACGCCATCGCCTCCTGGGTGCTGCGCGGCACACCCTCCCGGTAGGAGGGCAGGACATAGACACTCGTGCGCTCCAGCCATTCGCGCATTTCAACATGTCCAGGCCATTCGACTATCCCGTCCTCGACCCAGCCCCTCACCTCCTCGAGGGAGATTGCGGCGGGATTGGTATCCAGCCCTCCCAGGAGAAGGAACCGCGTTTCAGGGTGGATGGCCTTCACCCGCCGGGCCGCCGCGACGTACTCACGTATGCCTTTCTCTCCCAGCAGCCGGGCTGCCAGGGCGAACACGACCGGTGTATCGGGGAGGGCCACGACCGGCCATTCCTTGAGATCGACCCCGGTGCCATTGACGAGAGTGATCTTGTCTCGTGCTACGATTCTGCGAGCGACAAATTCGTTCACATCATCCCGATTCTGCATGAAGACCACGTGGGCAGCGAGCAGGGAGACTCGATAAAGGGTGCGGGCAAGACCCTGGACGAAGCGGTCGCGGAGGCTGCTGCTCGCGGAAAAGGCATAGCCCAGGCCGGTGATCAGAACGTGTCGACGCGTAACTCCTGCTAGAGTTGCGGCGAGTGTGCCGTAGACCACCGGCTTGATGGTGAAGGCCAGGACGACGTCTGGTTTGAGATCGCGCATTATGCGCCAAAGTTGAGCGAGATCGCGCAGGTCCTTGAGCGGGTTGACGCTTGTTCTCGACAACGACAGGGAGACGGCCTCGATGCCGGAAGCGGCAAGGCGCTCGCGCAGGCTGTCATCGAAGTCCGGCGCCAAAGCCAGGACTTCGTGGCCGCGTCGGCGCAGGTCCTCCATGAGGGCACCGCGAAAATTGACGAGAGAGAACGCCTGATTTCCAAAAATGATAACACGCTGCCCGGCCATTTCTTCCCGCCAGTATTTGGTCGCTTTCCAGGTGACCTGCGACCGTGGAGCTATTTAGGGGCCATCGCCGTACCGGGCAACGGCTTTGCCACGCGGCACCTCGAGCAACTTTGGACGGGACGACCGGCTGGAAGCTAATGGAGTTGCATTTGATACGCCCATCGGGCACTAAACGGCGGAGTTCTACCATCCCCAAAGAGATTGCTTATGACCGTGCTGGTCACCGGTACCGCAGGCTTTATCGGCTTTCACACCGCCCGGCGCCTGCTGGCAGCAGGCAGACAAGTCGTTGGCTATGACGTGGTCAATGCGTATTACGATCCGGCTATCAAGGAGGCCCGGCTCGCGATTTTGAGGCAGTCGCCAAATTTCGTGGAGGTGCGCGCCGATCTCGCGGACAAAGATGCTCTGGACAAGGTATTTGCAGAGCATAAGCCGCGGAAGGTGATCAATCTCGCGGCTCAAGCTGGTGTTCGGTATTCGGTTGAGAACCCGTCGGCCTATATCAACAGCAATCTGGTAGGCTTCGCCAACATCCTCGAATGTTGTCGAGACAATCAGGTCGAACATTTGGTCTACGCGTCGACCAGTTCCGTTTACGGCGCCAACAGCACCCAACCGTTTTCAGAAACTCACGGGACAGCCCACCCCATGAGCCTCTATGCCGCCACGAAGAAGGCGAACGAGGTCATGGCGCATTCCTATGCCCACCTTTTTGGCCTGCCGTGCACCGGCCTAAGGTTCTTTACGGTCTATGGTCCCTGGGGACGGCCGGATATGGCCCTGTTCAAGTTCACCCAGGGAATATTGGCTGGCAAGCCCATCGATATCTACAATCACGGCGAGATGGCGCGGGACTTCACCTATGTCGACGATATCGTCGAGGGCATTCTGCGGGTCCTGGAGGTCGTCCCGACAATCGACGCCAACTGGGATTCGGCCAATCCGTCGCCGGGCAGCAGCGGCATTGCACCCTATCGTCTTTATAATATCGGCCGCGGTCAGCCGGTTCTCCTCCTCGATTTCGTCAAAGTGCTCGAGAAGACGCTGGGTAAGACAGCCAGCCTCAACATGATGGATATGCAACCCGGCGATGTCGCCAGCACTCGCGCCGAAATCAGTGCGCTCCAACGCGACACCGGCTACGCCCCATCAACCTCAATCGAGACCGGCGTGCCTAATTTCGTCGCCTGGTATCGCGACTACTTCAGTGTCTGACGCCGGAACGGATAGCAAATATGGAACTTGAAGACGTTCGGCTGGCCGTAATCGGCCTCGGCTATGTGGGCCTGCCGCTGGCGATAGAGTTCAGCAAGGTGCGGTCGGTGGTCGGCTTCGACATCAACCAGCGCCGGATCGAAGATCTTGCGTCTGGCTTCGATAACACGCTGGAGGTGGACCAGTCCGACCTCGCTCTGGCATCGAAAAGCCTGCGCTATACGTCTGCCGTCGACGATCTGAAAGCCTGCAATACCTTCATCGTGACCGTGCCGACGCCGATCGACGAGCACAAGCGCCCTGACCTGACCCCATTGCTGCGTGCAAGCGAGACTATCGGCAAGGTTCTCAAGAAGGGCGATATCGTCATTTATGAATCGACGGTTTACCCTGGGGCTACGGAAGAAGACTGCGTGCCCGTTCTCGAAAGGACGTCGGGGCTCAAGTTCAACGTCGATTTCTTCGCCGGCTACAGCCCCGAACGCATCAATCCCGGCGACAAGACGCATCGCGTCGCGACGATCAAGAAGGTGACGTCGGGATCGACGCCGGAGGTCACCGATCTGGTCGATGCTCTTTACAAGCAGATCATCCAGGCAGGGACCCACAAGGTCGACAGCATTCGCGTCGCCGAGGCAGCCAAGGTAATCGAAAATACCCAACGCGACCTCAACATCGCCCTGATCAATGAGCTGGCGGTCATCTTCAACAAGATGGGGATCGATACCGAGGCGGTGCTGCAGGCTGCGGGGACGAAGTGGAACTTCCTTCCGTTCCGGCCGGGGCTGGTCGGTGGGCACTGCATCGGCGTGGATCCATACTACTTGACCCACAAGGCTCAGAGCATCGGCTATCATCCCGAGATAATACTTGCCGGCCGCCGTCTCAACGATGGGATGGGGTCTTATGTGGTCTCCCAACTCGTCAAGGCCATGACGCGTAAGAGAATCCACGTGAACGGCTCACGCGTCTTGATCATGGGACTGGCGTTCAAGGAGAACTGTCCCGATCTGCGCAACACTCGCGTGATCGATATCGTCCGTGAGCTGGGCGAATACAACGTCGCCGTCGACATCCACGATCCTTGGGTGAACGCGCAGGAGGCCACACATGAATACGGGGTCACCCTGACCGAGACGCCTGCCGAGGGGGTGTATGACGCGATAGTCCTGGCGGTCGCCCACGATCAGTTCCGGGATATGGGGAGCCAGGCCATTCGCCGCTTTGGCAAGTCCGCACATATCGTCTACGACCTCAAGTATCTCTTCCCTGCCGGGGATACCGATATTCGCCTCTAGGATCGCCATGACGGAGAAGGGCCAAAGCCGCGTTCGCGTTCATCTGATTGTGGGTGCGCGGCCAAACTTTGTTAAGATCGCGCCACTCTGGCGCGTGCTGTCGAACAGTTCCTGGTGCGAACCGGTGATCGTCCACACCGGCCAGCACTATGATCTCAACATGTCCGACTGGATGTTTCGCGATCTCGGGCTTCCTGCTCCCCATCATCACCTAAATGCACAGACAGGGTCGCACGCTCGCGTAACCGGATCGGTCATGGTGGCCTATGAAGCGTTGTGCCTTGAGCAGGACAGGCCCGACTGGGTGGTGGTGGTGGGAGACGTGGACTCCACGATCGCCTGCGCACTGACGGCGAAAAAGCTGGGACTGCCAGTAGCGCATCTCGAGGCAGGGCTTCGCAGTTTTGACCGCTCAATGCCTGAAGAGATCAACCGCGTCCTCACAGACTCGATTGCCGATCTCTTGTGGACGCCTTCTGCGGATGCAGACGAGAACCTCGCCCGCGAAGGCATCGGGGCCGAGCGGATCGAGCGTGTCGGCAACATCATGATTGACGCGTTGGTGAACCTCGAGGCTGCCGTCGACGCCTACGACCTGACCCCGGACCTTGGATTTGCGCTACCGGAGGTCTACGGCGTGGTGACCCTCCACAGGCCATCTAACGTGGACGTCCCTAAAATCCTCAAGGAGATCGTCGACCGCCTCTGCGTTGCGGCCCGACAGGCGTTCCTGGTGTTTCCCGTGCACCCCCGTACCGCCAGGGCACTGGAACGCGAAGGGTTGGATGCCCTATTGGCTGACGCCGGCGTGCGGATGATTCCGCCCTGCAGTTACCTGCCATTCATGGCTCTCATAAAGAAGGCGGCATTTCTGCTCACCGATTCCGGCGGTATCCAGGAAGAAGCAAGTTATCTGGGCATTCCGTGCCTTACGCTGCGTAATTCAACGGAACGTCCAATCACACTGTCGCTGGGCACCAACAGGCTTATTGGGGTCGACGACATAGAGGGTGCCGTGGCGCAGGCCCTGCTCCATCACCGAAGGCCGGCCACCATACCGATGTGGGACGGGAAGACAGCGGAACGCGTGGCGTTAAGCCTGCACAAGGCGGCGAGAAGGGCACCCTGATCCGGGTGCATCGATTGTCGGCTACTTCACTGGGAGGAAGCGCCACCCGTCACTGGCGGGCGACCGATGCTGATATACGTCCAGCCATCTCGCCTCAGATGTTCCGGGGAGTAGATATTTCGGCCATCGAAAATCACTTTTGATGCGAGGCGCCTGTCCATTTCGTCGAAGTCCGGCGCACGGAACTGCTGCCATTCGGTGCAGACCACCACTGCGTCAGCGCCATCGAGCGCGGTATACTTATCGGGTGCGAAAACAAGGTCCGGACGATCGCCGTAGATGCGCCTGGTTTCGGGCATGGCGACCGGATCGTAGGCGGTAACGGTGGCGCCGCTGCGCCAAAGTGCTTCAACCAAGGTCCGCGATGGGGCTTCGCGCATATCGTCGGTGTTGGGTTTGAAAGCCAGTCCCCATACGGCAATGCGCTTGCCACCAAGCCTGTCTGCACCACCAAAGTGTGCAGCGATCTTGCTGAACATGGTGGTCTTCTGGCGGTTGTTGACGGTTTCGACTGCTGCGATCAGCGGGGCGTCGTACCCAAGCTCAGTGGCCGTGCGCCCCAACGCCTGAACGTCCTTGGGAAAGCACGAGCCCCCATATCCCAGGCCAGGATAGATGAAGTGATAGCCGATGCGCGGGTCGGCACCGATACCTCTTCTCACCTCTTCGATATCCGCGCCTAGCCTCTCAGCGAGATTGGCGATCTCATTGATGAAGCTGATCTTTGTTGCCAGCAGGGCATTGGCGGCATACTTGGTCAGCTCCGCAGAGCGGGAGTCCATGTACAAAACCCTGTCATGGTTGCGGTTGAAAGGCTTGTAGAGCTCCTTCATCACCTCACGCGCGTAGTTCGTTTCGGTGCCGACTATGATGCGGTCCGGCTTCAAGAAGTCATCGACCGCCGCACCCTCTTTAAGAAATTCCGGGTTGGAGACGACATCGAAGTTCAGTGTGACATTGCGGGACGCCAGCACCTGGGAAAGCTTGGATCGGACCTTATCGCTGGTTCCAACCGGCACCGTGGACTTGATCACCACCACCTTGGGCTCGGCCATCAGCTTGCCGACGGATTCGGCCACGGCGAGCACATATTTCAGGTCCGCTGCCCCACTTTCGTCGGGCGGAGTACCCACGGCAATGAACAGCACGTCCGCGTGGTCGACGGCCTTTTCGACATCGGTCGTAAACTCGAGCGTTCCGAAGCTTCTGTTTCGGGCGACGATCGCATCAAGACCTGGTTCGTGGATCGGAATTTCGCCAGCGTTGAGCCGGGCAACCTTTTGTGCGTCCACATCGACGCAGAGCACCTGATGGCCGACATCTGCAAGACATGCGCCGGTGACAAGGCCTACGTAGCCAGCCCCGAAAATCGTAAGCTTCATTGGTGATAGCCCTCTGACTCCGGTGCTTCATAGGTCCTTCTCCTCAAGGATTCACCCATTTTGTTACCTTCCGCCCGCCGCAGGGTGTCACAGTTGCTCTCGCCGCGGCGCATCGCATGGATTTCTCCGAGCCGGCGCGCCATGCCGACCTCGATCTGGAAGCGACCGGACGTAGGTCAGTAAGCCGCCAACCACAGCGGATGGCATGGGTCGGGCGGCAGGCTCCATTGCGGTCTCCGTCTCTCTCGTCGACCTGGCTCCACCGTCGGGTTGACCAGCCGCCCGCGCCGGGCACAATGGCACCCACGGATTGGAGGGGGGCATGGAACCATATAGCATGAGTGGGGGCTGTCAGTGCGGGGCGGTGCGCTTTGCCTTTGATGCGCCGCCCGAGAACGTCCATGTCTGCCATTGCCGGATGTGCCAGAAAGCTGTGGGCGGGCCGTTCGCGGTGATCTGCCCGGTGCTCAAGAGTTCGTTCCGGGTGACGCGCGGGGCGTTTTCCTGGTTCCGCAGCTCGGACCTGGCGCGGCGCGGCTTCTGCAGCAATTGCGGCACGCCGATGATCTTCGATTATCCGGATTTTCCCGACATCGGGGTCCTGGTGGGCGCGCTCGATCAGCCCGGGCGCGTGCCGCCCGTGGTGCAATACGGCATCGAGAGCCGGGTGCCCTGGTATGGGCACCTGCCCGACCTGCCCGGGGACAAGCCGACCTATTCGGAAGATCCGATGGGCTTTCTGCCGCGGATAACGGCCTCGAACCGACAACACCCCGACCATGACACCGAGCACTGGGTGCCGCGGCCGGTCGACCGGTAGTCTTTCGCGCCGACCCGGCCTGCGCGGCGTAACAACATCGGGCTTACCCCGCCGCGCCGGTTTGGTGATAGATTTGTTGCCCGGTGCGATCGCCCCGGGAGGCAGGTCATGCTCGAAGCCGACAAGGCCTTTTCAGGCTCGATTCCGCAAGACTACGACCGGTGGATGGTGCCGCTGATCTTCGAGCCCTATGCGCAGGACATGGCGCGGCGGGTGGCGGCGCTTGGGCCGGGCGCGGTGCTCGAAACGGCGGCGGGAAGCGGGGTGGTGACGCGCGTGCTGGCGCCGCTCCTGGCGCCCGGGGGGCGCTATGTGGCCACCGATCTCAACCAGGCGATGCTGGACTATGCCGCCAGCCGGCAACCCGAGGGGTCGGGAATCGCCTGGCAGCAGGCCGATGCCCTGGCGCTGCCGTTCGAGGATGGCGCGTTCGACGTGGTGTGCTGCCAGTTCGGCGCCATGTTCTTTCCCGACCGGGTCGCAGGATATCGCGAAGCGCGACGGGTGCTGCGGCCGGGCGGGCGGTTCGTGTTCAGCGTCTGGGACCGCATCGAGGCGAACGCCTTTGCCGAGGAGGCGACGCGGACGCTGGGCGAGATCTTTCCGGACGATCCGCCGCTCTTCATGGCGCGTACGCCGCATGGCTACCATGACAGGGCGCTGATCGCGCGTGAACTGGCCGAAGCCGGATTCGCCCCGGTCACGATCGAGACCCGCGCCGAAGAGAGCCGCGCGGCTTCGGCGCGCATACCGGCCATGGCCTATTGCCAGGGAACGCTTTTGCGCAACGAGATCGAGGCGCGGGACGCCCACGGGCTCGCGGCGGCGACCGAGCGGGTGGCCGCCGCCATCGCCGCCCGGCACGGGAAGGGCGCGGTCAGCGCCCCCATCCAGGCCCATATCGTCGAGGCCGTCGCCCCGGAATAGCCGGTGGCGCTCAGCGCGGGAAGACGAGGCCGTCGAAAAGCTTGCGGGCCGTGCGGATGGTGCCGGCGCCGCGGATGGCGCCATCGGCAGCCAGATCCAGATAGACTTCGAGGGCGCCGGTGGGGTGCTCAATGAGGAACCTCCCATTGGCGGGAATGTGGGCAAGGTCGGCCGCGGTGCTGCCGGGCGTGAGGCAGGCAGTGGCGACGCTCACCGCGGCGAGGACGCCGACGCTGGCATGGACGCGATGGGGGATGAAGCTGCGCGTGTTGATGGCGCCTCCACCGGTGGCCGGCGAAACCAGCGTCATCTTGGGCACGGAGGCGGCGGCAACGTCGCCCAGGTTCATCAGCGGACCGGCCTTGAGGCGGATGGCTTCGAGCCGCGCCTTGAGCGCGCCATCGGCTTCCAGCTCCTCGCGCGTCTCCTGGCCCGACAGGCCCAAATCGGCGGCCCGCATGATGACGCAGGGCATGCCGTTGTCGATGAGGGTAGCTTCGACGCCCTCGATGGTGTCGCGGGCCTTGCCGGTCGGCAGCAGGGCCCCGCACATCGAGCCGGCGATGTTCTGGAACATCAGCGGCACGGGAGCGTGGGTGCCGGGCACGCCGTCGATGCGGGCATCGCCGTCATAGGAAACGCGGCCGGCCGGGGTGCGCACCTGGGCCACGGCAACCTCGCCGGAATTGACCATGTGGATGCGCACCGCGGTGACCTCGCCCGCGACGGGGACGAGACCGCGCTCGATGGCGGCCGGGCCGACGCCGGCCAGGATATTGCCGCACCCCTGCGCGCTCGAGACGATGGGCTGGTCAACGAACACCTGGAGGAAGAGGTAATCCACATCGGCATCGTCGCGGCTGGACGGGGAAAGCACGGCGACCTTGGAGGTCAGCGGATCTGCCCCGCCGATGCCATCGATCTGGCGCGGATCGGGGCTGCCCATGACGGCCAGCAGCAAGCGGTCACGCGCGGCTTCGTCGGCGGGCAGGTCGCGGGCGAGGAAATAGGCGCCCTTGGAGGTGCCGCCGCGCATCATGAGGCAGGGGATGCCCTCAGACATATCTGAGCCCCTTGGCCGCCAGGCTCTCGCGCATGGCGTAGATATCGAGGCCGAGTTCGCCTGCGGCGAGCCGTTGGCGCTTGGCCTCCTCGCTGGCGAGGCGCCTGTTGGCGGCCTCGAGGACGGCGTCGGCTTCGGCGCGCCGCACCACCACCACGCCGTCGTCATCGGCCACGATGACGTCGCCCGGCTCGACCAGCGCGCCGGCGCAGACCAGCGGAACGTTGACCGAGCCAACGGTTTCCTTGACGGTGCCCTGGGCCGAGACGGCCTTTGACCAGGCAGGGAACTGCATGCGGGTGAGGTCGCGGATATCACGCACCCCTGCATCGATGATAAGGCCACGGCAGCCGCGCGCCATGGCGGAGGTCGCCAGCAGGTCGCCGAAATAGCCGTTGTCGCAAGGGGAGGTCGGGGCCAGGACCAGGATATCGCCGGGCTGCAGCTGCTCGATGGCGACATGGACCATCCAGTTGTCGCCCGGAGGCGCCGAAATGGTCACGGCCGAACCGGCGACCTGGGCGCCCGCATAGATGGGACGCATATGGCTGGCGAGCATGCCCCTGCGGCCCTGGGCCTCATGGACGGTGGCGACACCGGCAGCGGCAAGGCCCTCGATGGTGGCCGCGCTGGCGCGTGCGATGGTCTGAACGACGATACCGGACAATGGCTCATCCTCCCTTTTCGGCACCGGCGGAGTGCCGTGCGTGTGGAACGTCTCGATGGTCTTGAGGCCCCAGGCCTGGCCCCTGCGGCGCTCGGCCTCGGTCCAGACGACCGGCTCCCAATCGGGGGCCAGCACCAGGCGCGCACCGGAATTGGCCAGCTCGACCCGGTTGCCCGCGGGCTCCCAGACATAGAGAAAGAAGGTGCCCTGGATGGCGTGCTTGTGGGGGCCGGTCTCGATGTGGACGCCGTTCTGGAGGAAGAGGTCGGCGGCGCGCAGGATGTCCTCGCGCTGATCGGTGGCATAGGTCACGTGGTGGAACCGGCCCTGCCCGCCGCCATGCTCCTCGGTGCAGGCCAGATCGTAGGACTTGTTGTTGACCGTGAACCAGCAGCCGCCGATGCGGCCATTGTCGAGCTGGATCATCTCGGTGACGCGCGCGCCCAGGCAGGTCTGCATGAAGCGGCGGAATTCGCTGACGTCCTCGGCGAGGAGGTTGAGGTGGTCGAGCCGGCGCGGCGCGGCGCCGGTGAAGGCCGAGGCGGTATTCTTGAGGGCGGGGCGTTCGCCCGCGCTCTGCGGCTCGAAGCGGCGGGTCTGCCAATAGATCTCGAAGACGTGCCCGAACGGATCCTCGAAGCGGAAGGCGCGCCCGTGGCCAGGATCGCCATCGACCCAGCCGATGGTCTTGAACCCGCTCGCCTCGATGGCGGCGACGCGGCGCATCAGCGCTGCCTCGCTCGAGGCGCGATAGGCCACGTGCCCCATGCCGGTGGTGTGGTGGCGGGTGAGCTTGAGGGTGTGGAACTCGTAGTCATCCCAGGCCCGCAGGTAGGCGGAAGTCTCATCGCGCCCGGAGACGGAAAGGCCATAGACGCGGGTGAAGAAGTCGAGGCTTTCCTCGAACCTGTCGGTATAGACCTCTACATGCGCCAGGTGCGCGATGTCGAAGCAGGGTTCCATCAGAGCTCATCCACGGTGCGGGGGAAGACGGACTGGAAGCCTTCCGCGTATTTGGCGGCGCGTCCACCCGACTGGCCGCCGGAATTGCGCTGGAAGTGGTTGGCCCGGTTCTGGGCGACGCGGGTGTAGAAATCCCACAGGTGCTCCTGGCCCTCCATGCATTCGATGGCGGCGCGCTTCCTGTCCCAGACCTCGGTGATGTCGAGGAACACATCGGGCTTCCAGCCCATCTGCTCGGTCTGGTGCGGCTCGAAGAGATAGAGCTGGGGGGCGCCGAGCACCTTCTGGCCGGGATTGTGGCCCCAGGCCTGGGCGATCATGCGGGTCTCGAGGGCCACCTGGGTGGCGTACATGTGGTCGATATTATAGGGATCGTACTGGGAGTGGCTGAGCATGAAGGCCGGCTGCACCCTGCGGATCACGTCGACCAGGCGGAACTTGTCCTCGTCGTCGAGGCGCAGGGGGTAGTCGCCCAGGTCGAAGCTGACGAGGTCATGCACGCCCAGCTTTTCGGCAGCCCGCTCGGCCTCGTCGCGCCGCGCCGCCTTGACGCGCTCGAGCGTCATGCCGGGCTGCTTCCAGAGCTTGGCCGATTCCCCGCGCTCCCCGAACGAGAGGCAGACCACGGTCACCTCGTAGCCCATCGCGGCATGGAGGGCGATGGCACCCCCGCAGCGCCAGACGAAGTCGGCCGCATGGGCGCTGATGACGAGAGCAGTCTTGGATTGGGTCAATTATCCCCTCCTGAAGTTCATTTGCGCCCATTTGGCAAAGGCCGGGCGGACTAGCCAAATCGAAAGGCGGGCCCGCCCATAAGCGGACGCTATAGCGTTGACGGAAAACGCCGCGGTAACCGCCCGATCCCCGCGGTTCGCCTGGCTCAGCCGAACATCGAGTTGGGCAGGAGCAGGGCGATCTGCGGCACGAGGATGATGAGGGCGAGCCCAACGAGCATGGCCAGCAGGAAGGGCGTGACGCCCCGGAAGATGGTGGCCATGGGCACGTCCTGGGCCGCGGTCTTGACGACGAAGACATTGAGCCCGACCGGCGGGGTGATCATGCCCATCTCGATGACGATCACCACCACGACGCCGAACCAGATGGGATCAAAGCCCAGCCCCGTCACCACGGGAAAGAACATGGGGACGGTGAGCACCAGCATGGCCAGCCCATCCAGGAACATGCCCAGCACCACATAGGTGAGCAGGATCAGCACCAGCGTGCCATAGGATCCCAGCCCGAACCCGGTAAGGGTCGAGCCCAGGGCCCGCGGCAGGTCGGTCATGGCCAGGAACGGATTGAGGACGTTGGCGCCCACCATGATCATGTAGAGCATGGCCGAGGTCTTGACGGTTTCGAGCACAGCATCCCAGAGCCCGCGCGGACCGATGGCCCGCATGCCGAAGGCGATGAGGACGACCAGCGCCGCCCCGATGGCGGAGGCTTCGACGGGCGTGAAGACGCCCGCATAGATGCCGCCGATCGAGAGCACGATCACGGCCAGGAGCGGCGCGGAGGAACTGGAGGCCTTCAGGCGCGCCCGCCAGCTCATGGCCTCGCCGCGCGGGCCGGCCCGGGGATCGCGCACGGCGATGAGCCAGATGGTGACCATGAAGAGGACGGTGAGCAAAAGGCCCGGCAGGATGCCGGCCATGAAGAGCCGCCCGATCGATTCCTCGGTGAGGATGGCGTAGAGCACGAAGCCGGTGGAGGGCGGAATGAGGAAGCCCAGCGTGCCCCCGGCGGCAACCGCTCCCGTCGCCAGGCCCGAGGAATAGCCGAGCCGTTTCATCTCGGGCAGGGCCACCTTGCCGATGGTGAGGGCGGTGGCGACCGAGGAGCCGCTGACCGCCGAGAAGGCGGCGCAGCCGAGCACGGAGGCCGAGGCCAGCCCACCCCGGAAACGGCCGACCCAGGCATAGGCGGCATCGTAAAGCCCCCGGCTGAAGCCGGCCCGCGAGGCGACGTTGCCGAGCAGGATGAACATGGGCACGACGATGAGGGAATCGTTGGAGACGGTCGAATAGGTCTCCGTGATCAGCACGGCGCCGGCCGAATTGAGGCCGCGCAGCATCCAGGTGCCGAAGAAGCCGACGATCAGCATGGCGAAAGCCACGGGCGTGCGCAGGATGAGAAGGGCGAAGAGCCCGGCAATGGCGATGACGCCCAGTAACGTGCCGCTCACTTGAGCACCTTGAAATGGTCCGCCAGGGCGGAAAGGATCTGCAGCGCCAGGATCGGGATGGTCACCGCCACGCCCAGGGCCAGAAGCGCATGGAGCGGCCAGATGGGCAGGCCCAGCATGTTGCTGGCATCGCCATAGGCGAGGGTATCGAGCATCTTGGCCCAGGCGCGCTGGGTGAGGATGGCGAGGACGGCGATCGAGAGCGCGCGCGAAAGGATGTCGCCGAGGAGGCGCCCGTAGGGGCCGATGGCTTCATCGAGGACATCGGCGCGCACATGGGCCCCCTGGGAGGTGCACCAGGGCAGGGCCAGCATCACCACGGCGACCGAGACCATCTGCACGATCTCGTTGATGCCCACGATGGGCCGGGCGAAGACGTAGCGCAGCACCACGCCCACCGCCACCAGCCCGACGAGGATCAGCAAGCCGATCCCCGCCAGCGTGGCGAGGGCAAGGGTGGCCTTGTCAGCCACCGCCAGCCACCGGGCGCCCCCAGATTGCGGCGTGCTCAACTCACTTGCCCATCAGCGCGGCGACATAGGCCTTGGCGGGCAGGCCGCTGGCCTCGGCCTCGTTGACGACTGTATCGCGGATGGGGGCGGAAAGATCGTCGAACGCCCTGGCCTGATCGGCGCTAAGCGCGATCGCTTCCTTGCCGTCCATGGCGTTGAAGTCCTCGATGCCGGCGCGCGCCGCTTCGAGCTGGGTCTGGTTGGCGAGCAGGGACGCCTTCATGCCCGCTTCCTTGACCGCCTGCTGCTGGTCCGGAGAAAGGGCATCGAACCGGTCCTTGTTCATGACGATGAAGAAGGGGGAGATGGTGGTGTTCATGCCGGTGGTGACGTATTTGGCCACTTCGCCCAGCTTGAAGGCGCCGGTGGCGGTGCCGTCGATCATGGCGCCGTCGATGACGCCGGTCTGGAGGGCGTTGTAGATGTCGGAAACCGGCATTGAGACGGGCGAGCCACCCCAGCTTTCAACGATGAGGCCCGCATTGCGCGAAGGCACGCGGATCTTCTTGCCGGCGATATCGGCCGGGGTGCGGACGGGCGTGTCGCGCATGTAGAGCACGTTCTGGGCATTGCTCCACAGGCTGATGAGCTGGACGCGGCTATATTCGTCCTTGAGCAGGTCGATATGGTCCCAGAGGGCCTGGGTGCCGCCGGCCTCGGTCAGCACCCCCGGAAGCTCGGAGAGGAGCGTGAGCGGGAAGTTGGAGGCGGTATATCCCGGCAGGCCGATGGCGAGGTCGGCCACGCCATCGACGGCGCGGTTGTACTGCTCGACGGGGCCGGCACCCAGCTCGCCACCCGAATAGAGTTTTACCGTCACCTGGCCGTTGGTCATGTCCCTGACCATCTCGGTGAACGGGATGAAGGCGCCCGCCTCGTACGGGTTGGTCGGGGCCATGTAGTTGGCGAAGGAGAGCTCGTCGGCCAGGGCCGGGCTCAGCGAGAATGCCGCCAGGGCAGCGGCGGCCAGAAGTCGTTTTGCGATCATTGTCGATCCTCCCATTTGGTCGCGGCAGCGTGCCTAGCCTCCCGCGCATGCCGCAGACTGTTGGGAGAAACCAGGACCCGAAGCCATTTCAAAACGACCACCGGTCCATAAGTAATTGCTATAGCCTCGACGCCACCTCTCCCCTCCAGCAAGGAGCGCGGCCAGACCCCACAGGCGATTTCACGGTGCGAGCGATGTCTGCTATAGCGCAAACTTATGACCCCGCCGGGAAATGGAATTGCCTGGGACCAAGGCGGGCGCAAGGTGCCTCGGGGAGGCGCAAATGGCTTTGAAAAGCGAACTGGGGCTGGTGGGATTCGGCGAGGCGGGACAGGCCTTTGCGCGCGGCTGGACGCTGCCCGCGGGCGGGCTGGCGGCCTATGATCTCAAGCTCGTCGAGGGACCGGAACGGGCACAGATGATCTCGGCCTGCGCCGAGCTGGGCGTCGTGCCCGTTACCACGCCCGCGGCGCTCCTCGAAAGGGCGACGACGGTGTTCTCGCTGGTGCCGACCGACCAGGCGGTCGCGGTGGCCCGCGCGGCGGCGCCACACCTGCGAACGGGGACGTTCTGGCTCGACGGCTCATCGAGCGCACCGGGCACCAAACGCGCCGCAGCCGCGTCCATCGAGGCGGCCGGGGGCCACTATGTCGACATGGCCATCATGGCGCCGGTCCATCCGCGCCGGCACCGGACGCCCGTGTTGCTGGCGGGGCCCGAGGCGACGCAGGCGCTGGAGGCGATCACGGCACTCGGCATGGACGGGCAGGTCGCGGGGCCCGCGGTGGGCGACGCTTCGGCAGTCAAGATGATCCGCTCGGTGCTGGTGAAGGGCCTCGAGGCGCTGACCGCGGAGTGCCTGCTGGCGGCGCGCCGCGCCGGGGTGGAAGAGGCGGTTCTGGCCTCGTTCGCGCAGTCCGATCCGGAGATCGATTGGGCCGCGCGGACGGCCTACAACCTGGGGCGCATGCTCGAGCACGGCACCCGGCGGGCGGCCGAGATGCGCGAGGTGGTGGCGACGCTCACCGAGCTGGGGCTGCCATCCCGGCTTTCGGCCGCCACCGCCCTCTGGCAGGACGAGATGGGCGCTCTGGACCTCGATGTCGGGCCAGGGCCCCTGCCCGGGCTGCTCGACGCGGTGCTGGCGGCACGACGATGAGAGCGAACCTGAGGCATTTGCGGGCATTCCTTGCGGTAGTCGACCACGGCTCGATCACGCGCGCGGCCGAGATCTGCCACGTATCCCAGCCGGCCGTGACGCAGGCGATCCGCAAGCTCGAACGGGAGCTGGAGACCGAACTCTTCCAGCGCCGCGCGCAGGGCCTTTTTGTCACCGAGCCCGGAGCCGTGCTGGCCCGGCGCGTGCGGCGCGCCTTCGGGCTTCTCGATCCGACATTGAGCGAGCTGGCGCCACGCCTGCGCATCACCGCGACCACCGCGCAGCTGGTCGCGCTGGTGGCGGTGACGGAGGCGGAAAACTTCACGCTGGCAGCGCGGCGCCTGGGGCTGGCGCAGCCAACGGTGCATCGGGCCATTACCTGGCTCGAGCGGGAAATCGGGCGCGCGCTTTTCGAGCGCACCCCGCATGGCATGATCGCCACGCGCGCCGCCGAAATGCTGACGCAGGCCACGCAGGTGGCCTTCGTGGAGCTGGACCAGGGCGAGGCGGAGCTGGGCGAGTTGCTGGGCCGGGAAGTCGGGCGGCTCGTCATCGGCGGCATGCCGCTATCGCGCTCCTACATCCTGCCGCGCGCCATCGCCCGCTTCCGCGTTCGCCGGCCGAAACTGCCGATCAAGGTTCTCGACGGGCCCTATGAGGACATGCTCACGAGCCTGCGCCGGGGTGAGATCGACTTCCTGGTCGGGGCGCTGCGCAACCCCGCCCCGATCGGGGACGTGGTGCAGCGCCCGCTGTTCGAGGATGAACTCATCATCGTGTGCGGCACGGATCATCCGCTGCGCCGGGGCACCCCTCCGGCGAGCGTTGCCGATATCGCCGGCTTTCCCTGGGTGGTGGCCGCCGAGGGCACGCCGACCCGACAGGTCTTCACGCGGCTGGTCGAGACGCAGGGACTCGCGCCGCGAAGCCTGATCGAAACCGGCTCGATGGTGCTGATGCGCGAGCTGCTGCAGGTCTCGGACCATCTGGGGTTCATCTCGCGCCTGCAGATCGAGCCCGATCTCAACCTGGGCGTGGTCCATGAGCTCGCCGTGCCGCTGCCGGATACCTTCCGGCCCATCGGGCTGACGCTGCGCGACGGCTGGTCGCCCACCCGGGCGCAGCAGGAGTTTCTCGACGAACTCGAGGCGGTGGTCGGAGCGGCCCGCTCGGGGGAGGAGCGGCGGGCCGGCTAGAGGCGAAGGGTGGTACGATCGCGGCCGATTCGCCCCGGGGGACCCGCCACCATGACCAATCCCGCCCGCTCCGCCGAAGGTCGCGCCCGTTTCGAGAACGTCCAGCGTGCCGTGCGGCTTTCGGCGCGGCTGAGCGAGATCGGGTTCGATGACCTGGAGGGCCTCAACGCCGCGTTCAGCGAGCTCATCGGCAAGCCCGTCGGGCAGCGCTTCATGGTCATTCCGCCGTTTTCGACCGATTGCGGGCTCAACATCACGGTCGGGGACAATGTCTTCATCAACCAGGGATGCCATTTCATGGATATGGGCGGCATCAGCATCGGGAACGACGTGATGATCGGCCCCAAGGTCAACCTGGTGTCGGCCGGGCACCCGCTGTCTCCTGCCGAGCGGCGCAATGGCATCGTGGCCAGGCCCATTTCCATCGGGAACAATGTCTGGATCGGAGCGGCCGCGACCATCCTGCCGGGCGTCACCATCGCGGACGATGCGGTGGTCGCGGCCGGCGCGGTGGTCAGCCGGGACGTTCCCGCCGGCACGCTGGTGGCGGGGGTGCCGGCGCGAGTGCTCAAGCACCTCTAGCGCCGGCGCCGGTAATCAGGCTTCGAGCGGGGCCGCCGCGGGAGCGAAGCGCAGGGCGGCAACCATGATGGCGGCGAGCGCGTAGACGGCGACGACCGAAAGCCAGATGGCGCCCGGCCAGCTCTGGCGCACGGCCATATAGAGCGTGGAGAAGACCAGCGGGCCGGCGATGGACGCAAGGCTGACCGTCGAGGCGATGACGCCCTGGAGCTGGCCCTGCCGGCTTTCCTCGACCATGCGGGTCGCGAGGGCCTGGAGCGCCGGGCCCCCGATGCCGCCCAGGGCGAATATGGGCATGACCGCAAAGACCACCCAACCCTGGCTGGTGAAGGCCATGGCGAGGAGGGCGAGGCCCGCGCCCGCCATGCCGGTGAGGACGGTGGCGCGCTCGCCCATGAGCCTGACGGCGGCACCGGGCAGGAAGGCCTGGGCGAGGGTCTGGCTGATGCCGAAGGCACCCAGCGAGAGACCGATCCAGAGGCCGTTCCACTGGAAGGCATCCTGACCCCAGAGCGCCCAGCAGGTGCCATAGGCCTCGCCGGTGGCGCTGAGCACGAAGAAGACCAGCACGACCGGCAGCAGGGGCCGCAGCGAAAACAGCCAGCGCAGCGGGCGCAGGGGGTTGAGCTCGCTCAGGTTGATGCGCCCGGGGGTAGGCGGATGGGATTCGGGCAGGACGAAGCAGGTAAGCAGCAGGTTGATGGCGTTGAGGATGGCGGCGGCGAGGAAGGGCAGGCGCAGCCAGTGGTCGCCGAGCACACCGCCCAGAACCGGGCCGATGATGAAGCCGGCGCCGAACATGGCGTTGAAGAGACCGAAGCGCCGCGCCCGCTGCTCCTGGGGCGTGATGTCGGTGAGGTAGGCGGTGGCCACCGAGATATTGGCGCTGGTGAGCCCGGCTATGGCCCGGCCGAGCAGGAGCATCCAGAACTGGGGCGCGAAGGTCATGACCACGTAGTTGATGGTGGCGCCGGCCAGCGAGATCAGCAGAACCGGCCGGCGACCGAGGCGGTCGCTCAGGGCGCCGAGGACCGGCGCGAAGATGAACTGCATGATGGCGTAGAGCGCCGTCATGATGCCGATCAGGGGAGCAATGTCCGCGGAACGGGTCACCTCCTCGAGGAGGCGGGGGAGAATGGGAAAGATGAGGCCGATCCCGACCGCGTCGAGACCAATGGCGGAAAAGATGACGATAAGGGGCTTGTTCATAGCAAGTTCCGATCGGCGCGCGCCGAGCGGCCCGAAGGCGCCTAGCCGGCGTCGCGCATGAAGCCCGAAATCGGGCCGGGGTTGTCATGGAACCGCTGGCCAGCCATGCACGGAGAACGGCATGGGTGGCGTGTATTCGACCGCACGGGGACAGTTGGGCTTGTCCCTTTGCCCACCTGCCAAAAGGCCAAATCGGGGCGGACGGTCGCTTCTCGCGATAGCGGCCGTTTACGCCTCCGGCGCGATCGGCGCAAGCCCCCTGCCCCGGGAGGCTCTTGCGGGAGGCGGGCGGCGCGCTCGGGGACCGTCTCGCGTGGTGGAAATGCTTCTTGGTTGGCGAGACATATGCTAGATGTCGGGCCAGTGGAAAAATCGGTTATGAAACAATCCATTCCAGACGGAGACGACGACCTGAAATCGGCTGCTACTGTTAAGAGTGTCGAGGTGGCGGTGCAGATTCTCGATGCGCTTGCGGATGCTCCCGGACCGGTGCGGGTCACCGAGCTGGCGCGTTCCCTCGATATGACGAAAGCCCGCGTCTCGCGGCATTTGCAGACCCTGATGAGCCTGGGCCTGGTCGACCATGCGCGCGACGGCGAAGGCTATGTCTTCGGGCGCAAGCTCTTCAAGTTCGGGCGTGCGGCGGTCTATCGCAGCAATGTCGCCGAGATCGCCCGGCCCTACCTGAGCGAACTGTGCGCGCAGACCGGTCACACGGCGCTGCTGACCACGCCGACCAAGGGCGGGGCTATGGTGGTCCATGCCGTGCCGAACCCGTTCGAACCGGGCATCATGGTGCAACCGGGCATGGTGCTGAGCCTGCCCGGCTCGCCGGCGGCTCGGCTCTTCTATTATTTCGAGAATCGCAAGCCGATCCCGCCGCGGGTGTTCGAGAACCTTTCCAAGTACGGGGTGGATTTCGAGACCGATACGCGGGGCAACGGGTTGGGCGGCATCGCCGCGCCGATCTTCGAGCCCGATGGACAGATCTGCGCCTCGGTGGGCGTGATCCTCTCGTCCTCGCTGCTCATTCCCGAGCCCGACATGCAGCTCTTGGCCACGGTCAAATCGGTGACCCGCGAGATCCAGAAGCGCTATGCCGACGGGGTGGTGCCGCCCCTGATGCCGCCACAGGCGGGCTGAGGACGAAAAAGCAACCGGCCCACCCGTTTCGGGGCGGGCCGGAAAACGGCGGTCAGGCCTGTTTGGGAACGACGCGCGAGCCGGCGTCCAACCGCACGAGGGCGGCTTCGGCGTCGAAGGCCACGCCCATCGGATCATTGCCGGACGCGACCGCATCGACCTGGCGGCGCAGGATGCGGCGCAGCATGCCGATGCCCTGGTCGGTCGAGGTCAGGTTCTCCTCGCTGTGATAGGTGATGGCGCCCTGCCCCACCTGCGCCTCGTAGTCGCCGGGGAGCTTCTGGTGCTCGGCCTCGGTCAGTTCGTGCCAGTACTTGCCGGCGTATTTGGAGCGGATCTTGGCCAGCGTCCCCGCTTCGCTCACCCGCCCGACCGAATAGATGCGGAACGAGGTGTCGTCGATCGGCAGCACCCAGCCGAGGAGGCTGCAGGGGCCGTCGACAGTGGCGACGGGGCTGGCGACGGCACGGATCGTGGGCACCACGGCCTCGGTAATGCGCTGGTGCTCGCCGGCCTCGAGGTCGCGCAGTTGCAGGCTCGAGACGCCGCGCGGGGTGTAGTGGAACGTCACGCGCGGCATCAGGCTCATCTTGGCGTTGAACTGGTCGCCGCTGAACGAGCCATGAAGGATCGGGACATGGAAGGGGTCGAGCACGTTTTCGTAGTGCTGGAGCCAGTTGCAATCCACGATCACCGGTCCGCCGCTGCCGATGCTGGAATCATCGGTTTCGAGGAATTCACCCTCGGCCAGGTTCTCGAGCACTTCATAGCGCGGCAGCACCGGCTTGCGCTTGGGCGGCCCCATATAGGCGAAGATCAGCCCGTAACGCTCCTCGAGCGGATAGTGGGGCTGGCGCACATGGCCGCGCGTCTGGGCACCCATGTCGGGCTCGCAGGGCTGCTCGAGGCAATTGCCCTGGGTGTCGAAAAGCCAGCCATGGTAGCAGCAGCGGATGCCCGCCTCTTCGACGCGCCCGTAATAGAGCGAGGCCCCACGGTGGGCGCAGCGCGGATGGACGAGGCCCGGATGGCCCTTGCCGTCGCGGAAGAGGATTAGGTCCTCGCCCAGGACGCGCACGGTCCGGGGCGTGGCGGTCGCGTCCGCGGCCAGCCCGATCGGGTGCCAGTAGCGGCGCAGCAATTCGCCCATGGGCGTACCGCGCCCGACTTGCGTCAGCTCGGCGAAATAGGTCGGCTCGGGCCGGTAATAGGCCGATCCGTTGTTGGTCATGGTCTTCCTCCCTTAGCGATCGAGCCGCAGCAGCGCCGTACTGGCGCGTGAGCAGCAGATCATCATCGTGTTTCCCGCGGCCCGCTCTTCATCGCTGAGCACCTTGTCGCGGTGATCGGGCGTGCCCTCCAGCACGCGGGTTTCGCAGGTTCCGCACACCCCGTTCCGGCATGAATGGGGCGGGCGCAGGCCGGCCGCCTCCATGGCCTCGAGAATGGTCTGGTCGGGCTCAACGCGCAGGGTCGTGCCCGAGCGCTCGAGGACGACCGTGAGGCCGCCGTCGTCGGCCGCCGGGACGGCAGGGGCAAATGATTCCGAATGAACGCCGGCCGGATCGCGCGCGGCGGTGGCTTCGGCGAAGGCGGCGAGCATAGGCGCGGGGCCGCAGCAATAAAGGTGCGCCTCAGGCGGGGCCCCGGCCGCGATCGCGGCGATGTCGAGCAGGCCCTCGCTCTCGTCATCGACATGCAGGCGCAGATCGCCGCCAAGGGCGGAGAGGTCCTCGATGAGCGCGCATTCGGCACGCGAGCGCACGGCATAGTGCAGGCGCCACTCGGCGCCGCGCTCGGCGAGACGACGCGCCATGGCGAGGAGCGGCGTGATGCCGATGCCCCCGGCGATGAGGATGGCCGGGCGGTTATCCTCGACGAGGCCGAACGTGGTGCGCGGGGGCGATATCCTCAGGCGCGCACCGGGGCGGGCGCCGGCATGGAGCCAGCGCGAGCCGCCACGGGTGGCGCGGTCGAGGGCGACCGCGATGCGGTAGCCGCCGGCATCGGTCGGGCCGATCAGGGAATACTGGCGCACCAGCCCATCGGGCAGGTGCAGGTCGATATGGGCGCCGGGCTCGAACGGGGGCAAGGGGCTCCCGTCGAGCGCGCGCAGGTCGAAGGAAAGGACCGATGGCGTCTCGTAGGAGATGCGCCACACCATCACCTCGATGGTCGCTTCGGTCTGCACCGGCCGGTCCTGATCCATTCTCAAGCGGCCTCAGGCCTTGGCCGGTTCGCCCAGGGGATTGGGTGGGGGCGCGACGGGCGAGGGCACGAAGGGGTGGATCAAGGCCCAGGGGCTGGGCATCTCGCTCACCGATACGGCGATGAGGGCCGGGCCCTTGCGGTCACGGGCGCGCTCGAGGGCGGCGCCGAGGCCGGCCGGGGAATCGACGCCCTCGAAGGGCAGGCCGAAGGCGCCGGCGAGCTGGGCGAAATCGGGATTGGCCAGGTTCACCGCAAAGGTGTTGCCGAAGGCGCGCTGCTGGATGCGGCGGACATTGCCGTAATGGCCATCCACGAAGACGACGACCGAAAGGTCGTAGCCGTCGCGCGCCAGGGTCGCCAGTTCCTGCATGCCCCAGCCGAAGCCGCCGTCGCCATTGAGCGAGACGACGCGACGGCCCGGGTTGCCGTGGGCGGCGCCGAGCGCGGTGTTGAAGCCATAGCCGAGCGTGCCCTGGTAGCCGGGCGTAACGAACGAGCGTGCCGCGCGGACCGGGAAGGCGATGTTGGAGAAGTAGCCGACTTGGGTGAGTTCGCTCACCAGGATGTCGTCATCGCCCATGGAGGCGCGGATGGCGCGGACGAAGTCGGTCTGGGGCTGGATGGCGTCGGTCTGGGACGCGCTCCAGGCCTTGACCTTGGCGACCGTCGCGGCGGCCGAGGGGCGCTCGCCGGCCGGCAGCGCGGCAAGCAGCGCCGCGGCGGCTGCGGCGGCATCGCCCTCGACGAAGCAGCCGGGCACGCGCGGCGCGCCGGCGGCGCCGGCATCGACGTTGACGTAGATGTAGCGGGTTGCCGGGTCGGCGTGAGTGGGCTTGGCCATGCCGTCGATGAAGCGCGTGCCGAAGGCGATGATGACGTCGGCATGCGGGAAGACGGCGCGGCCGCCCAGCGAGGTCAGGGCCAGCGGATGATCGTCGTCGAGCATGCCGCGGGCGCCATCGGTCATGACGACGGGGGCCTGGAGACGTTCGGCCAGGGCGCGGACGGCCTCGCCGGCATCGGCGGCGGCAGCGCCACCCCCGACCTGGATCACCGGGAAACGGGCGCCGGCAAGAATCGCGGCGGCTTCGGCAATGGCGGCGGCGGGCGGGACCAGGGGGGCGGGCTGGGCCCGCGGCAGGACGGCGCTGACGCCCTTGGCCTGGAGCACGTCGGGGGGCAGCTCGAGCGCCACCGGGCGCGGATGGCCCGAGCGCAGTTCCACGAACGCCTGGTGGACGAGGGCGGGAATATCCTCGGGCCGGCGGGCAATGCCATGCCACTTGGTCAGCGACCTGAGAATGCCGCTCTGGTCGGGAATTTCATGGAGCATGCCATGGTTCTGCCCGATGAGCCCGGATGGGATCTGGCCGCAGATATAGAGCACGCGCGAGCTGCAGGCATAGGCGGTGGCGAGCCCGGAAAGCGCGTTGAGCATGCCCGGGCCAGGCACGATCATGCACACGCCCTCGCGTCCGGTGGTACGGGCATAGCCGTCGGCCATGTAGGAGGTGGCCTGTTCGTGGCGCGGCATCACATAGGTGATCCTGTCGGCGTTCTCGCGGATGGCGTCCACGGCCCAATCGAGCTGAATGCCGGGAATGCCGAAAATGTCGGTGACGCCCTCCTCGATCAGCTGGGCGACCAGCGCCTGGCCTCCGGTCCGTTCGACTGGCTGGTAGTTCGCGCTCACGATGGTTCTGCTCCGATTTAGTTGCCGGCCGCAAAACCCAAGGAACCACCGGGATCTTCATGCGTCCCGCGGCGGCACCCCTCCCCTGCGAACCGGGATCAAGAAATGCAATTTCGTCTCATAATGCGTTACACAATCTCGCCCGTCAATCGGGTAAGCGTTGACCATGCGCAAAATGCGCGATAGAGTCTCGCAATACGAGACCAACGAGGATGCGATGTTTTCAGATCTGACTGCGCCGGCGCCCGATCCGCTGCTGGGCCTCATGCAGACGTTCCGCGATGATCCGAGCGCCGACAAGGTCGATCTGGGCATCGGTATCTATAAGGACGAGCGCGGCAACGCCCCGGTGCTGGCCACCGTCAAGCAGGCGGAAAACTGGCTGGTCGAGACGCAACGGTCCAAGGGGTATCTCTCCTCGGCGGGGAACGTCGATTACAACCGGCTGACGCGCGAGTTGATCCTGGGTCAGGACAAGGGCCTGCTCGCCCGCTCGCAGACCATCCAGACGCCGGGCGGCACCGGGGCACTGCGTATCGCCGGTGATTTCGCGCGGCGGCTCAATCCGGGCTGCCGGGTGTTCCTGCCCGATCCGACCTGGGCCAACCACCAGGCACTGCTGACGGCCGCCGGCCTGGAAGTGGTGCGCTATCCCTATTACGACATCGCCTCGGCAACCCTGCAGTTCGACCAGACGATCGAGGCGCTGCGTGCCACCCGTCCGGGGGACCTGGTGTTGTTCCACGGCTGCTGCCACAACCCGGCGGGCGCCGACCCCGACCCCGAGCAGTGGGCGGCGATCGCCGAGGTGCTGGCGCAGACCGGGGCCACGCCCTTCATCGACCTGGCCTATCTCGGGTTCGGCGACGGGCTCGACCAGGACGCGCAGGGCATCCGCATCCTGGCGGCGCGCCTGCCTGAAATGCTCATCGCCAGTTCCTACTCGAAGAACTTCGCGCTCTACCGTGAACGCGTGGGGGCGCTCACGCTCCTCGCCAAGGACGAAGTGGCGGTGGCGCGCGCCCATGGGCACCTGCTGCCGGTGGTGCGCACCAACTATTCCATGCCGCCCGACCACGGCGCGGCAGTGGTGGCCCATATCCTGGGCGACGCCACCCTGCGCGCGGCCTGGGAAGCGGAAGTGGCGGGGATGCGCGGCCGCATCAACGGCATGCGCGCCAAGCTGGTTGCGGCGCTCGACGGGCGCACGACGCGCGATTTCGGTTTCCTGGGCAAGCAGCGGGGCATGTTCGCGCTCCTCGGCATCACCCCAGCCGATGCCGAGCGGCTGCGCACCGAGCACCATGTCCACATCACCAGCTCGGGTCGCGTCAATGTGGCGGGCCTGACCGACGGCAATGTCGGGCACGTCGCCAACGCCATCGCGGCCGTCTGCGGCTGATCTGCCGGACTGGAAAACACAAGGGCGGCGTTCCGGACCGGAGCGCCGCCCTTCTTGCATTGGAGAGGCGATCCGGGCTGGGCCCGGATCGCCGGGATCGCTCAGATTTCGTAGGGCAGGCCGAGCTGGGCCTTGCGCAGGCGCTGCTGGCCGATCTCGGTGTTCCCCCAGTGGTTGAGCATCTGGTACTGCATGCGCGTATCGAAGCTCGTCTGGCCGGGGAAGATGTGGAAGGCTTCGCACATCGAGCAGGCCCAGTGCACGGTCGGCCAGATGCGGCGCAGGCACATTTCCGAATAGGTATCGAGCAGGCCCGTATCGTTGGACTTGAGGAGGCGCCGGATGGCCTCGGCCATGATGCGCGCGTCCCCGACCGCCAGGTTGAGGCCCTTGCCGCCGCTGGGCGGCACGATATGGGCGGCGTCCCCGGCAATGGCGAGGCGCCCGTGACGCATCTTCTCGCATACATAGCCGCGCAGCCGCGCCACCGAGCGCTCGATGATGGGCCCGCGATTGAGCCGGGCATCGGTGCCGTCGTCGAGCCGCAGGTCGAGTTCGTCCCAGATCTCCTGGTCGCTCATGGCGTTGGGATCGGCATCGGGCTCGACCTGGAGATAGAGCCGGCCGACCGTGGCCGAGCGGGCCGAGGCCACCGCCAGGCCCCTGGTGCTGTGGGCAAAGCCGCGACGGGCGGCGAGCGGGGCGGCCTGGGCGAGGATGCCGAGCCAGGCGAAGGGATATTCAGTAAGGAAGACGTGCTCGTCCGAACCGGGGATGTGGCGGCGGCTGACGCCGTGATAGCCATCGCAGCCAGCGATGAACTGGCACTCGATGACCTTTTGCTCGCCCTCGTGGGTATAGTGGATGCGCGGGGTCTCCCCCTCGATATCCTCGAGCCGGTCGACCGCGGCCTCGAAAATGATGGGCAGGCCATCGCGTTCGCGCTGGGTGATGAGGTCCTCGACGATCTTCTGCTGGCCATAGGTGGTCAGGTGCCGTCCGGTGCCGTCATCGAGCGAAACATCGGCCTTCTGCCGGTCCCAACAGAGCTGCATGGAGCGCATCGGGATGCCTTCGCGGTCGAGCCGGGCGTCCATGCCATAGGTGCGCAGCGTCTCGACGGTGCCCGATTCGAGCACCCCGGCACGTACGCGGTCGAGCACGTATTGGCGGGTGCGGCGCTCGAGCACTACCGCCTCGATGCCGTTGAGCTGCAGGATGCGCGCCACCAGCAGGCCGGCTGGCCCAGCGCCGATAATTCCGACCTGAGTTTTCATGGATATTCCTCTCGATAAAGCTGGTGGGTCAGGTGGCAGGCATCACAGGATCTGGAGACCCTTGGCCGCGAGGCGGTCGCGCAGGTTGTAGAGGTCGAGGCTGAGCACGCCCCTGGCGAGCTCGGCGCGCTTGGCGTCCTCGTCGGCGATGCGCCGCTCGGCCAGGTCCGCCACTCGGGCGGCCTCGGCGCGCGGGATCACCACCACGCCATCGTCGTCGGCAATGACGACGTCGCCCGGGTTGACCACCGCCCCGGCGCAGGAGATGGGCACGTTGACCGAACCCAGCGTCTCCTTGACGGTGCCCTGGGCGCAGATGGCGCTCGACCAGACCGGAAAGCCCATCTGCGTCAGATCGCGCACGTCGCGCACACCGGCATCGATAACGAGGCCGATGCCGCCCCGCGCCTTGACCGAGGTGGCCAGGAGGTCGCCGAAATAGCCTGCGTCCGAAGGCGAGAACGGGGCGACGACCAGCAGGTCGCCCGGCTGGATCAGTTCGATGGCGACATGGATCATCCAGTTGTCGCCCGGCGGCACCAGCACGGTGATGGCGCTGCCGGCAATGGCGGCGCCCGGATAGATGGGGCGCATGCGCGAACTCATCAGCCCCGTGCGCCCGAAGGCCTCGTGGCAGGTGGCGACGCCGGCCCTGGCCAGCCGGTCGATTGTAGCGCCGTCGGCGCGTTCGATAGTGCGGAAAACCTTGGTCATGGGCGGCGGGTCTGCAGGGAGTGGTAGCGGAACTTGGCGCGGGCATCGCGCAGCGACATGCCCTGCGAGATGGCCTCGCGGATGGCATTCTCGGCGGAGGCGATCTCGTCGGCGAGGGCCAGAACCTCATCGGCCCGCTCGCTCGGAATGACGACGACACCGTCGGCGTCCCCGACCAGGATATCGCCCGGACGCACCAGGGCGCCGCCGATCTCGACGGTAACGCCGGTGGCATCGACCTGGACGCGGTCCTTGCCGGTCTTCATCGAATAGCTGCGCGAATAGATGGGGTAGCCGAGCTTGAGGCAGAGATCGACATCGCGGCAGGCCCCGTCGATGACGGTGCCGGCGAGGCCCTTGTGGCTGGCGAGCTGGGTCATGATATCGCCCCAGACCGTGCAGTCCTCGCGGCCGCGATTGTCGAGCACGACGACGGTGCCGGCCGGCAGGTCGTCGACGAAGTCTCCGACATTGCCGGGGGCCAGCACATCGATGGGCATGTAGCGCACGGTGAAGGCGCGTCCGCACAGGCGGAAGGCATGGTCGCGCGGCTTGATGCCCCGGCAGACGCCTTCGATGCCCAGACGGTCCATGGCGTCCGAAAGGGTGGCGCAGTCGTGCTTGCCGGCGCGGTCTACGGCCTGGTCGTTCATTGCATTGCCTCGAGCATGTCTTCGTAGTCGGCGCCAAGCACCTGGGAGACCGGCTTGCCGGCCTTGAGAGCCTCGACCATCAGCCGCTCCTTGGCGGCGATGCGCTCGGCGGTGGCGATCACGCGTTCGGCCTCGGCGGCGGGGATGAACACGGCGCCCGAACCGTCGGCGATGACGTAATCGCCCGGCGCGATGGCGACGGACGCCACCTCGATGGGAGCGTTGGTCGCCACTTCATGGACGCGGGCGCGCGCCGTGCGGACGGTCGTGGCGCGGGCGAAGATCGGAAAGTCGAGACCGTTGGCCTCGTCCATGTCGCGCAGCGGGCCGTCGACGATCACGCCCTGGATGCCGGCGCAGCGGGCGGCCTGGGTCAGCACGCCGCCCCAGCCGCCGGCATCGTTGCCGGGGTGCGAGACGACGATGACGCTGTCGGCGTCGCCGGCCTCGATGGCGCGGGCGCCCAGATGCACCTTGGGGGTGCCGGCCGGAGCCGGTCCCGCCGCGAGGGTGACGGTAACGGCCCGGCCAGCCACGGTGCCCGCCCCGGACCGGCGGGGAATGCCGGTCACGGCGCCGTTCATGGCGAGGGCATCGAGGGCGTCGGAAACGCAGCAGGCATCGAGCCGGCGCAGGCGTTCAACGAGGCTGGCGCTCATTTGACACCCCACCAGTACATGCCCTGGGCGGTGCCGGTGCCGGCCGCCGAGCGGTAGCAGGGCACGTAGGCTACTTCGTGGAACTCGGTGTCGTAGGCTTCCATCACCCCGGCTGTGGTGATCCAGCTCTTCATCTCGGAGGTGCCGGACTGCAGTTCGGAGAGCGGGATGTTCTTGAGGAACTCGGCGTCCTTGGCCCGCATGGCCTGCATGAAGCGGGCGTCCCATTCCTCGTCGATGACGAAATGGCTCATGCCGCCCGAGCCGAAAACCACCACGCGCGCATCGCTCTTCCAGGAGCGGATGGCCTGGCCCACCACCTGGCCGAACTTGTAGGAGCGGCGCGCCGTGGGCTGGTTGGGCGGGAAGAAGGTGTTCTGGTAGATCGGCACGTTGGGGACGACCTTGTCGCGCATCACCTGGCGGTAGATGTGGCCGAAGGCGTGGCTGATGCCGGTCGTGCGCGGATTGTGGGTCGGCAGCTTGGGCGAGACGGTGATGTCGAACTCGGCTTCGACGAGGTTGCCAATGATGTGCCTGGCAAGGTCGGGAACCGTGTCGTACTCGCGGTATTCCTCGGGCGCGTGGCCGGCTTCGCCCTCGGCGACGCCCGGCGGCATCAGCCGGCGGCCCTCTTCGGAGGCGGGATGATGGCGAATCTTGTCGCCGTAATAGATCATGTAGGGGGGGCTGAGGTCCTCGCCATAGATTTCATGCTGGTCGTTGCCGAAGATCACCGCCACGTCGGCGTTCATGGCCTCGAAGGCATCGGCCAGGGCTTCGCTCGCCGCGTGGCACTTCTCGTAATTGGCGGTCATCGCCTCCATGGTGCTGCGCTCGGCAAGGTTCTCGTCCTTGCGCATTTCGCACAGCTGGTCGAACGAATAGACCCCGCCTCGGAACGGGTGCTGGCGGGTGCGGTCCGACTGGACGCGCAGCAGCCATTTGTCCGGGGTGGTGTGCAGTTGCGGCCCGTGGGCCGTGCAGATGAAGCCGACGATGTTCGCCATCGAAAATGTCCTCCCTTGCTCGGCCGCCAGGCGGCCGCTTCGCGCCTTTTGTTCGGATCAGGCCGGAATGTTGAAGAGCCGGGCGGCATTGCCGCCCAGGATTGCGTTGCGCTCGTCTTCGCTCAGGAAATCGAGGCCCCTGATGTGCGGAATGATGGTGTCGAAGGTCTCCCCGGTCTCCGGGTCGATCGAGGAGCCGACGCCCGGCATCTCGGCGCCATAGAGGCACTGGCTGGGCCCGACGACCTTGACGAGCAGCTCGATGGCGTCACGCGAATAGAGCACGGTGTCGAAATAGAGCTTGCGCAGCCGGTCGCGGAACCGCACGCCCGAGGACTGCATGCCGTTGCGCGGCACGGTGGTCGCGTCGAACCGGCCGAGCTGGTAGGGGATGGCTCCGCCGCCATGGCTCACCAGGATCTTGAGGTCCGGGAAGTCATCGAGGACGGTCGACTTGCACAGCCCATAGACGGCGGTGGTCTCCTCGTTGATGAAATGGAGCGAATAGGGCTCGCGCTCCGGTGCGCGGGAGCTGGCCGAGTGGATGTGGCCGACCACGTCGAGCTCGCAGAGCTTTTCGTAGAGCGGATACCAGTAACGGTCGCCCATGGGCGGGGCCATGCGCCCGTTGTTCTCGAAGGGATCGGGGTTGATCAGGCAGCCGCGGAAACCGTGGTCCTTGACGCAACGCTCGAGCTCGGGCAGCGCCTCGGTGATCGGGCTGTCCCCGGTCTGGGGCAGGCCGGCCACGCCATAGAAGCGCTCGGGATAGAGAGCGCATTCCTGGGCGATGATGTCGTTGGCGTATTCGACATACCAGTGGACGAGCTTCTTGGGCTCTTCCGAATGCATGAGCTGGAAGGGGCGCGGAGAGAGGAGCTGGACGTCCACCCCGGCCTGGTCGAGGCATTCGAGGTGCCCGACCGGGGCCATCTCGACACGGTTGAAGGCCTGCTCGAGCGCCTCGTTGGAAACCGGCGGCGCCTTGCGGCCATGGGCGCCGCGATGGGAGAGTATCGAGGCCTTGTAGGCCGGCAATTGGTGCGGCACCGCCATGTGGGCGTGGCAATCGATGATCTTCATCTCTCGCTCCGGGTGGTGGGTGAACGGTTGGGCATGGAAGACCTCATCGCGCCGCGACGCCGGTCAGGATGTCGAGCAGGGCATCGGGGTCCTGCGGGCAGGCATCGCCGCGCCAGGCCACGTGGCGGTCGGGACGCGAGAGCACGAAGGCTTCGCCATAAAGCTCCCGGTCCTCGGGTTCGACATCGAGCAGTTGCATGGGGATGCCACGCAGGCGCGCCGCGTTGAGAAGCGCGGAGGCGTCGCGGTCCGGATCGAGGCGCAGGAGCGTGAAGTCCGGGCCCATGGCGTCGTAGAGGGAGCGATGGCCGGCCATCCACACATGGGGCGTGCGGCAGCCGGGGACCGTCGAGGGCGTGAAACCGGCCATCGAATAGGCAGGCTGGGGTTCCCCGTCATAGGCGATGATGGGGGAGGCATCGTAGTAGTAGCCGAAATTGAGCCCGCCGCAGCAATATTGCTGGACGTTGAGATCGTAGAGCGTGCGCCCGAAAGTTTCGCGCGCGCTGGCGCCCTGGGCAGTGTCGTCCTCGATGTCGGCCGGGATGACCCGGCGCTCCTTGGCCATGGCGTGGGCATGGTTCATGGCGAAGACCGAGACCTGCTCGGTGATCGGTTGCCGCTCGGCGGCATAGGCATCCAGGATCGCGTCCCCGCCCCAGCCGGCGATGCGCGCCGCCAGCAGCCAGCCCAGGCATTCGGCATCGGCGATGCCGGCATTCATGCCGTAGCCCGCATAGGGCACCCAAAGGTGGGCGGCGTCGCCGCAGATGAAGACGCGGCCGGACCGGAAGCCGTCGGCGACCAGACGGCGCCCGTACCAGTCTTCGTTGGAGAGGACCTCGTAGGCGAAGTCGTCGTCCACGCCCAGGATCTGCCGGATCGACCAGTCGCGGTCGACGCTGTCGAAATCGGGCTCGTCGTCGCGCAAGTAGTTGTGGACCAGCCAGGTTTCCCTGCCGTCGATGGCATAGACATTGCCGCTGCGGCGCGGATTGAGCGAGAAGCTCGCCCAGGCCGGCGCGTCATTGAGTCGGTCGATGAGGCCCGGTGCGCGCAGATAGGTCGATTGCACCCGCTGCACCACGGCATCGCCCACGAGCTTGGCACCGATATCGCGGCGCACCTGGGAGCGGCTGCCGTCGCAGCCGGCCAGATACTGCGCCTCGATCTCGAATTCGACCCCGCTCTCCATGTCGCGCGCGGTGACGGTGACGCCGTCGGCGGACTGGCGGTGGGAGAGGTATTCGGTGCGGTTGAGCACGGTGATGCCGGGCATCGAGGCGGCATGCTCAAAGAGGATCGGCTCGAGGAAGAGCTGGTTGATCCGGTGCGGCGGCTCGGGCGTGGGCCAGTCGGTATCAGGCCCGCCGGTCGCCGTGAAGCGGTCGCGCCGGCAGGGGATGGGGATGCGCGTGATGGGCTTGCCCAGCATGCTGGTGCGGTAGGCGATATCGTTGGGATAGTCGGCCGGCAGGCCCGCATCGCGCACGGCGGCGGCGACGCCCAGGCGCCGCAGGATTTCCATCGAGCGGGCCGAGACGTGGTTGCACTTGACGTTGGGCGGCTCGCCCCGATGGCGGGTTTCGAGAATGGTGACGGCGGCGCCGCGCTGGGCCAGGACCATGCCCAGCGTCAGCCCGACGGGACCGGCCCCGACAATGAGGACATCGGTCTGGCGCAAGGCGGTCATGAGGGGTTGGCCTCCAGGGTCAGCACGACCTGCCCGTCACGCACCTGGACGGGGATGGCCTTGAGCCTGACGTTGGGATTGATCGGGTGACGGCCGGTCATCATGTCGAACTCGAACCCGTGCCAGGGGCAGACGATATGCAGCTGGTCCTTGGAGAAGCCCAGGCCCAGGCTCTTGCCGTTCTCGGCCACCTGCTCGAGCGTGCGCGGCATGATCTTGCCCTGGCAGACGGGGCCGCCCATGTGCGGGCAGATATTGAGATAGGCGCGCACCTCGTCACCGACGAAATAGACGCCCACGCCCGTGCCATCGACATCGACGACGATGCGCTGGCGCGACTTGAGATCCTCGTGGCGCCCGAGCACCACTTCGCGCGATCCCGCGGTCATGTCAGGAGCGCTCACGACACCCTCCGGAACCACATGGCCAGGTCGAAGACGTTGAGGTCTGCGGCGCGCAGCAATTCGCTCACCAGGATCACCGTCTGGGTGGCGGTGAGGGCATCGGTGGTGACGGGCGGGAAGACCTTGTCCATCCGCTCGACCTTGGCCGCATAGAGCTTGCCGAGCGCGGCGATGGCGTTGGCGATATCGGCCTCGCCGACCGCATCGAGATCGCGGGAGGCGATGATGTCCTCGACGGCCCTGGCGATGGTGGCGGAGGCTGCGCCGAAAGCGGCGCCATTATCGGTAGTCGTCATGTTCTGGGCTCACTAGGAAGCGGATTTGGGACGGGTGGCGAGCACGTCTTCGGCCAGCGGCTTGCGGCGGGTGGTATCGAGCTTGAAGAGGCGCGCGGCGTTGAGCCCGAGAATGTTGCGCTTGGCCTGCTCGGAGAGGAACGGAATGGAATCGATGGTGGCCGGCGAATCCCAGTCCCAGTGCGGCCAGTCCGAGGAATAGAGCAGCTGCGTCTCCGCGTTCATGGCTTCCATGGTGGTCTGGAGCAGCTTCATGTTGCCGCGTTCGAGCGGCTGGCTGGTGTAATACATGTCGCGCATGTATTCGCTGGGCAGGCGCTTGAGGCCGGGGGCTTCGCTCGGGCGCATCATCACTTCATGGTCGAGGCGCTGCATGAGGAAGGGGATCCAGGCCAGGCCGCTCTCCACCCAGAGCATGTCGAGCTTGGGGAAGCGCTCGGGCATGGCGTTCACGATCCAGTTGGTGAGGTGGATCTGGTTGTAGTGCGTGAACGAGAGCGCATGCATCGAAAGGAAGCGGTTGAGCTGGGCGAAGGAGGGATCGCCCCAGTGGTAGCCCGAGTGGAAGGCCAGCGGCTTTCCCAGTTCCTGGATCATGGAATAGAGCCGCATGTAGCAGTCGTGGTGGACCGGCTTGTTGCGGGTCGAGCAGACGGTGAAGCCGATGATGCCTTCGGTGGCGCCGTACTGGGCCACGAGTTCCTCGCAGGCCTCGGGCGTGTTGAAGGGCAGGTAGAGCAAGCCCTTCATGCGGGTATCGATAGGCAGGATGCGCTCGATCATCCAGCGGTTGAAGGCCTTGGCGAGGGCCACCTCGATCTCGTCCTGGGGATGCATGCCCAGCAGCAGCATGGCGCTGGGGAACACCACCTGGTAGTCGAGCCCCATCGCATCCATGCTGCGGCGGGCCGTCGAGATGAAGCGGTGGACGCTGTCGTCCTGCACCGGCTCGCGCCGGCCCTGGTGGCCGATGCGGCCGCCCACGCTCTGGAGCGAAAGGCCCGGGGAGATGTTGAGCAGCGCGTTGGGGCCGGCAAAGCCCTTGACCTGCTGCTGGCCGATCTGGCGCAGCACGTCGTTGTCGATCAGGTCGATGATCTCGGACCAGAAATGATCCTCCGAGACGTGGGCGTCGACGTCCACGATCAGGTAGTCATCGAAGTTCTTGGCCGCCTGGCGGGTGGCGTGCGAAAGCACGTCACGCGAGTCGGTGGAGCCGGTGATCTCGCCCAGCTCGCGGAAATTGGGAATCTTGGTCTCGTTCATCTCGTTACGCCTCAACCCTGGGTCACGAACTTGGTGACCAGGTAGCTGTCCAGGCCCTCGGATCCGCCTTCGGACCCGTAGCCGCTCTCCTTGACCCCGCCGAACGGGGTTTCGGGCGTGGTGAGGACCATGTGGTTGACCCCGACCATCCCGGATTCCAGTGCCTCCCCGATCCGTGCCGCCGTGGCGCCATCGTTGGTGAAGGCGTAGGCGGACAGCCCGAAGGGCAGGCGATTGGCTTGTTCCACGACCTCGTCGAACCCGCTGAAGCGGTGCGTCACGGCCACGGGGCCGAACGGCTCCTCGTTCATGATGCGGGCCTGGTTGGGAACATCGGTGAGGATGGTGGGCTGCCAGAAATAGCCCTGGTTCCCCAGGCGCTCCCCGCCCAGCTCGAGCCCGGCGCCGGCGCCGCGGGCATCGGCGACCAGCTCCTCCATGGCCCCGATGCGGCGCACATTGGCGAGCGGGCCCATCTGGGTGGCGGGGTCGAGCCCGTCCCCGACGCGCAGCGAAGCGGCGACCTCGCGGAAGCGGGCGACGAAGCGGTCATGGATGGAATCGTGGAGGTAGAAGCGCGTGGGCGCGATGCAGATCTGGCCGGCATTGCGGTATTTCGAGCGCGCCGTCATGGTGGCGGCCTTCTCGATATCGGCATCGGCAAAGACGATGGTGGGCGCGTGCCCGCCCAGCTCGAGCGTCGCCGGCTTGACGCCCGCCGCCGCGAGCCCGGCAAGGTGCTTGCCGACCCGGGTCGAGCCGGTGAAGGAGATCTTGCGGATCACCGGGGACGCGATGAGGTGGGTCGAGATGTGGTCTGGCACGCCCATGACGATGTTGAGCACGCCGTCGGGCAGTCCCGCGTCGGCGAGCGCCTGGGCAATGGCCAGGGTCGGCGAGGGGGTTTCCTCGGCCGGCTTGGCGATGCACGAACAGCCGGCGGCGAGGGCCGCGGCGATCTTGCGCGCCGGAATGGTCACCGGGAAGTTCCAGGGCGTGAAGAGCGCCACCGGGCCGATCGGCTCGCGGAAGACCATGTTGCGCACGCCGGGCGTGCGTGCCGGAATGATGCGCCCATAGGCGCGCCGGCCCTCTTCTGCGAACCAATCGAAGATGTCGGCGGCGCCGTTGACCTCGAGCACCGAGTCGGCGACCGGCTTGCCCTGCTCGAGGGTCATGAAATGGGCGATGGACTGCGCCCTTTCGCGCAGGAGCGCGGCGGCGCGATGGAGAATGGCGGCGCGATCATAGGCAGAGACCTTGCGCCAGGATTTGAACGCCATGTCGGCTGCGGCAAGCGCGTCATCGAGATCGGCGGTGGTGGCGACGGGGATTTGCCCCACGGTCTGCCCGTTGGCCGGATTGACGAGCGCGAGCGCCTCACGGTCCGCGGCGCCGATGCGCTCCGGGCCGATCCGCAGAACGCGGTCCATTTGATCCTTGTTGGTCATCGTTCACTCGACTGGCTGGAAAATGCCTGGGTGAGGAAAGTTATCGCTCCGATTTTTGAAAAGATATGATAGTTTGGAAAAAATCGGGCTCAGATGGGCGATTTTTGGGCTTGAAATGATACTTAACATGTTATCTATTCCCTAAACATGCTATCAAAAGCAGGCTCACATGCATAAAGCGCCGGATGCCGAAAAAGACGAGACGGGCCAGATCCTCGGTCCAGCCGAGCCAAGGCTGTGGTCCTCGAGCAAGCAGGGCACGCTCTCGGCCCAGGTGATCAACCAGCTGCGGGCCGCGCTCTTTGCCGGTCGCCTGACCCCGGGCGAGCGCCTGGGTTCGGAGGCCTCGCTGGCCCTCCAGTTCGGCGTGAGCCGCATGACCATGCGCGACGCGCTGCGTTCGCTGCATGCCTCGGGCGTCATCGACATCCGCGTGGGCATCAAGGGCGGGATCTTCGTGGCCGAGGGCAATTCGGACCGCCTGGCCGAGACGCTGGCCATTCAGCTCAAGCTCATCGGGATCGACGCCGAGGAAGTGCTCGACAGCCAGATGGCCATCGAGGTGATGGCCGCTGGCCTGGCGGCCAGCAACGCGGACGAGGACGACATCGCCATGCTGCGCGGCGCGCTGGCCGAGGTCGAGGGGCTGGTGGACAATCCCGAGGAGTTCACCTGGGCCGCAATCAACTTTCACGGGAGCGTGGTCGCCGCTTCGCACAACCGGGTGCTGATCGCCCAGTTCCGGGCGCTCAGTCATGTGCTGATGCCGCTCTATGTGCGCGGCTCGTCTTCGCCCGAGGTGGCGCAGCGGGCCATGGCGTTCCAGCGCGCGCTGATCGCCTGTATCGAGGCGCGCGACCCGGACGCGGCGCGCAATCTGGTTTACGGACGCTTGCAGTTCATCAGGTCTCGCCAGCTCGGCGAACTGGCGAACCGCTAGCGGCGGAGGAATTCGGAACCTGGCAGAGGGTGGAACACGCGCGGAGGTTTGAACACCTTCGAGCGCTGCCGGTCGGGTTGCGCGATGAAATGCCTGTCAAACGCCACAATTGAGGAGCTGGCGGTACAGGTCGACAAGGGAGAAGGAACTTATGTCGAGCCCATTCAAGATTTCCAGGAGAAGTCTGCTCAAGATTTCGGCCGCGTCGGGCCTGATGGCCGCCCTGCCGATGGGCGGGGCCTGGGCACAGGGCGGCGCGCCCAAGCGCGGTGGCCACCTGGTGGTTGCCAGCGGCGGCGCCTCGACCGGCGACTCGCTCGATCCGCGCACGTTCGGATCGGCCTATACGTCGGTGATTTCGGGCATCCCCTATAACGGCCTGGTCGAAGTGCACGGCCTGGGCATGGAGCTGCGCCCGGCCCTGGCCAAGAGCTGGGAAGCCTCCGCGGACGGCAAGTCCTGGATCTTCGATCTGGAGCAGGACGTGACCTTCCATAACGGCAAGACGCTGACCAGCGCGGACGTGGTCTATTCGCTCCAGCGCCATGCCGCCGAGGATTCGCGCTCGAACGTGCGCAGCGTGATCTCGGGCCTGGCCGGCATCCGCGCCGATGGCCCCAACCGCGTCATCATCGAGATGCCCGAAGCCAATTACGTGTTCCCGGCGATCCTGAGCGGGTTCCCGCTCGGCATCATCCCGGAGGGCTCGGATGGCCGTGACGGCGTCGGCACCGGTCCCTACAAGGTCACCCGCTTCGCCCCGGGCGAAGTGCTCGAGGCCGAACGCAACGAGAACTACTTCCGCAAGGATGCGGCCTGGGTCGATAGCGTCGAATACCTCGCCGTCAACGATCCTTCCGCGCTCAACAGCGCCTTCCAGTCCGGCCAGATCAACGTGGCGACGCTGCTCGACGAGCGCACCGCGCCGCTGCTGAGCCAGATGCCGAACCTGAAGATCTACTCGAACCCCGGGCGCGGCTTCATCTGCTTTAACATGCGCACCGACATGGCCCCGTTCGACAACCCGAACATGCGCCTGGCCCTCAAGCTGGCCATCGACCGCGAAGACATGATCCGCCGCGTCTCCCCCACCGTCGGCGCCCTGGGCAACGACCATCCGGTGGCCCCGAGCGACCCGATGTATTCCAAGGACGTCCCCCAGCACGTCTACGATCCCAAGCGCGCCAAGGAGCTGTTCGACAGCGTCGGCTACAGCGGCCCGCTGGTGCTCCAGACGTCCGAGGCCATCTCCTCGCGCGCCGTGGACATGGCGGTGATCTTCCAGGAGCATGCCAACAAGGCGGGCATCCCGATCGAGGTCAAGCGCGAGCCTGCCGACGGCTACTGGGAGACCATTGTCGGGCAGACCCCGTTCCACGTCTCGGCCCGTTCGGACCGTCCGACCGCGGACGCGATCCTCTCGGTGGCGTTCCTGTCCACCTCGGGCAACAACGAGTGCAAGTGGGTCAACAAGGACTTCGACGCCGCCGTGCTCGCGGCCCGCGCCGAACCGGACCTCGAAAAGCGCAAGGCCTTCTATGCGGAAGCCCAGCGCATCTGCAGCGAGGATGGCGGGACCATCATTCCGTTCATCTCCGGCACGGTCGACGGCACCAGCTCGGACATCGACGGCTTCGTGCCGTCCGCCCAGCAGATGGCCGGCTACCGCGCTATCGAGAACGTCTGGTTCTCCTAAGTCCTCGAGCTCCAGATCGACATGAGTGCCTTCGCCAATAGTCCAGTTCGTTCGTTTGTCTTGGCCAGATTGGCTTCAGGCCTCGTGTCGATCTTCTTCATATCGATCCTGGTTTTCCTGGGCACGGCGCTTCTGCCCGGTGACGCGGCCAACGCGTTGCTGGGGCAGAACGCCACCCCGGAAACCGTCCTCGCCTTGCGCGAGGTCCTCGGGCTCGATCGCCCGCTGGTGCTGCGCTACCTCGCCTGGCTGGGCAATGCCCTGCAGGGAGATTTCGGCACCTCGCTCTCGAACGGGCAGCAGGTCACGAGCCTGCTCGCCCCCCGCCTCGTCAATTCGCTGATCCTGGCGTCCTCGGCCGCCGTCATCGTGGTGCCGCTCGCGGTCGGCATCGGCCTCGTCGCCGCCATGCATCGCGGCAAGGTCGCCGACACGGTGATCGGATCGGTTTCCTCGCTCTTTCTGTCGATGCCCTCGTTTCTGATCGGGTATCTGGTGGTCTTCATCTTCGCGGTGCAGCTGGGCATCCTGCCCTCGCTCTCGATGGTGCGCGCCAGCTCGAGCCTGACCGCCTGGATGATCGCGCTGGCGCTGCCGGTGCTGACCCTGGTGCTCGTCGCCCAGGCCCATATCATCAAGCTCACGCGCGCGGCGGTGCTGGGCGTGATGAGCACCGACTACATCATGATGGCCCAGACCAAGGGCATCCCGCGCAACACCATCTTCTTCCGGCATGCCCTCCCCAACGCCCTCTCGCCCATCGTCTCGATCTGCATGATGAGCGTGGCCTACATGATCGTGGACGTGGTGGTGATCGAGGCGGTGTTCAACTATCCGGGCATGGGCAAGCTCATGGTCGATGCCGTCGCCTATCGCGACATCCCCATCGTCCAGGCCTGCGGCGTGCTGTTCTCGACCATCTTCGTGGCGCTCAATTTCCTCGCCGACCTGCTGGCCATGCTGATCAATCCGCGCCAGCGCCTGCCCAGGAAGGGGAACTGAGCCATGTGGAGCAAGCTTACCCTTTTCATCTCGATCGGCGTGCTGGTGCTGATGGCGCTGGGCGCCATCTTCGCCCCGCTGCTTGCAGCCTATCCGCCCAACGAGATGGTGTTCACCGCCTTCCAGCCGCCCGGCGAAGCGGGCCTGCTCGGCTCCGACGGGCTCGGGCGCGACCTCTTCTCGCGCATCCTCTTCGGCATGCGCTACACCTTCCTCGTCACCATCGTCGCCACCTCGCTGGCCGGCGCGATCGGGGTGACGCTGGCCATGATCGCGGCCCTCAACAAGGGCTGGGTGGACATCGTGATCGGGCGCGCCGTCGACATCCTGATGTCGGTGCCCCAGATCATCTTCGCGTTGATCATCCTCGCCATCAGCGGGGTGTCGCTCTATACCCTGATCGCCACCATGGCGGTGCTGCAGTCGAGCACCTATTTCCGCGTCACCCGGCCCATCGCCGGCGACCTGGCGACCATGGAATATGTCGAGGTGGCGCGCCTGCGCGGGGAGGGACTTTCCTGGTATCTCTTCCGCGAGATCCTGCCCAACATGATCCCCTCGCTGCTGGCCCAGTTCGGGCTTGGCCTGTCCTCGGCGGCCCTCTTCATCTCCTCGCTCAGCTTCCTGGGCATCGGCATCCAGCCGCCGGCGGCGGACCTGGGCGGACTGGTGCGCGAGAACGCCCTCGCCCTGGCGGCGGGGCGCTGGACGCCGCTGGTGCCGGCCATGTGCATCGCCGCCTTCTGCCTGAGCGTCAACGGCGTCGTCGACTGGCTCGTCGGGCGCTACTCGGACCGACCGGAGGCAAGATGACCGATACGCGCATCCTGACCATCAGCAATCTCAAGGTCGAAGCGGGTCCGAACCTGCTGCTCGACGACGTCTCGATCCATGTCGACCGCGGCGAGGTGCTCGGGCTCATCGGGGAATCGGGGGCCGGCAAGAGCACGCTGGCGCTGGGCGCCATCGCCCTCTTCCGCTCCGGCTGCCAGCCGACCGGGGGCTCGATCACGCTGAGCGGGCAGTCGCTGCTCGAACTCGACGCGGCCGGCCTCGACACCGTGCGGCGCACCAAGGCCGCCTATGTGGCCCAGAGCGCGGCGGCCGCCTTCAACCCGTTCTACCGGCTCGAGGACCAGGTGACCGAAGTGCCGGCGATGCGCGGGCATCTCAGCCGCGCCGAACGCCACCGCATGGCGGCCGCGCTTTTCGAGGAGTTGCAGCTCCCCGATCCCGAAAATTTCGGGCGGCGCTACCCGCACCAGGTTTCGGGCGGCCAGCTCCAGCGCGCCATGATCGCCATGGCGCTGATCAACCAGCCCGACCTCATCATCTTCGACGAGCCGACGACCGCCCTCGACGTCACCACCCAGATCGAGGTGTTGCGCCTCATCCGCAAGGTGACGCGCACCCATAACTGCGCCGCGCTCTACATCTCCCACGACCTGGCGGTGGTCTCGCAGATGGCGGACCGCATCGTGGTGATGCGCAACGGCAGGATGGTCGAACAGGGCCCGACCCGGCAGCTGGTCGACAACCCGCAGACCGAGTACGCCCAGCGGCTCGTCGCCAACCAGGGCGAAGGCACCTATGCGGCGGGCAACGACAATGCCCAGACGCTGCTCGAGGTCTCCCATGTCGATGTGGGCTACGGCGCGCTCACGGCGGTCAAGGACGCCTCGATCGCGCTGGGGGCCGGTTCGGTCCTGGCGCTGGTGGGGGAATCAGGGAGCGGCAAGACCACGCTCGCCCGCGCCATCGCCGGCCTGCAGCCGGTGCGCACCGGCGCGGTACGCATGCGCGGGGAAACCCTCGCCCCGCTCGTTGAACGGCGCACCTTCGATCAGCGGCGTCTCGTCCAGTACATCCACCAATTGCCCGATCTGGCCCTCAACGGGCGGCAGACCATCCGCGAGATCGTCGGCCGGCCGCTGGCCTTCTTCCACGGCATCAAGGGCGCCGCCGCCGACGCGCGGCTCAGGGAGCTGATGGAGGCCATCGAGCTGCCGGCGGACTATCTCGACCGCTATCCAGCCTCGCTGTCAGGCGGCCAGAAACAGCGCATCTGCATCGCGCGTTCGCTCGCGGCAAAGCCCGACATCCTCATCTGCGACGAGATCACCTCGGCGCTCGACCCCCTGGTCGAGGAGAGCATCATACGCCTGCTGACCAAGCTCATCGAAGAGGAAGCGCTGAGCATTCTCTTCATCACCCATAATCTGGGGCTGGCGCTGCGTTTCTCGCACGAGACGGCGGTGATGCAATCGGGGCAGATACTCGAATACGGGCCGACCCGCGCGGTTTTCGAAACCCCGCAATCGGACTATACGCGCCGGCTCATCGGCGCCGTGCCGCAATTGCGCGAAGGCTGGCTCGACGGCGTCTCGCGCGCCGCCGGCTGACGGCAAGACTGTTGGAGGAGACGAAATTGGACGAGGCTCAATCGGTGATCATCGATGGCGAGAAGGTCGCCATCGCCGAGACCTTCGAGGTGATCGACCCGGCACGCGGCGAGCCCTTCGCGCGCTGCCCGGCCGCCACCCCGGCGCATCTGGATGCCGCGGTTGCGGCGGCGCGCCGCGCGTTCCCGGCCTGGGCGGCCGCATCGCTCGATGAGCGCGCCGAGCGGCTCAACCGCATCGCGGACGCGGTCGAGGCAGACAAGGAGGCGCTGGCCGTCCTGCTTTCGAGCGAGCAGGGCAAGCCCCGCGCCAGCGCCCTGGGCGAAATCGGCGCCGCCATCGGCTGGATGCGCGCCACCGCCGCCCTGCGCCCGCCGGTCGAGGTCATCCAGGACGACGACAAGCTCCGCATCGAGGTGCATCGCAAGCCCCTGGGGGTCGTCGCCTCGATCACGCCCTGGAACCATCCGGTGCTGATCGCCACCTGGCACATCATGCCCGCGCTCATGGCCGGCAATTGCGTGGTGGTCAAACCCTCTTCCTTCACCCCGCTCTCGACCCTGCGGCTGGTGGAACTGGCCAACGCCCACCTGCCCCCCGGCGTCCTCAATTCGGTGACGGGGGAAGGCGGGCTCGGCCGCGCCATGACCGGCCATCCGGGCATCGACAAGATCGTCTTCACCGGCTCGACCCCGACGGGCCGCAACATCATGTCCAACGCCGCCAACACGCTCAAGCGCCTGACGCTCGAGTTGGGCGGGAACGACGCGGCCATCGTGCTGCCCGATGCCGATGTCGATGCCATCGCCCCGGTGATCTTTGCGAAATCCTTCGGCAATTCCGGGCAGACCTGCGCGGCGCTCAAGCGCCTCTATGTGCACGAAAGCCTTCACGATGCCCTGGCCGAGAAGCTGGCCGCGCTGGCGCGCGCCGCCCGTGTGGGTCCGGCGAGCGATCCTGAGAGCCAGTTCGGGCCGCTCCAGAACAAGGCGCAGTTCGACCTCGTGCGCGAACTAGCCGACGATGCCCGGGCCCAGGGCGGCAAGTTCCTGGCCGGCGGCGCCGCGACCGGGGAGAAGGGCTATTTCTTCCCGCTGACCGTGGTCACCGAAGTCAGCGACGGCATGCGCATCGTGGACGAAGAGCAGTTCGGCCCGATCCTCCCCATCATCCGCTACAGCGATGTCGAGGATGCCCTGGCGCGCGCCAATGCCAGCGAAAACGGGCTGGGCGGATCGATCTGGTCGAGCGACATCAATCGTGCCGAAGCCCTGGCCCGACGCCTCGATTGCGGCACTGCCTGGGTCAACGACCACTCATCGATCTCCCCGGCAGCCCCGTTCGGCGGCGCCAAGCAGTCAGGCATCGGCGTCGAATTCGGTCATTGGGGGCTGGAAGAATACATGCAGGTCCAGACCGTGCGCATCGCGCGCTAGCCGATTTTTTCCCGCAAGTCTTGAGCGAGGAGCCGGAACCCCGGCTCCTCGCTTTGCTTTTGGGATCAGAACTCGTCCCAGTCCGCCGAAATGGCAGCGTTGCCATTGGAGAGATAGGACTTGGCGGCCTGCTTGAGCTTGCCGGGCAGCGCACGGGGCGCGGTGGCGCGCGCGGCGGGCTCGGCCCGGGTGCGCTCGCCATCGGTGAGCGTGAACACGGTGACGATGCCGTCGAGCTCGGTGGCCTGGGATTCGGTCTGCTCGATGGCCGCGTTGATCTCTTCGACGAGCGCGGCATTGTGCTGGGTCATCTCGTCCATCTGGCGGACGGCGGTGGTGACCTCCTCGATGGCCGACGCCTGCTCGCGGCTTTCGCGGGCAATCCCGTCCATGAGGCTATTGTTGGCGCGCACGCCTTCGAGCATGGCCGCGAGCTTGGCCGCCGCGTCGGCGACGAGCTTGGTGCCACCCTGCACCTCGATGGCGCTCTGCTCGATGAGGGCCTTGACCTCGGCCGAGGCCTCGGCGGCCGATTGCGCCAGGCGACGCACTTCGACGGCGACCACCGCAAAGCCCTTGCCGGCCTCGCCGGCGCGCGCCGCTTCGACCGAAGCGTTGAGGGCCAGCAGATTGGTCTGGAAGGCGATGTCGTCGATCATGCCGATGATGTTGGAGATCTTGGACGAGGAGGTCTCGATGCGCTCCATGGCCGCATTGGCCTGGCCCATGACCTGACCACCCTGCTCGGCCGTGCGGGTCACGTCGGCGGCGTTATCGCTGGCGTCCTTGGCGCGGTTGGCGTTCTGCAGGACCGTCGTGGCCAATTGCTCCATGGCCGCGGAAGTCTCTTCGATTGTGGCCGCCTGCTTGGTGGTGCGCTCGGAAAGGTCGTTGGCGCCCGAGAGGATTTCGCCGGTGGCGGTCTTGAGCGCCTGGGAGGTGGCCTTGAGCTGGCCGACGATCTCGGTGAGCTTGTCGGCCACCGCATTGGTGTCGCCCTTGAGGCGTGCGAAGGCGCCCTGGTACTGACCCTCGACACGGCGGGTGAGGTTGGTTTCGGCCAGGGCCGAGAGCACTTCGCCGGTCTCCGAAAGGCCGCGATCGACCGTGGTGACCAGGTTGTTGATCGAGGAGGCGATGTCGTTGAGTTCGGCATCGGGGAAGCTGGCGTCTACCCGGCGGGTGAAGTCGCCTTCCACCGCCGCGTTCACCACGTTGCCGAAGGCGTCGCGGAGCTCGCCCATCATGCGGGTGCGGGCCTCCTTGTCGGCGATGATGCGCACGGCTTCCGCCTCGGTCATCTGCGCCACCTTGAGCCCGTTCTCGCGGAAGACTTCGACGGCACGCGAAAGCGTGCCGATCTCGTCGATCCGCTCGGTGCCGGGCACGGTCACCTCGTAATTGCCGGCGGCCATGACCTCGACGGTATCGCCCAGCCGGTTGAGCGGCTTGCCCACCAGCACCTTCATCAGCCCGAAGACGATGGCGGCGGCGGCGAGCACGCACAGCGCCGAGAGCGCCACGATCGTCCAGCGCGCCTCGTTGACGGCGGCGGAAAGCGTGGCGGCCGGAACCATCGAGACGACGGCCCACTTGTCCTCGGTGCCGCCGGCATTGATGGGGGCGGCCATGAAGCGCCAGACGGCGCCATCGGCGCCGGTAGCTTCGCCCTGGGCGCGGTTGCCGCTCGCAATGGCCTGTTTGGCGATGGCCGCGATGGGATCGCTATCGGGAAGCTTCTGGCCGATGACGGCCGGATCGGGGTGGGACACGGCGATGCCGGTGCCCGAGATCAGCATGACGCGGCCGGTATCGAAGGGATGGAAGGCCGAAACGACCTGATTGACGTCGGCGAGCGCCAGATCGATGCCGGCGGTGCCGGCATATTTGCCGTCGACCTTGATCGGCACGCCGAAGGAGGTGATGAGCAGGTTCTGGCCGGCGACCATATAGGGATAGGGTTCGATGGCGACGGCGCGGTCCAGGTTCTTGGGCAGCAGCGCATAGTCGCCCGGGCCGGGCGTATCGTAGTCGGCGAGCATTTCCTCGATGATCTTGCCCGAGCCGCGGTTCCAGTAGGGCACGTAGCGGCCGGTGGCGTCCCAGGGGGACTGGCCGGCGAATTCGGCGTCGCGCCCGTCGAGCGCGTTGGGCTGCCAGGCCGACCAGGTGGCCAGGATCGCCGGGCTGTCGGCGAGAAGCTTTTCGAGCAGCGCATCATAGGCGGCGCGGTCGGTGACCCCGCTCTCGCGCAGGCCGGACATGGTCGAAGCGATGTTCTGGGCGATCCGGGCCGCTGCCTGCAGGCGCGAGGAGACCTCGGCCGAGACATTGCTGGTCGTTTCGTCCTGGAGTTTGAGGGTCTGGCTTTCCACGGTCGTTCCGACACGCTGGACCAGCACGGTCATGCCGACGGCAAAGACCGCGGCCAAGGCGATTCCGGCAAACAAGGACACCTTGACCGGTAGAGATTTGATACGCACCGACGCCTCCACGTCTGGGGATGCAACAGCCAATCCCTCCTGGACGGCCTGAACCCACTAGGCGCGCGACAACCCTGCGATTTGGTTAAGGAAACGGTAGCGGCGGCGGGAGAATTTTACCTGATCCGCCGGGGCTGCAAGCGCCCGTGTGACGGGCGCCTGAGCCGGTTTCGGAGCCGCCCCCGTCAGGCGGCGCGATAGCGCGCGAGCGAGACGTCGGCCGGGTCGATATCGGGCTTGGCGCCGCTCACGAGATCGGCGAGGACCCGGCCCGAGCCGCAGCTCATGGTCCAGCCCAGCGTGCCGTGCCCGGTATTGAGGAAAAGGTTGGGGTAAGGGGTGGCGCCCACGACCGGGGGACCATCGGGCGTCATCGGGCGCAGGCCACACCAGAAGGTGGCCTTTTCGATATCGCCGCCGCCCGGGAAGAGGTCGGTCACCGAATGGACGAGCGCGTCCTTGCGCGGCTGGCGCAGCTTGAGGTCGAATCCGGCGACCTCGGCGGTGCCGCCGACGCGGATGCGGCTCCCGAGGCGGGTGATGGCGATCTTGTAGCTCTCGTCCATCACCGTGGACACCGGCGCGCGCGCCTCTTCGGCGATCGGAACGGTGATCGAATAGCCCTTGACCGGATAGACCGGCAGGGAAATGCCGAGCGGGCGCACGGCCTGGGGCGAATAACTGCCCAGGGCCACTACATAGGCGTCGGCCCGGCGCTCGCCAGCGCTGGTGGTCACCCCGGCGATGCGGCCGCCTTCGGCGCGAATGGCCGAAATGGTCTCGCCGAAATGGAAGACGACGCCCTTGGCCCTGGCCATCTCGGCGAGGCGCTCGGTGAACATCTGGCAGTCGCCGGTCTCGTCGCCCGGCAGGCGCAGGCCGCCCACGATCTTTTCGCGCACCGCGCCCAGGGCCGGCTCGGCGCCTGCGCAGCCGGCGGCATCGAGCGTTTCATAGGGCACGCCGAACTGGGCGAGCACCTCGGTATCCTTGTGGGCGTCGTCGAGCTGCTTTTGGGTGCGGAAGACCTGGAGCGTGCCCATGGCGCGATCGTCATAGGCGATGCCGGTGGTGGTACGAAGGTCCTTGAGGCAATCGCGAGAATACTCGGCGATGGGCACCATGCGCGCCTTGTTGCGCGCATAGCGCGCCGAGGTGCAGTTGCGCAGCATCTGGAGCATCCACACCCATTGATGCGGATCGAACCGGGGGCGCACCACCAGCGGGCCGTGGCGCATGAGCAGCCATTTGATGGCCTTGCGCGGCACGCCCGGCCCGGCCCAGGGCGAGGCATAGCCGGGCGAGATCTCGCCGGCATTGGCGAAGCTGGTTTCGAGAGCGGGCCCGGGCTGGCGCTCGATGACTTCCACCTCGTGCCCGGCCTGCGCCAGATACCAGGCGCTCGTCACACCGATGACGCCGCCACCCAAAACCAAGACTTTCATTGCGTGAGTAACCCCGGAGACTGATTTGCCGGCAACCTGCCATGCCCGGCCGGGGCGGGGAAGTGCGACCTAAGCATTGCAACTATTCGTTAACCATTGCGGGCGGAAGATGGTATGGGGCCATAACTCGTATCTGATCGCAAAGGCGCTCCAGCCATGACGTCGCCCGAACCCATCCGCCAGCACGCCCAGCAGGTCGCGGCCCTGCCCTGGCGACGCTGTGGGACGGGCGAGGTGGAAGTGCTGCTGATCACCTCGCGCACCTCGCGGCGCTGGCTGATCCCCAAGGGCTGGCCGATCGCGGGCAAGACCCCGGCCGAAGCGGCGCTCCAGGAAGCCTTCGAGGAAGCGGGCGTCCGCGGGGAGGCCAATGTGGTTCCCTTCGGCAGCTATCGATACGAGAAGCTGCTCAAGGACGGCACGCTCCTGCCCTGCACGGTGACGGTCTATGCCATGGACGTGCTCCAGGAACTGGAGGACTGGCCGGAAGTCTCCGAGCGCGAACGGCGCTGGCTGCGGCTCGATGAAGCCCAGGCGCTGATCCACGAGCCGCATCTGCGCCGGCTGCTGTGCGAGGCCACCTGCCAGATGCTGCTGGCCACCGCGCGCCCGATGCAGGACGCCTAGCGGCCCGCAACGGCGCGGCCGCCCACCCAGACCCTGGAAATATTGGCCCGGTTGGCGGTGTAGAGGATTTTTTCGAGGATATCGGACGGGCTCGCGGGCGCCAGGAGGCGGATGCCACCCTCGCGGAGGCGCGTGTCGATAACCATGGCATCGAAGAGGTACCCCGGCTCGAACTGGCCGATGGGAAGGTCGAGCGCTTGGCCGCCGCCGGCTGTCGCCAGGTGGAAAGCGGTGACGAAATCGACGCGCGAGCCGGGTCGGCCGCGCCGCTCGGCCGGGAGCGCCGGATCGACGCCGGTCTCGAGCATGCGCGAAGCAGCGATGGCCATGCGCGCGGCCTCGAACATCGAGCCGGACGGGCCACCGGAAATATCGGTGCCCAGCCCCACATGGACGCCTCGGGCGAGCGCGGCGCGCAGAGGAAACACCGAGTTGGCGAAATAGGCGTTCGAGAGCGCGCAATGGGCGACGCCTGCCCCGCGGGCCGCCAGCCGGTCCATGTCGTCCTCGGTGAGGAAATTGGAATGGGCCAGGATGGAGCGCCGGCCGAGGAGCCCGAAGCGATCGAGGCTTTCGGCGTCCGTGACCCCGTGCCGCTCGAGGACGTAGCCATGGGCCCAGTCGCTTTCCGAGCAATGGGTCTGGACGTGGCAGCCGCATTCGGCGGCGAGCCGGCCCAGGCCCTCGAGCGCCGCATCGGTGCACGAAGGGATGAAGCGCGGCGTCACCACGGGGAGGACGCGGTTGTCCTGGTTGGCCGGATGAGCGCGGACATAGTCGATGAGGGCGCGCGTGCCGGCCACGGCCTCTTCGGGCGAAGCATCGCGATAGTATTGCGGGCACGATTGGGGATCGTCCATCGCCACCTTGCCCACCAGCGCCCGCTGGCCCTTTTCGAGGCAGATGTCGACGAGGAGCCTGGTGGCTTCCTGGTGCACCGTGGCGAAATAGAGCGCGGTGGTCGTGCCCGAGGCGAGAAGGTCCTCGACCAGCGCCGTATAGCTCGTGCGGGCGAAATCGAGCTCCTGGTAGCGGGCCTCGAGCGGGAAGGTATATTTCTGCAGCCAGACTTCGAGCGGCACGTCGAGCGCCTGGCCGAGCTGGGGGTATTGGGGGGCGTGAACGTGGCAGTCGACAAAGCCGGGAAGCACGAAGCACCCTTCGGGCAGGGTGAGATCGGCCTCCTCGCAAGCCCGGGCGAACCCGGCTTCGTCCGCGCGCACAACGCTCTCAATGCGCCCGTCCGCGCCCACGGCCAGCACGGCCTCGAGGCACTGGAGGGCTTCGGGCGTGGGCGCGTGGAAGAAGGTGGCGTGGATGGTCCTGCCGACGATGTCGCTCATGGAAACCCCTTTGATTCTGAGGCGACGCTAGCAGCCGCGGGCCGACAATGACAGCGTGGCCACGAGCGCACTTGGCCGGCGCGATCTCTCATGGTAAATCGGTTTACTAATCCGGTTTCGCGATCTGCCCCCTGGAGCGCCCGCATGGCCCTGCCCGACGACCTGATCCTGGATGCCGCCGACGAGGTGGCCATCCGCCAGAACCTGACCCTGGTCGCGCTGGGCAAGGCGCCCGCCGACCTCGCCATCGAGGTGGGCCGGCTCCTCGCCGTGCATTCGCGCCAGTGGCTCGAAGACCAGGAGATCATCGTGGCGGGGCGCCGCATCGCCTATGTCGGGCCGCGCGGCAGCTACAAGGGCACGGTCAAGGCGCGCGTCAGCTATCCCGGTCTTTCGGCCGTGCCCGGGTTCGGCGAGGTGCACAAGCATATCGAATCCACGCACCTGACCCCCGAATTCGAGGCTGCGCTGGTGCTGCCGCGCGGCAATACCTGGACATGCGAGGCCAGCCACGAATTCGCCAATGTCAACGGCGCGCGCAATAGCGAATTCTGGCAGAAGGCCCGCGAGACCGGCTCCCAGCTCAAGGTCTTCATCCAGCCCGGCTCGGCCGTGCCGCCCAGCGCCTGGGAAGAGAGCGGGGGCTATTACGGCTACGAGGAGCAGAAGGCCTTTCTCGCCCGCGACCTTTCGGTGACCAGCCTCGACGAGGTCATGGACTGGCCCGCCGTCTGGAACCCGGAGAACCCCTCCTATGTGCGCATGTGGGGCATGATCGGGGCCACGTTCGAGATGCGGGGGGTCGTGGAGGGCCATGGATCGGGCCTCACCGATCCGCACGACATCTCCGCCTTCGCCGCAGCCGGGCTTTCGTCCGACCACGAGGTCTGGGCGCTGGACGAAGCCTGGGATCGCCTGCAGCGCGGCATCTTCGTCGAGCTGCGCCCGTTCTCCTATGACGTCATAATTCCCGGGCTCATCGAGCGCGGGTTGGCCGACTGGTCCAATGTCGCCTTCACCACCGATGACCGCTCGGCCTCCGAGACGCTCGAAAAGGGCGCGAGCGACCACAACGTCCGCTTCGCCATCGCGCATGGCCTGGCGCCCGAGATCGCCATCCAGTGTGCCACCATCAATCCGGCCCGCCACATGCGCATCGACCAGTGGGTGGGCTCGATCACGCCTGGGCGCTATGCCGACATAGTTCTGCTTTCGGACCTTGAAAGCCTGGCGATCGCCCATGTCTATGCCGATGGCGCCCTGGTCTCAAACGGGGAAACCTTCGTCGGTGAATTGCCGGCCATCGCCTGGCCGGGCTGGGCGACCCAGACCATGAATGTGGGACGGACGCTTTCGGCCGCCGATTTCGCCATCCCAGCCCTGCCCGGCCGTACCAGCATGAACGCGGCGGTGCTGCGCCCCTTCCACTGGAACGAGGACTTTCTGGTCGAGGAACTGCCCGTCGCCGACGGGCTCGTGCAACGCGACGCCGCCCGCTTCATCACCAAATGGGCGCTGGTCGACCGCTATCGCGGCGACGGGGCGGTGGCCAGGATGTTCTGGACAGGGTGCGGACCGCAGGACGAGGAGACCGCGCTCGCCTGCTCGGTGGCCCATGACAGCCACAACGTGTGGGTTATCGGCTCGGACGACGCGGCCATGGCCATGGCCGTCAATCGCCTCCAGGAGATCGGGGGCGGCTGGGTGCTGGTGCACCACGGCGCAGTGGTGGGCGAAGTGCGCTACGAGGTGGGCGGGCTCATGACGGCGCGGACGGCGCAAGCGCTCGATGCGGAAATGCAGGCGTTTTACCGGGCAGCCGAAAAGGTCACCTGGATGTATAAGCCTTCCGCGCTCAATCTGTGGAAACCCGGTTTTCCGGAATTCCTGATCTTTGCCACCCTCACCTGCTCGCCGTGGCGCTGGGTGCTGGTGGCCCCTTCCGAGCTGGCGCCCGAAGGGTTCGTGAACGTTCAAACCGGGGAAACCCACAAGGTCGTTTGGTAAGCATGTCCATCAAAGTCTATCTGGCCGGGCCCGAAGTGTTCCTGGCCAATGCCCGTGAAATCCTCGACGCCAAGGCCGAGCTCGCCCGGCAGGCCGGGTTCGTGCCGCTCTCGCCGGGCGACCTCGAAATCCCGCCGGCGCCGACCAAGAAGGGGTTGGGACTTTCGATCAGCGAGATCGACGAGCAGATGATGCTGGAGGCCGACGCCATCATCGCCAATCTCACGCCCTTCCGCGGCATCGCCGCCGATGTGGGCACGGCCTATGAGCTCGGCTTCATGTGCGGACGCGGCAAGCATGCCTTCGCCTATACCAACGTGGCGGCGGACCACGGGGCGCGCATCCATACCTATTACGAGGGCGCCGTGGTCGCCGATGCCGAGGGCCGCCACCGCGGGCCCGACGGGCTTTCGGTGGAAGATTTCGAGATGATCGACAACCTCATGCTCCATGGCGGGGTCGAGCGCCGCGACGGCGCGGTGGTCGTTCACGATGCCGCCGGGGACGCGCTCTATACCGATCTCACCGGTTTCAGGGAGGTGCTGGCCATCGCGGCGGCGAAGCTGCTTTAGGCCCAAGGCCCGACTTCCCCGGCCGCGGCCGGGGAAGCCCCGTTCGCCTCAGCGCACGCTGCGATAGCCGCCCGGCACGCCGTTGGGCGAGAACACCACCTGCCAGAGTTGGATCTTGCGGGACCGGAAGAGGGCCGCGCACAGGAGCAGGTAATAGCGCCACATGCGGTGGAAGCGCTCGCCGTACTTGTCCTCGAGTTCGGGCCAGGCGGCCTCGAAATTGGCATGCCAGGCCATCAGCGTCTTGTCGTAATAGGCGCCGAAATTGTGCCAGTCCTCCATGACGAACAGCCCTTCGCTGGCCGCCGCGATCTGCTTGGCCGAAGGCAGCATGCCGTTGGGGAAGATGTACTTTTCGGTCCAGGGGTCGCCATGGGTGGTCGAGATGTTGCCCCCGATGGTGTGGAGCAGCAGCAGGCCGCCCGGACGCAGCAGGCTTTTGGCCTTTTCCATGAACGGGCGGTAGTTCTTGTAGCCGACATGCTCGAACATGCCGATCGAGATGATGCGGTCGAACTGGCCCTCGAGCGCCTGGTAGTCCATCAGCTTGGTTTCGATCGGCAATCCGTCGCGGTTGGCGTTGGCATAGGCGGCCTGTTCCTTGGAGACGGTTACACCCACCCCTTCCACGCCATAGCGTTCGGCGGCGAACTTGAGGAAGCCGCCCCAGCCCGAGCCGATATCGAGGATGCGCATGCCCGGCATCAGCCCGACCTTGCGGCAGATGAGATCGAGCTTGGCCTCCTGGGCGGCGTCGAGCGTGGTGGCATGCTCCCAATAGGCGCAGGAATAGATCATGCGCTTGTCGAGCATGCGTGAATAAAGGTCGTTGCCGATGTCGTAGTGCTTCTCGCCGACTTCGGAGACGCGGGCGCGCTGCATGTTGAAGAGCTTGCCGCGCACGATGCTCCAGATGAGGCCGGGATCGAGGGGGAGGCTGGAAGGGATGTCTCCGACCAGGCCCCGATAGAGGGTCTCGTCGAGATTGTCGGCATCCCACCAGCCGTCCATGTAGGCCTCGCCGACCCCGAGCGTGCCCTGGCTGAGCACGCGGTCGTAGAAGCGGTCGTCATGGACGTGGATGTCCCAGGGGTTGGAACCATCCAGGGAGACATTGGAGCGTGACAAAAGGTCGGTCACGAAGGCTTTTGATTTTGTGTTTGGCATTTTTGAGGATCTATCGAGCAATGCATTGAAAGGGTCGGTGTGCGGGGGGCGACGTAATTGCCGCCGCGTCGGCCTCGCGGCCGGCAGCAAAACCTGGGACAAATGCGTATACGGACGGGGGATGCCTCCGCCCGGCCGGGCCGGATCACCGGCCCAGATCGTGGCTCGGGACAGGCGCTCGGCGACCCGGCGCAAAGAGGCGGGGGATCGGGCGATCGTCGTCTCGCGGTCGGCTCGGCCGACCTGGAACGCTATTTCTAGGCCCGAGTCGCCGCCCAAGGCAAACGCTTCCAACCTATTGTTAAAATTTCGCCTCTAGGTTGGCTGCCAGGACGATGCGGGGGCATCGGGTTCAAAGCGGAAAGCGTTGTGCAGCCAGCAGAGGCGGGTACCGATAGCAGCATCGGCCTGATCGACCGCACCATTGCGGGCGGGTTTCGTTTCATGCGCTTTCCCCGCTCGCTCGAACGGCGTTTCGAGGCCGATACCGGACCGGCCCGCAGCCGCGAACTGATCGTGCGCAGCCTCCTCGGGCTGGCGCTCTTTAACGTCTTTCTGCTTTCTGACTGGGCGCTGATGCCCGATACGTTCGGCAGCGCCATGCTGATGCGGCTGGGGATCGTCACCCCGCTGGCCCTCATGCTGCTGGTGATCACCGCGCTCAATCCGCCGCCGGTCTTCCGCGAGGGCGTGCAGGCGGCGATCGTGGTCATGGCCTCGATGATCCCGCCGGTGCTGATCCTCACCAGCGAAAGCCCGTGGCGCGAAGCCGGCCATCACGGCATCCTGCTGGTGGTGATGTTCGCCACCATGATCCAGCGCATCCGCTTCTGGTACGTGCTGGTGGCGGTGATCGCCATAGAAGCGATCTATATCGCGACCCTGGCCAACCTTCCCGGCATCGCCGCGCCGCCGGCGCTCTCCTACAACATGGTGTTCGCCGGCGGGGTGATCTTCTCGCTGGTGGCTTCCTACAATCTCGAGCACGAGCAGCGCCTGGCCTATCTCCTCGGCCTGCGCGACCGCATCACCAATAGCGAGCTCGAAACCATCAGCCGCAGCGATCCGCTGACCGGGCTGGGCAACCGGCGCAGCCTCGATGAGGCCTTCGAGGCGCTGCGCGGGGAACCGGAAGTGGCGGTGCTGCTGCTCGATATCGACCACTTCAAGATCTACAACGACAGCCAGGGGCACCAGGCGGGCGACGCCTGCCTTAAGCAGATCGCCGACATCATCTCGGCCGAACTCCATGACGGCACCGATGCCGCCTTCCGCTTCGGAGGCGAGGAATTCCTGGTGCTGATGCGGCGCGAGAACCTGGCCAACGCCCTGCTGGTGGCCGAGCGTATCCGCGCCGCCATCGAAAAGGCGCGCATCCCCCATCCTGCCATTCCGATGGGCGTGGTGACGGCAAGCCTGGGGGCCGCGAGTTCGTTCGGCAACCCGCAGACCGAGCCCGAAGACCTGGTGGCAGCCGCCGATGCGGCGCTCTATGCCGCCAAGCGCGACGGGCGCAACCGGGTATGGCCGCGCCTGCGCCAGGGCGACCGCCCCCGCCGCTCCCTCCAGCCGCGCTATTCGGCCAGGTCCGCTTCGGGAGCGTAGCACAGGATATCGCCGGGCTGGCATTCCAGGTACCGGCAGATGGCATCGAGCGTCTCAAAGCGGATGCCCTTCACCTTGCCCTGTTTGAGCAGGCTCAGGTTGGCCTCGGTTATGCCGATGTGGCTGGCCAGGTCCTTGGATTTGACGTTGCGCTCGGCCAGGACGACGTTGAGCGTGACCTTGATCGGCATCGCTCAGACGAACTCCGCATTTTCCTGGGCGATCTCGGCCGCCTCGAGCATGGTCCAGGAGACCAGAGCCAGCATGCCGGCGAAGAGCAGCATCAGAAACTGATCCGAACCGAGCGAGAGGGCGATCTGCTTCTGGCCTGCCGGCGCGCCCCAGCTCAGGATGACGCTGATGGCCGCGCCCGCGATGGGGCCGATGGCGGCGGTCCCGGCCATGGCCAGTGCCAGTTTGCGCAGGCCGTGGGCGGCTTCATGCCCGAAGAGCTGGCCGCGCGAAAAGGCTGCAAGGCAAGCGCGGACCTGGGCCAAGCCCCACAGGAGCGCCGCCACGGGGATCAGGCTCGCCATCAGGGCCAGCAGGCGCTGCGGCAGACTGAACTCGGCCAACCATTCGACGGGAATGCGCGCATCGCGCGCCAGCATGGCGACAGGCGCTCCCAGCCAATAGAGCGCCACGCCGATGGGTAAGACAACGGTGGTCGCCTGCACGGCCACCGTCATCAGGCGGCTCAGGCGGGCGATCCGCCGGGCCCGGTCTGCTCTCACCGGTTCTGGAGAGGGAAAGGCATCCACGCTCATTTTGAAAATCTCCGTTGCGATGACTGAGGCCTACCCACATTCTTATCGTTTTACAATAATAATTTTCTGCGATACATGCATCCTGGTCGCAAAACACGGAGATATCCCATGCGCCGATTCTTTGTCTGCCTTGCCCTCGCCGCCTGCTTGACGCAGCCGGTCCTGGCCGCCCCCTCGACGGATCGGGGGCAGATTTCGGTCGCCCAGGTGCGTGAAATGCTCGAAGCGGCCCCGAGCAAGCCGCAGGCCCGCCAGTTGCTGGTGGCCTATCTGGCGGGCGTGGGGGAAACCGCGGGCCTGCTTGCAAAGTGCAGCAAGAGCCTGAACCTCGATATCGATCTGGTGGCTAGTGCCCTCGCGGCAGGCGCGCCCGATGCCTCGCGCTGGTCGCAGACGCCGGCCACGCCCATTATCGTGGCCGATCTCGTGGCGCGTGGAGGGTGCCGCTAGGCGGCCTTGCGGGTGATGCGGTAGGCGCAGCGGCGGGCGCCCGAGACGATATGGTCGATGCGCTCTACCGCGACGCCCGGGCCGAGGGCGGCCTCGAACACGGCCAGTTCGGAGCGGCAGAAATTCTGGCAGCGGGTGGCGGCGATGCAGATCGGGCAGTGGTTCTCGACCAGCAGCAGCTCCCCGTCCTCCTCGCGCGCCTCGGCCATATAACCTTCCGCGCTGCGCAACTCGGCCAGGCGCCGCACCTTCTGATCCAGGCTCAGTCCGGCCAGCGCCTGGCCGTATTGTGCCTGGGTCCGGGCCTCGCGATGGCTGATGAGCCTGTCGAGCCCTTCCTCGCCGAAGACGGCGATCGTGGCGTTGATGATCTCGAGCGACAGCGCCGAATGGCGATCGGGGAAGCGGGCATGGCCGGCGCCGGTCAGCCGCCAGTGGCGCTTGGGGCGCCCCACCGATACGCGCTTGTCCTCGAAATCGACCAGGCCATCCGCCTCAAGACGCTCGAGCGTTTGCCGAACCGCAACAGCGGTGACCTGCAATTGCTCGGCCAAGGTGGTTGCAGTTTGCGGTCCGCTGGATTTGAGCGCATAGAGCAAGCGATCGGCGGCACGGTCCTGGTTCAAGCCTACGGTCCTTTCGAATAAGAAAAGCGATTGCTTTCTAAATTCCCCGGATATAACAAGGCAAGCCTAATTTAATTGCATGGGTTCGTAAATGTCTGATTCTTCCAGCGGCGGAAGCTGGGCGGAAATCTTCACGCCTCGCTATGCGACCGTCACACTGATCCTGTGCCTGGGCGTGGCACTGTTTGCCTTCAACGCCTTCCTTGCCTCGGTGGCGCTGCCCACCGCCGTCCAGCAACTGGGCGGCATCGCCCTCATTTCCTGGGCGCTCACGCTTTACCTGGTCTTCGCCATCATGGGCGGGGCGGGCGCGGCGCTGCTCAAGCAGCGGCTAGGTTCGCGCACGGCGCTCCTGGTCTCGGCGGGCCTCTTCATCGCCGGCACCCTCATCGCCGCCACTGCCTCGAGCATGGCCGAGGTGCTGGTCGGCCGCGCCGTCCAGGGCCTGGGCGAAGGCATCATGGCCGCCATCTGCTTTGCGCTCATTCCCGAGCTGTTTCCCTCCCGGCTGGTGCCCAAGGTCTTCGGCATGCAGGCCGTGGTCTGGGCCGTGGCCGCCTTTGGCGGACCGGTGGGAGCGGGTCTTCTGACCGAGCTCGTCTCCTGGCGCGCCGCCTTCCTCGTCAACGTGCCGCTGGTGGCCATTTTCGTGGCCGGCGTACTCTTCGTCGTGCCCGGCAAGAACCGCGATGCGGCCCCGGTCGCGGTCGGATTTCCGGGCATCCGGCTCCTGGCCATCGGCGCAGGGATCATGCTGGTGGCCCTGGCCGGAATCACCCCGCCGCTCGAAGCCGCTGCCCTGCTGGTCGGCGCCGCCGTGCTGCTGGTGGGCGCTGTGCTGCTCGACCGGCGCTCGCGCATCCGGCTGATGCCTTTGGGCGCTTATTGGCCCGGTTCGGTGGTGGGGAGCGGGCTGATCGTCGCCCTGCTCATGCCCGTTGCCCAGGCCGGAGCTGCGGTCTATCTCATCCTGCTCATGCAGCAGCTCTGGGGTTACGGCCCGACGGTGGCTGGCGGCATCGGGGCGGTGATGGCGGTGGCGTGGAGCGCTTCGGCCATTACCGTGGCCAATGTGCAGCGCGGCACGCGCAAATATCTCATGCGCTCCGGCCCGGCGCTGGTGACGCTGGGGCTTGCCGGGCTTCTCGCCGGCCTGCTCAGCGAGCAGCTGGCCATCGTGATCGTGGCCCAGCTCGCCATCGGCGCCGGCTTCGGCATCTCGAACGGCTATCTCAACCTGTCGATGATGGAAGCGGCCTCGGACGAAGAACGCGACCGCACCTCGGCGCTCCTGCCCACCACGCAATCGGCAGGCAACGCGATCGGCGCGGCGCTGGCCGGCGTGGCAGCCAATTCGGCCGGCTATGCCAGCGCCACCACCGCCGACCAGATCCACCAGGCCATCGTGCCGGTCTTCATCCTGGGGGCGGTGATCGCCGGGTGCGCGTTCCTGGCTTCGCTGCGCATGACGGGCTTGATGGCCCGCTCGACCAACACCTCGGCCTTCGCGGCCGCCGAGTGAAGAAAGAGGGCGGGGAAGCAACCCCGCCCTTTCGCTTTTCAGCGTACCTGCGCGAAGAAGCGCCGCATGTCCTCGACCAGGAGCTCGGGCGCGTCGGTCGCCGCAAAATGCCCACCCCGGGGCATTTCGGTCCATTGCACGATATTGGGCGTCGAACGCTCGGCGAAGGCGCGTACCGAGCGGAAGTCGTCGGGGAAGACCGCCACCGCCGTGGGTACGGTGTTGGGCAGTTCGCGATAGCCCGCCCCGGTCCTGGCATTCTCGAAGTAGAATTCGGCGGCCGAGCTGCCGGTGGCGGTGAACCAGTAGATGGAAAGCTGGGCCAGGTAGCGATCGCGGTCATAGTCCTGGTCGCCCTCGAAGCCGAAGAAGAGTTCGGCGTTCCAGGCCAGAAGCGCCACCGGAGAATCGACGAGGCCATAGCCCATGGTCGCGGGGCGCTTGGACTGGATATCGGCATAACCCGAATATCTCTGGAACTTCTCGAGATTGGCGAAACCGGCCATCTCGAAGGGCGTCACCTTTTCCATCTCGCCGGGCGCGCCGCTGGGAAAGGCGAAGATCTGCTGGAGGTGGGTGCCGGCCAGCCCCTCGGGCGCCAGGATCCCCAGTTCGCGCCCCACCAGCGCGCCGCCGTCGCCCCCCTGTGCGCCATAGCGCTGGTAGCCGAGGCGCTTCATGAGCGTGTCCCAGGCCGCCGCAACCCGGCTGGCCTCCCAGCCGGGCCCCGAAAGCGGGGTCGACCAGCCATAGCCGGGGAGCGAGGGGATCACGAGGTCGAAGGCCAGGGACGGGTCGAGCCCGTGGCGGCGCGGATCGGTCAGTGGCCCGATGACGTCGAGGAACTCGGCGACCGAAGAGGGCCAGCCATGCGTCAGGATCAGCGGGAAGGCGTTCATCTCGGGCGATTTCACGTGCAGGAAATGGATGGTCTGCCCGTCGATGACGGTGGTGAACTGCGGGTAGGCGTTGAGCCGGGCCTCGTGGATGCGCCAGTCGAAATGGTGCAGCCACTGGTCGGCCAGCTCCCTGACGAAGGCGACGGGCTGGCCGTGGCTCCAGTCCTCCGCGATCGATCCGGGCCAGCGCGCCATGGTCAGGCGCTCCTTGAGGTCGGCGATCTGGGCGTCGGTGATGGCGATCCTGAACGGGGTGATGGCGGTGTCGGTCATCTGGTCCTCTCCTTGGGCCTGGTCGAGCAAGCGGGGGGAGAGGGCCGCGGCGCCCGCCAGGGCGAGAAAATTGCGGCGATCGATGGTCATCTGTCTCTCCTTGGGCGGCGGGCGTCATTGCCCTGCCGGTGACAAGGAGAGTGGATCAGGCCTGCTGACAGCCTGTGTCAGGACGGTGAGGGGGCGAGCCCGCGGCGCTCCTCGGCCTCCGCTGCCCAGACGCGCTCCCACTCCTTGAGCAGGATGGCGCGGCGCTTGCCGAAGCGGTCCTCGCCCTGCGCCGCCTCGCGGATGCGGTCGACGCGGAAATTGCGGAAAGCCTGGCGCAGCGTGCACCAGGCGCCCACGATCTGCTTTTCCTCGTAATAGGCGAGCGTCACCGGCCAGATCGGGCGCTCGCTGACGCGCCCGGCCTCATCGGCATAGGAGATGGTGAGGACCTTTTCGGCCCGCATGGCCTGGCGGATGACCGAGAGCAGCGGCTCCTTGTCCTGGCTCCAGATGCCCTGGGCGGCCCAGAGGCCGGTGGTCTCGATGCGGTCGCGCAGGTCATCCGGACTGGCGGTGGCGATCTTGCCCAGTGCCTTGGTGGCGGCCAGCGACAGGCTCTCATCGGGGCGTCCCTGCACCCAGCGGGCGCCGAGCACCAGCGCCTCCAGTTCCTCGGGGCTGAACATGAGCGGGGGCAGGAAGAAGCCGGGGCGCAGGACGTAGCCCACCCCGGCCTCGCCATCGATGGGCGCGCCCAGGCCGATCAGGGTCTGGACATCCCGGTAGAGCGTGCGCACCGAAACGCCCTGCTCTTCGGCCAGGGCGGCGGCCGTCACCGGCTGGCGGTGGCGGCGCAGGGTGTCCATGATCGAAAAGAGGCGCTCGGTCTTGTCCATCGGGCGAGCATAGTGCGCGACCCGGCAAGCGCCAATGGGCGATCATGGCGTGACGGGTTCAGGCATCCTCGCCGAGCGAAAGCAGCCGGTCGATCTCGGCCATGGCATCGGAGGAGAGCGGGCCCTTCTGGAGCGCGCCCAAATTGTTGCGGATCTGTGCCTCGCTCTTGAAGCCGGGAATGGGGATCGTGGTGGGAGAGCGGGCCAGGTTCCAGCCGAGCGCGCCCTGGGCCAGGGTGCGCCCGCCGCTCTGGAGCACCTCGCGCACCGCGTCGAGCCGGGCGAGGAATTCGGGGAGCGGCCGGCCATCCTTGAAGAAGCGCACCCAGCTGTGGCCGGCGCCGCGTACGTCGCTGGTGGCCATGAGGGTGTTGGGGCCGAACTTGCCGGTGAGGAACCCCATGGCGAGCGGCGAACGATTGAGGCTGATGAGGCCCTTGCCTTGGCAGAGCGCGAGCATGTCGGGTCCGTCGCAGAAGACGCTCAGCTCCTGCTGGACGGCCACGAAGTGCGGGTAGACGGTCATTCGGGCGGCAGCGCGCGCATCGTCGGTGCTCCAGCCCCAGGCCCGGATGGCGCCGGCTTCGGCCAGTTCCTCGAGCGCTCCGGCGGCCGCCTCGGCGGCATCCTCATCGAGACCTCCGACATGGATCTGGTAGAGATCAATATAGTCGGTGCCCAGGCGCCTGAGCGAGGCGGCGACGGCGCTGCGGATATAGGCGGGCGAGACGTCGGCGCCGGAAACGCTTTTGCGTGTCTCCTCGTACCGGTAGCCGAACTTGGTGGCGATGACCACGCGGTCGCGCTTGCCGGCAAAGGCGCGTCCGAGCACGGTTTCGCTGTGGCCCGTGCCGTAGACGTCGGCGGTGTCGAAGATGGTGGCGCCGAGGTCCGCCGCCAGCTCGAGAGCCCGCACCGACTGGGCGTCATCGATCTCGCCCCAGCCATCCGGCTTGCCATCGAGCAGGAACGGTCCCCCAATGGCCCAGCAGCCGACCCCGATACGGGCGGCGCGGCGGCCGTCCCACAGGGCGATGCTGGCCTCGGGGTGGCGAGTGGCGTTGAGTTCCCTGGTATCCATGGTTTCCTCCTAATCCTCAAATCCGTTCTTGAGACGCCGGCGCAGGGCGTCGCGTTCGATGCCCATGTCCTCGAGCAGGCGGTCGTCGACCGCCTCGAGCCGCATGAGGGCGCGCCGATAGCGCCACCAGGCATGGATGCGCTGGCTCAATGTGTGGGTGACCGGCATTTTCGGCCTCCTTTCGAAAATGAAACACCATTCCGGCCAGGCGGCCGGCACTGGGTGAAGCGGGAATTTCTGAATGCCCTATCCTTGCGCAGGAACGCAGGCGGGCGCTACACCAAGCTTCGCAAGAGGCTTTTCAGGAATGAAAAATGAACCTGAGCTGGGACGATCTGCGGCTGTTTCTCGACGTGGCGCGGCTGGGCGGACTGTCGGCGGCGCGCGAGACGACCGGGCTGAGCCCGGCCACGCTCGGCCGACGCGTTGCGGCGCTCGAGCGGCAGATCGGCGAGCCGCTCTTCGTACGCTCGCAGAGCGGCTATAAGCTCACCGACGCCGGCGAGGAACTGCTAGGGCGCGCCGAGGACGTGGAAGCGGCCATGCTGGCGCTCAACCGCTGGCGCGAAGGCGCGGTGGGGGACCGGGTGGTGCGCATTTCGGCCGGACCGTGGACCTCGGCATTCCTGGCCGCCCATATCGGGGAGATCTGGCGGGTCGAGGATGGCATCCGGATCGAACTGGTCACCGCCAATGCCAAGGTCGATATCGGCCGGCGCAACGCCGATATCGGCATCCGCAACCAGCGCCCGACCGAGCAGTGGCTGGCCGGTCGCCTCACCGGGCGGACGGCCTATGCCATCTATTCGGGGCGCCATCTCATCAACGGCATTGCCGCCGGACTCTTCGTGGGGGTAGCGGGGGAAGCGGCCTCCACGCAGTCGGCGCGCTGGCTCCATGCCCATCACGGCGACCGGATCGGGGTGCGCGGCAACGATGCGCGCACCGTCGTCGACCTGGTGACGGCAGGGGCGGGTCTGTCGGTCATGCCCTGCTTCATCGGGGACAGCGACGCGCGGCTGGTGCGCACCGCCCCGCCCATCCCCGAGCTCTTCGCCGAGCAATGGATCGTCACCCATCAGGACGAGCGCCATGCCGCGCCCATCCGGCTGGTGGCGGGGCGCCTGGCCGAGCTCATGGCCCGCAACGGCGCCCTGATGCGCGGAGAGACGCCGCGCTCCTAGCGCGAAAATGCATTCACGCGCGGGCGCTTGTGCACCCAAACCGCTTTGGGTAACGTCCCTGACCTTCGTTTGCGAGCTTTCGAAATTGATGCGATTCGGCCTTGAGCTGCCCCCGCAATGGCGGGTGTACGGCGCGTTCCTGCTCTATTCCTTCTGCATGGGAAGCCTGTTCCCGCGCCTGCCTGACCTGCAGCACGCCATGGGCGTGGCCGAGGGTGCGCTGGGCCTGGCCCTGATCGGCACGGCCGTGGGCACGCTGATCTCGCTCACCTTTGCCGGCCCGCTGCTCGAACGCATCGGCTATCGCCGAGCCATCCTGGTGCTGATCCCGCTGCTCTCGGTGTTCTATGCCGTGGCGGTACTCGCCCCGGCGCCGGCGTTCCTCTTCATCATGCTCATCCCGGTGGGCCTGTGCATCGGGGCCATCGAGATCATCGTCAATCTCGAGGCAGACCGCACCGAGCATGCCATCGGCCACCGCATCATGAACCGGGCGCACGGCTTCTGGAGCCTGGGCTTCTTCTCGTCGGGCCTGCTGGGCGCCTTCATTGCCCAGATGGGCATCGATTTCCGCACCCATCTCTGGCTGATGATCCCGGTGATCGCGGTGGGTACGGTGCTGGTGCTCGGCCGGTTCGACCCGGCGCCGCACCGTACCGGCGCCTCCACCGATCCGGCCCCGCGTTTCGCCCGCCCGACCCTGGCCATCTTCGTGCTCGTCGCCGTCACCATGTCGGCGATGATCCTCGAGGGCGCGGGAGCCGACTGGTCGGCCATCTACATGCGCAAGGAATTCGCGGTTTCGCCCTTCATTTCCGGCTTCGCGGTCGCCATCGGCGCCCTCACCCAGGCGCTAACCCGTCTTGTCGCGGACCATTTCGTCGAGCGTTTCAGCCCGACCGCCGTTGCCCGGACGCTGCTCTCGATCCTGGGCGTCGGGGCGGTCCTCGTCTTCTTCGCCCCCGCCCCCTGGGCGGCGCTGCTCGGCTTTGCGCTCATGGGCGTGGGCACCAGCGCCATCTTCCCGCTGGCCATGTCGGCGGCGGCGCAGCGCACCGACCGCCACTCGGCGGTCAACGTGGCCGCCCTCGCCCAGATCTCGTTCGTGGCCTTCCTGCTCGGGCCGCCGCTCCTCGGCTTCGTGGCCGAACATTTCGGCATCCGCTGGTCGTTCGGTATCGGCATTCCGCTGGTGATCGTCAGCCTTTTGACGGCTGGCGCATTGGGCAAAAAGCCTATACCGCACGAGGTCGAATAAGTACGCAACGCGCCCCGGAAAAGGCGCCTCTCGGAGTCTCCGATGCGCCTGGCGCAACATCACCGTCTCTATTCCTGCTTCTTCCTGTTCGCGGTGGCCACGGGGGCGGTGCTGTCGCGCCTGCCCGACGTGCAGCACAACCTGGGCGTCACCGAGAGCCAGCTCGGCCTCACCCTTATCGGCATGGCCATCGGCTCGCTGATTTCGCTCACCTTCGCCAGTCCCATCATCGAGCGGTTCGGCGCACGCCGGACGGCGCTGGTGACGGTGCTGGGGACAGCCGCGCTCTATTGCAGCGTCGCCTTCATCGGCTGGGCGCCGCTGGCCTTCTGCGCCCTGGTGGCGGCGGGCCTGCTCGCCGGGGCGCTCGAGATCAACCTCAATGTCCAGCTCGACCGGCGCGAGGCCGAACTGGGCCGCGGCATCATGAGCCGCGCCCACGGCTTCTGGAGCCTGGGCTTTTTCGTCACCTCGCTCATCAGCGCCGCCATCCGGCAGGCGGGCGTCCCCATCCAGGTGCATGTCGGGGCGGTCCTCGTCCTGGTGCTGGTGGCGGGCGCGGCGATCATCTGGCAGCTCGAGGAAGCTCCGACGCGCGTCCATACGGCGGCCGACGACCAGATCCACCGCATCGCCTTCCCCACCTGGGGACTGCTGCCGCTCTGCATCATCGGCATGGCGGCGTTCCTGGTGGAAGGCGCGGGCGTTGACTGGTCGACCATCTACATGCGCGACGTCTTCGAGGCCGAGCCCTTCATCGGCGGCATGGGGCTGACGCTCTTTACCGCCTTCATGGCGGGGGCGCGCCTCTTCATCGACCCGGTGGTCGATCGGCTGGGGGCGCGCCTGGTGGCGACCGTCCTGCTTTCGGCGAGCGCGGCGGGGTTGATCGCGGTGGCCTTCGCGCCCTCGACGGCGGTGGCGCTGCTCGGGTTCTCGCTGCTGGGGCTGGGCGCCAGCGCGGTCTATCCGCTGGCGGTCTCGGCGGCCGCCCAGCGCACCGACCGCCCCTCGGCGGTCAACGTCGCGGCCATGGGGCAGGTGACGTTCGTGGTCTTCTTCCTTGCCCCGCCACTGCTCGGCTTCGTGGCCCAGTACATGGGCATCCGCGATTCCTACCTGGTGTGCCTGCCGCTGGTCTTTGCCGCCCTGGCTTTGGTACGATCGCTGCCGGCACGGCGCGGCCTGCCCCGCCCCGGCGCCACGCCGCCCGTTCCGACTTCGCCGCACGGATAGCAATGGCCGACCTGCCCCAGATCGTGGACCTGCGCCAATCGCCCACTGCCCTGCGCGTCCAGCGCGGGGTGATGCGGTTCCTGCGCGGCCAGCACGATGTCTGCTGCTTTGCCGAGGTGCCGCTGGCCAACGGCCGACGCGCCGACATATTGGGGTTGGGGCCCAGGGGCGAAATCTGGATCGTCGAGATCAAGTCGAGCCTCATCGACTTCCAGGTCGATGCCAAGTGGCACCACTACAAGGAATTCTGCGACCGCTTCTATTTCGCCAAGCCGCCCGAGCTCGATCCGGACATCTTTCCCCAGGACGAGGGGCTGATCGTGGCCGATGCCCATGACGCAGCCATATTGCGCGCGGCCAAGGATGATCCCCTGCCCGGCGCGCGCCGCAAGGCGCTGACGCTCAAGCTGGCGCGGCTGGGCGCCGACCGCATCCATACGCTGATGGATCCGGGCGAACTCTAGCGCCCGGACTCCTATTCCCCGCCCGGCTCGGCGTGGACGGTTTCGGTGACCGTGGGCATGACCGGGGTGGTGACGGGGGCGTTGAGGGAGTTCAATTGCTTTTGGAGGGCGTTCATCACCGCCAGCCGCCGCGCGTCGCTGTCGGCGCCCTTGATGATGTCACCCAGCCCGATCAGGAACTGGGCATAGGCCATGTGCCAGTCGGTATGAAGCTGGGCCGGATCGATGCGCTGCACTTCCGGGCGCGTCACCCCCGCCACGCCCGAGGCCCGCAGCTCGAAGGCGTCGTCGAGCATGGGCAGCACCACCTGATCGCCCCCGATCCCCGACGTGACCAGCGCGGCCCGCAGGGCGGCGCGCTCCTCGTCCTCGCCATGGGTGAGGAAGATGGCGCCATGGGCGGGCAGGCGCTCGCGGATCCAGGCCATGAGCTCGGAATGGTCGGCATGGGCGGAGTAATTGCCGAGGCTGCGCACCCGGGCGCGCACCGTCACCACTTCGCCGTGGATGCGCACTTCGCGCGCGCCGGACTGGATGATCTGGCCGAGCGTGCCGGGCGCCTGGTACCCCACGAACAGCACGGTGGCGTTGGCGCGCGGCAGGTTGTTGCGCAGGTGGTGCTTGATACGCCCGGCATCGGCCATGCCCGAGGCAGAAAGGATGATGGCGCCGCCGCGGATCGAATTGATCGCCTTGCTCTCCTCCACCGACTCCACGATGCGGAAGCGCGGATCGTTGAAGAGTTCGTCGGCCGTGAGGTCGGTATCCTCGAACATGGAGGCGTATTTCTTGTAGACGCCGGTAACCTTGCTCGCCAGGGGACTATCGAGGAACACCAGGGTGGGGTTGATCTGCCCCTCCTTGATGAGCACGCCGATATCGTGGAGCAGTTCCTGGCTGCGCTCGACCGCGAAGGCCGGGATCACGAGGTTGCCGCCACGCCCGAGCGCCTCGTTGATCTCGTGCTTGAGGGCTTCGCGGCGCTGGACCAGCGTATAGTCGTCGCGCTCGCGCCCGCCATAGGTGCTCTCGCACAGGATGTAGTCGAACCCGGCCGGGGCCTCGGGCTCCTTGTAGAAGACCTTCTCGTCCGGGCCGATATCGCCCGAGAACAGCAGGGTGATGGTCGAGCCGTCATTGTCGGCCACTTCCACCTCGATGGAGGCCGAACCCAGGATATGGCCGGCATTCCAGAAGCGGGCGCGCACGCCCGGACCGGGCGAGATCCAGGCCTGGTAGTCGGTGGTCTGGCGGTGCTTGAGGGTCTCCTGGGCGTCCTCGATGGTGTAGAGGGGCTGGAGGAGCGGTTCGTTCTTGCGCGCGAGCTTGCGGTTTTCCTGCTCGGTCTCGCTCTCCTGGATGCCGGCGGCATCGAGCAGGAGATATTCGAGCAGGCCCGCTGTCGGGGCGGTCATCCACATCGGCCCGGAAAAGCCCTGGTGGTAGAGCTTGGGCAGCAGGCCGCAATGGTCGATATGGGCGTGGGTGAGCAGCACGAAGTCGATCTTTTTCGGATCGAACGGGGTCGGCTTGTAGTTGAGCTCGCGCACCGTCCTGTTGCCCTGGAAGAGGCCGCAATCGACCAGGAACTGGCCGTGCGGATGCAGCACCCGGTAGCACGAGCCGGTCACGGTGCCGGCCGCCCCGTGGAACTCAAGCGTGACGGTCATGTCTTCTCCTTGTGGTTCCGGGGGATCGAGCAGCCTTGGCGCCGCTAGCGCGGCGCGCGCTTGGCCAGGATGCGCTGGAGGGTGCGCCTGTGCATGTTGAGGCGCCTTGCCGTTTCCGAGACGTTGCGGTCGCACAGCTCGTAAACGCGCTGGATATGTTCCCAACGGACGCGGTCGGCCGACATCGGGTTCTCGGGCGGCTCGGGATGCTCCTCGCCATTGGCCAGGAGGGCGTTGATGACGTCGTCGGCATCGGCGGGCTTGGCCAGGTAGTCGACGGCGCCCAGCTTGACCGCGGTCACGGCGGTGGCGATGTTGCCATAGCCGGTGAGGACCACGGCGCGGGCGTCGGGGCGTTTTTCGTGCAGGGTCGAGAGGACCTGCAGGCCATTGCCGTCCTCGAGGCGCAGATCGACGACAGCGAAGGCGGGCGGCTCGGCATTGACGGCGGCGACGCCGTCGGCAACCGTGTCGGCGATGCGCACCTCAAAGCCCCGCTTGACCATGGCGCGCTCGAGGCGCGTCAGGAAGACCTTGTCGTCATCAACGAGCAGCAAGGTCCGGTCGGACTGCAAAAGTTCGTCAAAGTTACTCATGGCCTTCACATAAGACCTTGCGGCCCAAACGTCAAAAGAACTCGGCCTATACGGACTGTTCGATGACCTTGCGCGGCCAGGTGACCTGCACCTGGGCGAAGCGGTCCGGATGCACGTTCTGGAAGCGCAGTTGCGCCCCGGTGCGTTCGAGCAGCGTCTTGGCGATGAAGATGCCCAGTCCCAGCCCGCCGGAATCGGCGCCGGCGACGCGGGCCCGGGTGGTGAGATAGGGCTCGCCCAGGCGCGCCATGAGCTCGGGCGGGAAGCCCGGGCCGTCATCGGTAATGGTCACGGTCACCGTCGAGGCGTCCCAGGCGGCGCGCACGGTCACCGCCTCGCGGGCGAACTCGGTGGCGTTCTCGATGAGATTGCCCAGCCCATAGAGCAGGCCAGCATTGCGGTGGACGGTCGGGGCGGTTTCGGCATCGCCCTCCGATTGGAGGCGGATGGTCCTGCGCTTCTGGTGGGGGCTGGCAACCTCGGCCAGGATATCGCCCAGGGGGGCGGCGGCGAAGGGATCGCCGCGCTCAGCCCCCAGGTCGCGCAGCTTGGCCAGGATCGAACCGCAGCGCTGGGACTGCTCGATGAGCAGGTCCACATCCTCGGCCAGGGGACCGGGCGGCACTTCGTTGCGCATCTCCTTGGCGACGAGCGCGATGGTCGAGAGGGGCGTGCCCAGTTCGTGCGCGGCGGCGGCGGCCAGGCCATCAAGGGCGTTGAGCTGCTCGTGGCGCGAGAGCGCCAGCTCGGTGGCGTTGAGCGCGTCGGCGAGCTGGCGCGCCTCGTGGGCGACGCGGTTGATATAGGTGGCAATGAAGACCACCCCGCAGAGCAGCGAGACCCAGATGCCCACCACATAGAGGCGATCGAAGACGAGCCGGGTATCCGGCTTCCAGGGCAGCGGCATGTGCCAGACCGACAGGCCCGAGGCGATGACCGCCACCAGCAGCACGAGGTAGACGGTGGCGCGCTGGGGGAGCGTGGTGGCCGAAACCGAGATCGGGGCCAGGAGCAGGATCGAGAAGGGGTTCTGCAGCCCACCGGTCAGCGCCAGCAGGGCGCCGAGCTGGAGGCAGTCATAGGCGAGCTGGACGGCAGCCACCTCCGGGCGCAGGCGGTCGCCGGCGCGGTGGCGGAAGATGAAGACCAGGTTCATCACCACCGAAAGCCCGATAAGGGCGAGGCATGGGGCGAGCGGAGTGGGGTAGCCGAGGACGAATTCGACGAAGAGCACGGCCACCGTCTGGCCGCCGACGGCCAGCCAGCGCAACCAGACCAGGGTCTCAAGCCTTATAGGCCTGAAGGTCGCCGCCTGCTGGAGGGCGCCGGATGGCTCCATGATAGTCATTTGGGTCTCCTCGCCCGCCGATATCGTACCGCGATAGGTAGGGTTAGCCGGCTTTTCAAGGGCAAAAAACCCCATGCGTCCCGTTGATCGCCGGCTGGACGGGCCCAAATCAGCCTTGTTCGTGACTGGGAGTACCGCAATGCACACTGCTATTATCAAACCGCAATGGTCACCGCTCACCATCGGCCTGATGGTGCTGGGCTTCATCGTGTTCTGGCCGCTCGGCCTGGCGATGCTGGCCTATATCATCTGGGGCGAGAAGTTCGGCGGTTCGGCCGAACGTGCCGACGCCTGGGTCAACAAGCAGAAGGCCTGGGCCAACCGGAGCTGGGGCTGCGGCCCGCGCGGCTTTGCCCGCAACAGCTTCGGCAGCGGCAATGCCGCGTTCGACGAATATCGCGACGAGCAGCTCAAGCGCCTCGAAGAGGAACGCCGCCGGCTCGACGAAGAGATCAACGAGTTCCACGAGTACATGCGCAACCTGCGCATGGCCAAGGATCGCGAAGAGTTCGATCGCTTCATGCGTAACCGCAACGGGAACCGGCCCAATTACGGCCCGCCGTCCTCGGACGACAACCCGACACAGGTCTAGGTCTCCTCCTGACGCAACTTTGAGTGAAGTTGCCACCTGACGCCCCGCAAGGGGCGTCTTTTGTCTGTGGAACTGTACCGGGCGAATCGGCTCTTATCGCCAGGATGCTGCGATTGTTCGAACCCAAGTTTCCCGCTTCCACCCAGGCCCGCGTCGACGGCCAGCCCGTCCAGATCGCGGTGCGGGTGAGCGCGCGTGCGCGCAGCTACCGGCTCTCGATTCCCCATCAGGGCGGTCCGGTGCTGACGGTGCCGCGGCACGGGCGCTGGTCGGAGGCCGAGGCCTTTCTCAACCGGCAGACGGCCTGGCTCGCGGCGCGCCTCAAGCGCAGCGCCGGGCCCCTGCCCTTCGCCGAAGGCGCCGAGGTACCGGTGCGCGGCGTGCGCCACCGCATAGTGGGCACGGGCAAGGTGCGCGGGCGGGTCGAGGCGCTGCTGGTGGCCGAGGGGCCATCGCTCTTCGTGCCGGGCGAGCCGCAGCACCATTCCCGGCGCCTCACCGACTGGTTCAAGGCCGAGGCGCAGCGCGACCTCGAGGCGCGGGTGGCCATCCACGCCGCCAATCTGAACGTCAAGGTCAAGTCGATCAGCATGCGCAGCCAGTCCACGCGCTGGGGCTCGTGCTCGAGCGCGGGACGTCTCAACTTCAACTGGCGGCTGGTGCTGGCGCCCGATTTCGTGCTCGACTACGTGGCGGCCCACGAAGTGGCGCACCTGGTCGAAATGAACCACTCCCCCGCCTTCTGGGCGACGGTCAGGCGCACGCTGCCCGACATGGAGCGCGGCAAGGCCTGGCTCAAGGCGCATGGGCGCGAACTCATGGCCTATGGCATCGAGGCCTGAGCCCGGCGAAACTCGCCGGGCCGCTAGTTCCCGAAGATACCGTTGATGATGTCGACCACCGTGGTCTTCTTCTGCGGCTCGACCTGCTGGATCGGCTGCGGTTGCTGCTGCTGGGGCACGTCGGCGGGCGGCTGCATGTAGACCTGCTGCTGGGCCTGGGGCTCGAGCTGGGTCGGCTGGATGCCGTTGATGTCGCCGAGCTGGCCCTCCGGCGGCAGCGTCTGGGGCTGGCCGAGCACATCGCCGGCCGGCGCCTCCTGGGCGGGCTGGAGATATTGCTGGGGCACGGCCTCGTAGACCTGCTCGCCATCGGGGGTGAGCACGGGGTTGCCGTTGGCATCCATCATGGGCTGCATGGGCAGGTCGGCGGTGGTCGGCTGAGTGACCCCGCCCGGAATGGCGGCGACCGTCAGGCCCTGGTGCGCCTTGTTCATGAACTCGGTCCAGATCTGCGCCGGCACGTTGCCGCCCGAGAGCGAAGTCTTCTTCTCGTCGTCGTTACCCAGCCAGACGCCGGTCACCATGTGGGACGTATAGCCCACGAAGAGCGCGTCGCGCGCCTTCTGGGACGTACCGGTCTTGCCGCCGATCGGCCAGCCGTTGAGATGGGCGCCCTTGCCCGTACCCACCTGGACGGCGGTCTGGAGCATGTCGTTCATCTCGGCGAGGATGGGCGGGGCAATCACCTGTCCGGGGCCGGCAGGTACGGCGTCATAGAGCGTCTTGCCGCTGGCGGTCTCGATATGGGTGATGACGTTGGCGATGACCCCGTTGCCGCCATTGGCGAAGGGCGCATAGGCCGCGGTCAGCTCGAGCAGGGAGACTTCCGAGGTGCCGAGCGCAATCGAGGGCACCGCATCCATATGGGAGGAAATGCCCATGCGCATGGCCGTCTCGACCACCACTTGCGGGGTGACGTCGATGGCCAGGCGCGCCGCGATGGTATTGAGCGAATAGGCCAGGCCCGTGCGCAGCGTCACCGGACCATTATACTTGCGCGAGGCGTTTTCCGGGCTCCAGCCCTCATAGGTGAAGGGGGCGTCATCGGCCACGGTGTCAGGCGTATAGCCCTTTTCCATGGCTGCCAGGTAGACGAAGGGCTTGAAGGCCGAGCCGGGCTGGCGGCGCGCGGTCACGGCGCGGTTGTACTGGCTCTTGGCGTAGTCCACCCCGCCCACCATGGCGCGCACGGTGCCGTCGGGTTCCATGGCGACCAGCGCGCCCTGGGAGAAGCCGCGCTTGGGCCCTTCCTTGGCGACCGCTTCCTTGACGATGAATTCGGCCTGCTTCTGGAGATCCCAGTTGATGGTGGTCTGCACGACCACGTCTTCCTTGATGTCCCCGATATAGGCCTGCATGAGGCTTTCGACCCAGTCGGCGACGTAGGATTCGGCGCCGGCCACCTTGGTGCGGATGGGCTGGCCCGGATCGATCGCGGCCGCCTTGGCCTCGTCCTGGGTGATGTAGCCTTCCTCGGCCATGGCCTGGAGCACCAGTTTCTGGCGCTGGGCGGCACGTTCGGGGTTGGACTTGGGATTGTAGGTCGAGGGTGCCTTGAGCACGCCCGCCAGCATGGCCGCCTGGGCCAGAGACAGGTTGCGCGCCGAGACGCCGAAATAGGTCTGCGCCGCCGCTTCGATGCCGTAGGAATTGTGGCCGAAGAACATGCGATTCAGATAGAGCTCGAGGATCTGGTCCTTGGAATAGTTGCGCTCCAGCCAGAGGGCCAGCACCGCTTCCTGCACCTTGCGGCCCAGGGTCTGGTCCGGCGAGAGGAAGAGATTCTTGGCGACCTGCTGGGTGATGGTCGAAGCGCCACGGGTAACCCCGCCGGCCTTGAGGCTTTCGAGCGCCACGGCAGCAAGGCCGATCGGATCGATGCCGAAATGGCTCATGAAGCGGCGGTCTTCGATGGCGATGAAGGCGGCCGGCACGTAATAGGGCAGCTCGCGGATCGAGACGGCTTCGCCGCCGGTCTTGCCGCGGTTGGAGATCAGCTGGCCATCGGCGGCGAGGATGCGGATATTGGGCGGACGGTCAGGCACGGCCCAGGTGTCGGACGCGGGCAGTTGCGCGGCGAAATAGACCACGATGCCCGCTACGGCGATGCCGCCCCAGATGGCGAGGATGAAGACCCAGTAGAAGAGCCGCATCAGGAAGCCGCCAGCGGTGTTGCGTTTGCGGCTCCGCTTGGCCTTGGCGGGCTTGGCCTTGCCGCGCTGCGGCTTCTTGGGCGGCGGGGCGCCACCGGAGCGTTCGTCGTCCACGAAGCTGCCGACGGTGGCCGCTCCCATGGAGGGTTCTACCTTCTTGGCTCCCCAACCGGTGCGCTTGGCGGCGGTCTTGCGACCACGCTTGGCGGCCGGCTGTGCGCCGACCCGATCTTCAGGAGAGATGCGAAATTCCATGAACCGAGCCCCGGGGCCAATCTCGAGCTTTGCGCCCTGGCGGCGCAAGCCATTCAATGCCTTGAAAGCCAAGCTTTAGCAGCTAACGGGTCGGGCGACAAAACCCTTTCCCCTGCGCTTGGCGGCACGCTACGCTATCGCCAGCAAATGTGGCCGGTTTATGTGACGGAGGCCGGCCTGCCAAGGGTTGTTGCCGTCCGGTAACATCACTTTTGCGCCGGGGAGGACGATTTTGGACGCGACCGACGGGCCCGAGGCGGTCATGGCGCTCTATGGCGAGCGTATCAACAGGCACCGGTTCGACGAGCTGGCGCCGCTGATCTCGGAGGAGGCCAATTTCTGGTTCTCGGAGGGTTCGTTTACCGGCCCCGCCATCCGCCAGGCCTTCGAGCGCACCTGGGATCTGGTCCGCGACGAGCATTACTGGCTCGACGAATTGCGCTGGATCGCGCTTGGCCCCGATGCCGCCAGCTGCATCTACCGCTTCAACTGGCGCGGCGAGATCAACGGCGCCCCCACCCAGGGCCACGGCCGCGGCACAACGGTCCTGCGCCGCGAACCCGCCGGCTGGAAAATCGTTCACGAGCATTTGAGCCGGGAAGCGTAGGTAGCGGGGAATCGCCGGCGCGCCACCCCGACGGGCTCATCAGTATTTTCCAACCGTTTCGGCCTCAGAAGTGGCCCCGGCAGAGGGCGTGACCGACTCCAGACAACCGCGCCACCACTGCCCCCGCGTGCTAGTACCGCCCCGCCCCATCGCCTCCCTCCCCCTGGTGGGGAGGGATCGAGGGTGGGGGTGGGCAAGAGACACCGAGGGCGAGGCTACCCCCACCCTTGTTCCTACCGGCGCTTCGCATGGCGCAGCGCGTTCATCGCTCGCCAAGCTCCACCGGAGCTTGGCGTTTGCTGACGCAAACCGCTCTTCACCCCAACAACGGGGAGGGAGACCTGCTGGCTAGTCTGTGGGCCCCAAAATCCCATCACCCCAATCCCCGGCGCAGGTAGGGGCCCAGGAAATCTATCCCCACCCCGAGGCCGTGAAGCTGGACCCCGGCTGACACCGGGGAGTGGGCGGAGAGCTCAGGAACCACCCCAATCTCAACAAAGCGCCAAAAAACTTATCCCCGCACAGCACCCCTCCCGCATACTTTCCCCATCCCTCCGCCAACGGCGAGGCACGGTACGCGGTGCTGCGGCGGCTGGCGTCAGGACTGGGGACGTGAGGAGCTCACGCGTCCCTTGCCCTGCCGCCAGGATCTGGGAGT
>Ga0182743_1000251_pt1 | contig 79877 bp, 70 predicted proteins | sample eDN3rd30CKraftOP_FD_128522 | JGI IMG/M metagenome (GOLD analysis project Ga0182743, IMG submission 128522) | Enriched Organic Plus compost microbial communities from Emeryville, California, USA - eDNA 3rd pass 30_C Kraft OP (version 2) (version 2) ... | reverse complement strand
TCACGCGTCCAGGCCCATAGATTGGGGTATTCGCGCAGCCATTTGCGGTTGCATTTGAAATGCGTGTGATAAACCGGGTCAAAGCGCAGCATGGTGGTGAAAAGCCGCCAATCCGCCTCGGTGATCCGCCCGCCGCAAAGATAGCGGTGGGCCGAGAGGTGCTCTTCCAGCCAGTCGAGCATCTGGAACAGGGGCACTACCGCCTCGTCATAGGCTGTCTGCGAAGTGGCAAACCCGGCCTTGTACACACCGTTATTGATCCGGTCATAGATACGCTCGTTCATCGCATTGATCTGGTCCAGCAGCGCGGCCGGGCAATAATCGTCGCGGTTGCCCGTCAGGTCGTCGAAGGCGCTGTTGAACATGCGGATGATCTCGGCGCTTTCATTGCTGACGATGGTGCCTTGGACCTTGTCCCACAGCACCGGCACCGTCACCCTGCCGGATGCCTTGGGGTCGGCCTTAAGATAAATGTCGCGCAGATAGGGCAGGCCAAAGAGCTGGTCCCCGGTCGCGCCGGGAAAATCAGTCGCAAAGGTCCAGCCTTCGGACAGCATGTCGGGATGAACGACCGAGACGTCGATATGATCGGAAAGCCCCTTGATCGCGCGAAAGATCAGCGTCCGATGCGCCCAGGGGCAGGCATGCGAGACATAGAGGTGATAGCGCCCGCTTTCGGGGGCAAAGCCGCCGCGCCCGCCGGGACCGGGACTGCCGTCCCGGGTGACCCAGTTGCGATAGGCCGTGACGCTGCGCTGAAACCGTCCGCCCGATTTTGCGGTGTCGTACCATTCGTCGTGCCAGACGCCGTCGATCAGCTGCCCCATATCGTCCCCCGTTCGATCCCGAAAACCAAAGCATAGCCCCGCCCGGCGCAGGGGCAAGCCGGACCGTCCGCATTGTCGGCGGTTCTTGCGCCTGTGGGCGATGAAGCCGAATAATCTTCGTCAATATGGCGTAGTTTGGCTGAACTATTTCATTCTTACCGCGCCAGCACCCCCAGCTTTCGCAAGCATTTGCGCGGCAGCAGTGACAGACTGATCGCATAAAACACCATAACGCATGGGAGGAAAAACACATGAAGATCGGCTGCCCCAGGGAAATAAAGCCGCAGGAATTTCGCGTGGGCATGACGCCCGCCGCCGCTGCCGAGGCCGCAGCGCATGGTCATCAGGTCCTGATCGAGGCCGGCGCGGGGCAGGGCGCGGGCTTTGCGGATGAGGATTATCTGGCCGCCGGGGCGCGGATCGTCCCGGATGCCGCTGCCGTTTTTGCCGAGGCCGAGATGATCGTGAAGGTCAAAGAGCCTCAGGCAGCTGAGCGCGCCATGCTGCGTCGTGGCCAGCTGCTCTTTACTTATCTGCACCTTGCACCGGACCCCGAGCAGACGCGGGACCTGCTGGCCTCGGGCGTGACGGCAATCGCCTATGAGACGGTGACGGATGCACGCGGCGGCCTGCCGCTGCTTGCGCCGATGTCCGAGGTGGCGGGGCGGCTTGCCCCTCAGGTCGGCGCATGGGCGCTGCAAAAGGCAAATGGCGGGCGCGGCGTGCTTTTGGGCGGGGTGCCGGGGGTGCGGCCGGCCAATGTGCTGATCATCGGCGGCGGGGTCGTGGGCGCTGCGGCGGCGCGGGTCGCTGTCGGTATGGGCGCGAATGTGACGGTCATGGATCGTTCGTTGCCGCGCCTGTCGCTGCTTGACGATCTGTTCATGGGCAAGCTGACCACCCAGCACGCCAGCGCCGCAGCGACCGCCGACCTGATCCAGACCGCCGATATGGTGGTTGGTGCGGTTCTGGTGCCGGGCGCTGCAGCACCCAAGCTGGTTTCGCGCGACCAGCTTGCCACCATGCCGCGCGGTGCGGTGCTGGTCGATGTCGCTATAGATCAGGGGGGCTGTTTTGAGACATCGCACGCGACCACGCATCAGGACCCGATCTATGAGGTCGATGGGGTAATTCATTACTGCGTGGCGAACATGCCGGGTGCGGTGGCGCGAACCTCGACCCAGGCGCTTGGCAATGCGACGCTGCCTTTTCTGCTGGCGCTTGCGGACAAGGGCTGGCGCCGCGCATTGCAAGAGGATGCGCATCTGCGCGCGGGCCTTGCCACGCATGAGGGGCAGCTGACCTCGCCTCCGGTGGGGGCCTCTCTGGGTCTGGCCGCGATCACCCCGGACGAGGCCTTGGCCGCCTGAGGCAAAAGGGGGCGCTTTACGCGCCCCGTCACTCAGCCGGATTGGAAAACAGCGCCTCGGGGCGCAGGATGCGCAGGGTGCGGCGGCCGCTTTCGATCACGCCTTCGCGGTTTAGCTTGGCAAGGCCGCGGCTGATTGCTTCGCGATTCGCGCCGACGATATTGGCGATCTCGGCATGGGTCGGAACATCGGGCAGGACCCGACCGGGCTTTAGCCCGCCGCGATCAAGCGCAGTCCGCAAAAGCCATGCGCGCAGCCGCTCTTCGACGCTGAGCGAGGTCAGCTCATGCACCCGGTCAGTCAGGGCATGCACGCGCCGGATCAGATGCAGCGTAATCGCGCGCCGGACCGAGGGCTGGCTGTCCATCAGTTCCAGCAGCGCGGCGCCGGGCAATTCGTAAAGCGTACAGGCGTTGCGGGCGTAAAGCGACAGTGAGCGCGGCTCACCCGAAAGGACCGACAGCTCACCACAGGCGTTGCCGGGGCCGATGTCGCTATAGACGATCTCGCGCCCGGTGCTGGTCCAATGCACGGCCAGCACGTTCCCAGACAGCACGAAAAACACCGTTTCTCCGGGGTCGCGCCGCTCAAAAATCAGCTGTCCCTGGGCGAAATGGCGTCGCCGCATCATGGACTCGATCTGGGCAAGCTGCTGTGGGGTAAGATCTGCAAACCACTCCAGATCGCCAAGCCCAAGCGTTTTCGTCATTCCTCCGCGCCCTTTCCTTTTCCCTGTCCGGTTCTGGTTGGCGTCTGTCCAGACCGCCTTTGTGCGCTTCCGCACAGATTTTTACCGATTGATCAGTCAAGAACAACGGCGAACACTCCGTTAACCGGAGGTCAGTGTGACCATGCCGAATCGACCAGACGAAACATGCCGTGTCACCGATCAGCTTGCCGCCAGCGCCGAGGTGTTGCGTCGTGTAGGTCTGACCGCCCTGCATGTGCAGGCCCGGGCGAGCCTGCAAGAGCGGCAGATAAGCCAGATTGCCACCCGCGATACCAGCGCGATTGCCCGCGCCACAACCGAGACCGAGACCGGGCTGCGCGCCATGTCGCGCTATGGGCTTGAGCATCTTTTGCCGCGTACACAGGCACTGTTAACCCAGATCGAGGGGCTTTCCTCGGCGATGGCGGGTTATGACGTGAACGGCGGATCCCCGATTGCCGAGCATCTGCAGGCTGCGGCTGGCGAGCTTGACCGTTGTCGCGTCATTCTGCGCGGCCATGCCCGGCGCGCACCGCGCGGGGCCAGCATGATCCGCTTTGGCGAGCAGCGGCTTTGGGGCGCGCTTGCGGTCGAGCTGCAACGGATCGAGGGCAGCGAGGGGCCGATGATGCATGCCTGTGGCCGGATCGAAAAGTTTGCCTCTGAGCTTGCCTTCGCCATCGAAGAGCTTTTGAAAGAGGGTGAGCCGATGCCGCTTGCCCGCCGCTTTGCGTTTGGCACGACATTGATCGAATCCTCGGGCCGCATGGTCATGTGCGAGCTTGAGCTGCAAAAGATTATCGAGCCCTATCGCCTTGATGCCCGTCAGTTTGCCCGCCCCATGGCCCTGCTGACCCAGCTTGCCGGCCAGTACCGCGACCTTTGCAAGGGATCGCAACAGGTGGCGGCAGCGCTGTGCATCGCCACCCAGGCCAATGCGCAATTCATGGTGACCGGTCTGCTGGAAAAGGATTTGCAGGCCCTTGACCGGTTGCTGTGTACGCTGGCGACGGATTATCGCGGGCTGATGCGGCTGGCTCCCCGTGCCATGGGCCGAGAGCTCGTTGCGCGGCGGTTAGAGATCGAGGTTCCGCTGTGGCGTAAAATCGCGGCGGCCATCGCCGAGCCGCTGGCGCTAAGCCGCGAGACGCCGGATACAGCCGCACCAATGGCCCGCCCGCCTTTGCGATCAGCCGGGCAGGCTGCGCTGCAACAGATCTAGGCGGGTTCAGGCGCCGCTGTCGTGCGGCGCCCCGGCCTGATCATTCCTTGGTGCTGTTGTTGTTGATGCTCATCCCGCGCATGCTCATGCCGCGCCGGCTACGGCTGCGCGAGCCGCCCTGCAAAAGCTGCTCAACCGTCCCGCTTTGCATATCCATGCGGATCGAATAGTCGGCCTTGTCATAGGACCAGACGCGCAGATCATCCAGCGGCATCGGAATGCCTTGTGTCTGATCGCCGCCGCCCTCGCGCCCCAGACCAGAAAGGACGCGGCTTGCAGGCTCGCCCTGCCCATGGACCAGAAACAGCGCCGGTCGGGGCAGGACATGGTAAAGGCCGTTCTGGCCATAGCCGTAGATGCGGGCAAAAGCCGCCCCTTCGGATCGCAGCTGCTGTTCCAGCTGTCCCGAGGTGCCAAGGCTGCCGCCTTCGCCCCCCTTGGAACCGGCTTTGTCTTTGGGCTGCGTGCGGATCACCAGATCCTCAAGCAAGCGGCCGAAAAGCAGGATGTTTGACGGGCTGAGCAATGTCTCGGGCATCATGGCTCCTATGCTGCGCTATCCAAGGGGCAGAGCGCCATCGCCGGGCTGGCGAGTGCAAGACGCGGGAATCGCACAAGATAAACGCTATGGCGACCACACGATGTGTAAAGATAGCCGAGCGCAGGGTCTCTGTCGATCTGCTTCGTCAGCGCGAATGATGCCGGGCGAAGTCCTTGCCTAGCAGCTCAAAGAACCGATCAAGGTCGGACAATCCCAATCCTGCCGCATACTCATTCAGATCAGCGGGGATTTCGCGGCCAAGGTGCGTCTCGAAATACCATGCGAGCAGCAGCGGCCGGGGCGGGGTACGCGGCGTCCCTTGATCGGGGCTGGCCAGCGCATTGTCCCGCAGCGTGGAATACCGGTTTTGCAGCCGCAACTGATCCAGCATTGCCGGGCGCAGCGCCCCATCCAGCCGTCGCGCCAGATTTTCCACGCTTGCACGGGCGCGGATCAGCCGCGCCAGCCCGACATCGTCAAGGCCGTTCTTATGTGCCCATTCATCAAGGTCGCGCTTGCGCAAAAGGCCAAGGGGCAGGCGCAGATCCTCGGCTGCTTTGGCAAGTTCTTTGGGTTGCAGCTTCAGCCCTTCGCGCGTGGCGGCCTGATCAGCGAGATGCTGCAACAGTGCCGCCTGTCTGACCTCGGCATAGGCCGGGCCTTCAAGCCGCAGTTCGTCAAGGATAGCGTCGGCGTCAGGCCCTTCTTCCCGAGGTGCAGGGGTCAGCCATGGCGCATTGACCCAGGCCTCGGTCAATTCAAAGGTAAAGCCGGGCGAAATGGGTGGCTCATCCGATGCAAGGTGGTCGGCGACAGCTTGCAACAGTGCCCGCGCATCTTCGCGTTTGCGATCGACGCGGCCACGGGGCAGCCAGTCGCGCAGCCGCTCGCATGCCGGGGCGGGCAGGGGGACGGCCGCCAGAACCTCGGGCCATGAACGGTCCTGATAGAATAGCGCCTTGGCGGCGGCGGTCAGCGCGCTGGCCTCGGCGGCATCCAGCACGCCCTCGGCCTGCGCACGGGTGATGGTGGCGCGAATATTGACCATGGGTTCGCTGAGGGCGGGGTAGGCGGTTTCGGGCGGGCCGTGCAACAGGGCGACCTCATCATCATCGGTCAGGCGGCCGTCACGGTAATCCTCGAATATGCGGCCGATGCCGCGCATACCGAACTGATGCAGTTCGGCTGCGCGCAGGGCACCCATGCTGGATGCGCCGAATACCGCGATGCCCTGTGACAGCGCCCACAGGATTTCCTTGTGCAGAACAGCCGGTACCCCGTCGAAATAGCCGTCGATGACACCGATTGCCCGGGGGCGCAGGCAGGCTGCCGCGTAAAGTGCGCCCTGACGCACCGGCGGCTGGAACTGAAGGCCGGGCCATGCCGCGCGGTCGCTGTCATCAAGGCTGGGTCCGGCAAAGATGATCGCGGTCATTGCGCCTGCTCCATCGCCAGGGCACGGCGGCCGGGGCGATAAGCAGCGTGGTCGTCCGGCCCCTCAAGCCCCGGAATGACCACCCGCACCACCGGCAGTCCCAGCTGCGGCTTGCTTAGATCAACCGCGACGACCTCATTCATCCCTGTCGCCTGCAACCGTTCAAGCAGCCACTCCAGATCACCGGCAAAACTGTCCTGTGCCTGATCGGCGATGGCGGCGAAATCACGGCGCGGGTGATGGGCGGCGCGCAGGGCGTCAGCCTCGGCGGCGCGTTCGGCCCGGTGGCGGGCGGTGAATTCGGCCGGTGACAGATCGTCCCGCGCGCCCGAGATATAGGTCATGCGCACCTGCACCGCCTCGGTCAGGGCACGCATCAGCGCGATCCCCGGCGAGGGATGGGTGCCAGCGCCGATGCCGTGGTGATGCAAAGGATCGCGCCGGTCGGTAAGCAGGCAGAAAAAAGAAGGCACACCGATGTCGCTTGTCGTTTCCCACAGCGTGATGCCGAACCCGGCGCGCTGAAGCTGCGCCAGTACCTCGCGGCAGGCCGGGTCGTCGATGCTGTCGGGGTCAAGCCCGGTGTCGGCGCGGCGATCAGGGCGGGCGTTCCACAGGGTGGTCGCATCACGCTCGATCAGCTCGCAGATAGCATGGCAAAGCGCCTCGCCCATGCTGTTGCCCGCGCCCAGCCCGTTGCTGCTGCATTCAAAGCAGCCGCTGCCGGGTGGCGGGGGCAGGGTGTAATTCGCCCGCACCATCTCGAACGGTACCCAGCGACTGCTGCCCGAAACCAGCTCATTCCCCTCGATCCACAGCATGACCAGATCGGGGTGAAAGCGGTCCGAGATTCTTGGCAGCCGCGCCAGATCGGCAAAGTCATGGGTGGGCGCAAGTTCGGCCTGACCGCCCAGTTTCAGCGGCTGCTCGATATGTTCGGCATGGTAAAGCTCGGCCGCCTCCATCAGGGCCGATGCCCCGGCGGCGGCAAGGTCCAACCCCTTGCCCTGCGCCACGACAAGCGAGCGCGCATTGGGCCGACAGGCCATCGTGACGGGCAGCCCGATCCGGTCGAGCCCGGTGAGATTGGCCAGCCGCGTGATCCCTATCGCGGGCATCAGTGCGGTCAGCCGCGCCAATGTCTGGGCAGGCGGCACAGTGCGATGGGTCCCGCGACGGTGTTGCTTTTCAGTTTCGGCCCGCAGCGCCATCAGGCAGGGCGAGGCAAGGGTCATGCGCTTTTCTCCTCTGCTCAGCGGGCGGCGATGGGATGGTTGAACCGGGTCTTGGCGATGAAAAGTTGCTTTGCAAGCACTTAAGCCAATGCATGCCCGGTTTCCGTCATCTAGACTTGACAGTTCAGGGGGGGTGGCTTGACCTGCCCCGCAGGTCGTAAGCATTCCAAACGACCAAATGAGGCAGGGTGAGGAGTTGGCGTCAGGACGATGTGTGTGCAGTCAAGTCTGTCCGGCCCCAGGCAGCTGGCGGTGCTTTATGCCGATGTGCATGGCTACACGCGCCTTGTCGAAAAGGACGAGGCGGGGACGGTCGCGCGCCTGACCCGGTCCCAGCATCTGATCCGTGGGCTGGTCAGCGATTATGGAGGCGCTGTCGTCAATACGGCGGGCGACGGGTTGGTCGCGGTCTTTGAGGGTGTCCAAAAGGCGCTGCATTTCGCGCTGGCGATGCAGAGCGAACTGGCGCGCGAAACCGCATGGACCGGGGGCGCAGAGCCGATTTATTATCGAGTCGGCATCTCGATTGGTGATGTTTTCGCGGGCAGGGACGGTGTTTATGGCCACACCGTCAATCTTGCCGCCCGGATCCAAAGCTTTGCCGCACCGGGGGGGATCTGTGTCACCGATACGGTTTATCAGCTGGTGCGCGACAATCCGGCGCTGATCCTGCGCTCGCTTGGCCGCAAGCGGCTTAAAAATATCTCGGCCCCGGTCGAGGTCTTTGCCGTCGCCTCGGCCGAGACCGATGCGGCCCTGCCTGCCGGTGCTGATGCCTCGGCCCTTGCCCGGCCGGGGCGCGAGACGATGACAGATGCCTCGCTTGCCGTTCTGCCGCTTGAGAATATTTCGGGCGATCCGAATGATCTTTATATCTGCCGGGGCATCGTCGCCGATCTGATCACCAGCCTGTGCCGGTTCCGCAATCTGATGGTGATTGCGCGCCATTCCTCTTTCGTGGCGGCAGCCGGGGCCAGTTCGCTGCGCGAGATCGGCCGGAGTCTGGGTGTGCGCTATCTGCTTGCCGGCAGCCTGCGCCGTGCCGAAAACCGTCTGCGGATCACCGTGGACCTGATCGAGGCTGAAAGCGAAAATACCCTGTGGTCCGAACGTTACGACGGCACCATGGCTGACATTTTTGATTTTCAGGACGATGTTGCGGCCATGACAGCGGCGCGCGTTGCCATCCAGATCGAGACGCTTGAGCGCCGCCGCCTCGCCGAACAGATCCACCCCGCGCTATATGCCTATGGCCTTGTCCTGCGCGGCCAGGATATGGGCTTTCGCTTTCGTCCAGAGGCGAACCTGCACGCCCGCCGCCTGTTTGAACAGGCGCAAGAGCTGGACCCTCAATACGGCCGCAGTTATGCCGCCATGTCGCGTACCTTTAACGTCGAATGGCGCTATAACTGGACCAACGATCCCGATGCGGCACTGAACCGGGCGCTGGATCTCGCCAAACGCGCGGTTGAATGCGATCATCTGGACGCGCGCGGTTTTTCGGAAATGGGCCTCGCCCATCTTTACAAAAAGCAGCATGACGAGGCGATCGCTGCCTATGAACATGCCCTGGCCCTGAACCCCAATGACGCCGATCTGTTGGCCTATATGGGCGATTGCCTGGCCTATGTCCGTCAGGGTGAGCGTGCGGTGCAACTGATCGAGCGGGCGATCAGGCTGAATCCCTATCACCCCGACGCCTATCTGTGGTTCCTTGGCGACAGCTATTTCCACATGGGCGATTACGCCCGCGCCATCGAGGCGCTTTACCGCATGCGCGACCGGTCCGAGGCCCACCGCCTGCTGGCCGCCAGTCACGCCCTCCTGGGCAATATGGACGAGGCACGCCACCATGCCCGCGAGGTGATGCGCGTGCATCCGAATTTCACCATCGACCATTGGAAGAAGGTGCCGCCCCTGCGCGACCCCGAAGACCTTGATCTTTACGTGGATGCTCTGCGCAAGGCAGGATTGAATTAGGCAGGGTCCAGCCCCCTATGAGGCATCATCGGCATGGCGGCCAAGCCCCATCCCCATGCCCATACCTGCACCTGTGCCACCACCGCCCATGCCTGTGCCACCACCCCCGCCAGAGCGGCCGCCGCCCTCGCCCCGGCCGCCGCGCGCACTGCCCGACTGTTGGCGGGCAGGACCCTGCAAGGGGATGGTCACATCGGCCGGGACCGGTCCCAGATCCAGCGCCTTGCGAATGAAATCGCGCAGCGAGATCACCAGTTCAGCAGTATGGATTGGCCGTCCGGCCACCATCTCGGCCGCGGCATGGCTGGCCAGCCGCACCTGCTCTTCGGTCCCCAACAGGATGATATCGGAAAGCGCCGCCTCGACCGCATCGCGGATGCGGCGCGCCCGGTCTGAGCCGGCCGGGCCAGCGGCTTCATCATCTGTCTCCTGCGCGCGCTGGCGCAGATCGCGCAGATGGGATGGGTCGACCAGCAATTCGCCGGTGAATGAGCCGCCCAGAACCTTATAGGCAGCGATCAGCACCCGCAGCCGCTCGTTGATCTGGCGGTTCATGCGCTGCTGGCGCTGTTGGATGGTCAGCTGCATCAGGACCCGGATGCCCACCCCGATCAGCGTGAACAGCGCAATGCCAAGCAGCGTCGTCAGAACCCCATGCCAGGTACTGAAATCGAAATAGCGCATTGGCATCTCCACCGTCCCGTTCAGGCCTTTATTCCATTCCGGGGCGGCTCAGCGCCAGCGCTTTCCCAGGCTGGAAATGATTTGTCAGCGTTCCTGACGCAGCGCCGCGATCAGGTCGTGGAAGCGGTCGCCCTGAACGATGACATGACTGCGCAGGGCCTCGGCCGCGCCCTCATCATCGCCCGCGCGTATCCGTGCTACCACCGCGTCATGTTCGGCAAATGACCGCATCATCCGGTTGCGTACCTTTAGCTGCATGCGCCGATAGGGTTGCAGCATGGCATGCAGCCGCGCGGCCTCTTGCTCCAGAAAGTCGTTATGGGTGGCGCGATAGATGCAATGGTGAAAATCTGAGTTGCGGGCGTAATAAGCCTCGACCTCGCCGGCCTCGCACAGGCGGCGGCATTCCTCGTGCACATGTTCAAATGCGGCCAGCTCGGCCTCGGTAATGCGACGGGCAGCAAGGCGGCCACAAGTCGCCTCGATCTCGGCCATGACTTCGAACCGCTCGGCCAGTTCGCTGGCGCTCCATTCGGTGACAAAGGTGCCGCGCTTGGGGACCACACGCACCAGACCCGATGCCTCAAGCTGGTGCAGCGCCTCGCGGATGGGCGTGCGCGAGACGTCGAACTCTTGCTCAAGCGCCTCGGGATCCAGCCGCGCGCCGGGCGGATATTTGCCCTCTACAATGGCGTTTTCCAGCGCGTTGCGGATGCGCAGCGTGTTGGGGATTCGCGCCATGGAACGCCTCCTTTGCCTTTTTCCCATAAGATAAGCGGCTTTACGGCTTTTATCCATGTCTTGATTTGTTATATACAACAGAGAAGAATATACGTATAACAGACAGATGTGGATTCGCGCGTCAGAGGAGGGCGCGGGGAACTGACAGGCCGCAACGCGGCAAAAGGAGGTTTGCATGGAGAGGAGCCGCGCATGACCCCACATCTGCTATCAATCTATGTGCTGGCGGGGATGTTCGTCGTCGCCACGATCTGGCCGATCAACATGGGGGTGCTGGCGTTTGTCGGTGCCTTTCTGGTTGGCACACTGCTGGCCGGACAGGCCGCCAAAGAGATTATCGCCGGTTTTCCAAGCGGTCTTTTCCTGACGCTTGTCGGCATCACCTGGTTGTTCGCGCTGGCGCAGAACAACGGCACCATCGACTGGCTGGTGCGCATGGCCGTGCGCGCAGTGCGGGGCCGGATCGGGGCGATTCCGTGGATCATGTTCGTGATCTCGGCCATCCTTACCTCGGTCGGGGCGGTCAGCCCCGGTGCGGTCGCCATCGTTGCGCCCATCGCACTGGGTTTCGCCTTTCGCTACCAGATCTCGCCCCTGCTGATGGGTTTGATGGTCGTGCATGGTGCGCAGGCGGGTGGTTTTTCGCCGATCAGCATCTATGGCGGTATCACCAATGGTGTCGTCGCCAAGGCCGGGTTGCCGCTGTCGCCGATGGCGACCTTTGCCGCCAGCTTTTTCGTCAACGCGGCGGTGGCGCTGTTGCTCTTTATGGTGCTGGGCGGGCGCAAGCTGATGCAGGCCCAGCCCGAGCAGATCGAGCCGGTGACCGTACCGCACCTTGAGATCGCCCGTCCGGCGACCGGGCCGCAGATCTTTGGCGACAGCGAGGCCGAGGCGCTAAGCCGCCGCATCGGCGAAGAAGGCGGCGGCGAATCCCATCGCCTTGTTGCCGAAGAGCCCGAGATCGGGCAGGCCGAAGGCTCGCTTTACCAGATCGTAACCCTTGCTGCGCTGGCCCTGCTGGCGGTGCTGGTGCTGGCGCTGAACCTTGATATCGGGTTCGTGTCGCTGACCATCGGCCTTGGGCTCGCGCTTTGGGACCCTACCATGCAGAAACGCGCGATGGCGCAGGTCGCATGGCCCGAGATCATGCTGATCACCGGCGTTTCGACCTATGTCGCGGTGCTGGAGCATATGGGCACCATCGACTTTGTCGGAGACAGCGTAGCTGGCATGGCTTCGCCGCTGCTTGCGGCACTGCTTTTGTTCTTTATCGGGGCGGTGGTCTCGGCGTTTGCCTCGTCTACGGCGGTGCTTGGTTCGCTGATCCCGCTGGCGGTGCCGTTCCTGCAGGGCGATACCGGCGTTGGCGCGATCGGCTTCATCGCCGGGATGGCGGTTGCCTCGACCATCGTCGATGTCAGTCCCTTCTCGACCAATGGCGCTTTGGTCCTTGCCAATGCGCGCGGGATAGACCGTCAGGTATTTTTCCGCAAACTGCTGAACTATGGCGCGCTGGTGACGGTGGTTGCTCCGGTCGTGCTGTGGCTGATCTTCGTCGTGCTGCCGGGGTGATCCCGGCGGCCCTTCTCCAAAACCCGGAGGCCCGAAATGATCAAGACCGTTGAGACCCCGCGCCCCGCCCGCCCGGCCTTTCTGGGCGAGTTGTTCGAGGTGCTGACAGCGCGCGGCCGACGCCTGCTTGGCCGCCGAGATGCCGCAGCCGCAGCCGAGGCGCCCGACCTGTGCGAACTGGGCGAGGCGCTGTTGTCGCGGCGGGGCGAGGCCTCGGGCGTGGTTCTTGCCGAAGGTCTGCTTGCGGCCTTTGAACATGCGGATGAGGCGGCGCGGCTGACCTTTCTGCAAAACCTCGCCGATCATTTCGGCCCCGGGACCGAGGCCGTCCGTAGCGCCCTGCAGGCGGTTGAGCGTGACCCCGACGACATCGACGCCGTCGAGGCCCTGCATGCTGCCGCCGAGCCGCGCCGGCAGGAGCTGTTCCGCCGGCTGAACCTTGCGCCCGGCGGCACGGCGGCGCTGGTGCGCATGCGCGAAGAGCTGTTGCGCCACCTGCGCCATAATCCGGCGCTGAGACGGGTTGATCATGATTTCGCCCATCTGTTTTCGTCATGGTTCAACCGGGGGTTTCTGGTGCTGCGTCATATCGACTGGAACACGCCCGCAGGCATTCTGGAAAAGATCATCCGCTATGAGGCGGTGCATGCGATCCAGAACTGGGACGATCTGCGCAACCGCCTGCAACCGACCGACCGGCGCTGCTATGGGTTCTTTCACCCGCAATTGGTGGATGAGCCGTTGATCTTTGTCGAGGTCGCGCTGACCGAGGATATTCCCGACAATGTCGCGGGGCTTCTTGATCTGGACCGCCAGCCCATCGCGGCCGAGCGCGCCAGAACGGCAGTGTTCTACTCGATCTCGAACACTCAGCGTGGGCTTGCCGGCGTGTCCTTTGGCAATTTCCTGATCAAACAGGTGGTCGAAGAGCTTAAGGCCGAGCTGCCCAATATCCGCACCTTTGTCACCTTGTCCCCGGTGCCGGGTTTCGCCGCCTGGCTGGCGCGCCAGCGTCAGGATGAAAGCCCGGACCTGATCGACGCCGACCAGCGGCTTGCCTTTGCGTTGCTTGACGATCCCGACTGGCACAAGGACTCCGGGCGCGCCGAAAGCCTGCGCGAGCCTCTGCTGGCTGCCGCTGCGACCTATTTCCTGCGCGCCCGCGATCAGAAAGGCCGGCCTGTCGATCCGGTGGCGCGGTTCCACCTTGGGAATGGTGCGCGGCTAGAGCGGCTGAATTTTCTGGGCGATGTGTCGGCCAATGGGCTTAAACAATCCCATGGGCTGATGGTGAACTATCTGTACGACCTTGGCCGTATCGAGGCGAACCACGAAGCATTTGCCGAGCGCAGCGCCATCGCCGCCTCGGACAGCGTCCGGCGAATGCTGCCGGCCTCTAATCCTTGAATGACGGGGACAACTCATGAGTGATAATCTGTTCGACCTTTTCGCCGCCGGCATCCGCGACCCCGAGGCCGTGGCGATCGAGATTCCTGCGGGCGAGAATATCCGCTATCGCGACCTTATTGCCCGCAGCGGCCATATGGCCAACGCGCTGGTCGAGCTGGGCGTTCAGCCCGGCGACCGCGTCGCGGTACAGGTCGAAAAATCGGTGCAGGCGATTATCCTGTATCTCTCCACCTTGCGGGCGGGGGCGGTGTTCTTGCCGCTGAACACCGGCTATACCCCGGCCGAGATCGCCTATTTCCTGGGTGATGCCCGGCCCAGGCTGTTTGTCTGCGACCCCGCACGGCAAGAGGCGCTGCGCGAGGCGGCCGAGGGCGCCGGTGCACGCATCGTCACGCTGGACGCCAGGGGGCAGGGCAGCCTGACCGATGCCGCATGGATCGCGCCTGAACCCTTTGCCACCGTGCCGCGCAGCAGCGATGATCTGGCGGCACTGCTTTACACCTCGGGGACGACCGGGCGGTCAAAGGGTGCGATGCTGACCCATGGCAATCTGGTCTCAAACGCCCGGGTGCTTATCGGGGAATGGCGCTTTTCCGACCGCGACGTGCTGATCCACGCCCTGCCGATCTTTCACACGCACGGGCTGTTTGTGGCGACGAATGTGGTGCTGTTCTCGGGCGCCTCGATGATCTTCTTGCCGAAATTCGATGTGGATCAGATCTTTGAGGGCATGTCGCGGGCGACGGTGCTCATGGGGGTGCCGACCTTTTATGTCCGGCTGCTGCAGGATGACATGCTGAACGCCGAGACGACCGCGAATATGCGGCTGTTCATCTCGGGTTCGGCGCCGCTGCTGGCCGAGACGCATCGCGAATGGCGGACCCGCACCGGTCATTCGATCCTTGAACGCTATGGCATGACCGAGACGAATATGAACGCCTCGAACCCCTATGACGGGCCGCGCCTTGCCGGGACGGTCGGCCTGCCCCTGCCGGGGACCGAGATCATCATCACCGATCCCGAAACCGGCGACGAATTGCCCGCGGGGGAAATCGGAATGATCGAGGTGCGTGGTCCGAACGTCTTCAAGGGCTATTGGCAGATGCCCGAAAAGACCGCTGCCGAGCTGCGCGCGAACGGGTTTTTCATCACCGGAGATCTGGGGAAATTCGATGAGCGCGGCTATCTGCACATTGTCGGCCGTGGCAAGGACCTGATCATCAGCGGCGGCTATAACGTCTATCCCAAAGAGATCGAGACCGAGATTGACGCCTTGCCGGGCGTGGTCGAATCCGCCGTGATCGGCCTGCCGCATCGCGATTTCGGCGAGGCGGTGACGGCGGTGGTTGTCGCCTCGGGCAGTCCCGCGCTGACCGAGGCGGACGTTCTTGCCCCGCTGGAAGGGCGGCTGGCCAAGTTCAAACAACCCAAGCACGTGCTTTTCGTCGATGAACTGCCGCGCAATACCATGGGCAAGGTGCAAAAGAACCTGCTGCGCGACCAGTTCGCTGCCCTTTACGACTGACAGGCGCGTGATGGGTAAGGGGCAGGGCGGGTGACCGTCCTGCCCCGTTCACAACGGCTGCTCAGGCCTTGGCAATGTTGCCAAAGACCAGCCGGCCCTTGTGGAAGGTGGCGCTGCGGGGGGTGCGGCGCGCCACCGCCTCGGCCGAGCAGCTTGCCTCGGCCAAAGTGAATTCCGCCTGGTCCCCCGCCTGTGGCCAGACACGCGCACCCGCGTCATTGAGGGGGGTGACATCGCCGGTGGCGATGGCCATGGCGCGGGTCAGGGCGAATTCGTCGCGCCCGCCATAGATCTGGGCGCAAAGGTTGGCCTTTTCCAGCATGTCGCCGGTGCCAAAAGGCGACCAGTGGTCGATTACGCTGTCGGTCCCGCTGATCAGCGTCACACCCTTTTCGCGCAAGCGCGGCAGTGGCATGGTCAGCGCCCCCATAGGCACGGTTGAGGCGACCGTGACACCATGGGCCGCCATGCGCTCGGCCAGCGGATCAAGTTCGGCCTCGCTCAGCGTCGCCAGCGCAAAGGCGTGGCTGAGCGTCAGCCGATCCCTGAGCTGCGGCGTACGCTCGACCGTATCGACCATATAGCGGATCGCCGCGACGCCAGAGGGGCTGGTTTCATGGATGTGGATATCCACGCCCTTGTCGTGGTCCAGCGCGATCTGGAACATCGCATCCAGAGACTTTTCCATCGCGCCATCAACATTGGTCGGATCAAGCCCGCCAACGAATTCGACGCCCATGGCCATCGCCTCGCGCATCAGGCCATCCACCTTGGAGTGCAAAAGACCATGCTGGGGAAAGGCAACGATTTCACAATCGAACCTGTCGCTGTAATTTTCCAGCGCAAGTTTCAGATGTTCCAGACTTTTCAGGCCGCTGACCGGATCAATATTGCAATGGCTGCGCGCCATGGTCGTGCCTTGGGACAACAACAGCCCGATCAGTGCTTCGGCCCGCTGTTGCGAAAAGGGCAAAAGCTGCGGCAGCAGTATTTCTTCGCGCGCGATCATGTCCATGATCGTTTTGCCCTGACGCGGCAGAGGGGCACGCCACGGCCCGCCGTAAAAGGTCTTGTCCAGATGGATATGCATGTCGCGAAAAGCGGGCAACGCCAGCCGCCCCCCGGCCGAATAGCGCGCCACGCCAGCGGTCAGCGCCGCGCCCGGATCAAGGATAGCCGCAATCGCGCCATCGCGGATCTCCAGCGTGTAAAGCCCGGTGAGGGTCGCGGCGATATATTCGCCCTCATGTTCAAATCCGTCCTCAAGACGGACGTCGGTCAGGTAGTAATGCGTATCGGGGACCGAGGTGACCTGCTCGCTGTCGGCGGTGGTCTGTGCTGCTGCGGTGCTGCCCATGCCGATCACGGCCGAGGCCGTCATCAGCCCTCCGGTCCCGCACAGAAAGGCGCGGCGGCTGTGGTGGAATTCGTTCTGCATCGGCGTCTCCCCAATCTCATCCTGCGCCATTCTGAATAAGCTCTGACAAGATTATCTGGAAATTAAATGTCCGGATGATAATCATGCGCAAATCGAATGGAGGGGCCGATGCTTGATCCGCGTCTGCTGCGTGCCTTTGTCACCATCGTCGATTGCGGCAGCTTTACCCGCGCGGCCGAGCGGTTGCACATGACCCAATCGACCATCAGCCAGCAGCTGGCGCGGCTTGAGGATGCGACCGGCCATCCGCTGGTCGAACGTACCGCCCGCCCCATCCTGCCCACCCCACAGGGTGAGAGGCTGCTGGGTTACGCGCGCCGCATCCTTGCCCTTCAGCAAGAGGCCGAGCTGGCGCTTGGTGACCCAAGCGGCACCAGCTCGATCCGGTTGGGTCTGCCAGAGGATATCTTTAACGCCGGGATGTGCGGGATATTTCGCAGCTTTGCCCGCCAGTTTCCGCAGATCCGGTTGGATGTGACTGTCGGCCTTAGTCGCGAACTGATGCGTCGCTATCGCTCTGCCGATCTTGATATCGTCGTGGTCAAAGAGGGCGCCGCCGCCGTCGATTGCCGCGCAAGCTTTACCGAGGCGATGGCCTGGTTTGAAAGCACGCTGCTGCCACGCGACTGGCAGGACCCGGTGCCGCTGGTGGTCTTTCCGCCCGGCGGACTTTACCGCGACGCGATGTTTGAGCGGATCGAACGCGAAGGCAGGCGCTGGTACGTCGCCTTTTCCGGCAGCAGCCTGCACAGCGTGGTCCTGGGGGTCGAAGGCGGGCTTGGCATCACGCTTTTGCCGGTGGCGGCGGTGGCTGGGCTGGGCGCGGACCTGCGCCGCTGCGACGGGTTCGGGGGCGAGCCCGCCATGGTCGTCTCGATCTACGCATGGGAACGGGGCGGGCCGATCGGCGGTCTGGTCGAGCAGATGACCGGTCTGCTGGCCGAGAGGCACCGTCACAGCCTTGATACGGCGGGTGGCTAGGCCCCTTTGGTCAGGCCAAGCCGTCGCATCCGGCGATAGATCGTGCTGCGGTCCACCCCCGCCAGCCGTGCCGCCGCCGAGATATTGCCGTCGCATTCCGCAATCAGCCGGTGCAGCGCCGCCCCCTCGACAGGACGCGCGTCGGGGTTGGTCATGGCGGGGTGGCTGATATCGGCGGGCAGATCCTCGGGGCCGACGATTGCGCCATCGCATAGCGCCGCGCAAAGGGTGCATAGATTGACGATCTCGCGCACATTGCCCGGCCAGTCATGGGCCAGAAGTCGCGCCATGGCCTCGGGCGAAAAGCGCGGCTTGCCCTCGGTTGCCTCGGCGATGCGGGTGATCAGCCATTCCCGATCACTGCGCGCCCGCACCGGAGGAATGTCGAGGATCAGCCCGTTCAGCCGGTAATACAGGTCCTGCCGAAAGCGCCCCTCGGCCACCAGCGCAGCCAGATCGCGATGCGAGGCCGAGATGACGCGGATATCCACGGGCTCGGCCCGGGTGGCGCCAACCGGCATCACCTCGCGTTCCGACAGCACCCGCAGCAACCGCGCTTGCAAGGTCAGCGGCATGTCTCCGATTTCATCCAGAAACAGGGTGCCGCCGTGGGCTTCGCGGATCAGGCCCTTTTTGCCGCGGGCATGGGCGCCGGTAAATGCGTTCGGGGCATAGCCAAAAAGTTCGCTTTCAATCAGAGCCTCGGGCAGGGCGGCACAGTTGATGGCAATAAAGGTGCCACGCCGGCGGGACGAGGCATGCATGGCCCGGGCGATGAACTCTTTGCCGGTGCCGGTCTCACCGCGCAGGATGATGCTGATCTGACGATCCACGACCTTGGCCGCGCGTTCCGCCAGACGCTGCATGGCCGGATCGCCGCCATGAACCGCCGCCAAAGGCGCGGGCAGGCGGGGTCCGGCCGCACGTTGCGGCCTGGCCGAGGGCGGCACGGCACGGGCAAAGATCAGCCCGCCCGATTGCATCTCAAGCGCGCCATCGACGGGGGCCATGGCGCGCGACAGTTTGGGCAGATCGTCCAGGTCATGGGCAAAGATGTCGCTGAACCGCCGCCCGATCAGCATGTCGGACCCCTGATGCGCCAAAAGCTCTTGCGCGTTCTGGGTCATGCCGCTGATGCGCCCTTCGGCGCTGATCGCCACCGCGGCCATCGGGTCCACATCCAGAAACTCGGGAGAGGGGTTCAGCCGCAAGATCCAGTCGCCGCGATGGCGGCGGACCAGATTGGCCATCTCGATCCGGCGGGCGCAGGATTTCATTACCTCAAGCGTCAGCGCCTGGCTCATCTTGTCCTGAGGCGCGCTGAGATGGGACAGATCCAGCACTCCGATCAGCTTGCCCTGCGTGTCATGGACCGGAACGGCGGTGCAGGATAGTGGCGTCAGCGCAAGGTCGAAATGATCGGTGCGATGCACGGTGATCGCGCGACCCGTGGCAAGGCAGGCCCCGACGCCATTGGTCCCGACATGGCGTTCATGCCATTCAGATCCGGTGATCAGGCCGGCATGGCGCAGGTCGCGGTCAAGCTCGGCATCCCCGATTGCATCCACCGTCACGCCCCGGGCATTGGCCAAAAGCAGCACATAGCCCATGGCATTCACGCGGCGATAAAGATCCTCCATCCCGTGCCGCGCCATGCACAACAGTTCCTCGGATTCCTGTCTGTGCAGACGCAGTTCCTGTTCGGTGACGATGCGTGGGCCGATCTGGCGGCTGGGGTCCAGCTGATGCTCATTCACACAGCGCCGCCATGAGGCCAGAACATCGGCATCGCGGCGCGGCGACGGCGCGCCTTCGGCCACGCGAATGACTTCAAGGACATGCGTCCCCGTATCCGGCATCGCCCGCATCGGCTCCTCCCAAAGCCCCGGCGCGACCATAGCACGAACCGGCCGCGACGGTGCAGAAATCTTGCGCGGCCCGTTTAACGCGACAGGTCGATCAGGATTTTCAGCTGGCTGCCAGCTGGATCAAGCAGGGCGTCGAACCCCTCGCTGACTGCCTGATCCAGAGTGATGCGCTTGGTGATCACCCGGCTGGCCGGGATCGCGCCCGAGGCGATCAGCTCGATCGTGCGTGGCCAGCTATGGGTCGGATAACACCATGAGCCGCGGATCTCGGCATCTTTGAAGGTCAGCTGGAAAAAGTCGATGCTTCCCTTGCCCGGATGCAGGCCGGTCTGGACGATGACACCCTGTTTGCGCACCGCATCAAGGCAGGATTGCAGCGCCCGTTCATTGCCGACGCATTCCAGCGCCACGTCGCAGCCAAGGCCCGAACCGGTGGCCTTGCGGACCTGCTCTCCGACGTCCTCGCGGGTGGGGTTTATGGTGACGACGCCCTGCACGACCTCGGCGGCCAGTTTCAGCCGCGTGTCATTCACGTCCGACACAAATAGCCGCGTCGCCCCAAAAGCCCTTGCGGTCAGCAGCGCAAGAATGCCGATGGGACCCGCCCCGGTGACCAGAACCGAGTCCCCCGCCGTGATCCGCCCGCGGTCGCAGGCATAGACGCACACGGCGGTCGGCTCGACCAGCGCGGCCTCTTCGTCGGTCATCCCGTCGGGGATCTTTTCGACGTTATAGTCGTTCAGCAGCGCCATCTCGGCCATCCCGCCCGAGATCCATGACAAGCCGACCAGCGCAAGGCTGCCCGAAAGGTTGTGCCAGCCGCGATCGGCGAAATATTCATCGCTGCGCGGCATGATCAGCGGCTGAACCGCGACGCGGTCGCCGGTCGCGACTTTGGTCACGCCTTCGCCCACCGCGACGACCGTGCCGCCGAATTCATGGCCCAGAACCTGCGGTCCATGAGCGCCGGAACAGGGGTGTGGTTCGATCGGGATAAAGATCGGCCCCGAGGCATATTCATGCAGATCAGTGCCGCAGATCCCGACATGGCTGTTGCGGATCAGAACCTGACCGGGACCGGGCTGGGGTGGTTCGGGAATATCCTCGATACGCAGATCGCGGGCGGCATGGAAACGTAATGCTTTCATGGTTTTTCCCTTTAAAGTTCATCAAATGCTGCAAGGGCCTTTGCGGCATAGACCGTCCCGGGACCACCTGACATTTCGACGGCTACGGCCAGCACCTCCAGCAACTCGTCGCGGCTGGCGCCATGGGCCTTGGCTTCATTGGTGTGAAAGATGACGCAGTCCTCGCAGCCGCGCCCGATGGCGACGGCAAGGGCGATCAGTTCTTTCATCGCGGCGCTGATCCGGCCTTCGCAGGTGGCAGCGACCATCAGCCCGCGAAAGGCGGACATGGTCTTGGGATCGGCCTTGTATAGCGTGGCTGCACGCGCATTCATCTCGGTCAGTTTCTGTTTCGCGGTCATATCAGCACCATGCCTCCATCGACGACCAGGCTTTGCCCGGTCATGTAATTCGATCCGTCCGAGACGAGAAAGACCGAGACACCGGCCAGGTCGTCGGGGCGCGAGGGGCGGCCAAGCAGGATCCCGGCCGAGAATTCATCGAAAGCCTGATTGTCGTGCTGGGTCAGCCCCTCATCCTTGAAGCCCCTGTCGATCAGTTTCCACATATCGGTGGCGACCACGCCCGGGCAGATCGCGTTGACGCAGATACCGTGGCTGCCAAAGGCCCGCGCTGCGGCCTGGGTCAGTGCCACGACCGCGAACTTGCTGGCCGAGTAATGGGCCAGCGGTTCATAGCCCTGTTTGCCGGCGATGCTTGCGGTATTGACGATCTTGCCGCCGCCGCCCTGGGCAATGAACTGTTTCGCGGCCTCCTGAATGCCAATCAGCACGCCCATGGCGTTCACATCCATGACGCGATGCCAATCTTCCTCGGTGATGTCACTGAATGGTTTGACCTGTGCGATACCTGCATTGTTGAACATCGCGTCCAGCCGCCCGTATTCGGCGACGGTACGGGCAATCAGCTCGCGCATGCTGGTACGGTCGGTCACATCAACGGCAAGGCCTATTGCCTGACCGCCGTCGGCGCGGATCTCGGCAGCTGTGGCCTCGGCGCTGTCTATGGCGATATCGGCGATCACCACATGAGCGCCGGCCTGTGCCAGACCTGCGGCTATGGCGCGCCCGATGCCGCGGCCAGCGCCGGTGACGATGACCGAGCGGCCCTTGACGGAATTGCTCATGTCCTTCCCTCCCTTATTGCAAAGGGCCGCCCCCTTGGGGACGGCCAGCGGTTCAGGCGATAAAGTCGCGGATAAGGCGGTTTACCTCGGCTGCTTGCTCCATCTGGACCATATGGCCGGCGTCGGGGATGACGTGACACGTGGCCGAGGGCAGGTTTTCGGCATGAGCGGCGGGAATGATCGCATCGCCCTGACCCCAGATCACCTGCGTGCGCACGCCCGAGGCGGCCAGCGCCCCACCCATCTCTGCCGCTTGCCTGCCAGCACTAAAAAGGCTGCCTGCAAGTTCAGAAAGAAATTCAGAAACACCATCCAGTCTTTTGTATTTCAAAAGATCTTCGATCATTGAACGACTGACAAGAGACTGGTCGTTGAACAGATGCGCCAGCACCGGCTTAAGCTCTTTGCGCCCGGCGGCATTGACGAAACCGTCGATGTAGTCGCTGTTGATCTCGGGGCCGAGACCTGCCGAACAGATCAGCGTGACCGAGGCCGCGCGTTCGGGATGCCGCGCAGCCAGAGTGCCGGCGACAAGCCCGCCCATCGAGTGACCTGCCAGATGGGCACGTTCAAGCCCCAGATGATCCATGAAGGCCGTGACGGTCTCGACCAGCAGATCCAGCCCGGCGGGACGTGCCGATTTCACCGACTGGCCATGGCCGGGCAAGTCCGGCGCATAGACGGGGCCACCCTCGGCCAATGCGTCGATGTTGAAAAGCCAGTTGTCCAGATCGCCGCCAAAGCCGTGGATCAGGATCAGCGCTGTGCCTTGGCCCGGCCTTTCGGCGTAGCGGATCCGGCCCATGGAAAGATCGGCATATTGATAGCTTGGACCGGCCGCCTCATCGTCGCTTCCTGCCGCAGGGGTGGCATAAGAGGCGACATAGGCGTCGATTTCGGCATCCGTGACGTTTTCAGGCGCCATCACCGCCAGCAAAGCGCGGACGGGATAGGTCTCGCCCTCGGCGCCGATGCGGCGGCGTAACAGGCCGCCGTCGGCCGCCTCGACCACATTGGCGATCTTGTCGGTCTCGACATCCATGATCTCATCGCCGGGGCTGATCGTGTCGCCTTCCGAGACATGCCAGGCGGAAAGCTTGCCCTCTTTCATCGAGAGGCCCCATTTCGGCATCAGGATCGGGGTGATATCGGCCATGTCAGTTCTCCATCGTCTTGCGGGCGGCCTCGGCGATGCGGGTGGCCGAGGGGACGTAGCTGTCCTCAAGCGAGGGCGAGAAGGGTACCGGCGCATGGGGCGGCGTCACCATCTGCACCGCCGCCTTGAGCGCGTCAAAGGCCTCTTGCGCCACGGTTGCCGATATGTCGGCGGCGATCGAACAGCGCGGGTTCGCCTCATCGACGCAGATCAGCCGTCCGGTCGCCTCGACGCTTTCCAGGACCGTGTCCATGTCGATGGGTGACAGGGTGCGCAGATCGATCACCTCGACCCCGATACCTTCCTTTTTCAGCAGATCGGCAGCCTCAACCGAGCGTCCGACCATCTGGCCATAGGTGACGATGGTGGCGTCGCCGCCTTCGCGGACGATGTTCGCCTCGCCAAAGGGGATGGTATAGGGTTCTTCGGGGACGTCGGCCGTGCTGGCGTAAAGGTTCTTGTGCTCAAGAAAGATCACCGGGTCATTGTCCCGGATCGACTGGATAAGCAGCCCCTTGCAGTCATAGGCATTCGAGGGGCAGACGACCTTGAGCCCCGGGATATGGGTGAAAAGCGGGGTCAGCATCTGGCTGTGCTGGGCAGCGGCGCGAAAGCCCGCCCCGCACATCGCCCTGATTACCACCGGAGTTTCGGCCTTGCCGCCGAACATGTAGCGAAACTTGGCCGCCTGGTTGAATATCTGGTCAAGGCAGACCCCGATGAAATCGACGAACATCAGTTCGGCCACCGGTCGCAGCCCTGCCGTCGCCGCCCCGATTGCCGCGCCGACATAGGCGCTTTCGGACAAAGGTGTGTCGATCATCTGGTTGGGGTGTCTGGCATAAAGCCCCTTGCTGACCCCCAGAACGCCACCCCAGGCGTCGTCTTCGCCCTTGGCGCCGGCGCCGCCGACGATATCCTCGCCCATCATGATCACGGTGGGGTCGCGGGTCATTTCCTGATCCAGCGCCTCGTTCACCGCGTCCTTCATGCTGATGATGCGTGCCATGGTGAGCCCTCCCTCAATAGGTCACATAAACGTCGGTTGTCAGTTGCCCGGGGCCGGGCAGCGGTGCGGCCATCGCCCCGGCCACGGCCTCGTCAATCAGGGCCGCCACCTCGGAATCGATGGCGTTCAGCTCATCATCCGAGATCACGCCCGCCTGTGTGACCTTCTGGCGAAACAGCTTGAGGCAATCGTTGTGTTCGCGGTTGTATTCATTCTCGCCCGGAGCCTTGTAGGTCTGGGCATCGCCTTCGAAATGCCCAAAAAAGCGCACGTTCTTGCATTCAAGCAGCGTCGGCCCGCCGCCTTCGCGGGCGCGGCGGATGATCTCGCCAGCAGCCTCGTAGACCGCGAAAAAGTCGATGCCGTCGACGGTGATGCCCGGCATGCCAAAGCCCGTTGCCCGGTCCACATAGCTGTCCGAGGCGGTGGCGTAATCGACCGAGGTCGACTCGGCATAGCCGTTATTTTCCACCACAAAGATCGCGGGCAGGTTCCAGATCGCGGCCAGGTTCATGCTTTCCAGCACCGTGCCCTGGTTCGAGGCGCCGTCGCCGAAAAAGGTGATCCCGACCCCGTCATGACCAAGCTTTTGCGCCGCCAGCGCCGCGCCGCAAACCAGGGGCGCACCAGCACCAAGGATGCCGTTCGCACCCATCATGCCCAGCGACAGATCGGCGATATGCATTGAGCCACCCTTGCCCGCGCAACAGCCGGTCGCCTTGCCATAGATCTCGGCCATCATCGCCTTCACATCGACGCCCTTGGCGATGCAATGGCCATGGCCGCGATGGGTCGAAGCGATGCGGTCGCGGTCGTGCAGATGCATCATGATGCCCACTGCCGTCGCCTCTTCGCCGGCATAAAGGTGGACAAAGCCCGGGATCTCGCCACGGGCGAAATCGACATGCAGCCGCTCTTCGAAATCGCGGATGGTGCGCATCTTGCGATAGGCTTCGAGCAGCCGTTCCTTGGGTAGGGGAAACGGATTGGACATGAACTCCTCCCTTGTCCGGTTCAGTCTGGATTGCGGATAAACAGTCTGGCCTGCGCGGCACGGGCCATGCAGGCGGGCACATTGATTGTGCGGAAGGCATCGGGGATCAGTCGCACCCCGACCTGGTCGCCTTCGTCAAAGGTCAGCTCGCGCTCTCCGTCAAAGGCCAGGGTGCCGGCTTGGATCGAGGGCCGGTGCGTCTCACCCGGGGTCATCCGCGTGACCTCGGAAATGCCGACACGGTCGATCAGCCCCGGCGCAATCGGTGCCGTCAGTTGGCGTGGCGCGTCGGCCGACAGGCGGATGTGCCGCCCCTCGGGCGCATCGCGGTCCACCGGGTCGCACAGCCCCGCGATGGCTGACATGCCGATCGCCTGCGGCAGGCCGAAAGTCACGAAGAGATCGCGGAAACCGGCGGTTTTCCAGATCGCGCGTGCGCCGGTATAGCGGTCCTCGACGACAGCGACATCGACAAGCGCGATCTCTCGCCGGGTGCCAAGCGTCACCTCAAGCCATTTGTTCGCCCTTAGCGCCACGTCGCCCGGCACCTGTCCCGAGGCGAATAACCCGACTGCGAGGCCAGTGATCGTCGGCTCGCGCAGTTCGGGAAAGGCATTGTTGGTCCCGGTCGAGACCCCCGCCACAGGCACATCCCCGCAGGCGCCGACCACCACTCGGTTGGTGCCGTCGCCGCCCAGCACCACGATAGCCGCGACACCTTCCGCAGCCATCATCCGGGCGGCGCGGGCGCTATCCTCGGGCGTGGCGGTAACGGGCATGTCGAGATAGCGCAGGCGGGGGAAAACCCCCTGTCCAAGGCGCTGTTCGCGCTGGATGCTGCGTTCCAGATGAAAGCGGATGCCGCCATGTTCGGGCATGGCGACGACCTCATCAACGCCGGTTGCGGCCAGTCCGGCCATCATGCGCAGCACGATGTTGGCCCGATCGTTGATGGGCAGGTTCCCTGCATGAGAGATCACCCGCCGGATGTCACGGGCAGAAACCGGATTGGCGATGATGCCGACCTTGACCATGTTCGTCCTCCCTGCCCATCATGCAAGCAACGCCGGTGCCAAATTCGGCAGGCCAGTTTTGCTGGGATTTCCGTGGGCAGGTGTTGCAAGGCGGTGCAACACTGTGGCGCAACAGGTCGGGACAGAAAGGGCAGGATGCAAAGTCAGGAACAGCGCCAGATCCGCGGCCTTGCGTTAAGCCAACAGATGCGGCTGTCGCTTGATTTGTTGCGCATGGACGGCGCGCGCCTGCGCCGCAGATTGCGGCTGGAGGCGGCGCGCAACCCTTGTCTTGAGCTGATCGAGGCGGCGGATGCACTGTCCCCCCGACAGGCGCTGACGGATCAGATCGGCCTGTTGCGCCTTTCCGGGGCGGATGCCGGGCTTGCCCGCGCTTTGGTCCATTGCCTTGATGATCACGGCTGGCTGGTTGATCCCCTGCCCGAAATTGCAGGCTGGCTGGATGTGCCGGATGCGCGGATCGAGGCGCTTTTGCCGGTATTGCAGGGGCTTGAGCCGCCCGGCGTCTTTGCCCGCGATCTGGCGGAAAGTCTGCGGTTGCAATTGCGGGCGCGCGGGCGACTGGACCCGATGATCGAGCGGCTGCTTGGGCGGCTGGACCTTGCCGCCGCAGGCGATCTGGCAGCAATTCAGGCCCATTGCGGATGCGATGGTGAGGATGCGGCAGGAATGCTTGCCGATCTGCGCGCCCTGTCGCCCTATCCGCTGGCTGAGGGCGCAGTCCCCGCTGCGCCGCCCGAGCTGGAGTGGACCCCCGACGGCGGTGTCCGACCGCTTGATGCCCCCGCCCTTGGCCTGCGTCCAGAGGGGAGGGCTGGGGACACGGCCCTGGCCCGCGCGCTGGTTTCAGCGTGTCAGGCACGGGGGGCAAGCCTGTTGCGCATCGCCTCGGCCATGGCCGAGGTTCAGGCGGGATGGCTACGCGGAGAGGGGGCGTTACGGCCGCTGACCCTGTCTGATCTGGCCGCGCGGCTGGGGCTGGCAAAAAGCACGATCAGCAGGGCGGTCGCCGGGGTGGCCATGCGCAGTCCGCGCGGTACCGTGCCTTTGCGCAGGTTGCTTTTGGCACCTGCCAGCCCGCGAAACCCGGGCATTGGGCGCGAGGCGGCATTGGCGGCACTGCGCGGGCTGATCGCGGAATGGCCGGCAGGTCAGCGGATCTCGGACGCGGCGCTGACGCAGGCACTTATGGGGCAGGGCGTTACCTTGTCGCGTCGGACAGTGGCGAAATACCGGGCTGAACTGGGCGTTTCCGGCTGGGGGCGGGGCTAAAGCGTCAGCCCGGTCCGGGATGGCCGATCGGGCGCGACAGCAGGTGACCGCGCTCGGCCAGCCTCTGGGACAGAAAGCCGATCACCGCGCGCACCCATTGCGTGACCCGCATATCTCGATGACAGGTCAGCCAATAGGTACGCGTCAGCCGTACCTGATCGGGCAGCACGATCTGCAGCTCGGGGTATTTCGCTGCCACATACCAAGGCAGAATTCCGATGCCTAGCCCATTACGAACCGCCGACAGTTGGTTGAATATGCTGGAACTTTTAACGCTTGCCCGGATCGAGGGATGAACTTCGCCCAGATAGTCCAGGCCGGGGGCAAAGATCATCTCTTCGATATAGCCGATAAAGCGCATCTGGCGCAGATCTTCGGGGCTGTTGATTGGCGGCAGGCTTTTGAGATGTTCGCGAGTCGCGTAAAGGTGCAGCGTGTAATCGGCCAGCCGTTCGGACCGATAAGGGCCGCTTGTCACCGGGTCCAGCGTGATCGAGATATCCGCCTCGCGCCGCGATAGCGACAGCACCTGAGGCATGGCGATCAATTCGGGCGAGATCAGCGGAAAGCGGGCGATGAAATCGGGCAGAAGGTGCGTGGAAAACAGACTGCTGAACCCCTCGGGCATGGCCAGCCGCAGCGGACGGGGCTGACCGGGCGCGCTGCGCTGGTCCAGCGGGATCAGCCCTGCGGCCTCTTCCATGCGCTCGGCCGCCTCGATCAGGCGCTGACCCGCCGGGGTCGGCTCATAGCCGCGCGGATTGCGTTCGAACAGGCGGGTATTCAGTGCCTGTTCCAGCCGGTCGATGCGGCGCGAGACGGTAACATGCGAGGTTCCGAGCGAGCGTGCGGCGCGTGAGAGCTGTCCATCGCGTACCACCGCCAGAAAGAATTGCAGGTCATCCCAGCTCAGATTTGCCATTTGTTCATAAATGCACAGGTCCTGTAAGTAATTAAACCTCTCTGAACACTTGTGTCAAAACCGAATTCTCGGCATCGTTCTGTGCAAGAGGGCGGGGATGGAGTCGCCCTCGACTGTAATGGGACAGCATTCCCGGTTGAAGGGATGCGCCTTTGGGAGGAAATGATGCGTAAGTTTTTGCTGTCGACCGCCGCGGTCGGCCTTATTGCCGCGCCTGCCGTTGCCGAGGTTTCGGACGGCGTGGTCAAGATCGGGATCCTGAACGACCAGTCCGGGGTCTATGCCGACTTTGGCGGCAAATATTCCTATGAGGCCGCCAAGATGGCGGTCGAGGATTTCGGCGGCAAGGTGCTTGATGCCTCGATCGAGGTTGTCACCGCCGACCACCAGAACAAGCCCGACATCGCCTCGAACATTGCGCGCCAGTGGTATGATACCGAAAAGGTCGATGCGATCATGGAGCTGACGACCTCTTCGGTCGGTCTGGCGGTGCAGGCGCTGAGCCAGGAAAAGAAAAAGATCACCATCAACACCGGCGCAGCCACGACCGAGCTGACTGGCCCGCAATGTACCCCCTATGGTTTCCACTGGGCCTATGACACCCATGCGCTGGCCGTCGGCACCGGCGGTGCGCTGGTGAAGGCGGGCGGGGACAGCTGGTTCTTTCTGACCGCCGACTATGCCTTTGGCTATTCGCTGGAAGAGCAGACCGGCAATTTCGTCAAATCGCAGGGCGGCACGGTCGTCGGTGCGGTGCGTCACCCGCTGGCGACGACGGATTACTCGTCCTTCCTGTTGCAGGCGCAGTCCTCGGGTGCCAAGGTCATCGGCCTTGCGAATGCCGGTATGGACACCCAGAACGCCATCAAACAGGCGGCTGAATTCGGCATCACTGCGGGCGGTCAGCGCCTTGCCGCGCTGCTGTTCACGCTGGCCGAGGTTCATGGCATCGGGCTGGACGCCGCGCAGGGGCTGACCCTGACCGAAAGCTTTTACTGGAACCGCACTCCGGAATCGCGCGAATTCGGTGAACGCTTCAAAGAGCGTACCGGCGTCATGCCGAACATGGTTCACGCCGGCACCTATTCGGCCGTGACCCAGTACCTGAAGGCGATCCAGGAAGCTGGTACCGACGAAACCGAGGCGGTCGCCGCCAAGCTGCACGAAATGCCGGTGAACGACGTCTTTGCCCAGAACGGCAAGGTCGGGCCGAACGGGCGGCTGATCAAGGACGTCTACCTGATGGAGGTCAAGGCGCCGGGCGATGTGAAAGAGGACTGGGATTACTATAACGTCCTTGCCACTATCCCGGGGCACGAGGCTTTCCTTAATCCCGCCGAAAGCGGCTGTCCGCTGGTCAAGTGATGGCATTGTCTGTGGCAACGCAGGCCGGGCCGCGGGTGGTTCTTTCCGCCCGTGGCCTTGGCAAGGATTTCTCGGGTTTCACGGCGGTGAATGGCGTCGATCTTGATGTCCATCACAGCCGTATCCACGCCCTGATCGGGCCGAACGGGGCAGGCAAGACGACAGTCTTCAACCTGCTGACCAAGTTCCTGCAACCGACGCGGGGGCAGATCACATTGCTTGGTCAGGACATCACCCATACCCGGCCCGACAAGGTGGCGCGGATGGGGTTGGTCCGCTCGTTCCAGATCTCGGCAATCTTTCCGCATCTGACCGTGCGTGAAAACGTCAAGGTTGCGCTGCAGCGCCCGGCAGGGCTGGCGACGCAGTTCTGGCTGCCGCTATCCTCGCTTGACCGGCTTGATGCGCGCGCCGATGAACTGATCGAAAAGCTGGGCCTGTCGCGCTGGCGCGATCATCGGGCGGCGGATCTGTCCTATGGCCGCAAGCGCGTGCTTGAAATCGCGACGACGCTGGCGCTTGACCCCGCCGTCCTGCTGCTGGACGAGCCGATGGCCGGCATGGGGCAAGAGGACGTCGCCATGGTCGCCGATATCATCCGCGACGTCGCCAGCGAACGCGCCGTGCTGATGGTCGAACACAACCTCAGCGTCGTGGCCGATATCTGTCACCACGTCACCGTGCTGCAACGGGGCGAGATCATTGCGACGGGCGATTACGCCACCGTCTCGGCCGATCCGCGCGTGCGCACCGCCTATATGGGGTCCGAAGCATGAGCGCGCCGCTTCTGAACGTTGGCGACCTGCAGGCCTGGTATGGCGAAAGCCATGTCCTGCACGGCGTGAACATGACCGTCGCCGAGGGCGAGACGGTCTGCATTCTTGGCCGTAACGGCATGGGCAAGACCACCACCCTGCGCACGATCATGGGGATCTTGCGCAAACGGACCGGGCGGATCGAATTTGCCGGCCGCGACATGATGGGGGTGCCCCTGCATCACACGGCCCGCGCCGGGCTGGGCTTTGTCCCCGAAGAGCGCGGCATCTTTGCCAGCCTCTCGGTCGAGGAAAACCTGATGCTGCCCCCCAAAGTGGCCGAAGGCGGCATGTCGGTCGATGAGATCTACGAGCTTTTCCCGAACCTGCGCGAAAGGCGCAACAGTCAGGGCACCAAGCTGTCGGGGGGTGAGCAACAGATGCTGGCCATGGCGCGCATCCTGCGCACCGGCGCGCGCTGCCTGCTGCTGGACGAGCCGACCGAGGGCCTTGCCCCGGTCATCATCGACGCCATTGGCGAGGTGCTGAAAAAACTCAAGAGCCGGGGCATGACCGTGGTGCTGGTCGAGCAGAACTTTCGCTTTGCCGCCAGGGTCGCCGACCGTTTCTATCTGATGGACCACGGCCGGATGACGGCGGAATTCCCGGTCGCCGGGCTGCCGGCGCAGATGGACATGCTGCATCGGGAACTGGGGGTATGACATGACCATGATCTTTGGCGTGCCCGTGCAGGCCCTGATGGGGCAGTTGCTGGTCGGGTTGATCAACGGCAGCTTCTATGCGCTTCTTTCGCTGGGGCTGGCGGTGATCTTTGGCCTTTTGCGGGTCATCAACTTTGCCCATGGCGCGCAATACATGCTGGGCGCCTTTGTCGCGCTGCTGCTGTTGACGGTAGGCGGTATCAACTACTGGCTGGCGCTGATCCTTGCGCCGCTGATCGTCGGGCTGTTCGCGGCGCTGGTGGAAAAGACCATGCTGTCGCGGCTTTACCGGCTTGATCCGCTGTACGGGCTGCTTTTCACCTTTGGCCTTGCGCTGGCGATCGAGGGGACCTTCCGCTGGTTCTTTGGTGCCTCGGGCAAGCCCTATGCGCCGCCGTCGCAACTGACCGGAGCGGTGAACCTTGGCTTCATGTTCCTGCCCGTCTATCGCGGCTGGGTGGTCATCGCCTCGCTGGCCGTCTGTCTTGGGGTATGGCTGCTGATCGAGCGGACCCGGCTGGGCGCCTATCTGCGCGCAGCGACGGAAAACCCGGTGCTGGTGCAGGCATTTGGCGTGAACGTGCCGCTGCTTTTGACGCTGACATATGCGCTTGGCGCGGGGCTTGCGGGCTTTGCCGGGGTGCTGGCAGCGCCTGTCTATCAGGTCTCGCCGCTCATGGGGTCAAACCTCATCATCATCGTCTTTGCCGTAGTGGTGGTCGGCGGCATGGGTTCGATCCTGGGCGCCATCGTCACCGGCTATCTTCTGGGCGTGGTCGAGGGGCTGACCAAGGTCTTTTACCCCGAAGCCTCGAATATCGTGATCTTTGTCATCATGGCTATCGTGCTGATCCTGCGGCCTGCGGGCCTTTTCGGAAAGGATGCCTGACATGGCCGCTAAATCCGAACCCATCGCGACCGAACAGGTCGCAGCCCACCCCCGCGCCGGGCAGGTGCGGCTGTTGCTGCTGGTGATCGCGCTGGCCGCCCTTTTGGCGGCGCCGCTGTTTCTTTATCCGATCTTCCTGATGAAGCTGCTGGCCTTTGCGCTGTTCGCCTCGGCGTTCAACCTGCTCCTGGGCTATACCGGGCTTTTGTCCTTTGGCCACGCGGCCTTTTTCGGGGGCGCCGCCTATTTCACCGCCCATGCGGTCAAGGTCTGGGGCTGGTCGCCCGAAGCGGGCATCCTGCTGGGCGTGCTTGGCGCGGCGGCGCTGGGGCTGGTGATGGGCGCCATCGCCATCCGCCGTCAGGGGATCTATTTCGCCATGATCACACTGGCGCTGTCGCAGATGTTCTTTTTCTTCTGCCTGCAAGCGCCCTTTACCCATGGCGAGGACGGGATCCAGTCGGTGCCGCGCGGCCATCTGTTCGGCGTCATCGACCTGAACCAGCCGCTGAACATGTATTACTTTGTCCTTGCGGTCTTTGTGATCGGGCTGCTGATCATCTGGCGCTTTGTGAACTCGCCCTTTGGCATGATCCTGAAGTCGATCCGCGAGAATGAAAGCCGCGCGATCTCGCTTGGCTATTCGGTCCAGCACTACAAGCTTGGCGCCTTTGTCATGTCGGCGGCGCTGGCAGGGCTTGCGGGTGGGGTCAAGGCGCTGATCTTTCAGTTCGCCACGCTGACCGATGTGACATGGCAGATGTCGGGCGAGGTGATCCTGATGACGCTTTTGGGCGGTATCGGCACGCTGTTTGGGCCGATTGTCGGCTCGGGGCTGGTGGTGACGCTGCAAAACGTGCTCGCCACGTCGGATTTCCCGGTCACCATCATCACCGGGCTGGTCTTTATGGTCTGCGTGCTTTTGTTCCGCAGGGGCATCGTGGGCGAGTTCTGCGCCACGAAACTTGGCAAGATGCTCGGCTTCCGAACCGAAAATTGACGGCAAGGCCCGCGCCGATGCGGGGGTCAGGCATGGAGTATCCGATGGAAAGCTACGACTATATCGTGATCGGCGCGGGCAGCGCCGGTTGCGTGCTGGCCAATCGCCTTAGCGCCGACCCACGTAACCGGGTGCTGCTGCTTGAGGCAGGGGGGCGCGACAATTACCACTGGATCCATATCCCGGTGGGCTATCTGTACTGCATCGGCAATCCGCGCACCGACTGGGGGTTTCGCACCCAGCCCGAGCCGGGGCTGAACGGGCGGGCGCTGCTATATCCGCGCGGGCGGGTGCTGGGCGGCTGTTCGTCGATCAACGGCATGATCTACATGCGCGGGCAGGCGGCCGATTACGACCATTGGCGCCAGCTTGGCTGCGCCGGCTGGGGCTGGGACGATGTCCTGCCGCTGTTCAAGGCGCAAGAGGATCATTATCGCGGTGGCGACGAGATGCATGGCGCGGGCGGTGAACTGCGGATCGAGACGGCACGGGTTCGCTGGGCGGTGCTTGACGCCTTTATGGAGGCGGCCGAACAGGCAGGCATCCCTCACACCGAGGATTTCAACCGCGGCAATAATGAGGGCGGCGGCTATTTCGACGTGACCCAGCGCAGCGGCTGGCGGTGGAGTGCGGCCAAGGCCTTCCTGCGTCCGGTACGCAACCGCCCGAACCTGCGCATCCTGACCGGGGCCGAGGTCGAAAAGCTTGTGATCGAGGCGGGAGAGGTCTCCGGAGTTCTCTTTCACCATCAGGGCCAGCGGCGCGAGGTCCGTGCAGCGCGTGAAACGGTGCTGGCGGCGGGGGCCATCGGCTCGGTCCAGATCCTTGAACATTCCGGTGTCGGGCGCGGCGATGTCTTGCAAGCCGCCGGGATCGACACGCAGATCGAGGTTCCGGCTTTGGGTGAGAACCTGCAGGACCACCTGCAATTGCGCATGGTGTATAAGGTGCAAGGCGTGCCGACGCTGAACGAAAAGGCCTCGCATCTGTTGGGCAAGGCGGCGATCGGGCTGGAATACCTGCTGAAACGCTCGGGGCCGATGTCTATGGCGCCCAGCCAGCTGGGCATCTTTACCCGTTCGGGGCCTGACAAGGCGACCCCGGATCTGGAATTCCACGTCCAGCCCGTCAGCCTCGATAAATTCGGGGACCCGGTGCATCCATTCCCGGCCATGACCGCATCGGTCTGCAACCTGCGGCCCGAAAGCCGGGGATCGGTCCATGTCACCGGGCCGGATTTCCGCGCCCATCCAGCAATCCAGCCGAATTATCTGGCGACCGAGGGCGACCGCGAGGTGGCAATGCGTGCCATCCGCCTGACCCGTAACATTGCCTCGCAACCAGCCTTCAGCCGCTACGGGGCCGAGGAATATCTGCCCGGCTCCGCCCTGCAAAGCGATGAGGATCTGATCAAGGCTGCGGGCGATATCGGCACGACGATCTTTCACCCGGTCGGCACCTGCCGCATGGGCCCGGACGACGCGGCTGTGGTTGATCCGCGTCTGCGGATGCGGGGGCTTGGACGGTTGCGTGTCGCCGATGCCTCGATCATGCCGACGATCACGAGCGGTAATACCAACGCTCCGGTGATGATGATCGCGGAAAAGGCGGCGCAGATGATGCTTGAGGATGCACGGGCCTGACGGCCAGCTTTGACTTTTCGTGCGACCCGCCCATATGTTTGGACAGGGGTTGGTTATGCGAAAGGCAAGACCATGCTCAGGACCATCTTCCTGTCACTGTCTCTGACGCTTGTGGCGCCGGGTGTCATTGCCGCACCGGTCGCGCCCGACCCGGGGCGCGTCGCCGTCACCTACATAACGCCCGAGCGGTTCCGCGACCGCGAATTTCACCGTGAACGCAGCCGGACCTCGGCCTTGGCAGAGTTCGACCGCTGGTTCGCCGAGCTTGGCACCCGCTACCTGCCGCCTGGTCAAAGCCTTGTGATCGAGATACTCGACATCGATCTTGCCGGTGAGTTCGAGCCTTGGCGCACGGGGTTCGGTGATGTGCGCTTTTTGCGCGACGTGACCCCGCCACGCATCCATTTGCGCTATCGGCTGATGCAGGATGGTGTGACCATCCGGACGGGCGAAGAGCGGCTGACCGACATGAATTATCTGTCGGACCCGCGCGGCCATAACAGCAGCAGGCGCTTTGTCTATGACAAGCTGCTGCTACAGGACTGGTTTCGCAAAAGCTTTGCCACCCCGCAACGCCGGAACGGGTCCGATCTCGCCGGTTGAGACGGGACCGGACCCCGGGGGCGATCAGCGCGCCTCGTTCAGGATGCGGATCTGGGTGAACTCGGCCAGCCCTTCCTCAGCGAATTCGACACCGAGGCCTGATTGCTTGGCCCCGCCAAAGGGGATGTTTGGCCCGAAATCCAGATGTTTGTTGACCCAGACAGTGCCGCTTTCGATGCGTTCGGCGATGCTGCGCGCCAGATCGCGATCCTCGCCCCAGACCGAGCCGCCGAGGCCAAGCTCAAGCCGGTTCGCGCTTGCCACCGCCGATTCCACATCGTCAAAGCGGATCACCGGCAGGATCGGGCCGAACTGTTCCTCATCGACGATCTGGTCACCGTCCCTGACGTCGGCGACGATGGTCGGGCGGATAAAATAGCCCGGCCCCTCGGGCAGGGTACCCCCGGCGATGATGCGGCCATCAGCGCGCGCCGAGTCAAGGAAGCCTTTGACCTTTTCATATTGCATGCGGTTTTGCAGAGGGCCGATGGTGGTGCCTTGCTCAAGCCCGTCTCCGACCACGGCGGCCTCGGCCAGTTCGGCCAGACGCGCGCAGACCTCTTCGTAGACAGAGTCGTGGACATAGGCGCGCTTGATCGCCAGACAGACCTGACCGGCATTCATAAACGCCCCTGCGAACAGACCCGGTGCGACCTTGGCAGGGTCGGCACCCGGCAGCACGATAGCCGCGTCATTGCCACCCAGCTCAAGGGTCAGCCGCTTGATGGTCGAGGCGGCGCTGGCCATGATCTTTTGTCCCGTCGCGGTCGAGCCGGTGAACGAGATCTTGGCCACATCGGGGTGGGTGGTCAGCGCCGGGCCAAGGTCGTTCTGATCGGTGATGATATTGACGACGCCTGCGGGCAGGACCTCGGCCATGATCTCGCCCAGTTTCAGCGTTGTCAGTGGCGTCGTCGGGGCAGGTTTTACGACCAGGGTATTGCCAGCCAGCAGCGCCAGCGGCAGCTTGAAGGCCACGATCAGCACAGGGAAATTCCACGGGATGATCGCACCGACGACGCCCAGAGGCTTGCGGAACTGGCGCACCAGGCGGCTGTCGTTATCCTCGATCACCTTTACCGGCAGGTCATAGCCTGCCAGATGGCGGATGAAGGCGCAGGTATACAGGATCTCGGCCTGCGCCTCGGGCAAGGGCTTGCCCTGTTCCTGTGTCAGCAGCCGGGCAAAGGCATCGGCCTGCGCCTCCAGCCGGTCGGCAATGGTCAGGATCAGGGCGCGGCGTTCCCCGATCGGGCGGGCGGCCCAGCCGGGAAAGGCAGCCTTGGCCGCCGAGACCGCCGCGTCAAGCTGTGCCTGCGAGGCACGCGGCGCCTCGGCCAGAACCTGTTCATTGGCGGGGTTGATGACTGGCATGGTCATGTCACCCTTGACCAGCTTGCCGTCGATCAGCAGTCGGTATTCCGTCATGTCTTCCTCCCAGAAGCGTTGCGATACTCTGGGACAGGGAGGCCAGGCGATTCTTGCCATATCCGGCCAATCCGCGCCCCGCAGGCGGGTTTGCGTGAAATCTGGCCGGAAATGCCAAATCGACCTTTCCGCGAAAATCCGGTGAAAGCGACAGTTTCTTAACGGTTTTCTGGCAACTTAGGGGCTTATGGGCCTGATTAACGGTCGCGTTGGGGATCGCCAGCTTGATGTGCTACAGTTTGTCGCAACAGGGAAATAGCCGGGGCAAGGCGCGAAACAGCACCAGCCGGCGCAGCCACGGGAAATGCCATGCAGATGTCATGGATTCGCGGAGCCATCGCATCAATGCTGCTGGGGGGCGAGGCCGAGCCCGTTCAGGCGGCGCCCGATCCCCAGATGCCGCTGGAAAACTTTGTCAGCCGTCTGGAACAGGATCGCGCCTCCAGTCCCGACGGGCTTTACTGGTGGCGTCTGGGCGAAAGGGTCGATCTGGGCAGCCTTGGCATTCTGGGCAGTGCGGTCGCGGCCCGCCGCACCCTTGGTGAGGCGTTGCGCAGCTTTGCCCGGGGCTTTCCCTTGCTGCAATCAAACAGTGACGTCTCGTTCGAGGTGAACGGGGATGAGGCGCAGATCTGCTACCGTGTTCTTGATCCGCGTATCTGGCCGCGCCGCGGCGACAGTGAACTGACGCTTGGTCTGATCCGCGGCATCTGCGACCGCTATGGCGTCCCCCGCGAGGCGATCCGGGATCTATGCTTTGAACATGCGCCGGACCGCGATCCACGTACGCTTGCCCGCTATCTGGGCCGAACCCCCCGCTTTGGCGAGGATGAGAACCGGATCATCTTTTCGGCCCGTGTGCTGGGCAACGTGCCGCGCTTTCCGCCCCAGGAAGACGCAGCTGTGATGGCCCGCCACATGGAGGGGGCCTTGCTGGATCTGCGCCGCCAGACCCCGGTTGTGCAAAGGGTGCATCAGCTGATCCTTGGCCGGATGGATCGCGGTATGGTCAATCAGCGACAGGTCGCTGCCGAACTGGGCATGTCCGAGCGTTCGCTGCGGCGGGCGCTGGCGGCCGAGGGGCAGCCGTTCCACCAGATCCTTGAAGAATGCCGCCGCATCCATGGCTTTGCATTGGTGGTGCGCAGTGAGCGGCTGTTTGGCGAGATCGCCTTGCAGCTTGGCTATTCTGATCAGACCGCCTTTTCACGGGCATTTTCGCGCTGGTATGGCGTCTCGCCGCGTGAGATCAGAAAGATGGGGGCCGAGGAAACCAGCGTGATCCGCTGATCGAACTCTCCCTCGCGCGCTGGTCCGCTATGGGCGATAAAGATGCGCGTGGTTTTGTTATGCCGCGCCTCGATCGCGGCAAGGATACGCCTGCAGGCAGCATCGTCGATCTCGGAAAAAGCTTCGTCAAAGATCAGGATATCGGCCGGCCGCAAAAGGGCGCGGGCGATGGCGATGCGCTGGCGCAACCCGCCCGAAAGATCGGCCCCGGTTTCGGCAATCGGGGTGGCCAGCCCCAGCCTTTCCTGTGTCCAGCTGGTCAGATCCGCATCTGCCAGCGCCCGCCACAGCGCCTGATCGTCGGCATCCGGCACGGCAAGGCGCAGGTTCTGCGCCAGTGTGCCGCGTAAAATCGCCGGACGCTGCGCCAGGTGGGTGATGCGGGCGCAAAGGGCTCCGGGGCGCAGATGGCTGACCGTAGCCCCTGAAAGAAGGGCATAGCCCTCGGCCAGCGGTGCGTCGCGGGTCAGCGTGGCCATGAGGCGAGATTTACCGATGCCTGATGGACCGTCCAGCAGCACGCGCTGACCGGGCAGGATTTCGGCGGTTACCGGATAATGGGCCGCGCCTTCGGCACGGGCATCGCGCAAGGTGATGGTCAGGGGCCCCGGCGGTGGCGCGGCACCCGTGTCGGGGCGGGCAGAGCTGATCACCGCACTCAACCGGTCGGCTGCGACCCTTGCGCGGGCTTGCGCGTGATAAAGGCCCAGCAGGTTGCGTAGCGGCCCCGACATCATCCCGGCATAGGCGAGAAACGCGACCAGAGTGCCGATCTGCCAGTTGCCGCGCACCACCTGCCAGCCACCGGCCAGCAGGATCGTACCGCGCAAAAGCGCGGTGATGGTCTGGCTGACGGCACCCACGGTTTCGGACCACAGACGCTGGCGGGTCAGTGCGGCGATCTGTTCCTGCTGCGCCATGCCAAAGCTCTTTTCACGCTGATCCAGCGCATTGAGGCCGCGCAGCCTCGCCCGTGCCGCCAGCGTCTCGGCCATCTGTGTGGAGAGTGCGCCGCGCTGGTTGCGCACCATCTCGGCCAATGTGCGGGTCCGGGGGCGGGCGCGGGACAGAAACCACAGCTCGAATGGTGCGGCGAGCAGCGGCAGGATCGCCATGCGCCAATCCAGCGCGATCATCAGGCCCAGCCCCCCGGCCAGACGGAACAGCGCCCCGACAGCGACCAATCCGGTGTCAAAGGCAAAGCTTTGAATTTCTGCGCAATCTCCGTCCAGCCGCGCCATCGCCTCGCCCAGGGGCAACTCGGCACGGGCGGGATCGCGGGCAAGGGCTGCCGAGAACATGCGTCCGCGCAGGTGGGCCAGCATATGGGCCGAGGCACGCAGATGCAGCATGGAATTCGCTATCCCAAAGCCCACCGCACCCAGACCCAGCGCAAAGGAAAGACCGGCCCAGAAAATCAGTGCCTGCATGTCCCGGGCCATGATTCCGGCGTCGATCACCTGCCGGGTCAGCATCGGCATTGCCAGCCCAAGGGCGGCCGCCAGCAGTGATGCCAACAGCACGACCATCCCCAAGGGCAGCGCCCGCGCCATGACGGGGGCGAGCCAGCCAGCCGCCTCGGCGCCAAAGATCATCCGGGCAAGGCGGGCGGCAAGCCTATCCATGATTACGTCTTTGCTCTGGACCGTGATGGATGGCGCGTGCGGCCAGCGCGGCGGTGGCCTTTGCCCCGTCCAGCCGTCCGGTTTCGGCCATGATTGCCGCCAGATGCCCCGCGACGCGGGCCGCGCCAAGGCTTGCGCCACCCATGCTGGGCGGGGCGTGTTCAGGTGAATTGCACCATGCGCCGAACAGTGCAGGCCCCAGTTGCGACAGATCCCTCCATTCGCAGCGCGCGTCCCCGGTTGCGGCAATGACCCCCGGATAGGCGGCGGGATAACATGGTGCGCCCCGGGCCGGGTAGGCAGCGACAAGGACCCCGCCCGAGGTGACCAGTGCCTCGCAGGCCAGACGCAGCGGGGTGCGGTCGGCGGCAAGGCCCAGGCTCATGCAGATCACCTCGGGGCGGGCGTCGCCCATGGCGGCAAACCAGCGCAGTGCTGCGGCGACGCGGAATGCGCTGGTCACGGGGCGGTCGTCGAAGACCTGTGCATGAATAATCGCCGCGCCCGGACAGGCGCGGCGGATCATTGCGGCGACGGCGGTGCCGTGGCCCAGCCGGTCAGGCCGGGCCGCGACGGCCGAGCCGTCAGCCATAAAGGCGCGGGCATCACCCAGGCGATCTTTGGGGCCGGGGCCGCTGTCGATCACCCCCACCCGCAGCATTTCAGTCGTCCCGCGTGAAAAGCCGCACCGAGGCCAGCGACATCGAGGCATTGCCGGGCAGGTCGATCTGGCCCTTTTTCTCCAGCGTGTCGGCGTCATAGGCCGCCAGATCGCCAAGCGCGCCGCCAAGCCAGACCGTCTTGCCATCGGTCGAGACGTTCACCGAGTAATAGCTGTGCGGCAGGGCTACCCGCCGTAGCGAGACGTTCTTTTCCAGATCAAAGCTTTCAAGGACGTTATAGGTGCCAAAGGCGCGGTTCCTGGCCGGATTCACAGCGGTCGAGAAATAGAACACGTCCATGATACGCACCTCGCGCATCGCCATCTCACCGGTTTCAAGGTCCATGGTCAAAAGGCCGGTGCGATAGGCGCTGGGGTCGGAGGGGTCGATATCCTTGCGCGCGGTGTAGAAAGGCGTCGCCATCACGCCCGAGCTTTCATGCTGGTTCCAGACGGCAAGCACGTCGGGCTGGGTATAGCTGTCCGGCTCCCACCCCTGGATCGGCAGGCTTTCGACAAGCTTTCCGGCCTCGGGGTCCATGACATGCATGTCGCGGCCAAGACCGTACAGTTTTGAACCGTCGCGGGCCCAGGCCAGCATGGTGATCTGGCGCGGGGCCTCAAAAACCTTGCGCCGCTCCAGCGTTTCCGCATCATATAGCGCGACGCGGGTAGGCTGGACCTCGAAATGTGTCAGCTCTAGCCGGACCGGGCTTTCGTAAACGGCAAGCGTGCTTCCGTCAGGGGAAAGCGCCGCACCAAAAAGGCTTTTCACCCGCTCTTCCGGCGTTGACAGGTCGATGCGGCCCAATGTTTCACCGGTCGTCAGGTCGATCTTGACCAGACTTTCAGACTTGTTGATCGTCGCATAGGCGATCCGACCGCCCGGCGCGACCATTGGCACCATGGGTGTCGGGCCGGCGTCCTTGATGGTGATGACCTTTTCCACCGCCATCTTTTCGGTATCGACCACGACCAGCTTGTCGGGTCGCGCCGGGGCCAGGATATAGTCATGCGCCAGGGCCGGCCCGGACATAAGCGCGGCGGCAGAGGCAAGAGACAGCAGCGTTTTGCGCATCACGACGAACCTTTCGTTTCCGGGAACACCGATTGCAGCTTGCGCCAGTCCTGCATCACGTCATCGGCGCCCGCGCTCCAGTTCGGATAGGTGTTCAGCGTGTCGGCAACCTGTGCGGGCCACCAGCAGGGGTCGGCGCAGCCGTAAAGGTCGGCCTCCATCGGCTGGCAAAGGTTCGAGACCGCGCCAAAGGCGTCGATCTCCCATCCCGGGTCGAATGAGGTGGTACAGCCGACAAGCGAGTTCATCGCCACAACCTCCTCTTCGCGGCCTTCGGCCTCGGCTTCGACAAAGGCTTTCGCCTTGGCGTTGGCAGGTGTCAGATGTTTCATTGAAGAACCTCCCTTGCTGGGCCGGACCGGGTGATCCGGGGCTCTAACTGGCTGCGAAAGAATGACGGGTTGGCCTGCATGATGCGGACATAGGATTCGATGCCGAAATCGACCCAGTCCCGCATCAGGTCGCAATAGTGCCAGACCGGGGCAAATGGATCGCCCTGGCGGGCATAGCTTTCATGGTAGCACCCGCCCGCGCAGATCGAGCGGATGCGGCAGGTCTTGCAGCCATAGGCGCTGCGATCCTGCGCGGTCTCGATGAACTGGCCCAGCCGGGGGATGTCGATGCCGGTTTCCACATTGCCGTAGGTCGGCTGGTTTGAACCGACGAAGCGATGGCAAAGATGCAGCTCTCCGTCCTTGTCCACGGCAAGCATGCCAAGCCCTGCCCCGCAGGGTACGGCCTTTTTTGTGCCCTGCGCGATATCGGTCAGCAGCTGATGCATGTTGGAAAAGCCGATATTCTCGCCCTTGCAGGCGGCCTCGACATAGCGGCGGCCAAGAGTTTTCATATCCTCGAAAGCACGTTTCAGCGCCTCGGCATCAAGGTTGAAGACCGCGATCGGTCCAGATGTTGCAGGGCCAAAGCCGACCTCGTGAAAGCCCAGATCGTTCTTCAGATGGTCATGGATGCCGATCACATCGGTGACGCCCCGGGTCAGCGTCACCCGCACCCCCACCGGACGCGAGCGATAGCGTGACAAAAGCATACGCACATTGCGTGCCACCAGGTCATAGGTGCCCTTGCCACCCACCGTCTTGCGGTTGGCGTCATGCAGGGCCTTGGGGCCGTCCATGCTGACCGTCAGGGCAAAGCGGTGGGCGTCGAACCAGTCGACCAGTTCGGGCGTCAGCAGGGTGGCATTGGTGGTCAGCGAGAAATCGACCGTTTTGCCAAGCTCGGCCGTGCGAGGTTCGGCATAGGCGACCACCTCGCGGATCAGCGGCATGTTCGACAAAGGCTCGCCGCCGAAAAACACCACATTCACCCGGTCACGGGCATGGGCCTGTTTCAGCAACAGTTCGAAACTGGCCCTTGCCGTCTCAAAGCCCATTTTCTGGCCCTTGGCCGGGGTGGTCAGATCCTCTTTGTAGCAATATGTGCAGGCAAGGTTGCAGCCGGTGTTGACGTTCAGGATGATGGTCGAAAGTGGAATTTCTTCGACCTTCACCACCGGCCGCGGGGTCTCGGCTGCGTCGGCATCGCGCAGGATATCCAGCGCGAGAAAGCTTTGCAGGCATTCCGACAGGGTTTCGGGGTCGTGATGCGGGCCAAGCTCGGCCCGCATCAGTTCGGCATCGACAGCGCGCGCGCGGCGGAACAGGTCATAGACATCGCGCGCCACGGCATCGAGTTCGAACAGGCTGGTCGTCGGCACATGCATCAGCATGGCATGGCCATCGACATCGACCCGATGGGCGTTGTGAGTGATGAGGGTCAGCGCTCCCATGGCGTCACCGGATCGGAGCGTCAACGAAACGCTGGACCGTGGCGTAGAGATGCGCCTCGGCGCTTAGCGGGCCGGTTTCGGTTTCGACAGTGGCGATGACCTTGAGGTTGCCGGCGTTGTTGGTCTGCATCGGCCGCTCGGGGTTCGGGCCGGCATCGGCCGGTGTGAACAGGCCGGTATCGCTGATCGAGCCTGCGAATTTCGCGTCCTGCATCTTTTCGGCCTCGGCATCGAAATCGACGGTCGCCCAACTGGCCGGGAAGGCACCCAGGGGGATGTCATCCCCGGTGTCAGGCTGACCATCGGGGCCGTTCAGCCAGCCCAAGGCCTCGAATTGTGCGGGAACCTTGGGGATTGGGCCGCCATTGCCGCCGATACGGGCGATGGTCGTCTCGGGCGTGATCGAGATGCGGTCGGGCCGGTCATAGGCGACCAGATCCACCTTTTGCCCGCCCAGCTCGATGCTGATGGGGCCGGGTGCGCCGCTTGCGGTCAGCTTCAGCACCGCGACGCCATCCGCCGCACTTTCGACGCTGCCGGTCACGCCTTCGGGCAGGGTCAGCGCCTCGCCAAGTCCCGTGCCCGCGACGCGGACCAGCGTTTCTTCACCGATCTTCAGCCGTGCGGGTGCTGCCGCCAGAACCAGTGGCGAGGCATCGGCCCTGACCGCCTCCAGCCGCCCGCCGATCACGTCACTGTCGGCATGATACCAGCGACCCGAGAAATGTCCGTTCTCGAAGGCAAGGACCTGACGGATGGCGGTTTTGCCATCGCTCAGCGTGGCACGCCATTCGCCAGCGCCAAGGATGCGACCGGTGCCGGTAAAGCTTTGGCTGCTATCGGCAAAGTCGAGGGTCATGGTTACCTCGTAATCCTCGCCTGCCTTTTTCAGCACCAGCCGTCCGGTATAGTCGCCGCGCCCCGGCTGCCGTCCGGCAAGCACATAATCGCCCGAGGCATCTCCGGTGAACGGGGCAGGAGCCTCGCCCAGCGGATAATGCTCGGCAAGGAAAGGGATGATCTCGGCCTGTGCGATGCCCCACCAGTCGCGGTCGCGCGCCAACGCCTGATATTCCAGCGTCGGGAACTGGCCGAGGTGGAAGTTGACGAGATGCTTCCAGTCCTCGGGCGTGCGGCGCTGCAGGGCGACCCGGGCATAGGAATGGCAGCGCCCGCAGGTCTGGGTCATCTGCGTATCCGGGCCTTCGTCCCAGGCCACCGGCTCACGCTCAAGGATATAGCGTCGCTCAGCGGTTTCGGTCAGCGACAGGCCGCGCGTGTCCGACAGGTGGCGCACGATCGCCGTGCGCTCTTCCGGGGTCAGCGCGACACCGTGATTGCGCATCATGCGGGTCACGGTCATGTCCCAGCCCTCGGGCGTCTTGCGGGCGGCGTCGATGCGTTCCCAGCGGCCGTCCTCATTCTGGACATGGCAGGCGGCGCACGCGTTCTGCATCACCTCCTCACCCGTGACCGCAAGGGCGGGTGCGGCGGCAAACATAGCTGCGCAAGAGAGCAACGCGCTGCGGGTCGATGGCTTCATCTGGCGGTTTCCTCTGGCTGGCCGGGCGGGGCCCGATTGCTTTGCCGTTGAGAAAAGCGTGTGGGCGGGCAGTATTCTTGTCATTCCCGGCCAAAGGCGCGGCGCATCGTCGCGGCGGGGGATTTTGGCCGCAAATGTCAGGTATCGCTGCCCTGTACCGCCCCAGACTGCCCATTATCGCAGCGGCAAGGGGACAGGGATGGTTTGCCGGACCGATCTGATCGTGCTGGGGGGTGGACCGGCGGGCGCTGTCTCGGCCTGGCTTGCGGCGCGGGACGGGCTAAGCGTCCTGCTGATCGACCCCGACCGCCAGACCCCGCGCGTCGAGGGGCTAAGCCCGCGTCTGCACCATTGGCTTGCCACGCAGGGGTTGCTTGAGGGGTTTACGGCCATCCGCGGTCCGCTTCGCCGTCAGGTGGACTGGGCCGGGATCAGCGAGAGCAATTCTGAACATGTGGTGCTGCGCGGTGCGCTGGACGCGCATCTGCGCCGGATGGCCGTGACCGAGGGCGTGCGGCTGATCGTGGCCAGCGGTCGTCCCGCGCCGGGCGGGGTCGAGCTTTCGGACGGCACGCATATTGCCGCGCCCATGGTGATCGACGCCCGCGGCCGCAAGGCCCCCGCGGCGGGGACCAGCGGTCCGGCGACCATCGCGCTTAGCGGCTGGGTCAAGGCTAAGGCGGTGGCGCCGGGCGTTCGGCTGACTGCGGTCGCCCAAGGCTGGCTCTGGCGTGTGGCGCTGCCCGATGGTCGGATATGGGCCCAGGCACTGCTGGATGCGGTGGGTAAGGGCAGCCCTGCTGACCGGCTGCACGGCATCATTTCCAAGGCCGAGCCGGTACTTGCCGCCGCCCCCCTGGGTCAGGTTCTGGCGCGCGAGGCTGCACTACGTCTGCCCGCCCCGCTTGCGGATATGTCACTTCTGCGGGTCGGTGATGCTCTTGCCGCGATGGACCCGCTGTCAGGTCACGGCCAGTTCTGGGCGGTTTCAAGTGCGCTTGCCGTTGCCGCCGTACGCCGGACCCTTGCCGCGCATCCCGGCTCCGGACAGCTTTGCCGTCGTTTCCTCGACAGCCGCGCCCGGGAAACGGCGCTGCATCAGGCCCGCATCGGCCGTGATTTTCTGCGCGCTGAGACCCGCTTTCAGGATGCACCCTTCTGGACTGCTCGTCGGGCTTTTCCCGACGACGAACCTGCCTCGGATGTTCCCCAATGTCCCGCCATCATCAACGCCATCGTGGTCGAAAACGGTCTTCTTACGGAACGCGAGGTGCTGCGTACGGTGCGGGCGCCCTCTGGGATCGGCTGGTTTGGCTCTGTTCCCGCGCCCGAGGTCTGGCGACTCTGGCAGCAGGGCGGGGCCGAGGCGCTGGCTGCGCGCTGGGGCGTCGCCGCCCCGGCGCTTGCGCGGCGCCTGCTGGACGAAATCGCCCCGCATGACACCACCCGCGCCTCGGCCTGAAGGGTTAGGGCGTCTGCCTCACCGGTCGCTGTACGGCTTCACCCCGCCCAGCGCCGGCAGGGCGGGCGAAACGGGGACGAAAGGCGGGACGAGGGACGTCGAATGAGGTGCGGCAAAACGGACAGCGACCGGCGGCGGCACGCGGCACGTTCCGCCCGCATTGCGGACAAACCGCAGGCAGGAATGAGCGAAGCATGTCGGAACCTTTATAATTCGAGGTGAACGGGAAAGACTGGCTGTCCCCGGTCGCCCGCCCGATCAGGGCATATACTGCGACCGGGGCAAACCAAGCGCCGTCACAACCCGAATTTCTTTGGCATGGCAGCTGTAACGCTTCACGCTGGTCCCCCTCTGGAAAAACATCCTCCGACGGCGGTCACCGTCATTTTTACAGATGGGGCCGGGACGGTGCCTTTCAACCCCGTGCCATGCGCGACAAACGGCCGCAGATAAAGGGAAATTTCAGTCTGCGTCTGCTCTGTGTCCGTCTGTGTCAAGTCCGCCGGAAAACACGCGGCTTGGGCGGATATCAGCCTCGGTGATGGTCGATAAGGCGCGGGCATCAACCGGGCCGTCTGCGGAAAACAGCCGGTTCGCCTGTCGCAACCGCGCCCGGTCCAACGCATTGCGGATCGAGCGGGCATTGGCAAAATGCGGCTGCTCGCGGCGCAGACGGATATATTCCTCCATCGCCTGCCGCCCGCCTTCGTCAAACGCATAGCCCTGACCTTCCAGCATCGAGGCCGAAATACGGCCCAGCTCCTCATCGGTATAATCGGGAAACTCGATGTGATGGGCGATGCGCGAGCGAAACCCCGGATTGGCAGCGAAAAAGCGATCCATACGATCAGCGTAACCGGCCATGATGACGACCAGATCGTCGCGGTTGTTTTCCATCACCTGCAAAAGGATCTCGATCGCCTCCTGCCCGTAATCGCGCTCATTATCCGGCTTATAAAGGTAATAGGCTTCGTCGATGAACAGGACGCCGCCCATGGCCTTTTTCAGGACTTCCTTGGTTTTGGGTGCGGTGTGACCGATATATTGTCCGACCAGATCATCGCGGGTCACGCTGACCAGATGGCCCTTGCGCACATAGCCCAGCCGATGCAGCAGCCCCGCCATTTTCAGGGCCACGGTTGTCTTGCCGGTGCCGGGATTGCCAGTAAAGCTCATGTGCAGGGTCGGGGTCTCATGTGCAAGCCCCAGCTCGCGCCGTGCCCGGTCTACCAGCAACAGCGCCGCGGTTTCACGAATGCGCTGCTTGACCGGCGCAAGCCCGATCAGCTCCCGCTCCAGATCATCCAGAATCTCGCGCACGCCAGAGGTTTCATATTCGGCCTTCAGATCGACCGTGGCGAGCTTGTCACCTGCATCCCCATCCATCTTTCAGCTCTTCTTTCGTGGAAAAATATCCTCGGGGGTCCGGGGGCAGACAGCCCCCGGGCCAACAGTGCGGTCAACGGCCGACCAGCTCTTGGGTATAGCGGATGTGACGACCGTCGGCTTCGGTCCGCCAGGTACGCAAGCTCGGCTCGCTTGCCGGGCGGTTGACGATAAAGGACATCATCACCGTCTCCCAACCGCGCGTGTTGTCAAATGCGTTGATGCGGATATAGCTGTCACCATGGGCTTTGCGGCATTCGTCCAGCTCCATCATCACGCCTTTGGCGTCCTTCAGGTCGAACATCGGGTTGCCCCACATTTCCCAATAGGTATTGCGGGGGTGAGGTTCGTCGGTGAATTCGATCCCGACGGCCCATTCGCGGGACAGGATATATTCGACCTGGGCCCTGATCTGTTCGTCGGTCAGATCGGGCAGGAACGAAAAGCAACCCTGAGTGATACGCATCGGATGTCTCCCTTAGCTGACGGACGGGGTCGGAACAAAGTCCGAGCTGTCGGTTGGGGTATAGTCGAAGGTGATGTTGCCCCAGGTATCCAGGGCGGCCTCCAGCGGTTTGCACCATTTGGCGGCACGGCGCAGGACCTCGGGCCCCTCGCTTTTCAGGTCCACGCCTTCGTTGCGGGCCAGCACCATGGCCTCCAGCGCCACGCGATTTGCCGTTGCGCCGGCCTGGATGCCCATCGGGTGACCGATGGTGCCGCCGCCGAATTGCAGGACGACATCATCGCCGAACAGATCCAGCAACTGGTGCATCTGTCCGGCATGTATCCCGCCCGAGGCGACCGGCATGACCTTCTTGAGGTTGCCCCAGTCCTGTTCGAAATAGATCCCGCGGGCGAGGTCGACCTCGTTATAAAGTTCGCGGCAGACGTTGTAATAGCCCTGCACGGTCAGGGGATCGCCCTCAAGCTTGCCGACGGCGGTACCGGCGTGCAGGTGGTCGACACCGGCCATGCGCAGCCATTTGGCAATGACGCGGAAGCTGATGCCGTGGTTTTTCTGCCGCGTATAGGTGCCGTGGCCGGCGCGGTGCATGTGCAGCAGCATGTCATTCTGCCGGCACCAGTTCGAGATCGACTGAATGGCCGTCCAGCCGACGATCAGATCGACCATGACGATGACCGAGCCAAGCTCTTTGGCCAGTTCGGCGCGGCGGTACATCTCTTCCATCGTGCCGGCGGTGATGTTGAGGTAATGCCCCTTGACCTCGCCGGTGGCGGCCGATGCCTTGTTCACCGCCTCCATGCAGTAAAGAAACCGGTCGCGCCAATGCATGAAGGGCTGCGAGTTGATGTTCTCGTCATCCTTCATGAAGTCCAGCCCGCCCTTGAGACCCTCATAGACCACGCGGCCATAGTTCTTGCCCGAAAGCCCCAGCTTGGGTTTGGTGGTCGCGCCAAGGAGGGGGCGGCCAAATTTGTCCAGCCGCTCACGCTCGACCACGATGCCGGTGGGCGGGCCGGCAAAGGTTTTCATATAGGCCACTGGAAAGCGCATATCCTCCAGTCGCGCGGCCTTCAGCGGTTTGAAGCTGAACACATTGCCGATGATCGAGGCGGTCACGTTGGCGATCGACCCTTCCTCGAACAGGATCAGGTCATAGGCGACATAGCAGAAATACTGGCCCGGAGTGCCCGGCACCGGCTCGACCTTATAGGCTTTGGCGCGATACTGGTCGCAGGCGGTCAGCCGGTCGGTCCAGACCACGGTCCAGGTTGCGGTCGAGCTTTCGCCGGCCACGGCTGCTGCCGCCTCGATCGGGTCGACCCCTTCCTGCGGAGTGATGCGAAACAGCGCCAGCACATCGGTATCCTTGGGCTGGTAGTCGCCGTCCCAATAGCCCATCTGGGCATATTTCAGCACGCCTGCGGCGTAGCGCTTTTTCTTGTCGGTGATTTCGGTCTTGGTCATTTCGTTCATGGGAACTCCTCCTTTCAGGCGGCGCGTGCGCCGGTGATGGCCGGGTCCAGCGCCCCCGACGCGTAGCGTCTGGCCATCTCGTCCATCGGGATGACCCTGATCCTGCCGGCATGACCTGCGGTGCCAAATCGCTCGAACCGGTCGCGGCACAGCGCAGTCAGCTCTTTCATTGCCGGGATCATGAACTTGCGTGGATCGAATTCCTGCGGTGCCTCGCGGGCGATCTTGCGGAAATGACCCGTCATCGCCATGCGGCAATCGGTGTCGATATTCACCTTGCGCACGCCGTGGCGGATGCCCCGTTCGATCTCTTCGACCGGGACGCCGTAGGTCTGGGGCATCTCGCCACCGGCCTCGTTGATGAGGTCCTGCAGATATTGCGGCACCGAGCTTGAGCCATGCATCACCAGATGCGTGCCGGGCAGGCGTTCATGGATCGCCTCGATCACATGCATGGCAAGGATGTCGCCATCAGGTTTGCGGCTGAATTTATAGGCTCCGTGGCTGGTGCCGCAGGCGATGGCCAGTGCATCGCAGCGGGTGCGGGTCACGAAATCCACCGCCTGATCGGGATCGGTCAGAAGCTGGCTGTGATCCAGCTTACCCTCTGCGCCCGAGCCGTCCTCGGCCGCGGCCTCGCCGGTTTCAAGCGAGCCCAGGACACCCAGCTCCCCCTCGACCGAGGCGCCGACGGCATGGGCGGCTTCGGCGACTTTTGCCGTCACCGCGACGTTATAGTCGTAATCGGCGGGGGTCTTCATGTCCTCTTTAAGCGAGCCGTCCATCATCACGCTGGTAAAGCCGTGACGGATCGCCGACATGCAGGTGGCAAGGTTATTGCCGTGATCCTGATGCAGGCAGATCGGAATGGTCGGGTTCATCTCGGCCAGGGCCTCGACCATGCGACGCAGCATGATGTCGCCAGCATATGAGCGGGCGCCCCGGCTGGCTTGCAGGATCACCGGCGCATCGACCTCGGCCGCGGCTTTGACGATGGCCAGACCCTGTTCCATGTTGTTGATGTTAAAGGCAGGCACGCCGTAGCCATGTTCGGCGGCATGGTCCAGAAGCTGTCGCAGCGTGATGAGAGCCATCACTTTCCTCCCTGGATAAGCTGGTTGGCAAGATCGGCGGCACGTTCGGCGGTGATGCCGAAATGCCGGTAAAGAGCGGGGGCAGGGGCCGAGGCGCCAAAGCCTGTCATGCCGACAAACCCGTCGCCGGGGCGCAGGATCAGCCCGTCCCAGCCCTGACGGATCTGGGCCTCGATGCCGATGCGCGGGGCGCGGCCAAGGACCGCTTCGCGTTCGGCGTCGGGACGGACGGCGAAAAGTTCGAAACACGGGGCCGAGACTACGGCGGCGCGGACCCCCTGCACGGCCAGCAGATCGGCGGCCCCAAGCGCAATCTCGATCTCGGACCCGGTGGCGATCAGCGTCACATCGCGCGCGCCGGTCGTTTCGCGCAGGACATAGGCACCCTGGCGGGTCAGGTTCTCATCCCCGGGTTCCAGCCGGACTGCGGGCAGGTTCTGGCGCGACAGGCACAGGACCGAAGGGGTCGAAGGCGAGGTCAGCGCGATTTCCCACGCTTCGGCGGTTTCGACCGCATCGGCGGGGCGGAACACCATCAGGTTCGGGATCGCCCGTAGCGCCGCGACATGTTCGACCGGCTGATGGGTCGGGCCGTCTTCGCCCAGCCCGATCGAGTCATGGGTCATCACATGGACGACCGGCACCCCCATCAGCGCCCCCAGCCGGATCGCCGGGCGGGAATAGTCGCTGAAGGCAAGGAAGGTGCCGCCATAGGGCAGGAACCCGCCATGCAGGGCGATGCCGTTCATGATTGCGGCCATGCCATGTTCGCGGATGCCGTAATGGATATAGCGGCCTTGCCGGTCTGTGGGCGTCACCGCCGCCATACCCTTGCTGCGCGTGTTGTTTGATCCGGTCAGATCGGCCGAGCCACCCACGGTGTTTTTCAGCGTCGCATTGACGACCTCCAGTGCCATTTCCGAGGCTTTGCGGGTCGCGACCTCTGGCCGGTCGGCGGCCAGTTTTGCGCTATGGCTGCGGATGGCATCGCGCAGCGCCACCGCGTCGGGCGCGGCCAGCATGGCGTTGAAACGGGCCTTGTCGGGGGACGCGTTCAGCCGTTCCAGCCACGCCGACCGCGCCTCGGCCCCTCGCGCCGAGACAGAGCGCCAGGAGGTCAGGATATCCTGTGGGATCTCAAATGGCGGGTGCGGCCAGCCCAGATTGACACGGGCGGCGGCGATTTCCTCGGCGCCAAGCGGCGCGCCATGCACGTCATGGCTGCCCTGTTTGTTCGGTGCGCCAAAGCCGATCACCGTCTTGCAGGCGATAAGCGAGGGGCGGGCATCCTCGCGCGCCTTGCCGATCGCCTCGGCCACCGCCTCGCGGTCGTGGCCGTCAACGGCCTGGACATGCCAGCCCGAGGCCGCAAAGCGTGCTGTCTGATCGGTCGAGGTCGACAGATCGGTATCGCCGTCGATGGTGATGCCGTTGTCGTCCCACAGCACGATCAGCCGGCCCAGTTGCTGATGACCGGCAAAGTCGATGGCCTCGTGGCTGATGCCCTCCATCAGGCAGCCATCGCCGCAGATCACATAGGTCCAGTGATCGACCAGATCATTGCCAAAGCGCGCGTTCATCATCCGCTCGGCCAGCGCCATGCCGACAGCGGTCGAGATACCCTGCCCAAGCGGGCCGGTCGTGGTCTCGATCCCTTTTGCATGGCCGTATTCGGGGTGGCCCGCAGTACGTGCGCCAAGCTGGCGAAAGGCGCGCAGCTGGTCCATGCCCATGTCGTCATAGCCAAGCAGGTGGCTGATCGCATAGACCAGCATCGAGCCATGGCCCGCCGACATCACGAAACGGTCGCGGTCGGGCCATTTGTCATCCGCAGGGTCTACCCTGATAAAGCGGTTGAACAGCACCGTTGCGACATCCGCCATACCCATGGGGGCGCCGGGATGGCCGGATTTGGCCGCCTCGACAGCATCCATGGCAAGTACGCGAATGGCATTCGCCATCTGCGTTTCCATGCTGGTGTCGATCCTTGCCATCTGGTTCATTGCCTGGACCCTCCCTTCAGGCGCGTTTGGATTCACTGACCAGACGCAGGATCATCGGCGTCAGGATCAGCTGCATGGCGAGGTCGAGCTTCGGCCCCGGAATGACGATGGAATTCGCCCGGCTCATCCATGAGCCCTGGATCATCGAGGTCAGATAGGGGAAGTCGATGCCGCGCGGGTTCTTGAAGCGGATGACGACAAGGCTTTCGTCGGCCGTCGGGATCCAGCGGGCGATAAACGGGTTCGAGGTATCGACCACCGGCACGCGCTGGAAGTTGATGTCGGTTTCGGTGAACTGCGGGCAGATGACATGCACATAGGCATGCATCCGGCGCAGGATCACATCGGTGACGGCTTCGGTCGAGTAGCCCCGGCTTGCCTTGTCGCGGTGGATCTTCTGGATCCATTCCAGGTTGATGACCGGCACGACACCGATTTTCAGATCCGCGTATCCCGCGATGTCGATATCGCCGCTGCGCACCGCGCCATGCAGCCCTTCGTAGAACAGCAGGTCCGATTGCGGCGAGAAATCCTCCCATGCGGTGAAATGGCCGGGGGGTACGCCGTAACGTTCGGCCTCGGCTTCGTCATGGACGTAATGGCGGGTCTGGCCGGTGCCCGTCTCGCCATATTGACGAAAGACCTGTTCCAGCCGCTTCAGCTCATTGGCCTCCAGGCTGAAATGACTGAAGGTGTGGTCGCCCGTCTCGGTCCGCCGTGCCAGCTCGGCTTTCATCGCCGCGCGGTCATAGCGGTGGAACGCATCACCCTCGATGCTGACGGCCGAGATTTTTTCGCGGCGAAAGATCTGGTCAAAGGTGTTTTTGATGGTGGTGGTGCCAGCCCCGGATGAACCGGTGACAGAGATGATCGGGTGTTTCTTGCTCATATTCGTTCCCCGGAGTGCAGGTCAGGCCCTGAACAGGCCGCGTTGGCCAAAGAGAGCCGAGACCTCGGCTTCCGGCAGGTCGTGATAGACGGCGATGCGCGTGACCTTGTCGGTCGAGCCAAAGATAAAGGGCGTGCGCTGGTGCAGCGCCTTGATGCGCTGGTCGAGGATCGGGGCAAGCCCATCCGTCGCCCCTCCGCCAGCCTGTTCGATCAGGAAGGCGATGGGGGCGCATTCGTAAAGCAGGCGCAGCCGGCCGCGCTCATACCCTTTGCGGGTGTCCGAGGGATAAAGAAACACCCCGCCGCGGATCAGGATGCGGTGGGTTTCAGCCACCAGAGAGGCGATCCAGCGCATGTTGAAATTCTGCTCACGCGGGCCATCGCGGCCAGCAAGGCAATCGTCGATATAGGCGCGGATCGGCTGTGGCCAGTGCCGGTAGTTCGAGGCGTTGATCGCGAATTCAAAGGCGCAATCGGGCAATTCCTGCCGCGCCTCGGCCAGCAGAAAGCGACCGCTGTCAGGATCAAGCACGTATTGCTGAACCCCTTCGCCAAAGCTGACCATCATCGCGCAGCGCGGGCCATAAATGATGTAACCTGCGCCGATCTGTTCGCGGGCCGGGCGCAGAAAGCTGGCCTCGCCCGTCTCAGCGGCGGGATAGATCGAAAAGATCGTGCCGATCGAGACATTGGTGTCGATATTGGACGATCCGTCCAGCGGATCAATCGCCACGGCAAGGCTGCCCTCAGGGTCCAGCGCCACGGTCTCTTCCTGCTCTTCCGAGGCAAGCCAGCGCACTCCGGCACTGGCCAGAGCCTTGCGGAACAGATCATCTGCGATGACATCCAGCGCCTTTTGCCGGTCGCCGTCTGAGTTGGTCCCGACCGCTGCGGCCAGATCGCCACCGCGGCGAATGATGGCGGCAAGCTGTGCCCCGGCACCGGCAATGGCTTGCATGGCCTGCTGCAGGTGCCGGGGAATCCGGTCGGTCTGAATGGTTTCGGCGGTCATCGGCTCCTCCCTCTGGAACGCGTCCCGCCTTCTTGTTGACACGGTCAGATTTTAAGGAACATTTAAAAATGTAGAAATCCAATTCGGAAAAAATGAATGGCACGTGTGAACGCGATTACCCTGCGGCAGCTGCGCGTATTGCGCGCGGTCATCGACAGCGGCTCTCTGACGGGTGCGGCGGGAAATCTGGGGCTAAGCCCACCCGCCGTTCACAGCCAGCTGCGGGCGCTTGAGGATCTGATGTCTGCGCCTTTGGTCATAAGAGGAGAGCACGGCGCCTTTCTTGCCACCGATGAGGGCAGGGCGGTTCTGGAGGCCGAGGCCCAGATCGCCGTGGCGCTGGAGACCTGTGCGCGGCGGGTCACGGCGCTGCAAAGCGGCCATACCGGCAATGTCTCTCTGGGGGTGGTTTCGACCGGAAAATACTTTGCCCCAAGGCTGGTCGCCGAACTGCGCCGGATCCTGCCCGATGTCGAGGTGACGCTGCGCATCGGCAACCGCGATGCGGTGATCCAGTGGCTGACCTCTCGGGCGCTGGATCTGGCGATCATGGGCCGTCCGCCGCGCAGTCCTGCGGTGGTGGCAGAACCGGTCGGCCCCCATCCCCATATCATCGTCGCACCCCCGGATCATCCGTTGGCCCATGCTGATCCCGCGTTGCCGCAGGACCTGCTGGCCGAGACTTATCTGGCGCGTGAACCCGGCTCTGGCACCCGTATCCTGATGACGCGGTTTCTGGATCGAATCGGCGACGGCACCCCCTGGCGCATGGTCGAGATGGGCACGAATGAGACGATCAAACAGGCGGTGATCGCTGGTTTGGGGATCGCGCTTATCTCGCAGCACACCGTGACCGAGGAATTGCGCTCGGGACGGTTGGTGGCGCTGAAGGCGGTGGGGCTGCCGATCCAGCGCAGCTGGTTCCTGTTGCGGCGCGAGGATATGGCGCTGTCGCCTGCCGGTCAGCGTGTCCATGACCATATTCTGGCGCTGAAGGGGGGCTTTCTGCCGACGGTCGTATCGTGACCATCGGGCACGCGTTGCACGAATGCACGCGGGTCCGCAGTCTGGGGCTTGGCAGGGCCCTGTGCCTTGTGGCAATGCGAAGGTGACGCCGGGTCGGGAGGACCGGGCGAAAGACGGGTGAATCACGTGCCGCAATCTGTTGCCGAGGAAAGCGAACGCTATATCGCGCGGGGCATTGCCCATGTGAAGATTCCGCCCCCCTCGCGCCCGCCGGTCACGGTGTCTTTCGTGTTGATGCCCCGCTTTACCATGCTGGCCTTTACCTCGGCCATCGAGCCTTTGCGCGCCGCGAACCAGATGACCGAAAAGGTGCTGTTCAAATGGCGCGTGCACAGCGAAAGCGGCGCGCCCATCGCCTGTTCCAACGGGGTGCCGGTCGTGCCCGATGCACCGCTTTCCGAGGCAGGCTCATCCGATTACGTCCTTGTCTGCGGTGGGGTCGAGCCTGACGCGGGCTGCAGTGCTGAACTGACTGACTGGCTGCGCAAGCAATGGCGGCACGGCGGCACAGTCGGGGGGCTGTGCACCGGCGCCTATGCCCTGGCGCGGGCGGGCATCCTGAACGGCCATCGTTTTACCCTGCATTGGGAAAATATCCCGAACTTCACCGAGAAATACCCCGATCTTTCGCCCGAGCGGCGCATCTTTTGCATCGACGACCGCATCGTCACATGTGCCGGGGGCGTCGCCTCGGCAGAGCTGGCGCTGAAGCTGATCGAAGATTACTACGGTGCCGAGCTAAGCCAGGCGGTGATGAACATGTGCCTGCTGGGCCAGATCCGCCGGGGCGAGGAAGAGCAGCTTAGTTCGCTGTCGGTCCGTCTGGGCACGCGCAACGACCACCTGATCCGCGCTGTCGCCTATATCGAGGCCCATGTCGAGGATGAGATCGACCTTGGCGAATGCGCGCGCCATCTTGGCATCTCGCGCCGTCAGCTTGAGCGGCTGTTCCAGCGCTATCTGGACACGACGCCGCTGCAATATCTCAACCGGGTGCGCTTGCAGCACGCCCGTTCGCTGCTGACCGAGACAAACCTTAGTGTCATGCAAGTGGCGGTGGCCTGCGGCTTTGGCTCGTCCTCGTATTTCTCGAAGGTGTTCCGGACGCAATACGGCGTTTCGCCCTATAAATTCTCGCTGACGCGGAAACGCGCCGCAGATTGAAGGCAAGTTTCGGACAGCGCCCCTCTCTGAGCTATGATCCCCTGAGTCGCACAGATGAAGGGGCATGGTATGGACAAGGATATGGCGGGCAGCATCCGCATTGGCATCGGCGGCTGGACCTATGAACCCTGGCGCGGCAGTTTCTATCCCGAAAGCCTGCCTCAGCGGCGCGAGCTGGAGCATGCCAGCCGCTCTTTGACCTCGATCGAAATCAACGGGACCTATTACGGCTCGCAAAAACCTGACAGCTTTCGCAAATGGCATGACGAGACGCCGGAAGGTTTTGTCTTTTCCCTGAAGGCGCCGCGCTATGCGACCAACCGCAAGGTGCTGGCCGGGGCGGAAGAGACGATATCCCGCTTTTTCTCCAGCGGGGTGATGCTGCTTGGCGACAAACTGGGCCCGATCAACTGGCAATTCATGGCGACCAAGAAATTCGAGCCCGAGGATTTTGAGGCTTTCCTGAAGCTTTTGCCCAGCTCGATCGACGGCAGGACACTGCGGCATGTGGTCGAGGTCCGGCATGAAAGCTTTCGCACCCCCGAGTTTCCCGACTTGCTGCGCAGATACGGCGTGGCGGCGGTGGTGGCAGCCGACGGGCCCTATCCGCAGATCGCCGATCCGACCGCGCCCTTTGTCTATGCCCGCATCATGGGCACGACCGAGGATCAGCCGCTGGGTTATGATCCGGCATTGCTGGACCTTTGGGCTGATCGGGTCCGAACCTGGGCCGCCGGCGGCCTGCCCGAGGGGCTGGACTATGTGGGGCCGAGTGCAGCCTTGGGCCCGCGCGACGTCTATCTATACGTCATCAGCGGTCACAAGGCTCGCAACCCGCAGGCGGCGATGGCGCTGATCCAACGCCTGGGCTAGGGGGCCTTTGCTTGCAGGCATGATCGCACCGAACCTGACGGCAGATGGTCTGATGGCTGTCTGACGGGCATTGCATTTTTGACAGAAGTCCATCACGATTCACCTCATAGCTATGAGGTGAGTATGACGGGACGCCCGACGATCGAAGATGTAGCCAAAGCTGCCGGAGTCAGTGTCGCGACGGTGGATCGGGTGCTGAACGGTCGTGCAAAGGTGCGGGAGGAAACGGCCCGCAAAGTTTCGGAGGCGGCCGAGGCAGTCGGCTATCACGCTGCCCCGGCGATCCGGGCGCGGGCGCTGGCGCATATGCCCGAGCTGCATCTGGGTGTCGTCCTACAAAAAGAGCGACATGCCTTTTATCAGGATTTTGCCGCCCGGATCGAAGAGGCGGCACGTCAGGACCCTCTGCATCGCTGGCGGCTGACGGTGCGCTTTTCCCCCGGTCAGTCACCCGCCGATTTTGCCGAAACCATCGCCGGGATGGCTGGCAAGGTGCAGGCCGTCGCCGCGACCGGCGTTGACCATCATGACGTAACCTCGGCCGTGACCATGCTGCGCGCACGGGGAATTCCGGTGTTTTCGCTGCTGTCCGATTTTGCGCCCGGTGTACGTGAGGCGTATCTGGGCACCAACAACCTTAAGACCGGGCGCACGGCTGCCTGGCTCATGCATCGCATCATGCGTCGTCCGGGAAAGCTGGCGCTGTTCATCGGCGGCCACCGGTTTCACGGCCATGACCTGCGCGAGACGGGTTTTCGCAGCTATTTTCGCGAATATGCGCCGGAGATCGCCTTTCTTGACACGATGATCAACCTTGAGACGCGGCAGCTGACTTATGAGACGACGCTGGACATCGCCGCCCGTCACCCTGATCTTGCTGGCATTTATTGCGCCGGCGGCGGGATGGAGGGTGCCATTGCCGCAATCCGCGAATTGGGTCTTGGCGGCAAGGTGGCGCTGATCGTGAACGAGCTGACCCCGGAATCGCGACAAGGGCTGATGCAGGGCGTGGTTTCAGTCGTGCTTGCGACACCGTTGCAGCCGTTGGCCCATGATCTGTTGGGTGCAGTCGCTCATGTGTTGGAACATGGCATGGCCGAAAATCCCGGCCAGCGCTTTGTCACCTCATTGGTTGTCACCCCGGAAAGTCTTTAGGCAAGATTATGATGGAAAAACATCATAAGTGCGCCATTTTCTATCATTCATGATGGAAAATCTTTCTCAAAAAGTTTGACCAGAATCGCTTTCTGAAGGAAACCTTTCATCACGGTTCGCAAGCAGAGGGAATGCGGGCTGTTCATGGATCGGAGGCCGGCGCCTGCCGGGCGGCCCGCGATTGCGCGGGCCAGCGGCCTGCGGAACCGATTGGGAGGACAAGAATGAAAGTATTTCTGTTGACCACTGCCTGTGCCATCTCGGTTTCGGGCGCGGCCATGGCCGAGAATATCGGCGTGAGCATGGCGTTGTTTGATGACAATTTCCTGACCGTCCTGCGCAATGGTATGCAGGAGCACGCCGCCTCGCTTGACGGGGTAACCATTCAGATTGACGACGCCCAGAATGATGTCGGCAAACAGCTGAACCAGATTGAGAATTTCGTTGCCTCGGGTGTCGATGCGATCATCGTGAACCCGGTCGACACCGATGCGACCGTGGCGATGAGCGCGGCGGCCCAGAATGCCGGTATCCCGCTGGTCTTTGTGAACCGTCAGCCGGTCAACCTGGACAGCCTGCCGGAAAATCAGGCCTTTGTGGCCTCGGACGAAAAGGAATCCGGCACGCTTGAGACGCAGGAAATCTGCCGCCTTCTCAAGGAACAGGGCAAGACCGAGGCCCGGGCCGTGATCCTGATGGGCGAGCTGTCGAACCAGGCGGCACGGATGCGCACGCAGGACATCAAGGACGTGATCGCCACGCCCGAATGCAGCTTTATTACCATCGCTCAGGAACAGACCGCCAACTGGCAGCGTACTGCCGCGACCGATCTTGTCACCAACTGGCTGTCGGCCGGGACCGAGTTTGACGCGATCATCTCGAACAATGACGAGATGGCGATCGGCGCCATTCAGGCACTGAAAGCGGCTGGCCGCTCGATGGATGATGTGGTGATCGGCGGTATCGACGCGACTCAGGATGCGCTGGCGGCGATGAAGGCTGGCGATCTTGATGTAACGGTTTTTCAGGATGCGGCGGGGCAGGGTGCCGGTGCGGTTGATACCGCGCTGAAGCTCGCCCGCGGCGAAAAGGTCGATCAAAAGGTCTATATCCCGTTCCAGCTTGTTACGCCGCAGAACGTGGACGGGTTCCTTTCCAAGAACTGATGCTTGCGGCGGGGCGGCGCCGGTTTTGCGCGCCCGCCCCGTCCGACCATGCAAGAAGGGGGAAAGGTCGATGCTTGACCGCACCAACGCCTGGCAGGGCGAATATATCCTGGAAGTGGATAATATCACCAAGGAATTTCCCGGTGTTAAGGCTTTGGACGGGGTGCAGCTGCGCATCCGTCCGGGCACTGTCCATGCGCTGATGGGCGAAAACGGGGCCGGTAAATCGACGCTGATGAAGATTATCGCCGGCGTCTATACCCCTGACGGTGGCGAGGTGCGCTTTGCCGGCCAGCCGCTGAATGTCAGGACGCCTCTTGATGCGCTGAACTCGGGCATCGCCATGATCCATCAGGAACTGAACCTGATGAACTGGATGACGGTGGCCGAGAATATCTGGATCCGGCGCGAGCCTTTGAACCGGCTGGGTCTTGTCGATCATGGCCGCATGCGGCAGATGACGGCGGACCTGCTTGGACGGCTCAACATCCGTTTGGACCCTGATCAGCAAGTCAGCGAACTGACCGTCGCGCAAAAGCAGATGGTCGAGATCGCCAAGGCCGTCAGCTATAACTCGGACGTGCTGATCATGGACGAGCCGACCAGCGCCATCACCGAAGCCGAGGTCGAGCATCTTTTCCAGATCATCCGCGACCTGAAATCGCGCGGTATCGGCATCGTCTACATCACCCACAAGATGAACGAGCTGTTCGAGATTGCGGATGAATTCACCGTATTCCGCGACGGCAAATATGTCGGCACCCATGCCAGCGCCGATGTGACCCGCGACGACATCATCCGCATGATGGTCGGGCGCGAGATCACCGATATGTTCCCCAAGGTCGATTGCCCCATCGGCGACACCGTCCTTGAGGTGCGCAACCTGACCCTGCCGGGCGTGTTCGATGATGTCAGCTTTCACGTCCGCGCGGGCGAGATCTTGGGCATCGCCGGGCTTGTCGGCTCGAAACGCTCGAATGTGGCCGAGGCGATCTTTGGGGTTCATCCCGCGCCCATCGGCGACATTCTGATCGACGGGCGGCATGTACGCATCACCTGCCCATCGGACGCGATGGCGCATGGCATGGCCTTCCTGACCGAGGACCGCAAAGAGACGGGCTGTTTCCTGATCCTCGACTGTCTTGAAAACATCCAGTCGGCGCTGATCACCCGCAACCACGTCAAAAACGGCTTTATCGACCGCAAGACCATCACCGCAAAGGCCGAGGAAATGGCGCGCAAGCTGCGGGTCAAGACCCCAAGTCTGCACGAAACGGTCGAGAATCTGTCGGGCGGCAACCAGCAGAAACTGCTGATCGCGCGCTGGCTGCTGACCGAGCCGCGCATCCTGATCCTTGATGAGCCGACGCGCGGGATCGACGTGGGCGCGAAATCCGAGATCCACCGCCTGATCACCAATCTGGCCGCACAGGGCGTGGCCGTCATCATGATCTCGTCGGAAATGCCCGAAGTGCTGGGCATGAGCGACCGCATCATGGTCATGCATGAAGGTCATGTGTCGGGCTTTCTCGACCGGGCCGAGGCTGATCAGGTCAAGATCATGTCGCTGGCCGCCAAGTAACAAGAGGACACCATGTCAGACGCAAGCATGGCCACGCCGCAGCGCCGGCACCGCCCGATGATGGCGGAATTAAACATCCTTCTGGTTCTGGTTGGGATCTGCCTGACCTTTGAAATTCTGGGCTGGATCACACAGGGTCAGTCGTTTCTGGGCAACTGGCAACGGCTCTCTATCATGATCCTGCAGGTTTCGGTGGTGGGCATCATCGCCATCGGGGTGACGCAGGTCATCATCTCGGGCGGGATCGACCTGTCCTCGGGCTCGATCGTCGGGGCAACCGCGATGATTTCAATGAGCCTTGCACAGGCTGCCGGATATGAACGCGCGGTCTATCCCGACCTGACGGGTCTGCCGGTGATCATCCCGGTCGCGGTCGGTCTGTTGTTCGGCCTGATCTGCGGCATGATCAACGGTGCACTGATCGCCTATACCAAGATCCCGCCTTTCATCGCCACCCTGGGCATGATGGTGACGGCGCGCGGCTTTGCCAAATGGTACACCAAGGGTCAGCCGATCAGCTTTCCCTCGGACGGCTTTGCGGCCATCGGTCGGGGCATGATGCCGGTGTTCATCTTTCTTGCGGTGTCGCTGATCTTTCACATTGCGCTGCGCTATACCCGCTATGGCAAGTTCACCTATGCGATCGGTGCGAACCCGCAGGCCGCCCGCGTCTCGGGCATCAATGTCGAACGTCAGCTGGTGCGCATCTATGCCATCGCCGGGCTGTTGTCGGCGCTGGCGGGGATCGTGGTTGCGGCGCGCGGCCTGACGGCACAGGCCGGCATGGGTACGATGTACGAACTTGACGCCATCGCCATGGCCGTGATCGGCGGCGTGTCGCTGACCGGCGGGCGCGGTTCGATCCTGGGCACGATGATCGGCATGGTGATCTTTGGCGTCATCATCTCGGGTTTCACCTTCCTGCGGCTCGACGCCTACTATCAGGAAATGATCAAGGGCGTGATTATTGTCGCGGCGGTCGTCGCCGACGTCTATCGCCAGAAAAAACGCAAGAAAGTCTGAGGGAGGGGCAATGATGAAAAGCCTGACCGCAATGGCGCTGATCCTTGGGCTGACCTCTCCGGCATGGGCCGGAGAGACCCGGATCGGGGTCGCCATGACCAGCTTTGACAACCCGTTCCTGACCATCCTGCTGAACGGCATCAAGGATCAGGCGGGCAAGGACGGCGCCGAACTGATCCTTGAGGATGCGCAGCTTGACGTTGCCCGCCAGCAAAATCAGGTCCAGAACTTTATCGCCAATGGCGTCGATGCGATCATCGTCAATGCCGTCGATGGCGCGGCGACCCCGGCGATGACGCAGGCGGCCGTCGATGCGGGCGTGCCGCTGGTCTATGTGAACCACCCGCCGATCAACCACGAAGCCCTGCCCGAAGGGACCAGCTTTGTCGGCTCGAATGAGATCGAAAGCGGCACTATGCAAACGCGCGAGGTCTGCAAGCTGCTGGGCGGCAAGGGCAATGTGCTGGTGCTGATGGGTCCCTTGGAAAACGAGGCTTCGGCCGTCCGCACCCGCGATATCGAAGAGGTGATCGCCACTCCGGAATGTTCGGGGATGCAGATCGTCGACAAGCAGGTCGGCAACTGGAACCGCACGCAAGGTCAGGACATCACGACCAACTGGCTAAGCTCGGGCGTCGCCTTTGATGCGATCATCTCGAACAATGATGAGATGGCGATCGGCGCAATTCAGTCGCTCAAGGCTGCGGGCGTCGCCATGGAAAAGGTCGTCGTCGCCGGTATCGACGCGACGCCCGACGGGCTGGCGGCGATGCGGGCCGGGGATCTGGACGTGACCGTCTATCAAAACGCCACCCGTCAGGGTGAGGTCGCCGTCCAGACAGCCTTGGCCATGGCCCGTGGCGAAAAGCCTGAACGCAACATCTGGGTGCCCTTCGAACCCGTCACCCCCGAGAATATCTCGAACTACGAGTAACCAGCATGACCGCAACGCAAAAGTCACTCGGTGTCGCCCTGATCGGCACCGGGTTCATGGGAAAGTGCCATGCGATGGCCTGGCGCAATCTGGCCACGGCCTTTGGCGGCATGCCGCCCCGGCTTGAGGTTCTGGCCGATACGCCGGCCGAACGGGCGGCGGAACTCGCCCCGGCCTTTGGCTTCGCACGCGGTACCGGCGACTGGCGCGCGGCGGTGACCGATCCGGCGGTCGATGTCGTCTCGATCACCACGCCGAACGGGAGGCACCGCGAGATGGCCGAGGCGGCGCTGGCCGCTGGCAAGCATGTCTGGCTGGAAAAGCCGATGGCCCTGACCGTCGAGGATGCCGAGGCGATGGAGACTGCCGCCCGCGCTGCGGGCCGGGTAACGATCCTTGGGTATAACTACACCCGCTCGCCCGCGTTCCGCGCTGCCGCTGATCTGGTGGCGCAGGGTGCGATTGGCCGTCCGATCCATTTCCGGGGCGTCTATGACGAAGATTACATGGCCGACCCCGAGCTGCCCTGGAGCTGGCGGCTGACCCGGGCCGAGGGCGGTCTTGGCGCGCTGGGGGATCTTGGCTGCCATCTGGTCTCGGTCATGCTTGCGCTGATGGGGCCGGTCGCGCGTGTGCAGGCGCAGATGGATACGGTCGTGACCGAACGCCCGCATCAGGGCGGTACCGCCACGGTCGAGAATGAGGATCAGGCACAGGCTCTGATCCGCTTTACCTCGGGCGCCTCGGGCGAATTTTCATGCTCGCGGGTGGCGCGTGGCTATCGCTGCCGTCTTGCGTGGGAGGTGCATGGCACCGAAGGCACGCTGCGTTTCGATCAGGAGCGGATGAATGAACTGTGGCTTTATCAGCCCGGGCAGGCCGAGACCGACGGTTTCCGCCGCATCCTGACAGGTCCGGCGCAGCCTGGCTTTGCCGCCTTCTGTCCCGCCGCGGGCCATAACTTTGGCTTTAACGAACAGAAGGTGGTCGAGGCCGAGATGCTGCGTCAGGCCATTGCCGGCGGCACCTCCGCATGGCCCGATTTCACCACCGGTCTGACGATCGAGCGGATCATTCACGGTATGGCGCGCTCGGCCCGCACCGGCCAGCCCGTCTTATTCTGAGGACGTCATGAAAATTGCCATCGACCCCTTCATGCACCGCCATCTGCCGCTGGAGCAGATCCCGGCCAAGGTCAAAGAGCTTGGCTTTGACTGGATCGAACTGTCCCCGCGTGGCGACTTTCTGGAATGGTTCAAGGCCCCGCGCGTCTTTCCCGACCGCATCAGGACGCTGAAAAAGGCACTGAAGGATGCGGATGTCGGCATCGCCAGTCTGCTGCCCATGTATCGTTGGGCCAGCAATGACGAGACCGAGCGGCAGGCCGCCGTCCGCCATTGGAAGCGCGCCATCGAAATCGCCGTCGAGCTGGGCGTAGATACCATGAACAGCGAATTCGGCCGCGGCCCGCATCCCGACAAGGGCTCGTGCTACTGCTGCCATACCGGCAGCATGATCGAAGCGTGTGAGGATGCCTGGTGGCGCTCGATGGAAGAGCTGGTCCCGGTCCTTGAACGTGAAGGGATCAGCCTCAACATCGAGCCCCACCCCGAGGACTGGTGTGAGACGCTGCAACCCGCGCTTGATATCATCCGCACGGTGAACAGCCCGCGTGTCCGGTTCCTGTATTGCGCGCCCCATACGTTCTATTTCGGCGATGACACCCGGGCGATGCTGCGCGAGGCTGCCGATGTGCTGGCTCATGTCCATGTCGGCGACACCTTCAACCATCGCGCCAGCTCCGGTCTGCGCTACATCATGAACCCGCCCGGGACCCAGGCGCGTATCCACCAGCATCTTGATATCGGTCAGGGCGAGGTGCCCTGGGATGACTTTTTCGCCACTCTGGCCGAGATCGGTTTTGACGGCATCATGACCGCCTGCGTCTTTGCCTGGGAAGACCGCGCAGACGAATCCGGCAAGTTCATGCGCCGTGAAATGCAGCGCTACATCGACACCTATTGGAGCAAATGACAATGACCCTGTAGATCGGAGTGATCGGCACCGGCGCCATCGGCCAGGACCATACCCGGCGCATCAATGAGGTGCTTGCCGGCGCGCGGGTCACGGCGCTGAATGATGTCAACCGCGCCAATGCCGAAACCTGCCAGCGCCAATATGCGCCCGAAGCGCGCATCTTTGACGACCCCCATGCGCTGATCCGCGACGCGGATGTCGATGCGGTCCTGGTTTGCTCCTGGGGCCAGACGCATGAGGAATATGTCCTGGCCGCCGTCGCTGCCGGCAAGCCCTGTTTTTGTGAAAAGCCGCTGGCCACCACCGCAGAAGGTGCGCGCCGCATCGTCGAGGCCGAACAGGCTGCTGGCAAGCGGCTGGTGCAGGTCGGCTTCATGCGTCGCTATGACCCGGGCTATGTCGCGCTGAAAAAGGCGGTCAGCGAGGTCACCGGCGCGCCTTTGATGGTTCATGCCGCGCATCGCAACCCGCGGGTGGGTGAAAACTATGTTACGCCCATGGCGATCCATGACACGCTGATCCATGAAATCGACGTGCTGCGCTGGCTGCTTGATGACGATTACACCAGCGCCCGTGTTTTCTTTCCGCGCAAGAGCCCGCGCGCCCATGAAAAACTGCGCGATCCTCAGGTCGTGGTGCTGGAAACCGCAGGCGGCGTGGTGATCGACGTCGAGATCTTTGTGAACTGCCACTACGGTTACGACATCCAGTGCGAGATCGTGGGCGAGGACGGCATCGCCCGCCTGCCCGAGCCGATGGGCATTCAGACCCGTTCGGGTGCGGTGCTGGGCCAGCCGATCCTGATGGATTGGAAGGATCGCTTTATCGACAGCTATGATTATGAACTGGCCGATTTCCTGAAAGCAGCCGCGCAGGGTACCGCAGCAGGGCCGACCGCATGGGATGGCTATGTCGCCGCCGTGACCGCCGATGCCTGTGTCGCCGCGCAAGAGGCCGAGGGTCAGGCGGTCAGCATCGACCTGCCCGTTCGTCCCTCTCTTTACGCCTGAGGTCCGGTCATGCGCTTTGCCCTGAACCATATCGTCGCTCCGCGTCTGTCGCTGGCGCAGTTCTTTGCCCTTGCACGCAAGCTTGACTGCTCCGAGGTCGAGATCCGCAACGACCTGCCCGATGTGACTGGCAAGAACCCGGCCGAGGTCGCGCGGCTGGCAGGTGATGCCGGCCTGACCATCCTGTCGGTCAACGCGCTTTACCCCTTTAACCGGTGGAGCGACGATCTGGCCAGCCGCGCCGGGCGTCTGGCAGATTTCGCGGCCGGGGCAGGTGCCAGGGCGCTGGTGCTTTGCCCGCTGAACGATGGCTCCCCGATCGCGCATTCCCGCACGGTCGAGGCACTGGACCGGCTGCGCGAAATCCTGCAGCCTCGCGGCCTGACCGGGCTGGTCGAGCCACTGGGCTTTCCGCAAAGCTCGCTCAGGCGCAAGGCCGATGCCATAGCCGCGATCACCGAGGCCGGAGGGTTCGAGGCGTTCGGCCTGCTTCATGACACCTTCCACCATCATCTGGCGGGGGAAACCGAATTCTTTCCCCATCGCACCGGGCTTGTGCATATCTCGGGCGTGACCGATCCGGCCCTTGCGGCCGATCAGATGCTTGACCCACATCGCGTGCTTGTCGATGGCGACGACCGGCTTGAAAATGTGGCGCAGCTGCGCGCGCTGCTGGCTGATGGCTATGACGGTCCGGTCAGCTTTGAACCCTTCGCGCCCGAGGTTCACGCCCTTGATGATATCGAGACGGCGCTGCGCGAAAGCATGGCGCTGGTGCGGCAGGCAGTTGGCCAGGCTCAGGAGGCAGGGGCATGACGCATCGTCTTGACATTATCACGATTGGCCGCAGTTCAGTTGATCTTTATGGCGCTCAGGTCGGCGGGCGGCTTGAGGACATGCGCTCCTTTAACAAGTATATCGGCGGGTCTCCGACGAATATGGCCTGCGGCACGGCGCGTCTGGGGCTGCGCTCGGCGCTGATCACCCGGGTCGGTGATGAGCATATGGGCCGCTTTATCCGCGAGGAACTCATACGCGAGGGTGTCGATGTGCGCGGGGTCAAAACCGACCCCGAGCGGCTGACGGCGCTGGTCCTGCTGGGCATTCGCGACGAAGAGCAGTTCCCGCTGATCTTTTATCGCGAGAATTGCGCCGATATGGCGCTGAGCGAAGAAGACATTGATGAAGCCTTTGTCGCCGAGGCCCGTTCGGTCGTCGCGACCGGCACCCATCTGAGCCACCCGCGCACCGAGGCTGCGGTGCTCAGGGCGCTGCGGCTGGCGCGTCAGCACGGGGGGCAGACGGCGCTGGATATCGACTATCGCCCGAACCTCTGGGGTCTTTCGGGTCATGGCGACGGCGAGAACCGCTTTATCGCAAGCGACAAGGTAACGGCCAAGCTGCAGGCCCATCTGCCGCTGTTCGATCTGATCGTCGGCACCGAGGAGGAATTCCACATCGCCGGTGGCTCGACCGACACGCTGACGGCGCTGCGCGCGGTGCGTGCACTGACGCCGGCGGTGCTGGTGTGCAAGCGCGGCGCGGCCGGAGCGGTGGCCTTTGAAGGCGCGGTCGAGGGCTGGGACAGCGGCGTGACCGGTCCGGGCTTTCCGGTCGAGGTCTTTAACGTCCTTGGTGCGGGCGACGGGTTCATGTCGGGTCTGCTCAAAGGCTGGCTTGATGGCGAAAGCTGGTCACGGGCGCTGGAATATGCCAATGCCTGCGGGGCCTTTGCGGTCAGCCGCCATGGCTGCACCCCGGCCTATCCAAGTCTTGATGAGCTGAAGTTCTTTCTTAAGCGCGGTATACGCGAGCGGGCGCTGCGCAAGGACGCAGAGCTGGCGCGGGTCCATCGCGCCACCAATCTGCCGCCGCTTGAAGGCGATATCCGCGCCTTTGCCTTTGACCACCGTATCCAGCTTGAAGAGCTGGAGGGCGCGACGCCCGAACGGATCGGTGCCTTCAAGCAGCTTTGCCTGAAGGCGGCACTGGAGGTGCAGGGCGGCCGTCCTGGCTATGGTATCCTTTGCGACGACCGTCTGGGCCGGCAGGCGCTGCATGCATCGGCAGGTACCGGGCTTTGGGTCGGGCGGCCCTGCGAATGGCCGGGCTCGCGTCCCCTGCGGCTTGAGCCCGATCTGGGCGCGGCCTGTCAGGGATTGTCGGAATGGCCTGCGGGTCAGGTGGTCAAGGTGCTGTGCTTTTGCCACCCGGACGACGATGCTGCGATGCGTGCCGATCAGGAGGCGACCATTACCCGGCTTTACGAGGCGGCCAGGGCCAATGATCTGGAGTTCCTGCTGGAGGTCATCCCCTCGAAGGTCGGGCCGGTCGATGACGGCACCACGGCGACGCTGATCCGGCGCTGGTATGAGATCGGGGTCTATCCCGACTGGTGGAAGCTTGAGCCTTTGCAAAGCGATGCTGCCTGGCAGCAGGCGGTCGCAGTGATCGAGGAATATGATCCCTGGCTGCGCGGCATCGTCGTGCTGGGGCTGGACGCCCCTGAGGGTGAGCTTGCGGCCAGTTTTGCCAAGGCGGCGCAATATCCGCTGGTTCGCGGCTTTGCTGTCGGGCGGACGATCTTTGGCTCGGTGGCGCGCGACTGGCTTGTCGGGCGTTGCGACGATGCCGGGGCGGTAGCCGAAATGGTCAGTCGCTATGGGCGGCTTTGCGCGCTTTGGGATCAGGCCCGGACGGGCGCCGGGGTCGCTGCATGAGCGGGGTGAGGCGCGGCTGCAGGGGAGGGGCTCTGCCCCTCTTGGCCTGCGGCCAATTCACCCCGGGATATTTGGGCACGAAAGAAGCAGACAGGGCGCGCGCCATGGGCACGGGTCCGCGCCAAGGAGAGAAGGCATGAGCGAGACGATCCGGCTGACCGCAGCCCAGGCCATGGCGCGCTGGCTGTCGGTGCAGATGACCGAAGAGGGCGAGCGTTTCATCGAGGGTGTCTGGGCGATCTTTGGTCATGGCAATGTGGCGGGCCTTGGTGAGGCGCTGCATGGCATCGGCGACGCGCTGCCGACCTGGCGCGGCCAGAACGAACAGACCATGGCACATGCCGCCATCGCCTATGCCAAGGCCAAGAAGCGACGTCGTGCCATGGCGGTCACAAGCTCGATCGGGCCGGGGGCAACCAATATGGTCACTGCAGCCGCGCTGGCCCATGTCAACCGCCTGCCCGTGCTGTTCATTCCCGGCGATGTCTTTGCGGGGCGTCGTCCTGATCCGGTGTTGCAGCAGGTCGAGGATTTCGACGATGGCACGGTCAGCGCCAATGACTGTTTCCGCCCGGTCAGCCGCTATTTCGACCGTATCCAGCGTCCTGAGCAGCTGTTGACTGCTTTGCCGCGCGCGCTGCGGGTGATGACTGATCCGGCAAATTGCGGGCCGGTCACGCTGGCCTTTTGTCAGGACGTGCAGGCCGAGGCTTTTGACTGGCCGCTGGGGTTCTTTGAGCCGAAAGTCTGGCATATCCGCCGGCCTGAACCCGATGCGGGTGAACTGGCCGAAGTTGCGGAGCTGATCCGTGCTGCGCGTGCGCCGGTGTTCGTCTGTGGGGGTGGGGTGATTTATTCGGGGGCCGAGGCGGTGCTGGCGGATTTTGCCTCGCATCACGGTATCCCGGTGATCGAGACCCAGGCCGGCAAATCGGCTTTGGCCCAGGCGCATCCGATGAACTATGGCGCTGTCGGTGTCGATGGTTCGGCGGCGGCGAATGCGCTGGCGGCCGAGGCGGATCTGGTTATCGGCATCGGCACCCGGTTTCAGGATTTCACCACTGGTTCCTGGGCGCTTTTTGCCAATCCTGCCCGACGCCTGGTATCGATCAACGTTCAGCCCTATGACGCGGGCAAGCATGGCGCGACCGCTCTGGTCGCGGATGCGAAGGTCGCGCTGGAGAAGCTGGGCGCGCTGCTTGGCGATTATCGCGCCGGCAACGCCGATCCCAGGCTGCGCGCTGATTGGCTTGCAGCGGTCGATGCCCATTGCGCCGCACCTGCCGAGGGTAATGCGCTGCCGACCGATGCTCAGGTCATCGGCGCGGTTCAGCGTGCGGCACCCGAAGCAATCGCCATGTGCGCGGCTGGCACCATCCCCGGGGCGCTGAAGCTGCTGTGGCAACCCTCGCAGGGCGGTTATCATATGGAGTACGGCTATTCCTGCATGGGCTATGAGATTGCCGGGGCCATGGGGCTGAAGCTTGCTTTGCCCGACCGCGAGGTGGTCTGCTTTGTCGGGGATGGCAGCTATATGATGGCCAACAGCGAGTTGGCGACGGCTGTGATGCTGAAGGTGCCATTTACCGTCGTGCTGACCGATAACCGTGGCTACGGCTGCATCAACCGGCTGCAGATCGCCTGCGGGGGTGAAGAGTTCAACAACATGTATGTGGACTGCAATGTCGAAGAGCAGCCGCAGATCGACTTTGTCGCCCATGCTGCCTCGATGGGGGCCCATGCGGTGAAGGCGCAGGGGATCAGTGATCTTGAGGCGCAGATCGCGGCGGCACGCGGGCGCAACATTCCCACGGTCATCGTTATCGACACCACCGCCGAGCCCGGCCCCGGCGATGGTCTTGCCGGTGCAGGTCACTGGTGGGACGTCGCCGTCCCCGAGGTCGGAGCATCTGACAAGCTTAGGGCGGCGCGCGAACAATATGAAACCTGGCTGCAAAAACAGCAGATTGCGAACTGAGGTTTACAGGAATGATCCTTTTCGGCACCAACCCCATCGCCTGGGCCAATGACGATGACCAGCGCATCGGCGCCCATATCCCGACCGAGCAGATCCTGCATGAAGCGGGCCAGATCATCGGCTTTGACGGGATCGAGAATGGCCATCGTTGGCCCGATGATCCGGCCGCGCTCAAGGAGCTTCTGGGCAGCTATGGGCTGAAGTTCATCTCGGGCTGGTATTCGACCTCGCTGCTGACCCGCTCGGTCGGTGAAGAGATCGCGGCGGTGCAGGGGCATCTGGCCAAGCTCAAGGCCAATGGCTGCAGGGTCTGCATCGTCTGCGAATGCTCGAATACCGTTCACGGCAGCCCTGACACCCCGGTCAATGCCCGCCCGCGCCTGTCGGACGCTGAGATGGCCGGGTTCGGCCGCAAGATGGAAGAGTTCGCCCGCTATCTGGCAGATGAAGGCATCACGCTGGCCTATCACCACCACATGGGCACCGTGGTCGAAAGCCCTGAAGAGATCGACGCCTTCATGGCTGCGACCGGTCCGGCAACGCATCTGCTGTTTGATACGGGGCATTGCACCTTTGGCGGTGGTGATCCCGAGGCGGTCCTGCGTAAACATGTCGCCCGTGTTGCGCATTTCCACGCCAAGAACATCCGTCGCCCGGTGACCGAAGCCGTACGCGCCGAGGATATGAGCTTTATTCAGGGCGTTCTGGCCGGGGCCTTTACGGTGCCGGGCGACCCCGAAGGCGCGATCGACTTTCAGCCGTTGCTGCGCATCCTTGCCGAGGCCGGCTATGGCGGCTGGCTGGTGATCGAGGCCGAACAGGACCCCGAAAAGCGCAACCCGCTGGAATATCAGTCGATGGGGCTGAGGGCGCTTAAGGACATGGCGCAGGCCGCCGGGCTGCACTAGACTCGGGGCCATGCTGGTCGATCCGAAACACCCGTTTTTCCGCCCCCTCTGGGTCCGTGTCCTTTGTGCCCTGCTGCCTCTGCTTTGGGCTGGGGTCGAGCTGTCTACCGGCTCGATCTTCTGGGCAATCCTGTTCGGGGTGGCGGGGATCTATCTTTTCGTGACGCTTTTTCTGAACCGCGGCGAGGACTGATGAAACTCTTGCGTAAACCGGCCGGCCAGCACGGTCTTGTCCATCATATCACCCCCGAAAATGCGGGCTGGTCCTATGTCGGCTTTGATCTGTGGCGGCTTGAGCCGGGCGAGGTGGCCAGCGGGCAGACTGGTGGCAATGAAGCGATCCTTGTCATCGTCGAAGGCAAGGCCCGCGTCAGCGGCGCCGGTCAGGATTGGGGTGAGATGGGCGAGCGGATGGACGTCTTTGAAAAGACACCGCCCCATTGCCTGTATCTGCCCGATGGCAGCGAATGGAGGGCCGAGGCGACCACGCCGCTGACGCTGGCCGTCTGCCTGGCCCCCGGCAAGGGCGGTCATGCGCCCCGCCGTATCGGTCCCGAAGGCATCACCCTGACCCAGCGCGGACAGGGCGCGAATACCCGCTTTATCAACAATATCGCCATGGAGGCCGAAGATTACTGCGACAGCCTTCTGGTTACCGAGGTCTTTACCCCGGATGGAAACTGGTCGAGCTATCCGCCGCATCGCCATGATGAAGATGACTTTCCCCGGATGACCTATCTTGAGGAAAGTTATTATCACCGGCTGAATCCGGCGCAGGGTTATGGCATCCAGCGCGTCTTTACCGATGATGGCAGCCTTGATGAGACCATGGCGGTCCAGAATCATGATGTGGTGCTGGTACCGCGTGGGCATCACCCCTGCGGCGTGCCCTATGGCTATGAGATGTATTACCTGAACGTCATGGCGGGACCGATCCGCAAATGGCGCTATGAGAATCATCCCGATCACGACTGGATCTGGCAGCGCGACAACGCCCCGAAAAATTGAACCGGGGTGTTTAGAGGACGCGGATATCCTCTCCTCCGCCGCGTTCTCTTGGCGAAACGCCGAAATAATCGGGCTGATTTCGGCGTTTCGCTGCGTTATTATGTCATAATGACGCCAAATGCAGGCAGAGCACTTGACCTGTCAGGCAGATTCGTTTGCATCAGGGTATATCTCAAGACATGGGAGGCATTATGTCGCTCTTCTCCACCCGCCTGCTCGCGGCGTCGGCTTTTGCGCTGATGGCGGCTGCGCCGCTGCACGCCAAGACTTTCGTCTATTGCTCGGAAGGTTCGCCCGAAGGGTTCGACCCCGCGCCCTATACTTCGGGGACGACCTTCGACGCTTCGGGCCATGCGGTTTATAACCGCCTGGTGCAGTTCAAGCCCGGCACGACCGAGATCGAGCCGGCCCTCGCCGAAAGCTGGGAGGTGTCCGAGGACGGGCTGGAATATACCTTCCACCTGCGCAAGGGCGTCAAGTTCCACTCGAACGACAAGTTCACCCCCTCGCGCGAGTTTAACGCCGACGACGTGATCTTTACCTTTGAGCGTCAGGCCAATGCCGACCATCCCTGGCATGAGTATATGGCCGGGATCACCTACGAATATTATTCGTCGATGGAGATGGACAAGCTGATCAAGTCCATCGAGAAAGTCGATGATTACACGGTGAAATTCACCCTTAACCAGCCCGAGGCGCCTTTCCTCGCCAATGTGGCGATGCCCTTCGTCTCGATCGTTTCCAAGGAATATGCCGATACGCTGGAAGCCGCTGGCACCCGCGAGGATCTGAACAACACGCCCATCGGCACCGGCCCCTTCAAGTTTGTGGCCTATCAGAAAGATGCGGTGATCCGTTACCAGAAAAACGCCGATTACTGGGGCGAGGCGCCCAAGATCGACGATCTGGTCTTTGCCATCACCCCCGACGCCTCGGTGCGGCTGCAAAAGCTCAAGGCTGGCGAATGCCATCTGATGCCTTATCCCGCGCCCGCTGATCTGGACGAAATCCGTGCCGATCCGAACCTCAAGATGGACGAGCAGCCCGGTCTGAACGTCGGCTATCTGGCCTATAACACCACGGTCGCGCCCTTTGACAACCCGCAGGTCCGCAAGGCGCTGAACATGGCCATGGACAAGCAGGCGCTGGTCGAGGCCGTCTATCAGGGCAGCGGCGTCGTCGCCAAGAACCCGATCCCGCCGACCATGTGGGGTTATAACGACACGATCGAGGACGACAAATACGATCCCGAAGCCGCCAAAAAGATGCTTGAGGAAGCCGGCGTCAAGGATCTGACCATGGAAATCTGGGCCATGCCGGTCCAGCGTCCCTATATGCCAAACGCCCGCCGCGCCGCCGAGGTGATGCAAAGCGACTTTGCCAAGGTTGGCGTCAAGGTTGATATCGTCAGCTACGAATGGGGCGAATACCTCAAGAAATCCATGGAAGAGGGCCGCAAGGGCGCCGTCATCCTGGGCTGGACGGGTGACAACGGCGACCCCGACAACTTCCTGTCGGTTCTGCTGTCCTGCGCCGGGGCCAACCCGGGTGGTGCGAACCGTTCGTTCTGGTGCAACGAAGAGTTCTCGGACATTCTTGCCAAAGCCAAGAGCAGCTCGGATCACGAAGAGCGCGTGAAGCTGTACGAAGAAGCTCAGGTCATCTTCAAACGCGAGGCTCCCTGGGCCACGCTTGCTCACTCGACGCAATATGTGCCGATGGCCAAGAATGTGACCGGTTTCGTCCAGTCGCCGCTGGGTGACTACACCTTCGAAGCCGTGGACCTGACCGAATAAGGCCATTTCCCCGGATTGAAATGCTTGGCCGTGCAGGGAATCCCCCCTGCACGGCCATCAGGTTAAGGTTCGATGCTCAGATTCATTCTCAAGAAACTGCTCTACCTGGTCCCAACCATGTTCGGGATCACGCTGGTAGCCTTTGGCTTTATCCGCCTGCTGCCCGGCGATCCGGTGCTGCTGATGGCCGGCGAACGCGGCGTCTCGCCCGAACGTTATGCCCAGATCGCGGCCCAGCTTGGCTATGACAAGCCGATCTGGCAGCAATATCTCCACTATATCGGCAACCTGCTGCAGGGCGATCTCGGCAATTCGCTGGTGACGAAAAAGCCGGTTCTGAACGAATTTCTGGCGCTGTTCCCGGCCACGGTCGAACTGGCGCTGGTCGCGATCATCATCGCCACGGCAATCGGCGTGCCCGTCGGGGTCATCGCTGCGATCAAGCGCGGTTCGTGGTTTGACCAGCTGTCGATGACCGCGGCGCTGGTCGGGTTTTCGATGCCCATCTTTTGGTGGGGGCTGCTGCTTATCATCCTGTTCTCGGGCGTACTGGGCTGGACCCCGGTATCGGGCCGTATCTCGCTGATGTATTTCTTCCCGCCGGTAACGGGCTTCATGCTGATCGACAGCCTGCTGTCGGGCCAGAAGGGCGCCTTTGCCTCGGCGGTCAGCCACCTGATCCTGCCTTCGATCGTGCTGGCGACCATTCCGCTTGCGGTGATTGCACGGCAGACCCGCTCGGCCATGCTTGAGGTGATGGGTGAGGATTACGTCCGCACCGCCCGCGCCAAGGGCCTGTCGCCCCGTCGGGTGATCGGCGTCCATGCGCTGCGCAATGCGATGATCCCGGTCGTGACCACCATCGGCCTGCAGATCGGGGTTCTGATGGCCGGCGCTATCCTGACTGAAACGATCTTTTCCTGGCCCGGCATTGGCAAGTGGATGATCGATTCAATCTCGCGCCGCGACTATCCGGTGGTGCAGTCGGGCCTGTTGCTGATCGCCGCCATCGTGATGATCGTGAACCTGCTCGTCGACCTGACCTATGGTCTTATCAACCCGAGGATCCGGCACAAATGACCGATACCGCAGTCAAGATTTCGGATGCGGCCATCCGCCGCCGGATGCTCAAGGAGTTCTGGTTCTACTTCAGCCAGAACCGGGGCGCGGTGATCGGCCTTGTGGTGTTTGCCATTCTGGTGCTGACGGCCATCTTTGCGCCGCTGCTGGCGCCGCATGATCCAACCCATCAATACCGCGACGCGCTGCTGGTGCCGCCGTTCTGGCAGGAAGGCGGCCGGGCCGAATTTCTGCTGGGCACTGATGCAGTCGGCCGGGACATGCTGTCGCGGCTGATCTATGGCGCGCAATATTCGCTGTTCATCGGCATTGTCGTTGTCTCGATCGCCCTTGTTGGCGGCATTATCATCGGCCTTGTCGCAGGCTTTTTCGGCGGCTGGGTCGATACCGTCATCATGCGGGTGATGGATGTCGTGCTGGCCTTTCCATCGCTTTTGCTGGCGCTGGTTCTGGTTGCGGTACTGGGCCCGGGGCTGACCAATGCGATGATCGCCATCGCCATAGTCTATCAACCGCATTTTGCGCGCCTGACCCGCGCCGCGGTGATGGGGGAAAAGGCGCGCGAATATGTCACCGCCGCCAGGGTCGCAGGGGCTTCGAACCTGCGGCTGATGGTCAAGACCATCCTGCCGAACTGCCTTGCGCCGCTGATCGTGCAGGCAACGCTGAGCTTTTCCTCGGCGGTGCTCGATTCGGCCGCGCTGGGGTTCCTTGGCATGGGGGCGCAGCCGCCGGCCTCGGAATGGGGCACCATGCTGGCCGAGGCGCGCGAATTCATCCTGCGCGCCTGGTGGGTCGTCACCTTCCCCGGTCTCGCCATCCTCGTTTCGGTGCTGGCGATCAACCTGATGGGCGACGGTCTGCGCGACGCGCTTGACCCGAAACTAAAGCGGAGCTGACCGATGGGGCTTTTGAACATCCGCAACCTGACGGTGCGTTTTGCCACCTCGGCCGGCAGCTTCACCGCGGTCGATGGTATCGACGTGACAGTGGACAAGGGCGAGGTTCTTGCCATCGTCGGCGAATCCGGCTCTGGTAAATCGGTGTCGATGCTGGCGGCAATGGGGCTTTTGCCCGACATCGCCACCATCACCGCCGATGAGATGACCTTTGACGGCAAGGACCTGCTGCGCATGACACCGCGCCAGCGGCGCAGCATCATCGGCCGCGAGATCACCATGATCTTTCAAGAACCGATCGCCTCGCTGAACCCCAGCTTTACCACCGGCTACCAGATCGAAGAGGTGCTGCGTTACAATGCCGGTCTTTCGCGTCGCGCGGCGCGGGCCCGTGCGCTTGAGCTTTTCCAGCAGGTCGGTATTCCCGAACCCGAGGAAAAACTCAGAAGCTATCCGCATCAGATGTCGGGCGGCCAGTGCCAGCGGGTGATGATCGCCATGGCCATCGCCACCAATCCGCGGCTGCTGATCGCAGACGAACCGACGACGGCGCTGGATGTGACCATTCAGAAACAGATCCTCGATCTGCTGATGAAGCTGCAGGAACAGACTGGCATGGCGCTGATCCTCATCACCCATGACATGGGCGTGGTGGCCGAGACGGCAGACCGCGTCCAGGTGCAATACAAGGGCAAAAAGATGGAAGAGGCCGACGTACTCACGCTGTTCGAGGCACCTTCGCACCCCTACACACGTGCACTGCTCTCGGCTCTGCCCGAACATGCCACCGGTGACCGGCTGCCCACCGTCGGCAGCTTTCTTGAACCGGAGGTGCAGCAATGAGCGTCGTCGAAGGCCGCAACCTCATCCGCGACTATTACGTCCCCGGCTCACTGACCCGCGCGGCCAAGACGGTGCGCGCGGTCAAGGGTATCAGCTTCTCGGTCGAGCGTGGCAAGACGCTGGCGATCGTCGGCGAATCCGGTTCGGGTAAATCGACACTGGCACGGATCATTGCGCTGATCGACCAGGCCTCGGGGGGCGAGCTGCTGATCGAGGGCAAGCCCGTCGATATCGGCAAGCAGCGACCGACGCGCGAGATGCGTTCAAAGGTGCAGATGGTGTTCCAGAACCCCTACGGCAGCCTCAACCCGCGCCAGAAGATTGGCGACGTGTTGATGGAGCCTCTGCTTCTGAACACCGACACGCCCGCTGCCGAACGGCGGCGCCGCGCCGAAGAGATGCTGGTCAAGGTCGGTCTGCCGGCCGGGGTCTTTAACCGCTACCCACATATGTTCTCGGGTGGGCAGCGCCAGCGGATCGCCATCGCCCGGGCGCTGATGCTGAACCCGACGCTTCTTGTGCTGGACGAGCCGGTCTCGGCGCTCGACCTTTCCGTGCAGGCACAGGTGCTGAACCTGCTCGCCGACCTGCAAGAGGAATTCAACCTCGCCTATGTCTTCATCAGCCACGACCTGTCGGTGGTCCGCTACATCGCCGATGATGTGCTGGTGATGAACAAGGGCGAGGCGGTCGAGCAGGGCAGCCGCGACGAGGTATTTGCCGATCCCAAACACCCCTATACGCGCGAACTCTTTGCCGCGACCCCGATCACGGATGTCGAGGCAATTCGCGCCCGGGTGGCGCGCCGCAAAGCCTTGCGCGCCGCCACTGCCTGACCAAAAGCGGCCGGGACGCAACACGCCCCGGCCGCGTGCTTCTTTCGTGGCCAAATATCCTCGGGGGTCCGGGGGCGAAGCGCCCCGGTCTCAACCGTCCGGATCGCGGTATTCGTGCCTCTCGCCGCGCCAGTCGCGGATCGCATAGTGACCGGGCGCGATTTCCTCGACATAGTCAGGACCCAACGGCACCTTGCCATGCCCACCCGGCAGATCCAGCACATAGGTCGGCAGACAGGTCCCCGACAGCCGCCCGCGCAGGGCTGCCATAATCGCCTGTCCCTCGGCAATGGTGGTCCGGAAATGGCTGGTGCCGCGCGCCAGATCGCAATGATGCAGGTAATACGGCTTTACCCGGTTGCGGATCAGCGCCCGGAACAGCCCGGCCAGAACCTCAGGATCAGCGTTTACGCCCTTTAACAGGACGGTCTGGGAAAGCAGCGGGATACCCGCCCCGGCCAGCTGCGCCAGCGCCGCCCGCGCCGCTTCGGTCAGCTCTTGTGCATGGTTGATATGCAGCACCACCCAGACGGCAAGCCGCTCCGGGCGCAGCGCCTCGATCATGGCCGCATCAATACGTTGGGGCGCGACGACCGGCACGCGGCTGTGAAAACGGACGATGTCGATATGCGGGATCGCCTCCAGCCGTGTCATCAGCGCCGACAGACGGCGCGCCGACAGCACCATCGGATCGCCGCCGGTCAGGATGACCTCGTGAATGGCGGGGGTGCGGGCGATATAATCCAGCGCGGCAGCCAGGTCAGGCTCGGGCAGGGTACCTTCCTCACCCACCACCTCGCGGCGAAAGCAAAAGCGGCAGTAGACCTCGCAGGTCCGGGTGATGTGCAGGATCACCCGGTCGGGATAGCGATGGGTCAGACCCGGCGTCGGGCTGAAGGCTTCATCGCTGATCGGGTCGGCCAGCTCTTCGGCACGGATATTCAGCTCGCGCGTGTCGGGCACGAATTGCGCGGCGACCCCATCGCGCGCCTCGCGCATCGCCGCGCGCATGGCGGGAGAGACACGGATGCGAAACCCGGCTGCCACCCGATCCAGCGCGTCTGCATCATCCGGGTGGGCAAGTCCGGCCTCGATCAGGGCAGGAACTGTGGTGATGGGACGCTGGGACAAGGCGGATGCTCGCGGCTGGTAGAGGGGCGGTTTATCGACCCGCCCGCGTGGCTTGGCAAGCCCCGGCCCATCAAGGCAACGCGAGGCTGCGATCGTCCTTCAGCGTCTTCAAGACGATCTCAGAGCGTACCTGCGCCACCTGCGGCTGCGGCAGCAGATGACGATGAACAAAGTCCGAGAATGCCTCCAGATCGCGTACCCGCACATCAAGAATATAGTCCGCATCACCCGAGACCGAAAATGCCGAGCGGATCTGCGGATGGGCCGCGACGAAACGGGCAAAATCATCCTCTTTGCCCTGGCCATGGCTGCGCAGGTTCACACGGAT
>Ga0182743_1000250_pt1 | contig 80131 bp, 66 predicted proteins | sample eDN3rd30CKraftOP_FD_128522 | JGI IMG/M metagenome (GOLD analysis project Ga0182743, IMG submission 128522) | Enriched Organic Plus compost microbial communities from Emeryville, California, USA - eDNA 3rd pass 30_C Kraft OP (version 2) (version 2) ... | reverse complement strand
GACAGCCAGCCCCGAATTCCAGGCTCACCTTCCCACAGTTTTTCGAGGCGCTGGCGCAGCGCCTGCGTGTCGTTCGCCAGTACGGGGGCACGGAAGTAGTCTACATCTGACATGGCATCGCCCGCCTATCGTAGCGTCTGCAAGTAATCCCTCACCTGATTGAGCTCAGGTCCTGAAAGCTTGGTCATCGGCATCTTCGCACCCGGCTTTATGTGCTGCGGATCAGCGATCCACCCGGCAAGGAAGCCAGGGCGATTGGGTAGCGTTGCCGCTGCGAGCGTGCGCCGGCTCATCAAGTGCGTGAGGTCGGGCCCTACCATGCCGCCGGCAGGGGTGCCGCGGATCGTATGGCAGATGCTGCATCGCTGCATGAAGACGGTGCTGCCCGTCTTTGCAGTCGCAGCCGTCGGGGCGCGCGCGGGCACCAGCTGTTCTCGCCACCAGTCCATGAAGCGCGGTCGCGGCGATGCGACCACCTCCATGCCCATGTGTGCGTGCTGAAGTCCGCAGTATTCGGCACACTGGCCCCGGTAGATTCCAGGCGTGTCCGCCTGGAGCCATGTCACATTCGTTTGCCCCGGGATGAGATCGGTTTTGCCGGTGAGCTTCGGAACCCAGAAGGAATGGATTACCCCGGGGCTCTTCAACACCACCGACACGGGCTCGCCGACCGGAATGTGGATCTCGTTGGCGGTCGTGAATATCTGAGTGGGGTTGTCGGAGAGATACCGCACTTCCCACCACCACAGGCGCGCGGTCACTTCGATGGTGAGGCGGGGTTTCTGCGGCGGGCTCGATATGCCTGCGATCGTCGCGACGGTCCAAACCGTGACACCGAACAGGACCAATGCGGAGAGGACGAGGCCGGTGTAGATCGCCCGCACACCTCCGGGCGAATCGTAAACCGGTGCGGTACCGGGCAACGTGATCTTCGGCTGCCACCATCCTCGCCAAAGGGCGATGAGGAGAATGGCGATCACAATCACGAAGACGACGATCGATATGATGAGTAAACCCCAGGTGAGGTGGCTGACGTTGCGCGGCCCGTTTCCGCTGAGGTAGCCCATAGGTGCGTCGGCGCGCGCCGACGTCGCACAGAGCCAAGCAGCGAAACATGGGAGCGCCGGAACGCAATTGGCGGAATGTCGAAAGGGACTGCGCACGACCGCGCTCCCGAGCTAAGGGTTTGGCGCTTGGCCGTTGCTGAATTTCTGGGTGTAGTTCCAGGGTCGAGCGGTCGACGGCTTGAATTCCTTCGGCACCTGCTCAATCGCCGGAGACGTCATCGAAGTCGTCGTGCCCCACTGCTGTACTGGAGCCTGGTTGATGTTTTCGATGTAAGCGACAAGATCCCAGATCAGCTTTTCAGGAATGACGGTGCCCCATGCGGGCATGCCGTTCGGCCGTCCCTGGTGGATCGACAGATAGATGTTCTCCGGCCGATCGCCGTAGATGAACGGTCGATGGCTGAGCGCCGGGCCCATGCCGCCACCGCCATTGGGCATGTGACAGCCCACACAATTGAAGTTTGTAAAATACTGCAGGCCGCGCTGGGCCGCGTCGGCGTCTAGTTTGGGGATTGCAAGCTTCGGACGGACGTTCACCGCGCCGGGTGTGAGATTGACGACCGGGACGTCGATAAGCCTGTCGGGAGATAGCGCATCGCTTCGCGTCGGATTTCCGCCGCCGTCGCCAGATCCGAGAGCGGGACTTTCCTGCGCAGATCCGGATAGCGGTGCCGCTGTTGCTAAGCCGGCAGCTATTGCCGAAAGCATGAGACTGACGCGGACGGGGGCTGTGCAGATGAGTGCTACCATGGTCCTCATCCCCTCATTGCGGCGGAGCTGCGATATTTGCCGTGTCGCGTTTGTTTGCCGGCAGCGCGAACACCAGCAGCGTCGCACCTCCGACGGTGTGCGCCGGTAAATCCTGCATCGCACCGGTGAAGCCTAACGCGCCGTTGCGCACGCGGGGGTCGATCTTCGCGGCTGCAATCGCTCCGGACCAACCGCCGACGCCGGAGATGATGGCGACGTACTGGCGCCCATCGGCACCAGAGAATGTCGTCGGCTGGCCAATGAATCCCGAACCCGCTCGAAACTGCCAAAGAAGCTTTCCGCTGTTCGCATCGACGGCCTTGAACCACCGGTCCATCGTTCCATAAAACGCCACATCGCCTTTGGTCACGAGGGCTCCGCTCCAGACGGGAAGCGGCTCCGCTATCGCCCAGACTTTCTTCTTCGTGACGGGGTTCCAGGCCATGAATTCCCCGCGGTCGCCGCCGGGGCCTGCGAACATGTCAACGTCCGCACCGACGTAAGGCGTTCCGGCGATGTATCCGACGTCGCCCGTGAGGAAATTCATGCAAAGGTGCTGGTGCGGAACGTAAAGGAGCTTTGTGCGCGGCGACCATGCCGAAGGCTGCCAGTCCTTCGCGCCTGGGGATGCGGGACACACGTTGCGGACCGTCCGGCCGACTTGCGGCGTGAGGCTATCGTTGAGCACCGGCCGGCCGCTCTTGAGATCGATCGAGCTGATCGTGTTCACGGTGTCGAATGCGTCGGCGGATAAAACCTCGCCGGTCGCGCGATCGAGCACGTACATATAGCCATTGCGGCCAGGGTGGATGAGGACTTTGCGGACCTGGTTGTTGACGGGCAGATCAACCAGGACGTTCTCGTTTATCTCGTCGTAGTCCCACAGATCGTGCGGCCCGATCTGATAGGCCCACTTGGCCATGCCCGTATCGGGATTGCGCGCGAAGATGGCGCAGCTCCAGAGGTTGTCGCCGGGACGAGTCTGGTGGTTCCAAGCGCCGGGGTTGCCTGTTCCATAGTAGATGAGGTTGAGCTCGGCATCGTAGGAGATCCAGCCCCATGCATTGCCGCCGCCTACCTTCCATTTGTCTGGCGGCCAGCTTTTCACGCCCATATCCTTGCCGCTCATCCAAGGGTAAGGCGGCTTGAAATCGTTTCCGATCAGAACCTCGGAATCGGGGCCGGTCGAATAGGCGCGCCATAGAATTTTCCCACTGTTTGCGTCGACCGCGGCGAGCCAACCGCGCGCGCCGTACTCACCGCCGCTGTTGCCAACCAACACCTTGTCTTTGACGACCACGGGCGCCATCGTGATCGTCTCGCCTTTGTTGATGTCGCCGAGACGGGTATGCCAGAGCTCCTTACCCGTCGCGGCATCGATGGCGACAGAGTACCCGTCCAACGTATTGAGAAAGATCTTGCCTTTGTCGTAGGCGAGCCCGCGGCTGACGACATCGCAGCAAGCGATGCCAGCCGCCGCCGAATCCGGCTTTGGCGCGTAGGACCATTTGAGATCGCCGTTTGCGAGGTCGAGCGCGAAGACCTGATTGGGATTAGGCCCGGCGTACGGTGCAACGACGTAGACAACGCCGTTGATGACAAGCGGCGCCGCTTCCTGTCCGCGCGCAGCACCTAGCGAGAACATCCACGCGACCTGCAATTGAGCAACGTTAGCCGCGTTTATCTGGTCGAGCTCACTGTAGCGGGTGTTGGCGTAGTCCTTGGCTGCCATGCCCCAGTTGTTCTTGTCTCCGACGAGTTGCTCTATCGTCGGGGGCGGCGCTGCGCTGCCCGCGGCGCTGGGGTTCGGTGGCGAATTCGGTGGCGAAGGAGATGGCGCTGGGGTATCGGCAGCCGCGCTGACCGTGGCTGTCAGGAAAAGCAACGCTGCATATGGCAGGCATCCCCTGGGGCCGCAAAGCATGGGCTGCTTCCTTCTATTTTGCGCCGGCGGTGTGCGGCTCCGGAACTCCGAGAAGCTTTCTCGTCTCTTTCACGTCTCCGGCGGAAACCTCGCCGAAGTGATTGCCCCAGTTCGTGCGTACGTACGTCGCCACGGCGGCAATTTCATCGTCCTTAAGGCTGTCGGCGAAAGTGGGCATGACGGACGTACCAAGCAAAATTCGCGCGGCGACGAACTGCGATATGGCGAGCATGCGATCTCCCGCCAGGCGAGGACCGACACCGCCACCACCCATCTGACCATGACAGGCAAAGCACTTGGCGTTGGTGTAGACGGTGGCGCCATCCGGCGGCTGCGCCGCTCCGGGCACGCCGGAAAGGCTGAGCAGAACGAGCGCGGCAATGAAGCGATGCGGCATGGGGACACGCCTAAAAGGAACAACAGGAATGAACGTCGGCTGTCGGTCGTTGTTCCTTGCCGGCGCAAAACTGTTCGCATGGGCTGGCGGAATTTGCAGATTCGGATGGCGAAAGACGTACTGTGCGCGGTCTCAGGACTGTCGGCGTACGGCGGACTTTGCGCTAATCGTAACAAATGCAAGTTCGTGCGTTATTTCTCGAACGCGTCGAGGCCCGACCTCAACGTATCCTCACGCTGCACGCAAGATCGCGTTTCTAGCGCGATATGGGCTGACGTGAATGGATGTGGGTTGGTGTCCGCGAACCGAGTGTCGATGCACGGCCGTCACGAAACCCCGCGGTTCGCTTCCGTCGTTCCCTCCAGTCGCTCCAACTCCCGGAGCCACACGGCGAACAAGTAGACGATCTGCGCGGTGAGCAGCAGACCCGCTGGCACCCACATGATGAGGCCGCCGAGCTGCTGATCCTCCAACGGCGACAATCCCCAAGGCTGGGTGGTGGTGAAGTGCGGAGCGAAGATCGCGCGCGGCAACAGAGTAAACACGGCAGCAAGTGCACCCATTTGCAAGCTCGTGAACGATGCAGTCGCGAATGCGTATCCCTGCTGCGCTCGCAGGATGACGCGCCAGAGCACCAGCGCCGTTCCGATCAACATGAGCTGCATCGACCAATACGCGACGTGGCTTGGGAAGGTCACATCGTAAAATAATGGTAAGTGCCACGCCCAAAGTGCCGCTGCAAAAGCCAAGCTGGCTGCGAGTGCCGTCGCGCCGGAGGGCTCGCCCGCGCGAATTCGAAAAAGACGTAACAGCATCACATCGAGGCCGCCCAGCACGAGAAGGGGTGCTGCCACGATGGTCGTCAGCATATGCTGCGTAACGCGAACCGAGAACAACGCGACCCCGAGATTGCACAAGGGGGACACGAAAGCGATGGCCAGGACGCTCCAGCCGAGCACGAAGGCAGCAGCCTCTCGACGTTTCAACCCGCGCCCGAGCCGGGAGTTGAATGCAATTGCATACAAGGCGACGATGGCGAGCAGCGCGATGACCAGAAACGGATCAAAGTTCCAACGTTCCGCGTGGGGCACCGGCGCCGCACCGCAGTAGGGGATCGCGCTGATCCAGGTCTCGCGACTGAACATCGTGTCTCTCGCATTCCGATTTCGGGCTGCGGACATGCGTATCCGTAGCGAAACTCCGCCTCCGCCCCAATGTTCCCCGCGGTCAGCTGCCGATGCAGGATCACGAGAGGAAACAAACCCGGGGGTTCGGGTGTACAGCGGCGGGTAATGCCCCGGTCCTTCGCGCGGAATGACGGGCGTGTCTGCCGGCGAGCCACGGCGTCGACAGCCGCTCCACGCTGCAATGGATGGTGCCCTGTTCTAATCGCCAAGCCAAGCTCGCTGCTGGCCGTCCCGTGGCGGGGGCCGCGCATCGCTGCGGCTGAAGATGTCAAATCGGAAGTTCTTGCGGCTGGAGTACGCTGGGGAATGGCTGCGGTCGTCCACATTTGGGCCCTGCGTCAGACGGTAAGCTGCATCGAGAGGGTTCTACGGGCACACTGGTGGGGATGCCGTCATGGAGAAATCACCGCAACCGCGCGCGTTGTTCAGCGATCCCGTGGCGGTCCTTACCATCGCTCTTGCCGCCGTTCTTCTGGCGCTCGCCGTGTTCCGCTGGCGCGAGAATGGCTGGGGCCCGCTGGTCTGGCTCGGCGGGTTCGTTGCCAGCATGGCTATCCGCACTCCGTATGCGTTAAAGAATCGGGCTAACGTCGTCGTTGACGCCCGCACCGGCGCCACCGACGTGATGCTGCTCGCGGGTATGTTCCTGACGATGATGCTGCTGCCTCTGCTTCAGCTTGCGACAGGCGTATTCGCGTTTGCGAACTACGCGTTACCCTCTTGGGTGATCGCCGTCGGTGTCCTGCTGCAAGTGCTTTACCTATGGCTGTTCTGGCGAAGTCACGCCGATCTGGGACGGAACTGGAGCGCCGGACTTGAGGTGCGTCAGAGCCACGATCTCGTGACCTCCGGCATCTATGCGCATATGCGCCACCCGATGTACGCGGCGATCTGGATTGCCGTTCTCGCGCAGCCGCTCCTCATTCAGAACTGGATTGCCGGAGCGCTCGTCATTCCAGCCTTCGCCGCCATGTGGTTCATCCGTGTTCCCAACGAAGAAGCGATGATGCGCACGACGTTCGGGGTGGCGTACGACGACTATTGCGCCAGGACGAGGCGTCTCATTCCAGCGCTACGGCGGCTGCGCTGAGGCGCCAAAATGGCTTCGCTCCCAGGTCCGTGTGCGTGACCAGCGGATGCGGCTGGTCTCGACCGCCGGATGCGTCGATCATCTGTCGTCTACGATCCTTTCCTGCACGTCATCCTGATTTCTCAGTGATGTCGATGTGCCGTTCGATTTGGCCAGCTGCGGTGCGCGGTCCATTTGAGGACACCCTCACAGGATCGCGGACTTGATGCTGCCATACAACGCAACAAGCGCACAGGACGTGCTCGACAATCACCGCCATGGACGCATGCCCTGAAACAAACCGCGCTCGTCTACACAGGCATCTCGTGTTCGGATATGCGGCTTATCAGAGCCGCTCCGCGCTAGGCGGCATGCTCGCCCACTTCCTCGATAACTTGGCGCCCAATGCGTGAGGGTGGCCGGTCCGCGCCGGCGGCATCTCGGCGCGAGGAACACGTCCTTTCCCGCTACGTTAGACATTCTGCGGTTCGCGAAAGAGGCGCCCGTGCCGACCAATGCTCAGAGCCCGAGGCCCGTCGCCGTCGCGGACACATCTCCTACCGAGCGGATTGTCGAAACCGACATCCCGGCGCGCCTCGACCGGCTGCCCTGGGCGCGTTTTCACACGCTCGTCGTTGTCGCCCTCGGTATCACCTGGATCCTCGACGGTCTGGAGGTAACTGTCGCCGGCGCCATCTCCGGCGCGCTAAAGGAGAGCCCAACCTTACACTTCACCAACACGCACATCGGTCTCGCTGCCAGCACCTACCTCGGCGGTGCGGTGCTCGGCGCGCTGTTTTTCGGCTGGCTCACCGACCGGTATGGGCGCAAGAAGCTCTTCTTCATCACGCTCGCCGTGTACATGAGTGCCACGGTCGCCACCGCGTTCGCGTGGAACATCTGGAGCTTCATGCTCTTCCGATTCCTGACCGGCGCGGGAATCGGTGGCGAATATTCCGCGATCAACTCGACCATCCAGGAGCTGATCCCGGCGCGCGTCCGCGGCTGGACCGATCTCGTTATCAACGGCAGCTTCTGGCTCGGTGCCGCCATCGGCGCAGGCGGATCGATCGTGCTCCTGCATCCGGGCTTGTTCGATATCGACACGGGATGGCGCCTTGCCTTCCTGCTCGGCGGTGGCTTGAGCATCGTCATCTTCTTCTTACGGCTTTGGATTCCGGAAAGTCCCCGTTGGTTGATCACTCACGGGCGTCCTGCGGAAGCCGAAGCCATCGTCGCCGAGATCGAGCAGCGCGTCGCCGCGGCCGGACATCACCTTCCCTCCGGCCCATTTGCCAAGCTGCGCCTCCACACGCGCACGCACACGCCCCTGCAGGAGGTGGCGGCCAACCTATTCCGCTCGCAACGCCGGCGCACCGTCGTGGGCTTCAGCCTGATGGCCGCGCAGGCATTCTTCTACAACGCCATCTTCTTTACCTACGCCTTGATCCTCACCGACTTTTATGCCGTACCGGCGCAGAACATCGGCTGGTACCTGCTGCCGTTCGCGGCGGGCAACTTCCTCGGGCCGGTGCTCCTCGGGCGCCTGTTCGATACACTCGGGCGCCGTATCATGCTTTCCTTCACTTACGCGGTGTCGGGGGTGCTGCTGGCGATCACCGGCTATCTGTTCGCCGTGGATGCGGTGACGCCGGGCCAGCTCACCGTGGCCTGGATGATCATCTTCTTCTTCGCCTCTGCTGCCGCCAGCGCGGCTTACCTCACCGTCAGCGAGACGTTTCCATTGGAGATGCGTGCTCTCGCGATCGCCTTCTTCTATGCGATCGGCACCGGCGTCGGCGGGGTGCTGGGGCCATGGCTGTTGGGAACGCTCATCGACACCGGCTCCCGCACGAGCGTATTCGATGGCTCCCTACTGGGTGCCTTTTTCATGATTGCTGCCGCGGGCATCGCATGGCGCTGGAGCATTGCAGCGGAACGCAGGCCGCTGGAAGACGTGGCTCCTCCCCTCGCCTCTGTGCCTTCGCAACCGGAATAGGGGAGATGCTACTCTGACCGGACGCCGCCAATCTGCGCGCGACCGTTGCTGCGGGTGGGCGTGCGCGCGGGTCCAATCAGTCCGCCGCGCACTCCACTCGAATATCAATAAGGCCGCTGGATTAATAACGCCGCTGATTTCCGCCCAGCTGCTCACCACTCTTCGGGTCCAAATAGACCTTCTTCTTGGTTCCAGTCTTTGTATAAAATTTGACTTCTAAAGCGTTGTCTTCCCACTCTACTTCATCGATGTACCCGAAATCGGGGCTCTTTTCGATGCTCTGCAGCAGCTCGCTGACCGGTTTCGAACCTGGAGGCGGTGGCGGATCCGCGAGAGCCATCGTGCTGTGAAAACCGATCAGCAGTGCGGACCCTACCAGGATGCGCATGCCATGATCCTTTTTAAGACTCCCGATCATTCGGCTGCTTTCCATTCGCTCATCGCTTCCTGGGCTGGCTTGTTCAGTCGGACAGTTCCATCGGCGCTTTGCACCCAGTCGGCGGGAATCATGTGATGCCGCCCGCCCGAAGCGCGATCGCTCTTGGTCAGCTTGATCGTGCTTCCATCAATGCGATCGACGGTGCCGACGTGCTGACCATCCGAACCGACGACTTCCATATGCTCATGGATGCCGGAGATATCTGCTGCCATTGGTTTTCTCCTAAATTGTGCGGGCTCTGCCATTGCGGGGGAGCTGTTCCAGACGATCGCAACGCGGCGGCGCTCGCGGGCATTCGCTTTACAACGTTGCCATGGGGCCCGCGGTTCCGATGTGCAATGCCACCCACGAGACCGGAGAAAAAAAATCACGTGCGCGTGCCGGCTTCGGTGCTCGACCCGCGAGAGGCGTTCAATGCTCACGGAAGGCGCGCGAGAAACTGTCTAGTACCGGACGCAGCATGTATTCGACGAACGTTCGCTCGCCTGTTTTGAGAGGATGCTCGCAGCCTCTTAAGAAGGCTGCGAGCTTATCGCGACCGTAGCTTCACCAGCCTTGCGTCAGACGTGCGTAATAGACTGCCGGCGAAGGCTCCCGGCTGACGGTCACGCTGTTGACGCCGCCACCGTCGATCTCGGTAAGGACGCGCTCGTCGGTCGTGCGCAGGAGGTTGCTCGCGGTCAGCGTGAGTACCACTTGCTCGTCGAGCGCAATACGCAGGGACGCATCCAGGCGGTCCAGTGCCGAGAACGACGTGAGCTGATGCGCGCCGCCCGAAACTTCGATGTCCTGATCGTAGGCGTAGGTGCGATTGTAGCCAAGCCCCAAGGTCGCGTCCCATGCGCGGATGTAATAGTCGAAGCCGACGTTGGTGATGAGGTCGGGCTGCTTGTCAAAGCGGCGCTTCTGTCCGGTCGCCACGTCCTCGAGCTGGGACTTCATCGCGGTTGCGTTGCCCCACAAAGTGACGTCGCTCAGGCCGGCGAAGGCAAGCGGCAGGCGCCCTTCCAACTCGAAGCCGTAGAGATAGCCGTCGCCGGCATTGCGGAACGTCCGCACGTACATATCGGCGCCGTCGTCGGGGATGTACTCCCGCGTGAGGATGGTCTCGATTTTGTCCGTGATCGAGCGCGCGAAGAAATTGGCGGCGATAATGCCGGTGCGGTTGAGGAAATAGTAATCGGTGCCGAGGTCGAGACCCCAGATCTTTTCTGGCGTCATGTTCGGGTCGCCGCGCTCGTAGGGGTCGCCGAGCGAGCCATCGCCATCGGCAATGGTCGGGGTCAGGTCGCTGAGATCCGGGCGACGCAACGTGCGGGCGATGCCAAGGCGGAAATCCAGGTTCTCGGCGGCCGACAGGCGATAATTGAGCGAGGGGTTGAAGTCGGTGGAGTCCGTCGCGGTGGTATCGCCCTCGAAGCTGCGCGTATCCGTCTTGCTCTGTTCAAGGCGCAGACCGAGCGTCAGGAGGTCGTTGCCTAGGAGCCTGAAGCTATCGCTCACGTACGCGTGGTAGATCGTTTCCTTCACCTCATAGGTGCGGTCCACTTCCGGTACGACGGTGCCGTTCGTCTTCAGCGTGATGCCGGCCTCGTCATGGGAGCGTTCCGCCCACCCGAAACCCGCTTCCACAGTGTGCCCGCCCATACGGGTGGTGTACGCAGTGCCGGCGGCGATGCGCTCGATATCAGCGGGAACGAAGCGCCCGTCGCGGGGCTTGTAGCTGCCGTTGCCGGACTTGCGCGTGGAGGCGCGCGTCGTGTCCTCGCGCCCGGCCTGATAATCGAAGAACACCCGCGAAGCCGTCACGCTGTCGAAGTCGTGCTGCCACTCGACGTTGGCGCCGTAGGTTTCGCGGATGCGCTTACGCAGCTCGTGCGTGTCCTGCTTGAAATTGCCCTTGCTGTCGAAAACGATGGTGTTCTGGTCGCGCTGCTCGGTCGTACGGAAGTAGCTCGGCGATAGCACGATGGTGTTCGCGTCATCGATTGCCAGCTCGAAACGCGACAGCAAGGTATACTCGTCGAACTTGCGGTGTTGGGGGCCGATCTCAGCTTCTTTTAGGCTGCCGTTGGGCTTGTAGACGTACTCCGTCGAACTCTCCTGCACGAGGCGCCGCTGGTAGCCACCGCCGATGAAATAGCGCAGCGGTCCGGTTGTCCCGCCTTGCCAGGCGGAAATCTCGCCCGGAACGCCATTGTCCTCGATGTGCCCGGCACCCATGGTCAGCTGCCCGCCGGAGGGACCGAAGTTGCGCCGCGTGATGATGTTGACGGTGCCCGCGGCGCCCTGCGACTCCATGCTGGCCAGCGGGGTCCGGGTGATCTCGATGCGCTCAATGAAGGAGGCGGGGATGCGATCCACCTCCATGTTGCGGCTGGTATCGCCGTCGAGCAGCGGGCGTCCGTCGAGCAGGACCTGCGTGTATTCCTTGGGCAAACCGCGCAGCTTGATGTCGCGTGAACGGTTGACGCCGGGGAAGGTGACGCCCGGCAGGCGGCGCACCACGTCGCCGATGCTCAAGTTGGCGTACTGCTGGAGTTGCGCGCCTTCCATGACGACGGTGGCGTTAGGCGCATTCGCCCTGATGTTGTTCGCGTCGGCGGCAGCCGCGGTGACCGCATTGCCGGAGTCCGACGAGGATGTGCCGGGGGCTGGCGCGGGGTTCTCGCCCAGGAAGGCGGGCGTCGGCTGTGCTTGAACCGCTGTGGCCTGGGCGGGGGCGGACTGCTGTCCGCCGGACGATTTCGTGCTCGGCTTCTTTTTGTTGCTGGATTTCGCAGTTGGCGCTGCCGTGACCGTAACAGGCGGCAGCTCCGTTGCCGCTTCCTGTTGCTGGTCGGCATCCTGTGCGTGCGAATTTACCCCACAGTTGGCAATGATTACGGCTGCCCACGCCGTACGCCTTACTACGCCCACTAACTTATACTCCAACGAAAGCTAAACTTTAACGGCGTTCAAACTGCTCACAAAGGCTCGCAACCTCAAGTTTGTTTACTCGCGTAGTAATGTTTTTGCGGCGCTGTGCGGCAAACGCGTTACACTGCGTGGGGCGAGGGCTGCCCACTGTGGGCTGAGGGTTGACACGCTTAGCAGCAGGTCCGCTGGCCATGCCGTTCCGGCCAAAGCAGAATAACCATCGCATTGCGATGATGTGATTCCACCCGAGCCAATGCTCGCGTCATCTGGCGCGCGGCTTGCTAGGTGGCTTAGCCCCCGTATTCACAAAGAGAGAGTTGTCACTCGGGCCACGGTGCTCCACGTGCGGTCACCGCGCGCCGGGTGGATCAAGCGCCAGTCCGCGGGAGAGGATAGTGCTCGTCGCGCCCTTTCGCCGTGCGCCTCGGCCATGGTTGTCTCTCGTCGCGGCTACGTGCTAAGGGCGCTGCGCCGTCCACAGAGCACCAGATGCCGCAGCGCTCCATTCCACTCTCGATCCTGATCATCGACGAGAACCGTCTGCGGGCCGCGGTCATCCAGGAGGGCCTGCGGGACGCGGGTTATGATCGCTTGACCGTCGTCCATGACGTCGTCGGCATCGCCCGCAAGATCGCCGAGATGTCACCGGACGTCATTGTCATCGACCTGGAAAACCCGAACCGCGATGTGCTCGAAAGCATGTTCCAGCTTTCGCGCGCGGTGCAGCGTCCGATAGCAATGTTCGTGGATCGCTCCGACCAGGCGTCAATCGAAGCGGCAGTCGAGGCGGGCGTCTCCGCGTATGTCGTGGATGGCTTGAAGCGCGAGCGCGTCAAGCCGATCGTCGACATGGCCATCAGCCGCTTCAACGCCTTTGCGCGTATGGCACGCGAGCTGGAGGAGGCCCGCTCGCAGCTCGAAAGCCGCAAGCTCATCGATCGCGCCAAGGGCATCCTGATGGCAACGCGGGGCTTGTCCGAAGCCGACGCCTACGCGCTACTGCGTAAGACGGCGATGAACCAGAACCGCAAGATCTCCGAGATCGCTGAAAGCCTGATTACGGCCGCGGGGCTGCTGGCTCCGCCGGAGGAGTGAGAAGCGTGCGCAAAAGCCATGAGATCGTCGCGGGCTTCATGCCGTTGCTCGACAGCGCAATTCTCGTCGCCGCGAAGGAGATGGGCTTTGCGCAAGCGGAAGGTGTCGAGCTGACACTGGTGCGCGAAACCTCCTGGGCCAGCATCCGCGACCGCATGGCGGTTGGACATTTCCAGGTGGCGCACCAGCTCGCCCCCATGCCCATCGCCGCCAATCTCGGCCTCACGCCCCTTGCCGCGAAAACGATTGCCCCCATCGCGCTCGGCCTCGGCGGTAATGCCGTTACGGTGTCGAACGATGTGTGGGCACGAATGTGCGATTGCGGGGCGCCGGCCGATCTAGATGCCGGTGCTGCCGGACGCGCACTGCGCGCTGCGCTCACCGCCCGCGCCCGCGAAGGGGCGCGCGAGCCGCTGAAGCTCGCGGTCGTGCACCCGTTCTCGGGCCACAACTACGAGCTTCGCTATTGGCTGGCGGGAAGCGGCATCGATCCCGATCGCGACATTGAGATCGTGTTCGTGCCGCCGCCGCTGATGGCGGACGCGCTCACGGCCGAAACCATCGATGGCTATTGCGTCGGCGAGCCGTGGAGCACGGCCGCGACGTTGGCTGGCGCCGGACGCATTGCAACGGTGAAAGCCGCGATCTGGCGCTCCAGCCCCGAGAAGGTTCTGGGCGCTGCGGCGGCCTGGGCGGAGCAAGAGCCGGAAGCGCTTGCTGCGCTGCTACGGGCACTCTGTCGCGCAGCGCAATGGTGCGGGGCCGCGGAGAACCATCACGGGCTGGCCGCTATTCTTGCCGCCCCGGATTACATCGCGCGCCCCGCGGAGTGGATGCTGTACGGCCTTTCCGGCACGCTCGCCATCGGCAGCGGCGCAACACATCGGATTGAAGATTTCTTCGTACCCTTCGCCAAAGCGGCAACGTTCCCATGGAAGAGCCACGCATCGTGGTTCTATTCGCAGATGGTGCGTTGGGGGCAGGTTGCGCATTCGCCCGAAAATGCCGCTATCGCTCGTGAAACCTATCGACCCGATCTCTACCGCAGCGCCTTGAAGCCGCTGGGCGTGGCGTTGCCCTCGGCCAATGCCAAGGTCGAAGGCGCGCTGGCCGCGCCGACGCCAGTGGGCTCGGCCGGCGCGAGTCTCGTGCTCGGGCCCGACGGGTTCTTCGACGGCGCGCTGTTCGATCCCGATAAGCTGGACGACTACATCGCCGCCCAAAGGCGTTAGCGCAGATCTCGCGCTGCACAAACTTTGAGCCGGATGGTGCGGGAAATGGCTATTCTTTGGCCTTGCCCCCGCAGTGCCAGCGCGCGTACGAATTAAGAAGATGCTCGATCTTCAGCAGGTTTCGTCAGTCGCGATGGCTGGCATGATTTCTGCTCTCAGGTCGTAGAGTAATCACAGATCGCACCCAATGACGGGTGCTCACTTGGCAAAGCTGCCGTTCGAATCGCTGCGCGCGTGCGCAGGGTTTGGCCGGCAGCTTTTTTATTTTGGCTCGCGCCGCAGGAGGGCGATGGATGCACGATCGGAGAAGCGCGGATCTTGGAGTATCGAGCACTGCGGGCCGCGCACTGTGGATGTCGACACTGGCCTTCACGGTATGCTTTGCCGTGTGGACCATCTTTTCCATCATCGGCGTGCGCATCAAGGACGAGCTGGGACTGAGCGAGACCGAGTTCGGCCTCTTGATCGGCACTCCGATTCTCACCGGCTCACTTTCGCGCATCTTCCTCGGTATCTGGACGGATCGATACGGCGGCCGTCTCGTGTTCGCGCTGACCATGCTCGCCACGAGCCTCGCCACTTTGCTGCTCGCCTTTGCCCACACCTACGGTCAGGTGCTCGCCGCGGCGCTGGGCGTCGGCCTTGCCGGCGGATCGTTCGCCGTCGGCGTCGCCTATGTCTCGCGCTTCTATCCGCAACAGCGCCAGGGCACCGCGCTCGGCATCTTCGGCGTCGGCAACGTCGGCGCGGCGGTGACCAAGTTCGCGGCACCATTCGTGCTTCTCGCCTGGGGGTGGCAGGCGGTGGCGCTGGTGTGGGCGGCGGCGCTGATCGTGATGGCAGCGGTTTTCTATGTGACGACCGTCGATGATCCGGTCCTCGTCGCGCGCCGCCGCAGCGGAGCGCCATGCAAACCCATCATGCTGGAGCTGTCGGCACTGCGCGATGTACGCGTCTGGCGGTTCGCCTACTACTACTTCTTCGTCTTCGGCGCCTTCGTCGCCCTGGCGCTATGGCTGCCGCGCTATCTCATCGGTGTCTACGGCTTCGACATCGCGACCGCAGGCATGATCGGCGCTATCTATTCCATCCCCGCCAGCATTTTCCGCGCCTACGGCGGCGTGCTGTCGGATCGCATCGGTGCACGCAAGGTCATGTATTGGAGCCTCGGCGTCTCGGCAATCGCCACGCTGATCCTATCGCTCCCACCGACAACCTACGTTATGCGCGGCATCAAGGGCGACATCGCCTCGCACTTTGAGATCGGTGTTGCCGCTTTCATCGGCACCGCGTTCGTGCTCGGCTTTTTCATGAGCCTCGGCAAGGCCGCCGTGTTCAAGCAGATCGCCTCCCACTACCCGGACAACGTCGGTGCGGTTGGCGGCCTCGTCGGCATGATCGGCGGGCTTGGCGGCTTCGTCCTGCCCATCGCCTTTGGCGCGCTCAACGATCTGACGGGGTTGTGGTCGAGCTGCTTCATGCTGCTTTTCGCCGTCGTCACAGCGGCACTCGTATGGATGGACGTCTCCGTGCGCCGCATACAGCAGCGCTCACGCGCACCGTTACAACAATCCATCGTGGCAGCGGAGTGAGGAGGCGGCAATGACCGAGAAGCTCGTCATCATCGGCAACGGCATGGCGCCCGGGCGCATGCTCGAGCACCTCCTCGAAGCGACGCCCGGACGCTACGAGGTTACGATCTTCAACGCCGAGCCCCGCGTGAACTACGACCGCATCATGCTTTCGCCGGTGCTGTCGGGGGAAAAGGATTACGAGCAGATCATCATTCACGGTGACGGCTGGTACATCAAGAACGGCATTACGCTCTATAAGGGCCACAAGGTCACTACGATCGACCGGGCGGCGAAGACGGTTACGTCGGAGCATGGTGTCACGGCACCCTACGACAAACTCGTGATCGCCACAGGATCGGTGCCGTTCATCCTGCCGGTGCCCGGCAATACACTGCCCGGTGTACTTTCCTACCGTGATCTCGACGACGTGAATGCGATGCTGCTCGCGGCTCAATCGCGCGCCAAGGCGATCGTCATCGGCGGCGGCCTGCTGGGCCTGGAGGCAGCCGCCGGACTCAAATCGCGCGACATGGACGTCACGGTGCTGCACCTGATGCCCACGCTGATGGAGCGTCAGCTCGATGCGCCTGCCGGCTATATGCTACAGCGCGAACTGGAAGGGCGCGGCATCAAGGTCGTCACCAAGGCGCAGACGAAGGCGATCGTTGGCGAGCGTAAGGTCGAAGGCGTCGAGCTGGCGGACGGCCGTATCATCCCCGCGTCACTGGTGGTGATGGCGGCCGGCATCCGTCCAAACGCATGGCTCGCCAAGGCTGCGGGGCTCGATGTCAACCGCGGCATCCTCGTTGACACAGGTATGCATACGTCTGATCCCGACATCTACGCGCTCGGCGAGTGTGCCGAGGTCGGAGGCCATGTTTACGGCCTCGTCGCGCCGCTCTACGAGATGGCGCGCGTCGCCGCCGCGCACCTTTCCGGAGACGACACCGCCATCTTCGTGCACAACGACACACCAACCAAGCTGAAGGTGACCGGCGTCGATCTGTTCTCGCTCGGAGATTTTGCCGACGGGGAGGATCGTCAGGAGATCGTGCTGCGCGATGCTGCCGCCGGCATCTACAAGCGTCTCGTCCTCAAGGATAACCGCATCATTGGAACCGTGCTTTATGGCGAAACAGCCGACGGCGCCTGGTTCAACGACCTGAAGAAAAAGCAGGTCGACATCTCCGAGATGCGCGACACGCTCATTTTCGGGCAGGCCTATCAGGGCGGCGCGCCGCTGGACCCTATGGCGGCCGTTGCAGCGTTGCCCGATGACGCAGAGATCTGCGGCTGCAACGGCGTGTGCAAGAGCAAGATCGTCGGCACCATCAAGGAAAAGGGCCTGACGTCGCTCGACGACGTGCGCGCCCACACCAAAGCCTCCGCGTCATGCGGTTCGTGTACCGGCCTCGTCGAGCAGCTCATGGCGCTGACGCTCGGCGACGCCTACAACCCCGCCGCCGTGCAGCCGATGTGCGCATGCACCGACCTCGGGCATGACGACGTACGCCGGCTCATCAAGGCCAAGGGCCTCAAGACCATCCATGCGGTGATGCAGGAGCTCGAGTGGAAGACTTCCTGCGGCTGCGCCAAGTGCCGCCCGGCACTAAATTACTACCTCGTGTGCGAGTGGCCCGGCGAATATGCCGACGACTACCAGTCGCGCTTCATCAACGAGCGCGCGCACGCCAACATCCAAAGGGATGGCACTTACTCCGTCGTGCCGCGCATGTGGGGTGGCGTGACCAGCGCCAAGGAGCTGCGCGCCATTGCGGACGTGGTCGATAAGTTCGCTATCCCCGCGGTGAAGGTCACCGGCGGTCAGCGCATCGACATGCTCGGTATCAAGAAGGAGGATTTACCGGCGGTGTGGGCGGATCTCGGCAGGGCCGGATTCGTCTCCGGCCACGCCTACGCCAAGGGACTGCGCACGGTGAAGACGTGCGTCGGCACGGACTGGTGCCGCTTCGGCACGCAGGACTCGACCGGACTCGGCATCCGCATCGAGAAGTTCATGTGGGGCTCGTGGACGCCGGCAAAGGTGAAGATGGCGGTCTCCGGCTGCCCGCGCAATTGCGCGGAGACGACCTGCAAGGACGTCGGCGTCATTTGCGTCGACAGCGGCTATGAGATCCATTTCGCCGGGGCTGCGGGCCTCGACATCAAGGGCACCGAGGTGCTCGGCCTCGTCAAGACCGAGGACGAGACGCTCGAGGTCATCGTTGCACTCGTGCAGATGTATCGCGAGCAGGCGCGCTATCTCGAACGCATCTACAAGTGGGCGAAGCGCATCGGCATCGCGGAAATTCGCCGCCAGGTCCTGGACGATGGAGAACGCCGCCGCGCCTTCTACGACCGTTTCGTTTTTTCGCAGCAGTTCGCACAGGTCGATCCGTGGTCCGAGCGTGTCTCCGGTGTCCACAAACACGAGTTCCGGCCGCTGACTGCGGCCGGCTTGCCTCAGGCAGCGGAGTGACCGGCATGCATTGGACAGCCATAGGCCAGCTTTGCGATATCCCGCAGCGCGGCGCGCGCTGCATCGATACGCCGGATGGAAAGGTGGCCGTTTTTCGCACCGGCGACGATCGCGTGTTCGCCATCGACGACCACTGCCCTCACAGGGGCGGTCCGCTCAGCCAGGGCATCGTGCACGGAGCCTCCGTCACGTGTCCCCTGCACAGTTGGGTGATTTCGCTGGAGAGCGGCAAGGCGCAGGGCGCCGACGAAGGATGTGTCAGGACAATCCCGGTCAAGGTGGAGGACGGCAGGCTCTACATCGCGCTCGGACGGCGTGCAGAGCAGGCGGCATAGCCATGGATATGCAGGCGCCACGGTGCATCAAGACGACGTGTCCGTACTGCGGTGTCGGCTGCGGCGTGATCGCCGAGGTTCAGCCGGGCGGCGAGGTCAGCGTCCGCGGCGATCCCGAGCATCCGGCGAACTTCGGGCGTTTGTGCTCCAAAGGCGCTGCACTCGCCGAAACCATTGGCCTGGAAGACCGGCTGCTCTATCCCCAGCTCCGGGGCGGGCGCATCGATTGGAGCGCCGCGCTCGATCTCGTCGCGGCGAAGTTCACCGAAGCGATCCGCGACCATGGCCCCGACTCCGTCGCCTTCTATGTCTCCGGCCAGTTGCTCACCGAGGACTATTACGTTGCCAACAAGCTGATGAAGGGCTTCATCGGCTCGGCGAACATCGACACCAACTCGCGCCTCTGCATGGCGTCCTCGGTCGCCGGTCACAAGCGCGCGTTCGGATCGGATACGGTGCCGGGCTGTTACGAGGACCTCGAGCTCGCCAATCTCATCGTGCTCGTCGGCTCGAACCTCGCCTGGTGCCATCCGGTTCTTTATCAGCGGATCGTCACCGCCAAGGAGCGGCGGCCGGGGATGAAGGTGGTGCTCATCGATCCGCGGCGCACCGCGACTGCCGACATCGCCGACCTGCATCTGGCAATCAAGCCGGACGGCGACGTGCCGCTGTTCCTCGGTCTGTTGAGATTCCTCGTCAGCAGCGGCGCCATCGATCGCAAGTATGTCGGCCGCCACACGATTGGATTCGATGCGGCGATGCGATGCGCCGACGCGCTCGATCTCTACGGCATCGTCCGCCGAACGGGGCTTTCTGCGAGCGCTGTCGCAAATTTCTTCGAGCTGTTCGCCAAAACCGAGCAGACGGTGACGGTCTACAGCCAGGGTGTCAATCAGTCGGCCGTCGGCACCGACAAGGTCAACGCGATCATCAATTGCCATCTGGCAACGGGCCGTATCGGCCGCCCGGGCATGGGACCGTTCTCGGTCACCGGGCAGCCGAATGCCATGGGTGGGCGCGAGGTCGGCGGACTGGCGAACATGCTCGCTGCTCATATGAACATCGAAGACCCCGTTCATCGCCACCGTGTGCAGCAATTCTGGAAGTCCCCCACCATCGCGGCAAAACCGGGCCTCAAGGCGGTCGACATGTTCCGCGCCGTTGCGGATGGGCGCATCAAGGCGCTGTGGGTGATGGCGACCAACCCGGCCGTCTCGATGCCCGATGCGGATGGCGTGGTTGCAGCGATCAGAGACTGTCCGTTCGTCGTCGTCTCCGACGTGACGGCCGCCACCGATACGGCCAAGGTTGCGCACGTCGTTCTGCCCGCGGCGGCGTGGGGGGAAAAGAGCGGCACAGTAACGAACTCGGAGCGCTGTATCTCGCGCCAGCGCAGCTTTCTGCGCATGCCGGGCGATGCGAGACCGGACTGGTGGATCATCTGCGAGGTCGCGCGGCGCATGGGCTGGGTCGAAGCATTCGCCTATGCCGATCCGGCGGCGATCTTTGCCGAGCATGCTGCCCTGTCCGCTTTCGAGAATGACGACGCACGGGATTTCGACATTGGAAGCTGCGCCGATATCGACGCGGATCGCTACGACGACATGCTTCCGTTCCAATGGCCAAGCGGTGCGGGGCGCGCCCCTGCGCAGCGTGTCTTCTCCGACGGCCGCTTCTTCATGCCGGACGGCAGGGCGCGCTTCGTCGCGGTTGAAGCGCCGTCGCGCGCGTGCGGCACGGCCGGCTTTGCGTTGACGCTCAACACGGGGCGGGTGCGCGACCAGTGGCACACAATGACGCGCACCGGCAAGAGCGCGCGCCTGTGGCAACACTATGCAGAGCCATTCGTCGAGATCCATCCAGAGGACGCAGCGCGCGCGCACATCAACGATGCTGATCTCGTACGGGTCTCGACCGGACTCGGTGCGATCCTGGTGCGGGCGCTCGTGACACCGCGGCAGCAGATCGGCTCGGTCTTCGTGCCGATGCACTGGAGCGATGAGAACGCGGCGCGCGCGCGCGTCGACGCGCTGGCCGCCGGTGTGACGGACCCGATCTCGGGCCAGCCCGCCCTGAAGAACGTGCCCGCGCGCATCGAGCGGTTCGTTGCTGCGACGTATGGTTTCGCCGTGCTGAAGCGGCGGCCGGCGGGCTTGAACAGCGCGTATTGGGCCATCGCCAAATGCCATGGCGGCTGGCGGGTGGAACTCGCCTTTGCCACGAACCTCGACGACTGGCCCGGTTTCGTGCGCACCCTCGCGGGTGGCAGCGACATCGCCCACTATTGCGACAGCCAGACCGGCCGAATGCGCTTTGCCTGCTACGAGAACGGCGCGCTGTCCGGCGTTGTGTTCCTGGCGCCTGAGCCGGTTGCGGTTTCGCGCGAATGGGCGATCTCGCAGATCGCCGCACCGGACGTCGCGCCGCGTCGGCGCAACGCCGTGCTCGCCGGGCGTCCCGGTGCCGGTGCCATCGACAGGGGCGCCAGCGTCTGTGCCTGCTTCGGTGTCGGCGCCAACGAAATCGCGGCTGCGGTCGGGCGCGGCTGCGCGACGGTTGCCGCCGTGGGCGCCGCGACGGGCGCGGGAACGAACTGCGGCTCCTGCCGTGCGGAAATCCGCAACATCATCAGCGAACAGACGTGCTCGCTGCGACGAGCCGAGGGGGAAGCATGCGCGGCGCGCTGACATTGAAGCCGACATTCGTGGAGCTGCTGCGGCTCGCCGTGCGCCGCGCAAGCGCTATCGCGGGGGTGCAGGTCAATCGGCATCGGCGGGCGAACGGTCTTGCGGGCGCCCGGCGCCGTAGCGAGGGTTTCGTATCATTGGTCGGCGCCGGCCCCGGGGACCCCGAGCTTCTGACGCTGAAGGCGCTGCGTGCGCTGCAGACGGCTGACGTCATCCTTTTCGACCAGCTCGTTTCGGACGAGATCCTGGCGCTCGCTCCAGCGCGCGTCGAGCGGATCGATGTCGGCAAGAAAGGCTATGGCCAAGCCTGCCGGCAGTCGGACATCAACGCGCTGATGGTTGCGCACGCGCGCGCCGGCCGCCATGTCGTTCGCCTCAAAGCCGGCGATCCGCTGATGTTCGGGCGGCTCGAGGAGGAGATCGCCGTGCTCAGGGAAGCCGGGGTCGGATTTGCGGTCGTTCCGGGCATCTCGGCGGCACAGGGCGCGGCGGGCGCCTTGGGGATCGGTCTGACGCGCCGCCACGACGCGCGGCGCTTCCAGGCCATCACCGGGCACGCGGCGAAGTACCGGCTGCCCGACGATCTCGATTGGAGCGGCCTCACCGATCCGAAGGCGATTACCGCCGTTTACATGCCCAAGGCTACCATCGGTGACCTTTGCAGCGAGTTGAGGTGTCGCGGCCTGCCGCCCGAGCATCCGGCCATCGCGGTGTTCAACGCCACACGCGCCGACCAGATCGTTCTCACCGGCTCGATCGCGACCCTTCCTTGCCGAATTGCCGCCGTTGATATCGGCGCGCCGTGCATCGTCCTCATCGGCGCCACCGCCGATTCACAGTCTCAAGGTATGCGCTGCAGTGGCATTGCAGATTCGATCCTTGAGTAAACGGTAGGCGTTTTTTGCAGGGCGTCGTCCATCGAGGATTCATTTCCGGTTTTGTACGGAAGCCGGAAGGGCATCGCCGCATCGACTTAGCGAACCCAAGATTGCACGCCGAGAAGCCGTATTCTGTCGGTCAGTCCAATAGCGTGCCTGCTGGACGGCTTGATGCGCGGCAGCGATAGCCGGTATCCTGACTTGAGGCTTCGAGGAGAACGGGATGTCGGATAACCCATCACCCGCTCGTGTGTTGGCGTTGTTGTGCATCGCCGGCACGACAATGCTGCTTGCAGCTGCCGGCAACGCGGACCCGGCGGGGGTTCGGGCGTTCGAAGGAACCGGCTTCACTCAGGACCCGTGTTCCCTCCTCACCGATGCCGAGGTGTCCCAGCAGCTTGGACGTCCACTCCGAGCCGTGCCCAACCGCGATCAGCAGCCGATGTGTGAGTGGACAGCCAACGGCCAACCCGGGCTCGATGCGCCGGCCTTCCTGGAATACCAAAAACTAAACTCGCGTTTCCACATGGACGTCATCCGCGATCTCAAACGACCCAATGCCGGTCGCGGCATGCAGCGCTTCGATATCGGAGACGGCGCGTTGTTGAGCACCGCGCGCCGGGACATCACTGTGCTGGTCGGCGGGTCAACTTTCAGGATCGGTGGTGGAGGAGTGATCCCGATCTCTGACGATGCCCTGGTCAATCTGGCACGGATCGCGCAACCGCGAGCCCACTAGTCCACGTGCGCGTTGCACCGCGCCGCCTGCCGTTACCCTTACCGATTGTCGACGCAGGCGTCGGCTAAGCACCCTTCGATCTGCCTGAGCAATCTGATGCCAGGCGTGTCATCTTCGAGGATTCTCTCCATCGTAACGCCGTCGGCATGGCAGGCAGTGGCCTTGCGTAAGCCGGCCAGCGCTTGAGATAGCGTTTTGGCGTCGGTTTCCTCGAGCGTCAGCACGCTCGGAGGCTCTGAGAAAAGCGCAGCGACAGGCGAGCCTTTCAGCAGTTCTGGCGCATCGATGGCCTTCCCGAGCGATATCAGAACAGTCCGGTCCTTCGGATCGAGGTTCACATTCGTCTGAGGACCAATATTGCAAGCGAGTGCCGAAGCGCTCGAGAGCGCGCCCGCTGCAAAAGCCACTACGAAACGCATCCGGTTTTCTCGCAGATAGCACCACCCGCGCCGCACTCTGCTGCAAGTGGCGCTGCAGTTCAACATCGTTGGTGATTGTGAGGCGACGGCAAGGCCGGCATTCAAGATCGCCGATCGGGTTCGCTCGTAGAGCCGAACAACCTTGAGATTTCAATCTTCTCGGCAATCTCGATTGGACCTGACGATGGTCCGCGCCTGCCCAATTGCTGCCGCCGTCAGACGTCCGCGGATAGGCGTCCGAAGGCTTCGACAGGCTCGCTCCAATATACCAGATCCGGAATGGCCGCCTTGACGCGGATCTCCTCCAGCAGCGGTGCCAGTCTGGCGCGAACCAACACCACGACGAGAATGCCGCGCGATATGCGCCCGCGCACCTGTTCGCGCATGCTGGCGTTGCTCAAGGCGTGTCCATGACCCTCCGCTTTCCACGTCGTGAAACCGAGCAGGGGCGGCTCGGAGTTCATCATCAGCTCGACGATGTGAGTTTCGGACGCCGGGGGATAGATCAGCGTCAGCTTGCAAAGGGATTGGTCCATGTCAGGCTTTCGGTTTCGGCATGCTGCGCGTGGCGAGATATGCCGAAGCGCCGGAACAGGATGGGCAGGAGGATCAGCGTAAGTGTCGTCGAGGTAACGAGACCACCGATGACGACAATGGCCAGCGGCTTCTGAATCTCCGAGCCGGGGCCGCTCGCGAACAGCAGCGGGACCAGGCCGAAGGCGGCAATGCTCGCGGTCATCAGCACCGGTCGCAGCCGCCGCATCGAGCCTTCGACGACGACGTGCGCTAGTGGCATGCCGCTGGCCAAGAGCTGGTTGAAATAGCTAACCAGGACCAAGCCGTTGAGGACGGCGATACCGAGAAGCGCGATGAAACCGACCGACGCAGGTACGGAGAGATACTCGCCCGATAACCATAGCGCGAGCACGCCCCCGATCAGTGCGAACGGGATGTTGGCGAGGATCAGCACCGCCTGTCGAACCGAGCGCAGCGTAGCGAAAAGCACCACGAAAATGAGCGCCAACGCGATCGGCACGACAACGGCCAGGCGCGCCGCAGCTCGCCGTTGGTTCTCGAATTCGCCCCCCCATACAAGTCGGTATCCGTGGGGGAGCTTCACGGAAGCATCGACCGCTTTCTGCGCCTCCTCGACAAAGCCGACGAGATCGCGGCCCGAAACGTAGGCCTGCACGATAGCAAATCGCGACGCACTCTCGCGGTCCACCTTGACGAGCCCCGCCGTCCGCTGGAGATGTGCGACATCGCCGACGCGAACGACCCCGCCATCACCAGCCACGAGCTGGCTTTGCATGAAGAGCTCAGGCGCCTCGCGCAGCGTCTCGGGACCGCGAATGACAATGTTCGTACGCTTCTGGGCCTCCGCGACAATGCCAGCTGGTGCTCCTTCGAGGAGCGCGCGCAGTTCATCCTGTATCGCGGTGACCGACAATCCGGTGCGGCCGGCGGTGAGACGATCCATGTCGATCTGGAGATAATCGACGGTGTCGTTGGAAGCGGTGAAGACTTCCGCAGCGCCAGGGACCTGGGAAACTGTCTTCTGGATTTGTCCGGCGAGTGCGGCCAACTCCTGAAGGTCTGGTCCGAAGATCTTGATGGTGAGATCACCGCGCGCGCCCGTCAGCATCTCCGACGTACGCATTTCGATCGGCTGCGTAAAAGAAAACTCCACGCCGGGAAGCTCGGCCATCGCTTCGCGCAACTGCTGCAGCAGCCAGTCCTTGTCCGGGACGCGCCATTGCTCCTTAGGCTTGAGGACGAGGAACGCGTCGGTGTCGTTCGGGCTCATGGGATCGAGGCCAAGCTCATCCGTGCCGACGCGCGATACGACCTGCTCGACTTCGGGGACTTTCTCCATCAGGAGCCGCTGGATACGTAGATCGCCGGCGATACTGCTATCCAGGTTGATCGAAGGCAGCTTCGTCGTCTGCATGATGACCGAGCCCTCGTCCATCGTCGGCATAAAAGTCTTGCCGACAGCAAGGTAGCCCATGACCATGGCGACGACGCCGGCGGCCGCCGCGACGAACACCGGCAAGGGAAACGCGAGACAAAAGCGCAGGAGCGGCCGGTAGCCAGCCTCGATGATCCGCATAAGCAGCGGGTTGCGGTGGGCGCTGCCGCGAAGGATCAACGACGACAAGGCGGGGATCAGCGTCAGCGACAGGAGCAGCGAAGCGGAAAGAGCGAGTACGATCGTGATCGCCACCGGAGCGAACAGCTTGCCCTCGAGGCCTTCGAGCGACAGCAGCGGGAGGAACACGAGACAGATGATAAGGATTCCGGATGCGACGGGCGTGACCACGTCGGAAGCTGCGACGTACACCTGATGCACCGGGGGGACCCGTGCGTCCTCCGCGTGGTGGTTCAACCGCTCGACCGTATTTTCGACAACGACGACCGCAGCATCGACGATCAGTCCAATCGCGATGGCGAGCCCACCCAGGCTCATGAGATTGGCCGACATGCCGAACAGTTTCATCAGCAGAAAGGTGACGAGTGCCGCCATGGGCAGCGTCACGGCGACGACAATAGATGCGCGCACGTCCCCGAGAAACAGAATCAGCAGAATCACGACGAGGACGGTTGCTTCGATCAACGCCTTGCTGACGGTGCCAACCGCCCGCTGAATGAGGTCGGAGCGATCATAGAACGTATGCAGCTCGACGCCCGGTGGGAGGCTCGGCTTCAGCTCATCGAGCCGTGCGCGCACGCCTGCGACGATGGCACTGGCGTCGGCACCGCGCAGGGACAGTACGAGACCCTGCACCGCCTCGCCCTTGCCGTCCTTGGTAACCGCGCCGTAGCGCGTGAGATTTCCGATGCCGACCGTCGCCACGTCCTGCAGCCGCAAAACCCTGCCGTCTTGCGAGCGCAGCACGATCTGCTTGAGGTCCGCCGGTTTCGTGATGGCGCCCTCGGCCCTAACCACGAGGGACTTTTCCCCATCAGAAAGCCGGCCGGCTCCATCGTTGCGGTTGGTGGCGGCGATGGCCTCCTTGATGTCCGTGATGCTGATGCCGGCGGCGGCGAGCGCGGCGCTGTCGGGAACAACCTCGAAGGTCCGCACCATGCCGCCCAGCGAGTTGACGTCGGCAACGCCAGGGATGGTTCGTAGTGCCGGCCTGATCGTCCAGTCGAGCAGCGTACGTCGTTCCTCGAGTGTGAGATTGTCGCCCTCGATGGTGAACATGAATACGTCGGATAACGGAGTCGAAATCGGTGCCAAGCCGCCGGATGCGTTGGGCGGCAATGCACCGCTGGCATCGGCAAGGCGTTCGCCGACCTGCTGGCGCGCCCAATAGATGTCGGTGCCGTCTTCGAAGTTGAGGGTGATGTCGGCGATGGCATACTTGGCCGACGATCGCAGCATCGACAGATTGGGAATGCCGAGCAACTCCAGTTCTATCGGAGTAATTACGCGCGTCTCCACCTCCTCGGGCGTCATCCCCGGAGATTTCATGATGATCTTTACCTGGACGGATGAAATGTCAGGGAAGGCATCGATTGGAATGCGCAGGAACGCCCAGGCGCCGGCAATCGCCGCGATGAGCGAGCAGAATAGAACGAAAGCACGCTGTGTCAGCGCAAACTCGACGAGTCGGCGCAGGAGCATTCTATTCTCCGCCGATCAGATTCTCGAGCTGCGCGAGCCCGGTGACAGCCACCTTCTGACCGGGCGTCAGTGGGCCTTCTACAGTCGCCGCTATCAGCGTCTTGCCCTTCAGGGTGATCTCGCGGACGCTGAAGCCGGTTTCAGTGCGCACGAATACGCTCGGCTTGCCGTGTAGCCAGACCACCGCGGCCGCGGGCACATCGAGGCCGCTTTGCATCGCCTTGCGATGAATACTGAGCGTGACCATCTGGCCCGGCACGAATCCCGAGCGCGCCGGGATGCTGCCCGTGAGGATGGCCGAGCGTGTCTTGCGGTCGATCGAGTGACTGACAGAAAGAACTTTTCCCATCGTGCCATTCTCGAGGCGGATGGTATCGCCCGACCGGACTTTCCCGATGAGAGAAGCCGGAAGTTGCGCATCGACCCAGAGATCATCGCTCGTGTCGATCGTAACGGCGGTCGCCATTGCGGCGATGCTCGCGCCGGGGCCGACGCTTGCATCGACTATGCGGCCTGCATGCTGGGCTATGAGCGCATAGCTGCCGTCGGGATTGGATTCGATGTTACCCATGGCAACGAGGCGTTTATGTTCCTCGACGACGGCCTTCAGTCCCGAGGCCTGCGCCTGGGTTTCAGCCGCGCGCGTGGGCGAAGCGATGTTCTTGTCTGCGAGCCCTCTGTAGCGTTCCGCCACGGCCTGCGCCGCGGTGAGATTTGCTTCGGCCTGGCGAAGCTGGGAAAGCGTTTCAACCAGTTCGCGGCTGGCAATCGTCATCAGCGTTTGACCTGGAACAATCTCCTCACCCGGAAGCACATTGACCGAGACGACAGTACCGGCGAAGGGCGCCGGCACGGCGATGCGGGTGTTCATAGGCGGAATAATCGTTCCGGGGAGCAGCGCCACCGCTTCATCGGTCGCCTGGCGGACCTCCTCCAGGGTGATTTCCAGCCGGCCCAGCTGGGCTTCCGAAATCTCGATTTCCGCGCCGAGCACGCGCAAGGTGCCGGCGAGCATGAGCAGGATCGCTGCAACGCTGCTTTTCTCATGCCCGGTTAACCACATGGGTCCGTTCCTTCGCTCGGCAGATCGACGCCTGTTGCATGCGGACCTGAAACCAACCTGAATGCGTGGCGCACCGGCAGCGCTCGATCAGTTTTCAATTGCATTTCCGCTATTTCAGGTGGCAGTCAGCGTCATGACTTGAAGCATTCCGGACTGGAGGCTCCTATTCGCATCTTGCTGGTCGAGGACGACGATGACATTGCCGGGCGGCTCGCATCGGGTTTGCAGCCGGAGGGCTTTGTCGTCGACCGTGCCCGCACAGGTGAAGATGGTTTCGACATGGGCCGCGATGACCAGTTCGATGCGGCCATCCTCGATCTCGGCTTGCCGCGCATGCAGGGCCTGACGGTGCTGCGCAAATGGCGCGCGGAGAAGCGGGATATGCCCGTCCTTATTCTCACCGCGCAGGGGACGTGGACGGAGAAAGTCGAAGGCTTGAATGCCGGCGCCGACGACTACATCACCAAACCGTTTTACATTCCGGAGGTGGTGGCGCGGCTGCGCGCTTTGATACGGCGCAAATCCGGCTCTGCGGATTCGATCTTGACGCACAGGAACATCCGTCTCGATACGGCCGCCGGTAAGGTGACCGTTTCGGGCGAGGCTGTCGACATGACAGCATCGGAGCTGCGCATACTGACTTATTTCATGCACCGGCCCGGCCGCGTCGTCTCGCAGGGCGAGCTTACAGAGCGGCTCTACGCGTTGGGGGAAAGCGCCGAATCGAACACGATAGAGGTTTATGTCAGCCGTCTGAGGCGCAAGCTAGGACGCGACATCATCACTACACTACGCGGCCTCGGCTATCGCATGGACTGACAGGATCCATGGGCAGTCTAAAGACGCGTCTCATCATCGTGGCGACGATCTGGGTCGTGCTGGCCGTGCTCATCGCCGGGCTGCTGCTGTCGGCAGTGTCACGGGAATTCCTCGTCGGCCAGTTCTACGACGAGCTCTACGCGCATCTCGACGAGCTGCAGGGACTGATGGAGTTCGACGATAAAGGGCAGTTCCGGTTACAACGCCCGCTGAGCGATCCGCGCTCTCTCAAGCCGTTGTCAGGGTTCTATTGGGAGATCCAAAAGGGCGACAAGGTGCTGGCGCGTTCAGCCTCGCTGCAAGGTCCCAAGCTCGACGTACCCGATGACGATGGCCCCGACGCACAAGTTCATACACACCGCCTCATCGGCCCGACCGGCGAGTTGCTGGTGGTCGAGCGACTGCGCTGGCTCGATCGAACCGGCAAGGACCCGCTGCGTCTCATCATCGGCGCCGACGAGAGCAACCTCGACGACCAGCAACGCAAATTCAACAGGGCGGTTGCCTGGTCGCTCGGCATTTTCGCTCTATCGATGATCGGTGCTGCCGTCCTGCTGCTGCTTTACGCGATGGCGCCATTCGGGCAGTTGCGTGCCGCGCTGGCCCAAATGCGCTCGGGAGCGTCGCAGCGCTTGACCGGCGCGTTCCCTGTCGAGGTGCAACCGCTCATCGACGACCTCAACAATCTGCTTTCTGCGTCGGGCGACCAGATCCTTCGGGCGCGCACTCAGGCTGGCAATATTGCCCACGGTCTCAAAACGCCGCTTGCGGTCCTCGTCGACGAGTCGCGCCTGCTGGAGCGGAAGGGCGACCAGCAGTCGGCCGCGGTCATCCGGGAACAGTGCCGTCGCATGCAAGGCCAGATCGACTATCAGATCGCTCGGGCACGGGCCGCTGTAGGCCGCGCCAAACCTCTCGGTGGAGCTTTTCTCCGCGAGACGGCGGAGCAGGTCGTGCGCGCGCTCGCGCGGCTGCACATCGAGCGGGGCCTGCGGATCGAAAACCATATTGCGAACGGGGTAACGGTCGCGTGCGAGGCACAGGACCTCAACGAGATGCTGGGCAACCTCGTCGACAACGCGTGCCGGCACGCAACCAGCCGCGTCGTGCTGAGAACGGATCACGGCGGCGAACCCGGCTTTCTTGGCGTGGTTATCGAGGATGATGGTCCAGGATTGCCGCCGGAGGCGTGGAAGATCGTGTTCGAGATCGGAGCTCAGTGGAGCGAGAACCCGGGCAGCTCTGGCCTCGGCCTGCCCATCGTTCGCGATCTCGTCCAACTTTACGGCGGCACAGTCACCCTCGACACTTCCAAGCTCGGCGGTCTTCTCGTCCGGATCGTATTGCCCACCTTCTCTTGACAGCATCTGGACCAAGTAATGGACATCAAAACCTATCGCGATCTTGGACCCGTCCTCGCGCGAATATCGATGAGTGAAATCGCGGATGTTGCGTATCCGCAGAGCCAACGGAAAAGAAGACCATGCTGCTCCCTACTTCCGGAGACATCTGGGCTCGGCTGATCCAGACTTGGGATCGAATTGTCATGGAGATCAGCGCCGATCACGTCGTTGCTGCGGCATTGATCCTTGTCGCGGCCGAGGCGGTTCGGCGCCTGATCAGCACTGCGCTTCTTCGGCGGATCCGACGCTGGTCCGGCCATCCGACCAACCCGCACAGCGACGCGATTATCGCCGCGCTGACGCCTCCTGTTCGTTTCATCCCCATCGTCCTTGCCTTCTTCATCATCTCAGAACTCATCACCGACAATTCGCAGATCGCGGCAATACTTTCCAAGATCAACCGTTCGCTCGTGGTTTTGACGATTTTCTGGTCTCTTTTCCGGCTGGTGGTAAAGTCCCACTTGATTATTCACGGGGGAGTAAAAATCTTCACCGAGGCGATGATCAGCTGGGCCGTGCGCGTAGCCAAAATACTGATCGTTGCACTCGGATCGGCCGCAATCCTTGAAATTTGGGGCATTAAAGTCGGGGCAATTCTTGCAGGTCTCGGGCTCTTTGGCGTGGCCGTAGCGCTCGGCGCACAAGACCTATTCAAAAACCTCATTGCCGGCATCTTCATTATGGTCGAGCAAAGATTTCAGAACGGCGATTGGATCCTGGCCGATGGCGTTGTCGAAGGTTTCGTCGAGAATATCGGTCTAAGAACCACCAAAGTTCGCCGGTTTGACAAGGCGCCAGTCTACGTTCCCAACTCCCAACTGGCCGACAATGCTGTTACCAACTATTCGCAAATGACCTATCGGCGGATATCCTGGATTGTGGGGCTTGAGTATCGCACATCCATCGACCAGCTTCGCCGCATCCGAGACGACATCGAAAACCGCATTCTCACCAACAATGATTTTGCGCATCCTCCCGAAGTCCCGACGTTTGTGCGGGTCGATAAATTCAACGACTCTTCCATCGATCTTCTTGTCTACTGTTTCACGCGTACGACCGATTGGGGCGAATGGCTGAAGATCAAGGAATCGCTCAGCTTCGCCATCAAAGACATTGTTGAGCGGGCAGGGTCGGGTTTCGCCTTTCCGAGCCGGTCGCTCTACGTCGAAGCGATGCCGGTGGGTACTGAACTCTTTCCATTGCAAAAGCCAGTGGTGGCCAGCACTGCGAACACAGGCTCGCAAACTGCAACCACGTAAGGCATCGGCGACAGCGGGGGAACATCAGCTCCTTGTTGGGACCGTCCTTCGAAAAGGCTTGCGCTTCGTTGCCGGCTGCCGACATTTCACGGCTTCCTCAGGGCTTGGTACGTCGTACAACAATTTGCCAGCTTCCTCATGGTGGTGGCACTGATTGCGGCGACGAGGGACCTGAGCGGTCGGCATGGGGAAACGCGCCGAGCGTTCGCGGCAGCGCGAAAGCTGGATTCCTTCGCTGCGTATTTCAAATGTTGCTGACCGGCTTCGCGTCGAGCACCGTGCCGTATTTACCGACGGCCTTCCTCGAACGCGTCGTATCCAATGTCACTGTCCCGATGTATTGGCTTGCCGAGGAGGCGCGTTCGATGTGGATCATCGAGAAAATCTTCCGCCGACGCGCGAAGGGCTACAGCCGGCCCATCAAGCTCCGCTATAGGGACACGCTCGTCTTCGAGGGCTATTCCCGCACCGGCGACAAGCTCTTTACCAAGGAGCGTACGCCGCTTCCGCCCCTCATCTATCACGCGTTCGGTTTCGCGCTCGACGCCACCGAATGCGAGGTCTGGGTGAAAGACGATGCGAAGATGCGCTTCGAGCGGGGCCGGTTCTATCGTGCCTATCTCAACGCGGACGGCACCTATTGCTGGTTCCATGGCCAAGAGGCGCTCGTGCGCCGCGGTGAGGCGGTCCATGGGGCAGAGGACGGGGTATCGTGACTTTCCACCTCGCCGTCGACGTCCACTATCTCCGTGATGGCCGGGCCGTGGCGGCCGGCGTCGCATTCGCCGACTGGAAGTCTGACGTGATCGCCCGAACCGAGGTGGTATGCCTCGGGCGTGCGCAGCCATACGAGCCCGGACAGTTCTTCAAGCGCGAGCTGCCGCACCTCCTAGAGCTTATGGATCGCTTCCGGGAGCCTCCCGCGACGATCGTGATCGACGGCTACGTGACGCTGGGAGCGGACCAGCGTGATGGCCTCGGCGCGCGGCTCTTTTCGGCTCTGCTCGGGCAGGTTCCCGTCATCGGCGTCGCAAAGACCCGCTTCGCCGGGACGCCGGCTGAGACGGAGGTCTTGCGGGGCAAGAGCAAGCGGCCGCTCTATGTGACAAGCCGCGGTATCGCGCTCGAGACCGCGAAGGGCCTGATCCGCGACATGCACGGCGGTGACCGTTTGCCAACGCTCCTGACAGCAGTCGATCGCGCGTGCCGCGGGCTGGATCCTGCGTCCAGTCCGGAATGAGACCTTCGGTGGAACGGGCGAGATCGATCGGCTGTTCGGGATCGCGGCCAATGCCTTCGCCAAGCCAGAAAGTGCCGAAGCTCAGGAGGCCGTTCGGTGTCTTGAGGCTGCCGGGCATGAAAGCAGCCGATTGACGTGCGCGTGCCTGATCGCCGAAATCGGGTAGTCGCCACTGCTCTGCCGACAGGCGTACATATCTACGCGACCTTATGCTCTGCTTTTTGGGCACACTTTCTTCTGCAATGAACTATTAGCAGTTTATCGCACGGAGGCATTGAGGCACCTAAATCCTATTTTATGCGCAACAACCTCATTGCGGCGTCGCCGGCTAGTACCAATTCCGAATAGGGTGTCTCCATAATATCCTTCAGACGATCAAACCACGGCATTCCCTTCCGAATAAAATGCTTCGTTCCAGGGCCGCTGTCTTCAGTCATTTCCCAAGGAAAGTCGGCAAATACATTCATGATAATAGGGTTATATGGAATCTTTTGTAGGCTTTTTGAGGAAAGCCAGAACCCATATGAGGATATGTGGTCGCCCGCTACAGTATGGGATCTGACATAGACCACAGTACCGTCAGGGTTAACCCATCCAGAGTGATCCTTTTTGTCGTAAAAAAATGGCTCATTCATGTAGTAAGTGATCAGACCATATCGTCCAGCGTAACTGTTTAGGATGGCGGCCTCCTCGCCATCCGCGTCAGAAAGATAGTGGTCAGGTATTTCGCCGATTATTACCAAGTCGAGAGGCTGCAAAACCTCTCCATGCAAGTCCTTGGGTCGAACGTTTGTGTGGTAAAGCATTTTGTGCTGTCCCCTTAGCGGCCATACCGCCGTTGCCGACCACCGTTGCGCGATTTAGTGCTCGAAAGTGATGCGGTGGCTGTGCCGAACACCGCATTATTAGCGCTGGAAGCGCTCAAGAACCGCTTGAAATGGCATCAACGAAAGCAACAATGAGATCTGACTCCGTTTTGTAGCCTTCTTTTTCGAAGGGGTAAAATTTGCCCGACTTGAAGTACATTGGCTCGTCCTGGTAAATCCAGAATTCTATTTCGGCGGCCTCAATGCAGCCAAGCAAATAGTAAACCGTATCACTGGTGCCATGCATGGCTTCGCTAACCGCTGGGCGAGGCGCGAGTTTGAAACTAATTTCACGATCGGATTGCAGAGTTCGCGCAATGCTGCATGCGCAAGCGAGCTGCAATGTTGTAAACCAACATTCGGGTTGCTCGGTTAGTGCGAACATTTTATCGATCCTTGTAGTTTTTATTTGACCGAGGTCCTTAATATCGATCTTTTTGCGCCCAGTAGTTCCTCTTACCCATTTGCCCGCAATTCTGAAGACCTCGCGACCGCCCTTTCGGCCGATACCAATTCTAAGGTTCGGTCCTTTATTGAAATATCCCGAACGGCCGAATAGGTAATTAAAGCATTGCTGGTCGCATAAGGCCGGAAACCGCGCGCATATCTGGATCGGCAGCTGCCAAAACTGACCGCTTGGATCACTATAGATGAGGGGAGAGCTCCCGGCATACGCAAACACACTTGGTCCATCGACGAAGCCGAGGGGATCGGGCTGGGTGTGGCGGCCGGTGAAGGGATCGTAGTAGCGGTACCAGTTGTAATGGAGGCCGCTCTCGATCTGGAACCATTGCCCGGGGAAGCGGGCGTTGAGGGAAGCGGTGCCGGTGTAAGGCGCTCCCCGGGGTGTCCAGATCGCGTTCCACACGGTTGCCTTGGAGTCATCGGGCATGCGCGTCGGCCGGTTGAGGTGGTCGACATGCACGAAGTAGGTGACGGGTGATGCTGTGTTGACCGCATCGATCACGGCGACCGGCCGATCGACCTGTGCCCGCGTATGCATGGCCGGGGCGATCTCAGTCTCGGGCAGCCAGACGTACTCTCGGATGGTGCCTGTGGATCCCGTAGTGCCACCACCCGCGGTCTCGGCGATGACCGTTGGCCGAGACGTCGGCGTTCTTCAAAGACAATAGAGCGTCAACGGGAGACCAACACCCGGTCCTCGCCAACAGATATTATAATCGTGAAATCGTTCAGATCGACATACGCGTGCGAGGGGCCCGGCATCTGACTGAGATTTGATACCTTATCGCTGGCGAAAGCAATGGTGTCAGGAGGGAGACGCATAATTACGGACTCGATGGACGCTGTAATTTGTTCCGGTTGCCCACTGGTCAGGTTTACATATCCGCAGCCGACTAACGCAAATCCATCGAGACCTGGAACGATCAGAGGCTCGCCCTCTCGAACGCGTGCGAGCGCTTGGCCTAGTCGTTCCAGATCCTGCATATTGCCGGCAGAAAAGATCAACGTCTTTTGATCCTGCCAATAGCCTATGTTGATCATGAAGTTACTTCTTTATGGAGACGTGAGGGGTTTGGGGCACATGTGTCCATTCCATGTTTCGCCCCGGAGGTTTATAGTCCCAGTGCGGATTGTGATACTTATCGGCCGGGTGCCATCTCCATTCGTCTCCTGCTTGACTGGCGGATAGGTGTCTTTCGACGGAAGTCCGCGGGTCGGCGGCGAATAGTCAAGTAGTCGCGGAAGTTGTCGCCCCGCCACCTGCACCAACCAACTCTTTGCCAATCTGTGTTGTGTGTTGCTGGTGGCCGATACCTGATCAAGCCTATGCTATCTGTGTAGGCCGCAGGAGAGCTCCCCGCATACCCATAGACACTTGGTCCATCGACGAAGCCGAGGGATCGGGCTGGGTGTAGCGGCCGGTGGAGTGATCGTGGTGGCGGTGCCAGTCATGCGCGTCGGCCGGTGGCTTGGAGTGGTCGAGAGTGGCTCGTTGAAGTTCGGTTCGTACCTGGGTGCGCGACTGATGATGAGCACGTGACGCGTAGGGGCATGCGAACGAAATGGCAGCTATGCGCACGATGGCCGCGGTGGCCGGGCGAGGCATGACTGGGCGCTGGGTCGAAACGGCGAGGCGGGAGGCGCTCTGCGGGTAGCTTGAAAATTATCGATCGGGACGTTTTCGGGAGGCCGCCTGGGATGCTGCTCGATCTATTTCCTCAACTGCTTTTCTGGCGTTGCAGAAGACTTTGTGGTCCCAAGAGATAGGCAGCAGACTGGGCAGCGCGATCCAACTTGATATGCCATCTTCTGTTTCCCAGTCTTCTTCTTCGGCGCGAGGGATGAGACGATGCAAATATTCAACTGCCAACAACGTAGCCTGTAGCCAGGTGGCTCCCACAGACTCCCGATTCTCAGTTTCGCCATTGTGGGATACCGTATACCGCACCACCCAGATTGGAATCTCGCGCTTTAAATGGGGGTTTACCCTGCGCACGAGTTGGGGGCTTCTAAACTCGGCATGCAGTTTCTTTCTTGTCTTCGTATTCAGAAATGAAAAATGATAGGGCTCTGCTATCTCATCCATTTTTACACTTCCAGCGTAAATCTTTTAGTTTCCAAACTCGTTGTGGCGCCATTTTTTTCGATTTTGTGGTGGGGTCTGGTACCATCGCGCTGGCCGGTTCTTGTTGGGGTTAGGGAGTGGAGACATTACACTGACTGGAAGTACAAAAACTATGCCAGTCGTCATCCTATCCTTCCGCAGCCTTTAAGCATCGATCCAACGAGTCATCAGATGAGTCTCCTCCGTTTGCACCCGAGATCCAGTTAAAGCATTGGGTCAGCACTTTCTTGCACTGCTCTGGGTTCAGCAGACAGGCAATGGCTGGGATCACTGGCCACGCCTGGGGCGGTATTGGAAGCGGAACCGCGTGGCGTCCATCATGATCGGTGAGCGTGCCGGGACCTACGCCTTACTCGACGGCTGGATTCTGGCTAAACTTCCGTAGCTTGGTTAGCGGCCGACCCTTTTGACGCAAATCGGACACGCATAGATGGCGATGCCGTGCGCGGAGAGTCGTAAATTGCATCACGGAAAATATCTGTGCCGGCAATGGTCATTTACTTGGCAACCGCCAAGCACTCGACTAGCGTTCGAGCAGAGTTGTTCTTACGGGGGATGCGATGCAGGTTTTCAAGGCAGGCTTCGTGGCCGCGGTTATGGTGTGCACCCTTTCGGCGATGGCTCAGGCGGCAGATTGTACCCGGGTCGCAGCCAGTGGCGATAACGTCACCCACGATTTGGCGGTGCTGTTCTCCACCAACGCCCTCAAGAATACGATCGCCGGGCGAGGGCTTATAGGGAAGGGGCCAGTGAAAACCAGCTGCAAATCGGGCTCGGCAATGATTGAGTGTCATTCCTCGCAGATGGCCTGCAAGGGCGGAACGCCCGCGACCTGCTTGGGCCCTTGGCTATGCTTCTGAACCCGGCACTAGACGTGCCCGCGTTTTGAATCTGTTCTTGCGGCTCGAACTCGGCAGTTATGCCGGGCACTATGCGAGCCGGCGGCTTCCGGTTTCGGCGCGTTTCTTCGCGTTGATGGGTACTCTCTATTGACTCAGCCCCTGAAGCGGTCGAGGTCCGATTTGTGGCGCTCGTCACTGAATTCTGTCGCTGTCTGCTCGTACGCCGCCTGCAAGTGTCCGTGAAAACGTCGAAGCCGGGCAATCGATGATCGCCCGGCTTCCGCATTTCGAAATTGCGCGGGCTTAGCCCGCCTTGCGGGCCTTGCGGGCGGCGTAGCGCGCGTCGCGATCTTTCTTGCGCTGCGCCTCAAGCTCAACCTGCTCGTCGATTTCCCGCGCCTGCCGCGCTTCGCGCTCCACACGCGCGGCCAGTTCTTCTGCCGCCACCTGCGCTGCATGCTGCTCCTGTTCGACGCGGCGTGCCTCTGCACGCTCGGCGGCCAGCCTCTGCCGTTCGACCGCTGCCAGGGCACGCGCCGCCCTTTGCTCGGCGACTGCCGGGTCTTCCGCTCGAGCGCGGAATCGCGCCAGCGCGGCGCTTTTGGCGGCTTCGGACGTGGCCCGCCGGTCGTTGAAATTCGGGTCCTTGAAGGCTTTCATCTTGCTCCAGTCAATCGGTTCAGTTTGCTGACCCGAAAACGGCGCTTCCGTCTCCGGGAAACAGCTAGCGGCTCCTTAGCACGGAATTCGCCATCTCGCGAAATGCCCCTGATGTCATCCTTCCTTATCCATCTCGGGACTGGGGCGCCTGACTGGTGGTGACGCCACCTACGATACGCGTCGCGTCATGAGCTTCGATGGCTCGACCGGCGTTAGCAAAGGCGACCAGGACCTCGGGCTTTTTTCAGGCGCGCTGCGCGCCGCCTACGTGATCGGCGCGCAGAGAGAAGTCTTCAAGCGCCACAACGATGACGAAGATCACGCAATCCGTATCTCAAAAGCGCCAGTTGAGCCGACCGGAAACGCCGTGATCCTCGATGTCGCCGGCAAGCTCGCCGTTATAGGAGAGACTCAACGTTGCGTCGGGGGCCAGGAACAGGTCGAACCCGGCATCGATCAGCGCCGCGTTGCGCGCAAGCGGCACGCCGGCGATGCCGAAAGCAGATCCACCGGCATTGAACGCCAGCGCCTGCACCGGATTGATGTCGCCGAAGGCATACTGCCACCCGAATGACGCGCGCGGCACGATGCGGGCGTCGCCGAACATCGCATTGCCTGTTACCCGCAAGCCCAGGGTTGTGAAGCCGGTGCTGGTATTGGCGGCAAAGCCATCGAGTGCCGCTGCGCCGCCCTGCTCCGTGAAGCGGTCGGTCGATACATGCACGTAAGCAACGTTTGCGAACGGTTCGTAGGCAACCGCACCTGCATGCAGCGGCAGTGCTGCCTCAGCGAACAATTGGCCAACGTCGCCGTTGTAGGAGGCGTCGACGCGGTCGAAGAAGCCGGGGAAGGCAACCGTTCGCTTGGAATCAATATCGTTCCAGCTCCATGCACCGCCGCCGCGCAACGCCACTGCGCCTGCAGTGCCACCGGTGTAGAGTGCGAGGTGGTAGCTGTCGATGTTCGCCGATGACAGCCGCGCACCAACGCCAACGCTGGAATGCGAGTAGCCGAGTGCGAGACCGGCACGCCAGCCGTCATTCAGCTCCGCATCGACACCGGAAAGAAAGCCACCGATGGTGCGATTAGCAGTTGCGGCATTGCCGTTGCCGTCGAAATCACCCCACGATCCAAAGCCTTGCGTCCAGAACACCAAGGGTGATGGGGCTGCAGGAATATCGTAACCCGATGCACCCCTCCCGCCGTCCATGCCGAGCGCCATCGGTGCATCGAAGCTGCCGGCAACCGTAACGGGTGTATTGGTGCCGCTTGCGGCGACCTGCGTGCTGCCATCCTGCGCGCTAATGCCCGATGCCTGCTGCATGCGATTGAAGATGGTGCGCCGGATGAAACGGCTGTCGTTGGTCAATACCGTGCCGACGGTGGTGTGCACCTCGCCCGATAGCGCATCTAACGCCTGCCGCGCGCCCTCTGCGCTTTGGCCAAACAGGGCAATGACCAGCGGATTGGTGACTGGCAGACTGCCCACGCCCGTGGCCGTCGCAAACTGGTTTGGCGTTTGGGCTACATCGGTGAAACTGACGTCGTTCCGCGTCAGCGTCAGCACCACGTCATTGCCATCACCGCCATTGTAGACGACAGCGGGGTTTAGGAACGCGAGATTGCTCGTAATGGGCGCAAACGTGCCGATGACCGCATCGCCGCCGTCATTATCGATGATGAGATAGTCGGTCGCGATGGCATAATTGCCGCCATCGGCCAGCACGCGCAGCGTCGCGCCGGTAATGTCGACGGTGCCGTTGACAACGACGAGATCGCTCTGCCCGGCGGCGTTGGTCTCAATTTCAAGGATCGCACCTGCCTGCAGAAGATAGGGACCGTTCACGGTCTGCGTGCCGATGGAGTTGCCGGGCGCGTGCACACCGCCGCTTTGCACGGTGACGCCGCCGAGAGCACCCGTCCCCATCAGCGTACCAGCACCACCGACGGTCACATCGCTAACGATCGAGCCTGCACCGCCAACGCCGACAACAAGCGTGCCGTCATCGACGTTTGTGGCGCCCGTATAGGTATTTGCGCCAGTGAACGTCTGCGTGCCGGTGCCCTTCTTGTCGAAGCCGCCGTTGCCGGACATAACGCCCGAAAACGTAGTTGAGGTGTCATCGCCGCCCACCGTCAACGTCGCTAACCCGAGATCAACATCTCCGCCGCCGGCGAGCGATCCGATCTCCTGATCCCTGTCGTCTAAATGCAATGCAGCACCTGCCGCCACGACATGCGCGCTGTTCGCCGAAAATGCGTTGGTGCTGTTAGCGATTATCGAACCTTGGTTGATCGTGGTCGCGCCCGCGTAGGTGTTGGACCCACCGAGTCTTTGATCGTATGCGCCCTCCTTGATCACGCCACCAGTTCCCGAAATATTTCCCTCGAACACGCTGATAAAAAAGTGCGACGAGTCTCCTCCTAGGGTCAGCGTCGCATCGGTGAGCAGAATATCGCCAGACTGCTGGCCAGGGACGAGGGTTACAAGCCCCATCACTGTTTGATCGAAGCCATTCAGATCAACCGTTCCCGCTTGCGAAATAGCCATGAAACTACCCGGCGAAAACGCGTTCACCGCGCCGCCGAGCAAACGGCCCTCGCGAACGGTGGTAAGACCCAAGTAATCGTTATTGCTGCCGGAAAGCGTAAGCGAACCGCTGCCGTCCTTGATGACGTCGCCAGACCCGCCGATGGTCCCTGAAACTGTAACATTTCCAGCGCCACCGAAGGTAAGCGACTGGTTGGTCCTGGAAATCGGTCCGGAAAGCGTCAGCATGCCCGCGTCCGAGTTGACGCGGGCGGCGTCGGTCAGGGTAATGCCCCCGATGACTGTATGAAAGTTCTCGATATTGCGCAGTGCGCCACCGCCATTGACACCGTTTCCGGCTAGACTGAGTGCATCGGCTACCGAGTAGCTGCCGCCGGACAGGCTGAGCGTTGCGCCGCTCGCGACCGACGTTCCGCTGTCGGCAGTGCCGAATGAGGCGCTGCTTCTCATATTAAGGGTGCCGGCAACAACTTCCGTTGGTCCGGTGTACTCGCCGACGGTGCCAGTCGGTTTGGTCAGATTGAGCGTCAGTGTCCCGGTCCCGACCTTGCGCAGGCCACCAGTCCCCGCACCCTGCGTGGTGAAATAACCGGAGAACGTATCGTTCTGATCGAGCGCTCCAACCTCGATCATCGAGCCATTGCCTTCGAAACTGATTCGCCCGTTCCCGACAGAATTGAGTGAGCCGAGCGATACCGTTGTCCCGTCTCCACGCACCAAAATCGCGCCGTTGGTTCCGGATGCCGTGAAGAAAGCGGCGCTCGCATCGTAGGTGGTGTCGAACTGTACGACGCCCGTCCCCGATTGGTTGATAGTGACCGCACTCGCCACGCCCGGATTAAGGACATGGAGATACGATTGGCCGACGTTGATGGTCTGGGCGACCCCGGAATTGTTGGTGATGTTCGTCAGCAATAGGACCTGTTCGATATTGATCGTGTATGCAGGCGCGGCGGCATTAAACAGCAACCCGCCCGCGCCGAGGTCAGCGGTTTGGGTTACATTGACAGTCTGGCTTGCGCCTCCGCCCGCGAACGTTGCGGTATCACCGTAGCCCGGCGCGTTGCCGGTGCTCCAGTTTGCCCCGAGATTGAAATTTGTCGGGTTGGTGGCGTCATTGCCGAGCCAGGTCTGAGCCTGCGCCGGGCCGGCGGCGGCCAACGCAATCGCCAAGGCTGGCCCTGCGGCAGCAGCGGGCGACATCCGAATGCGACGACGGTTGACATCGGATGCCTGTTTCGCGTGCCTCTTGCCCCGCATTGTGTCCCTCTTGCTTGCCGCCCAACGACTAAAACCTAGCCCGTCCCGATTGCACCGGAATCGTCGATACCACACAGCCTGAAATTCATGTGTACCCAGGCTTGATATCGGAGAAATATTCCCGTGCGTGTTGCATTCCGCACAAAGACCGGCAGATCACGGACTGACTGCGACCGGTGCTCGATTCGCCGCCGTACGCCATAGGGTAAGGAAATTGGGAAAGCCGAATGCAGGCCCGGATCCCCGACGCCCTCCGCCTCATGGAGCGCCAAATTGGGGACGACGTGTCGATCGACGCCATTGCGTCAGCGGTCGGGTTGTCCCCGCACCCTGAAAGCAGGCCCGGCTTCATCCGCGTTCGAGCGCCGGTTCGGCGTTTCGGAACCCGAGCGACCGATGATAGCGACAACCTGACAGGGCCGAATACTAAGCGAAAGATTCCGCACGATCTCCGGCATGCCGGCGCGATCGAGAAAGGTGGCATTCTCAAAGCGTATCTCGCCATTGAGTGCCGGCAGGTTGGCGCTGGAGTTTGGGCCGCGTCGTCGGACCTTCCATAGGCGCGTGTGCATGTTAGCTCCACGGCTGAAGCCTGCACACCGCAAGAGGAATTGGGTCATTCTATCGAGCAACTCCGGAAGCCAACCAACGGCAAGCCGTCGGAGCAACCAGCAAACAGTTCACATAGGCAGAAGACCGAGAACGATGGTGCTGCCATCTTCTCCACAGCGGCGAGAAGTGGCCCGCAGCCGGATAAACGCGCCGGCACCTCCGGTGAGGTTTTCAACCATGCGCCGCCTGAGGGGCACGCCAAGACCGTCTCTGCGGTGCTGGGTGAGATCGTTTGGCTCATGTCGCAAAACCCGCCGCACAAGCAGTTCTTCATCTCCGATCTCGAATGGCTCGCCATGACGCCGGTGCTGCAGCAGCAGTTCCGGCTGTTCTACGCCCAGAACAAGCCGATCGGCGTCTTGCTGTGGGCCGAGGTCAATGGCGAAGTCGCCGGCGGCTTTCGGAAGGGGCGAGCAAGCTGCATCCGCAGGACTTGAAGAGCGGCGCGCAAGTTTCAGGCTGAGCGTCAGCTCTGGGTGGTCGATGCCATCCCGCCATTCGGAGGCGCGGAGGAGGTGGTTGCGGGGGCAGGATTTGAACCTACGACCTTCAGGTTATGAGCCTGACGAGCTACCGGGCTGCTCCACCCCGCGTCACCAACGCGTGCTCCCAGGTGCGCGCTAAAACCAGCATATCCGGGGAGCGGCCGCCGCGCATAACTGCGGCGACAAGAAAAGCCGCCCGTCACCGAGCGGCTTCGATCTGCGGCTTATAGCATAATTTTCGCGGCTGTGAAGCCCGCCGTACGCGCTATCCGCAACCTTCGTCTCGAATTGACGTTTAGCCGCGTGTGCCCCCCGCTCTGCTGGCGTCGGCGGCCAATCTCTCACCCTTGTTCGACCCGTTGAATACCGGCCATGGGGATGCGGTGCGCGGGGCCCCGCGCGTACCGAATCTTATCCGCGTGATCGAAGCCGTAACGGCGGGTGGCGTTTCTTACTCCGGCGCGATCTTCCGGTCGGGCAGGGACGTGAAAGGTCTGACGACCGGACCGGGGCGGGGGTGTGGCCCACCGGCGCAATCGGGGCATGCGGTGCGGGCTATGGCATCGTCGCCGTGATGGCGACGGTGCTCGGGATGGTCATCCTCGCGCGGTGCAATGGATGGAGAGGCGTGCAAAACGCGGCGCAGGGAAAAGCAAGCACGATAGCGGCGGCTGGGGATCGCTGCGCGCGGACTGCAGTGATTGCCAGCGGAGCGAAGAGTGCCGCTACTGCGTGCTCGGCGCGGTGTCTCCGGCTGCCGGGGCCGCCGCTGCCTCCGCCGCTTCCTTCTTGTTATGCGCGCGGATGAAGTAGATGTTGCGGCCATAGATCACGAGGCCCATCGCCTGTCCCAGCATGAAGACGGGATCGAGCCGATAGACGGCGTAGGCGAGCAGCATCGCGCCGCCGACGAGGCTGAAGTACCAGAAGGTTTCCGGCACGATGGAGCGACGCGCCCGCTCGCTGGCGATCCATTGCACGATGAAGCGCATGGAGAACATGAGCTGAGCGAAGAAGCCGACGCCGAGCCACATCTTTTCGTTTATTGGCGTTGAAGCCCACCATTGGCTGAGCATCGCGACAAGGCTGTGGAGGTGATCCATGGGTTACCGTTCCGAAGCGGATGCTCTGATACTGCCGTTCAGCTTTTTTCGGACGCCGTGCGGGTGCCGTCGCCTTCGTTCGCGGTCTTGAGGCGAGCGGCGATGTCCGCCACCGTCTGGGGCTCGGGATGCTGCTCGACGATGGGTGGCACCTTCGTGCGCTTGCGCAGCCAGCTCACACCGACGAGGTCGTAAAGGCCGACGAGCGCGCGGTTGAGGTTGTTGTACTTTGAAACGCCCGCCTGCCTGGGCCGGTCGTTCACCGGCACATAGGCAACTTTATGGCCGTAGGTCTGGAAGAGGGCCGGCATGTAGCGGTGCATGCTGGTGAAGAACGGCAGGCGCAGGAAAACGTCGCGCCAGTAGACTTTGATGCCGCAGCCGGTGTCGGGGCAATCGTCCTTCAGAACGGCGTCGCGGATCCAATTGGCCGCGCGCGATGCCCAACGCTTCGAGCCGGTATCCTTGCGGTCCTTGCGCCAGCCATTGACGAGCGCGGGGCCTTCGCTCCCGGGTGTGCCAAGGGCATCGAGCAGTCGCGGAATATCCTTCGGATCGTTCTGCCCGTCGCCGTCCATGGTGGCGATGATGGGGCTCGTGGCGGCCAGCACGCCTGAACGCAGCGCACAGCTCTGGCCGCTGCGCTGGGCGTGGCGCAGGTAGCGCAATCCGCGGAACTTACCGGAGGCGATGAGGGTCTTGATCTCGGCGGGCGTGGCGTCGGTGCTGGCGTCGTCGACGACGATCACCTCCGCGAGACGCTGGGCGGGAACCGCCGCATACGTCTCCTCGATGAGGCGGCCGATGTTGCCTGCCTCATTCAGCGCTGGAATGACTACGGTGACGCGCATCAAGTGCCCCTATCCCGCCAGGACTCGCCGCGACGCCTCCACATAGCCCCTTGGCGGGCCGAAAGATACCAGTCTTGGGCGAAGTCTTCCAAGCTAGTAAATTCCGCGCGGAGGCACTTTCAGGCGACGCAAAAGCAACAGAATCAACGTTGTTGAGATAAACCTCATCGCGTGCCCCCTCCACGGCGGGGCGCTCGAATATCCCCACCGTTGCAACGATGCGGCGAGATACCGGCCTCGCAACGGCCGCAGCATCTTCACGGGGGCGCTTTGAGCCTGTAAATGGGCCGGCGGCGGCCTTTAGCCCGCCGGCCGCCGTTTCCCTGCACTTCCTCGAGGGTGGGCAATGTCAGTCGCCACGGGTCACACAGACCGCAGCCGCGATTTCAACTGGGTCATGCTGCTCATCGCAGGGCTCATGGCGCTGCTGTGCCTGCGTCTTGCCGCGCTCTACGTGAACGCGACCGATCTCTTCTTCGATGAGGCGCAGTATTGGGCGTGGAGCGTCGATCCGGCGCTGGGCTATTTCTCGAAGCCGCCGCTCATCGCCTGGATCATCGGCGCCGCCACGACCGCCTGCGGAGCCGGCGAGACGTGCGTGCGCCTGCCCTCGCCGCTTCTGCATACGGTAACGGCGCTCGCGGTATTCTGGCTCGGGAGCCGGCTTTACGATCGGCGCATCGGTGCGCTGTCGGCGCTCGCGTTCGCGACGTTGCCCGGTGTTTCGCTATCGGCGGGGATCATCTCCACGGACGTGCCGCTGCTGCTGTGCTGGGCGCTGGCGCTCGTCGGCTTCACGGCGCTGCCGACGACGGACAAGCTCTGGCCGGCGGTGCTGCTGGGCGTTGCGTTCGGCGCGGGCCTCAACGCCAAATACGCCATGGTGTGGTTCATCGTGTGTGCTGGCGTCTATTTCTATTTCACGCCCGAGCGGCGCGCTCTGCTGCGCGACTGGCGGCTCTATCTGGCGCTGGCGATCGGCGTCTCGATGATCGTGCCGAACCTCGTGTGGAACTACACCAACAGTTTCGCGACCTTCTCCCATACCGCGGACAACGCGAACTGGGGCGGCTCGCTGCTGCATCCCAACAAGGCGCTGGAATTCTTCGGCGCCCAGTTCGGCGTGTTCGGGCCGATCCTGTTCGCCGGGCTGCTGGTGATTGCATGGCGCGCGCGAAAGGGCATCGGCGATCCCGATCGCCTGCTGCTGGCGTTCTCGCTGCCGATCATCGCCGTCATCCTCGTGCAGGCATTCCTGTCGCGCGCCCACGCCAATTGGGCGGCGCCCGCTTACGTCGCCGCGAGCGTTCTGGTCGTTGCAACCATGGTGCGTGACGGCGACTGGGGATGGCTGAAGGCCTCGTTCGCCCTGCACGCGGCGGTGCTGGCGCTGCTCATCTTCGGCACCGCGACCGCGGGCCGCCTACCAATGCCGCTCAAGCCCGATCCGTTCGCCCGCACGCTCGGCTGGCGCGAAGTGGGTGAGGCAACACGGGCGGAGCTCGCCGCGGCTGCGGCCGCGGGCAAGCCGTTTGCGGCGCTCCTCAGCGACGACAGGGCCATCACGGCAGAATTGCTCTATTATCTGCGGGATGAGCCGACGCCGATACTCGCCTGGCGCCAAGGTGCGCCGCATGACCACTTCGAGATGACGCGACCCTTCACGCCGTCAACGCCTTCGCCGGTGCTGCTCGTGCGCGTGGGCGATGAAGCGGGGCCGGCTGCTGCCGCGTTCACGAGCGTCGAAAAAATCGCCGAGCGCGTGCTGCCCGCCGGGGCAAATGCACACAGGCGTGTGTCGTTCTTTTCACTCGCGGGATACAAGGGCGAATGACTGCGCACCCTGGGCGCGAAGGCCACGGGCATCCCACCGAGGAAGCCGCGGCACTTTCGCAGACATTCGTTTTGCTCGACAACAACTCGGGGAGCGGGGCGCCTTCGCTCCTGTTCTCGGAGCCTCTCGACATCATCTCGGCTTCAACGCCCGAGGAGGTGCCGGCAGCGCTCGCGCGCATCGAGGCGGGGGTTGCGAGCGGGCTCCATGCGGCGGGCTTCTTCGCCTATGAGCTCGGCTATGTGCTGGAGCCGAAGCTCGCTCCGCTGATGCCGGAGCGGCGCAACGTGCCGCTGCTTTGGATCGGCCTTTATCGGGCGCCTGCGGAGATGACGAGCGCAGAGGTGGAGCACTGGCTCGCGACGCATACGCGCTCGGGCTCGTTCCATTTCACCGACGTGAAGCTGGCGTGGAACGAGAGCCAATATCTCGAGCGCTTCGACGAGGTGATCGAAAAGATCCGCGCGGGCGACATCTATCAGCTCAACCTCACATTCAAGGCGCGCTTCAAGCTTTCAGGCTCGCCGCTCACGTTCTTCCTCGATCTGCGCCAGAAGCAGCGCGTGGCCTGCGGCGGCATCGTCGATACCGGAGAGGTCACGGTGCTGTCGGCTTCACCCGAGCTGTTCATCGAGCAGGAGGGGCGCACGATCTTCACGCGGCCGATGAAGGGCACGGCGCCGCGCGCGGGGACAGAGGAAGCGGACGCGCAGGCGAAACTGCAGCTTGCCGGCGATGTGAAGCAGCGCGCCGAGAACCTGATGATCGTCGATCTGATGCGCAACGACATCGGGCGCATCGCCGAGATCGGCAGCGTGGAGGTGACGGACCTCTTCACCGTCGAGACCTACAAGACCCTGCACCAGATGACGTCGGGCGTGCGCGCAACGCTGCTGAAGGATATCGGCACGGGCGAGCTTTTGCGCGGTATCTTCCCACCGGGTTCCGTGATCGGCGCGCCGAAGATCCGCGCGATGGAGCTGATCCGGGAATTGGAGACCGAGCCGCGCGGCGTCTATTGCGGGGCCATCGGCTACATCTCGCCCGAGGGTCGCTCGCTCTTCAACGTGGCGATCCGCACGGCGGTGATCTTCCGCAATGCCGACGGTGAGATGGGCATCGGCTCGGGGGTCGTTTTCGATTCCCAGGGACCGAAGGAATACGCCGAGTGCCTCCTGAAGATGAAGTTCCTCACGGACCCGGTAAAGCGCTTCGAGCTGATCGAGACGCTACTCTACGATCCGGCGCAGGGCGGTTTCGTGCTGTTCGATCGGCACATGGCGCGGCTCGCCAACTCGGCGCGCTATTTCGCGTTCGCTTACGACGCGGATGCGGCGGAAAGGCAATTGCGCAAGGCCGTGGCGGACGCGGGCGCGGACAAGCGTCTGCGGGTCCGTCTTCTGCTGAGCGAGGATGGTGAAATCACCGTTACGACGACGGCGCTCGCACCGGCTGATCCCTCCGCCGTCATGCGCTTCGCGGTTTCCTCGTCGCGCGTCGACAGCGGCGATCTGTTCCTGTTCCACAAGACGACGCGACGCGAGCTCTATGATCGCGAGTGGCAGGAATATGCCGACCGGATCGGCACCGACGAGGTGATCTATCTCAACGAGCACGGCGAGCTTGCGGAAGGCTCGCGTACGACGATCTTCATCGAGCGCGATGGAGAGCTTCTTACGCCCGCGCTTTCGGCTGGCCTGTTGCCGGGGACGCTGCGCGCAGAACTGCTTGCCGAGGGCAAGGCGCGCGAGGCGCAGCTCACGCTCGCCGATCTCGATGGTGCAGATGCCGTGTTCTTGGGAAATTCGGTGCGCGGTCTTGTGCGCGCGCAGCGTGTCGACGCAACCTAGAAGGTCGACGCGCGGGGCCGCGCGTCGATGCCTTGCGTCTACTTTATGACGATGCGGTCGGAAGCGATCACGCCGACCTTGGGATCACTGATCACGGCCCCACCCAGCGTAGCTGCCAGCAGGAACGCAAACGCCGCCACCGTCAACACGGCGGCGACGAGGATCTCGCGCGAAGAGCGACGCACGCGATCTGCGTATGGATCGAACTGATGGAGGTTCCATTTCATAGCGAAAGTGATTGTCGATCGCGGACCCCGAAGCCAGAGCGCTGAGTGCCGCGCGACAGAAACGCACATAAATTCTGTGTAACGAGAAACGTTCTAAAGACCGCGCATAATGCAACCCAGAACGAGTATGATCTGCGCCAGCAGAAGGGCCCAGAACTCGTTGCCTGTGATCAAGGGAATCTGGGCGCCGAAAAACTTAATGATCAGCACGGTTACCGTAAGGATTACGGAGATCATGAACGTCAGGATGCCTGGCGCTTTCAGTCCCATATTTAAACTCCCCCTCAGCTCTCTGACATGCGCGGACCCGGTGCGGACCATCGCCGTGGGCCGACCCTGATTCGAGCGCCCCCGTGGCTTATAGCAGGGGCAACTCGGGATGACACTCGACAGCGCACATTGCTGGGGATGGCGTGCGTCAGCCGCTCATGCCGGCGCGCGATTGCGCGGCCGGGCGAACAGCAGGCGCCGCAACAGCAGAAGCACGACGAGCCCCAGGAACGCGAAGCCAATGACGATGGCGGGGTGTTTCTCCCAAAGTAAGATGGGACTGATACGGCCGTCGAACACGAGGCGGACGTCCTCGACGGCCTGCGGATCCAGGATCGCTCCCGAGCGCAGCATCATATCGACGGCGGCCGACTGGTCGGCACTTGCGACGACGGCCGTGCGCACGCGCTCCGAGGACAGTGCGTGGATCTTGGCGGGGTCGGCGGCGACGGCCCGCAATACGCGCTCGCGCGGGCCGGGCTTCAGGCCGGTGAGATAGCGCGACAGGCTGGAGAGCTCCTCTTCGGTGAGGCCACGTGCGAGGCCCTTGAGATCGGCGTCTTTCAGCTCGAGGAGCGTGTCGCGCGCGCTGCGGTCTATCGAAGCCAGGCGCACGGTTGCGAGCGGATCGTCGAGCGCCAGCAGGCGATGCAGGGTCGGACGGCTCAGATCGTCCGGCTGGACGCGGCGATAGAGGCTCAGCTCGACAACCTTCGGCAGGTCGTCGCCCGCGAGCGTCGCCCATTTCAATCCGGCATCCATGGAGCGGGTCTGGCGTGCGATCTCCATCGCGGGCAGAGGCAAGGTGTTAACGGCGGTCGAAAGCGTGCCGTCCTCGAGACGGCGCAGCAGTCCCGCCTCGCCTTCGGCGCCCAGCACGAGGGATACGACCTCGTCGAGGCGGGCGAGCGCGGCAGGCGCCAGGGAATCGAGGAAAGTACGGAAGCGCTCGTTGCGTTCCGCGAGGCTGAGAGCCTCGGCGTGGGCGCTGCGGAAGTCGCGCCAGATTTCGATGATGCGGTCGGCCGTCGAGGCGCCGATCTCCTGGATGTGGGCGGCGATCTGCTCGGAGAAGGACTGCGCCAGCTCCTCCTGGACCTTGGCCTTGATCTCGGCGGACTTCATCTCGGTGGCGATGATGGGCAGCACGCCGTTGCGCAGGTCCCAGATGTCCTTGGCGATCAGCACGAGGCCGACGCCGCCCGCCACGACCGACACGAGACGCGCGAGCACGCTGCCGACGATGCGCTGCCCGATGCGCCCGGCCATGTTGGCGAGCTGGCGGCGCATCAGCAGGACGGCGGCGCCGGCAATGCCGCTGCTCGATTCGCGGAGCACGGCGCCGGCCGACATTTCCGCGGCACCCTTTCCGGGATCGATGTTGGCGGTGCGCCCGGCATCGCCCATCACGGCGCGGGCCGCGGTGTCGCCGTAGCGGGCACCGACGAACGCCTGGAGGCAGGCGAGCGCGGGCTCGGTCGCATCCTCGGTGGCGAATTCCATCTGCTTGCCGATTTGCGTGCCGACGCCGGCGGCAAGTTGCTCGATGGCGGTCTTCATTGCGTCGGAGCGATAGACGCGCTCGGCCACCGCGGTCGCCAGCTCCTGCGCCTTCTGCTGGTTGGCGAGCGACTGCAGCAGGTTCGCCCAGCTCGTCTCGCGCCGCACCTGCTCGACCGCGAGGTCGACGCGCTTGTCGATGATGTCGTCCATGCCGATGCGGCGCCATTCATCGCCCACGGCGGCGCGGTAATCGACGGTGGCGATGCCCGCCTGCAGCGCGCGCACGGTGATGCCCTGGATGGCGGTGCGGAACGTGCCTTCGTCGCGGGCCTGGCAGGCCTCGTAATCGGCGCGGGACAGCGGCTGCGCGAAAGCGGGCGCGACCTGTCCGGTGGCGATTGCAAGGCTGAGCAGAAGGGCGAGCGGGCGGCGAACGGGTGCGAGCAACGCGGCGGTGTCCTTCGGTCTGCAGCGCCCGCCGCTCCCGCCGGCATGCGCGTCAACCATCTAAGCACCACACACTATGGAGTGTCGATTGCGCTCGTAGCGTGACAGCGGCTTCGGCGGGGATAGCGGCGCGGTAATAGCCGTGTCCGAGGCTGGCCCGGCGGATGAGGCTTTCTGCGGACCGAGGTGAAAACAGGGTGGTCTGCAGGGCCGGTCCTCGGCGGGGGCGGCACCTCCAGCTCCGGGCAAGCCGTCCGGCGAGCGGGACGGTCCGACTCAGGCCGGCTTCCAGATGGCGGAAATGCCCGCCGGAGCAGGGGTACAGCCTGCAAATCGGTATGCTTAGAAAGATCACAAATTCTTTCAGCGCTGCAGGATTGCGATCTCCATGCGGGCTCCTGGAGCGGTCCGAAGCCGGGGGGCGGACAGCGCTCGTGACCCGGGACGGGGGAATCTTGCCGCGGCCGCAAATGTGGCGACGCTACAACATCCGGTTGAAACTTTAACGACTGCGGGCAAGCGCCAATTCATCGGCGTTTCTCTCCGGCGGACATTCAGTGACAATCGGGCATTTCGCGAAGCGGCGATTTTCAAAGACTTTTTCGCCTCTGCAACTCGAAGGGAGATGCTGCCCACTCGCCGCCATTGCACGGGGTCGTTCATCTTCGAGTGGCAAATCGCAGGACACAGGTCCGCCATGTTTTCGCCCCAAGCCCCCGCGTATTGGACCTCGCCTGCATGCATATGGGCAACATGGCGTGTTGCAGCAGAGTTCGGGCACTACATTTTGGAAACGGGAAAACATTCGAAGCGGATTACGGACTGCGGCAAGGTGACCAATCGAACTTCGGGGCGGTTCCGGTCAGTGAGGGGGCTCCATTCCCTCTCGTACTGTGCGGGTACGGGGCCTCATCCAAAACGACGGCTATTCCCACAGACGTCGGGCTGACGATCGAATGCGATCGACTCTCGATTGAGGAAACGAAAAAGAGAGAGTTTCAGCGACAAGGTTCGGACCAGCGCGTACTACTCGCGCGGATCGGGGCCTGGTGGGGTTCGATTGGCTTCGTCTAGTAAGCGAGCGAGTTTAGTTACCACGATGAAAAACAGCGATAAAATGAAGGCGACTTGGGGCAGCATTTTCGTCCCCGGGGGGCGTAACGGCGTGCTGCTCGTCCATAGCTTGGGCGGCTCTCCGATCGAGCTGAAGTTCGTCGCGCACACGCTGGCCCAGCTTGGCTATACGGTTTACTGCCCTCTGCTTCCCGGTCTCGCCGGCGGAACCGACGTTTCCGGACTGTCGACCTGGCGCGACTGGTATGCAGCTCTCGAAGAAGCTCACGATGAGCTGATGAAGCATTGCGATGCGGTCATCGTCGGCGGCATGTCGGCAGGCAGCATGCTTTCGCTGCGGCTCGCCGCAATGCGTCCCGAGAAGATTCACGGGCTGATGCTTTTCTCGCCGACCTTCTGGCCGAATGGCTGGGCGATCCCGTGGCACCTCAACCTGTTCCGTCTGGTGCAGCAGAAGTGGACCGCGCGTCTCTTCACGTTCAAGGCGCGCATGCCCCACGGCATCAAGGACGACCGGCTGCGGAACTTCATTCTCGATACGGTGCAGTCCGACGCCAGCTCGATCGAGGATCTGTTCTCGCGCGGTGGCGGCCTCGTGTACGAGTTCCGTCGCCTCGTGAGCAACGTCAAGCCGCTGCTTGGCCAGATCAAGCAGCATGCGCTGATCTTCCATCCGCGCCATGACGACCAGAGCGATCTGCGCAACGCCATGCTGCTCCAGCGCAAGCTGGCGGGCATCGTGGAGACGTGCGTGCTGGACGATTGCTATCACATGGTGACGCTGGACCGTCAGCGTCCGCTGGTGATGGACCGGGTGAAGGAATTCGCTGCGCGCCTGACGACGCGTCTCGATAAGGTTCGCGCCGAGGAAGCGCTCGTTGCCGGAACCGACAGCCACCGCGGCGAGGGACGTGGCGCTACGCCTTGAGCGAGCTGCCAACGTTTCATCGAGCGTGGACGCTCGTCGCTCAACCAACAATGAAGAAAGCCCGGCATTGCCGGGCTTTTTCTTTTTCGACGTCACGCACCGTCATGGTGCGGCGTCGGGTATCGGTGCCAGGATGTTGGCGTCATCGCAGCCGGGCGTGAACGTAAGGGGACTGCTGCTAGATCGCCCTGCTATTCGACCGCCTTGGGGCGCACCGCGGGGACCGGCCGCGGCACCTTGAAGGGCACCGATCCCGTCTCGGTCGGCTTGCGCGCCACCTTGGTTGCCGCTGGAGCCCTCGCTTCGCGCGCTTCACCGTCGCAGCGGGGCAGGTCGGCCGGCGCGCGGCGCCAGGTGAACGATTTCGAGAAGAACTTCACGCCCTTGTAGCCGGTCAGGATCAGTTTATCGCGCGAGGCGAGCTGGATGGCGGCATCGAAGGACGAGCCCTGCTCGGGATCATAGACCCAGCCGTTGTCCCAGCCGCCGCTGATCCGCTGCAGGGCGCCAAGGACGGGCAGCCCGCAGATGGTCCGCTTACGTTTCGAGGGGTCGCGGTTGTAGCCATCGGTCAGGGGCTCGCCGCGCTTGTTGGTCGGCTCCTTGAGCCAGACGATATATCCGCAGAGCTGGCTGGCCCCGCGGCCGGCATCATCGCAGGGGCGGATCTCGACGGCACCCTTACCCGTATGATTGATCCAAACGCCGGTCTCCAAGGGAGGGGCGGCGGAGGCGGAGTCTGCACCGATCAAAAGGCCTGTAACCATAGCGCCGGCCAGGATTTTCAGGCCTACCCGGTAGGGAAGATCATGACGCATGGCGGTATCACCGTTATTATGCCAGATAGTGCGTTTGCAAGCAGGCTATGAAAGCGGCGGAATGTCGGGCGGAGGACGAGCCCTCCATGGATCTGGAACCGATCAAGGTATAAAAAACCTTTCCTTGATGTTTCGATCTTACCCCTTTCTTGACCTCTTCGCGTTAACGCCCCACGGGCGTGCTTAAAGCCTCCACGTAGCTTAATGGAGCGCTTTGGCGTTATACTTAGGCAACTCTTAAGCATGAGTTTGCCTTTTCGAGGCCAAGTTGGCGGGATACCAGCGGCACGCGCTGCTGTGTCGGCTTTCGGCCGATAGCTAGCCCAACTCAGTGCGGAACCAATCAATGATCTTGACGCTTGCCTTTCGCAATCTCTTTCACGACCGCATCCGTCTCGCGGTTACGCTTGTTGGAATTTTGTTTTCGATCGTTCTCGTTGCCGTGCAGCTCGGGCTCTACCTGGGCGCCAGCAACATGATCACCGCCAATATCGATCATGCGAAGGCCGATCTGTGGATCACCGTGTATGGCGCCAAGAGCTTCGAGGATGGCGGCATGCTGCTGACCTCGCGTGAGCGCCACCAGGCCCTGGCAACGCCAGGCGTCAAGGCCGTGATCCCGCTGATCGTTCGCTTTGCCGAGTGGCGCAAGCCCGAGGGCGGATCGACCCGCGTGGTGATCGTCGGCTCCGATGCCGAGGACGGCGGTCTTGCGCCGTTCAATCTCGTCGAAGGCACCTGGGAAGACATCAAGGCGCCGGAAGCCGTCGCCGTAGACCGCACCTATCTCAACGAGCTCGGCATCAAGGGTATAGGCGACACCGCCCAGATCGCCAACGGCCGCGTCCGCGTGCGTGCGCTCACGGATGGCGTGCGCTCGTTCACCCAGTCGCCCTACACGTATACAACGCTGAACCGGGCCCGCAGCCTCTTCGGGGACAGCGATGGAACGACGTTCTACCTCGTGCAGACCGTGCCGGGGGCGGACATCAAGAAGGTGCAGCACGATCTGCAGGGACGCCTCGATGGCGCCGAGGTGCTGACCCAGGCCGAGTTCCGCGACCGCAGCCTCAAGCAGTGGCTGTTCCGCACCGGCGCGGGTGTGGCGCTCATCGGCGGCGCGCTCCTCGGCAGTCTCGTGGGCACCGTGATCGTCGCCCAGACCCTCTACTCCAGCACGAAGGACCACCTCGGCGAGTTCGCGACGCTGCGTGCGCTGGGGTCATCGTCGGGATATATTTACAAGGTTATCCTGGCTCAGGCTGGCATCAGTGCCGTTGTCGGCTACGCGCTGGGCATTTCCATTGCGCTAATAATACTTGTTCTAAGTCACAACACCGCCTTGCCCATGGTGATGACGCCGGGCCTAGCATTCTGGCTGTTCACGCTGACGGTGGGCATGTGCGCCATTTCGGCCCTTTCGGCGATCGTGAAGGTCACGAAAATCGATCCTGCAGTGGTGTTCAACAGATGAGCGACCAGCCCAAGCCCGTCCTCGAAGCGATCGACATCGTCAAGGAGCTCGGCTCGGGAGCCGGCAAGGTGCGCGCCGTGAAGGGCGCGTCCCTCACCCTCATCCCGGGTGAGCTCACCTTGCTCATGGGGCCGTCGGGCTCCGGCAAGACGACACTGCTTTCGATCCTCGGCTGCATTCTCTCGCCGACGTCGGGAACGCTGCGCGTCGCCGGGACGTCGACGGATCGTTTGAACTCGGAAGAGCTGGCCGACCTGCGGCGCAAGCACATGGGCTTCATCTTCCAGTCCTACAACCTGTTTCCCACGCTGACGGCGCTCGAGAACGTGCGCATCGCGCTCGACGTGCGCGGGCAGAAGGGCTTCGCAGCCGCTAACCGCTCCGAGGAGGTGCTGCGCGACGTCGGCCTCGCTTACCGCCTGAAGAGCTATCCGGGAAATCTGTCGGGCGGTGAGCAGCAGCGCGTTGCGGTGGCGCGGGCGATTGCATCCTCGCCATCCATCGTCCTCGCGGACGAGCCGACGGCGGCGCTCGACGGCGAGAACGGCCATGCCGTGATGGCACTCCTTGCGCGCATTGCAAAGGAACAGCACCGCAGCGTGCTGGCGGTTACGCACGATCCGCGCACGCTGAGCTATGCGGACCGCGTCGTGCGCATTGAAGATGGACGGATCGTCGGCGAGGAACGCCGGCCTGAGGGCCTCGACGCTCCAGAGATTGCAGATCTTACAAAGAGACGGAAGGCCCATGCTTAAAAAGGTCAATCCAACGGTCGTTACACTCGCGATCGCCGGTATTCTGGCGGTCGCCGTCGGTATTTATGTCAATCGCGTCAGCTGGGGGCCGCTGGGCGAGCAAACCGCCCATACGTCGTCGACGGACGAAGGTGCGAAGAAATCCAAGAGCGATATTGTCACCGCCGCCGCGATGCGTCCCACCTGGGCGGCGTCGGCGACGGGCCGCGTCGAGCCCAAGAGCGGCGAGGTTCGCATCACCGCTACCGTCCCAGGCCGCATGGTCAACCTGCCGGTGGCCATCAATGACAGCGCGAAGGCCGGCGATCTGCTCATCCGTCTCGATGACGACGATGCGATGACGAAGGTTGCGGCCGCTTACGCCGAGGAGCAGGTGCGCGTGCGCGAGCGCAACGAGGAGGAAGCCCGCGGATTGCAGCTCGAGCGCCGCAATGCCGAGGACGCCGTCGCCTCCGCCGAGCGTGCCGTGTTTTCCTCCCAGAAGGAATACGATGACGCCGTCGAGGAGCGCCGCACGAAGAACGGTCCGCAGGAGGCCGTCGATGCCGCGCGCGCCAAGCTCGAAGACGCACGCAAGAAACTCTCCAGCGAGCGCACGAACCTCAAGACCGTGAACGACAAGTCCGGCATGCCGCTGCCGACGCGCCTCGAAGCGGCGCTCTCGGTTGCGCGCGCTGAGCTTTCCGGGGCGGAGCTCGGCGTCGAGCACACGCGCATCCGCGCGCCGTTCGACGGCACGGTTCTCAACGTCATCGCCAAGGAAGGCGAGGTTGCCGCGCCGTCACCGGAGAACACGCTGCTCGTCTTCGGCGATCTCTCCAGCATGAAGGTGCGGGCCGAGGTCGAGGAGCGCGACGCCGCGAAGATCCACATCGGCCAGCGCGTCGTCGTGCGGGCGGATGCTTATCCGGATCAGGACTTCGAGGGGCGCGTGTCTTCCATCGCCCAGTCGCTGTCGCCGCCGAACATCGTCTCGCGCGGTCCGCGCCGTCCGAACGACGTGGAAGTGCTGGAAGCGATCGTCGATCTCGACGGTTCGCCGCCGCTGCTGACCGGCATGCGCGTCGACGTGTTCTTCAAGCACGACGCTACGGCTTCCACGAAGTAATCGGCAAGCCGAGCCGACAGGGCTGCAGTTTTCGCGCGGACGCATCCATCACGGTGCGTCCGCGCTTTTTGTTGTGCTGCACGACCGGCGGGTTGAGGCGCGCAGACGCGTTGCTCTGCTGCTCTGACGGTATCGTGCCATGCAGAGAGAGTGGAGCTGCCGGCTTCCCGGAGCTTGCGCGCTATTCAGCAGGCGCGTTGTGCGCAGCTTTTGCCTGCCGCTCGGCTGCGAGCGCAGCGATGTATTCCGGCGGCTCGTCCGTGGGGCCGATGAAGCGGCCGAAAATCCACCATACACCGCGGCCGATGTCGTCCATCACGGTGAAGAACGAGGGCACGAAGACGAGCGACAAAACCGTCGAGACGAGCAGCCCGCCGATCACCGCGATTGCCATCGGGGCGCGGAACTCGCCGCCGTCACCGAGGGCTAGCGCGCTCGGGACCATGCCCGCAACCATGGCCAGCGTCGTCATGACGATGGGGCGAGCGCGCTTGCGGCCAGCGTCGATGACCGCATCGAAGCGCGGAACGCCCTGGGCAATCTCCTCCACGGCGAAATCGACGAGCATGATCGCGTTCTTGGTCACGATGCCCATGAGCATGAGAAGACCGATGTAAACCGGCATGCTGACGGAGTTGTTGGTGGCGAGCAGTGCCAGCACGACGCCGCCGAACGATAGCGGCAGCGACAGGAGGATGGTGATCGGCTGCGCGACGCTGCCGAACAGCAGCACCAGCACGCCGAAGACGATCATGAGGCCCGTGCCCATGGCCGTCATGAAGCCGGTCGCGACCTCGTCCTGCACCTCGGCATCGCCCGAAGCCTGGAGACGCACGCCGGGCGGCAGCTTCTGGTTCTCCACCACCTTGAGGAACGTCTCGCGCGCATCCGACATCGCGTAACGGCTTTCCAGGTCGACGCCGATGACGGCGCGGCGCTGGCGATCGTAGCGATTGATGGAGCTCGGTCCGCGACCGAAGTCGATGTCGGCGATGGCGGCCATCGGAATGGCGGTGCCATTCGAATTGGTGACGCGGAGGTTCTTCAGGCGCTGCATGTCCGTGCGCGCGTCTTCCTCGATCTGCACGCGGATCGGGACGAGGCGGTCGCCGGCGTTGAATTTGGCGAGGTTGGCGTCGATGTCACCGATGGTTGCGACGCGAATCGTCTCGGCAATCCGGCTCGGTGCGACGCCGAGGCGCGCGGCGACGTCGAATTTCGGTACGACGCGCAGCTCCGGCCTGTCGACGGCGGCATCGGCGGCGACGTTGGTGAAGCCGGGCACCTGGCGCAGCGCGCCTTCGAGCTTGCGCACCGCATCGCCGAGCACCTCGCCGTCGTGCGCCAGCATCGAGAACGAAAGCTCGCGCTCGCCGCGCTCGTTGACGTACCACACGCGCGCATCCGGCACCGAGGCGAGCTTGGCGGAGATGATCGTCTTCAATGTTTTCTGTGGCAGCTCGCGCTCCGTCTTCGGCACGAGATTGACGAACAGGGATGCCTTGCGCACCTCGAGGCCGCCGGTGGGCGTCGAGCCGCCGAGCACGAACACGCTGCGTACCTCGGGGATGGTGTGGAGCAGGGTGACCATGCGGTCGGTGGTGATGCGCGTATCCTCCAGGGTCGCGCCGGGCGGCAGCTCTACGGAGGCGACGACGCGGGAGGTGTCCTCGTCGGGCATGAAACCGGTGGGCAGCAGCGTCGTGGCGTAGATCGAGCCGGCAAACATCGCGAGGCCGGCTATGAGCGTCAGATAGCGCACGCGCAACGTTGCGCGCAGGAAGCCGACGTAGGCGCGCATGATGAACCCGTCGCCTTCGTGCTCGGGGCGCACGGGGCGCATCAGGTAAGCGGCCATCATCGGCGTGATGAGGCGGGCGACCAGCAGCGAGATGAGCACCGCGACGGCGACGGTGAGCCCGAACTGACGGAAATACTGTCCGGCGATGCCGCCCATGAAGGACACGGGTGAGAAGATCGCAACGATGGTGAGCGAGATGGCGATGACCGCGAGGCCGATCTCGTCGGCGGCTTCGACGGCGGCGCGGTAGGGCGATTTGCCGGTGCGCATATGGCGCACGATGTTCTCGATCTCGACGATCGCGTCGTCGACGAGGATGCCGGTGACGAGCGTGATGCCGAGCAGGCTGACGAGGTTGAGCGAAAATCCCATCATCGCCATCGCCCAGAATGTCGGGATGGCGGAGAGGGGCAGCGCCACCGCGGCGATGAGCGTTGCGCGCATGTTGCGCAGGAAGACGAGCACGACGAGCACGGCCAGCACCGCGCCTTCGATCAGCGTCTCCATCGCGGATTTATAATTGCCGCGGGTATAGTCCACCGCGTCGTCGATCTTGGTGAGGCGGATGTCGGGGTTGCGTTTCTGCAGCTCGTCGAGTTTCGCGATGACGACATCGGAAACGGAAAGCTCGCTCGCGCCCTTCGAGCGGAACACGGCGAAGGAGACGACGGGCTCGCTGTTGAGGCGCGCGAAGGAGCGCTGCTCGCTCGCATCGTCGATCACGCGGCCGAGGTCGGAAAGGCGCACCTGGCGGCCGCCGGGAAGCACGATCTGCGTGTTGGCGAGATCTTCCACCTGGCGTGCTCCAGCCAGCGTGCGGATCGCCTGCTCCTGGCCGCCAACCTCGCCGCGGCCGCCGCCCAGATCGACGTTCGTGGCGCGTACCTGGTTGTTGACCTCGGCCGCGGTGATGCCGAAGGCGAGGAGCCGGTCGGGGTCGAGGAGAATACGGATCTCGCGCTTGACGCCGCCGATGCGCTCGACGCGTCCGACGCCCTTCAGACCTTGCAGCTCGCGGGTGATGACGTCATCGACATGCCAGGAGAGCTGCTCCAGCGTCATGCCGGGCGAGGATGCCGCGAAGGTGAGAATCGACTGCCCTTCGACGTCGATGCGCTGCACGATCGGCTCGTTGATGTCGCGCGGCAGGTCGAGGCGGATCTTGTCGATCGCATCCTTCACGTCGTTGAGGGCGCGGTCCTGATTTATCTCGAGCCGGAACTCGATGACCGTCGATGACGAGCCATCGGTGACGGTGGACATGATGTGCTTGACGCCGGGAATATTGGCGACGGCGTCCTCGACCTCGCGCGTGATCTGGCTTTCCAGCTCGGCGGGTGCGGCGCCGGACTGTACGACCGTGATCGAGATCAGCGGGATGTCGATGTTCGGGAATCGCGTCACCGGCATCGTCATGAAGCTGATGACGCCGAGCAGCGTCAGCACCGAGAACAGCACGATCGCCGGCACGGGGCGGCGGATCGACCATGCCGATATGTTGAGGCGCATTACTTCGCCTCGCTGATCTTGGAGTCGGGCAATACGGCGCGGACCTGATCGCCGCTGCGCAGGAACGTGCCGGCGCGTGCGACGACGATGTCGCCATCGGCGAGTCCGCGGCGCACCTCCACGAGGCCGCGGGCGATCAGGCCGGTTTCGATGTCGCGGCGCTCCACCTTCCCGTCGCGGACGACCTGCACGTAGGTGCCGGTGGCATCGAAGATGGCGGCGGACGAGGGGATGGCGAGGCCCTGGCTCGCCGCGGTCGATATGGTGCCGCGGCCGAACGATCCGATGCGCAGGCGTGGATCGTCGCCGAGGAACACGCGGACGCGGCCAAGGCGGGTCTGTTTGTCGACTTCGGGCGAAACGAGACGCACGCTGCCTTCGACGGGACCAACGCCGGCCACGTCGATGCGCGCCTTCTGGCCAATGGCAATCTTCCCGAGCTCCGTCTCGATCACCTCCGCATCGAGCTCGACCTCGCCGCGGGCGATGATGCGGAACATCGGTTCGCCCACGCCCGAGGCCATGCCGCCGATGCGCGCCGTGCGGCGGCTGACGAGACCGTCAGCAGGTGCGGTCACCTTGGTATTCGTGCGCCGCCACTGTAATTCGCGCCGCTGGGCTTCCACCTGCATCTTCTCGGCTTCGGCCAGACGCAGTCCATCCTCGGCGGCCTTCAACTGCGCGGCGGCGCTCTTGGCTGCGGCTTCGCGCTGGTCGTAGGTGGCGCCGGAAAGGTAACCGGATGTCTTCAGCGGTTTTGCGCGCTCGAAGTTGGCTTCCGCTTCGACGCGGCGCGCGGTCGCTTCAGTGATCTGACTGCGCGTTTGCGCGATCGCTGCCTCTGAGCGCGCGAGCGCAGCGGCGTTCTGGGCGAGCTGGGCGTCGAGGGATTCCTGCACGAGCACGGCGAGCACGTCTCCCCGCTTCACCCGATCGCCCTCGTCGACGAAAAGCTCCAGCACGCGGAAGCCTTCCACCTCCGGCGCCACGAGGATTTCATCGCGCGGAACGAGCGATCCCGTCACGGTGACCAGCTCGACGAAATCCGCGAGCTGGGTCTTCGCGACGGTAACCGCGGGGGGCGGTGTCGAGGCAACCTCGTGCGTCTTACCGGGCGCTTTGCGGCCAGCGTGCCAATCGGCGATCGCAGCCAGATATGGCGCCACCTGCGGCGCGAGGAGCGGGGCAAGGAACACCGCGCCCCCGCCCATGACAGCGAGCAAGAGCAGGATCAGAAGAAATCGCTTCATCGACGTTTCTTCTCCCCCGTGCCGATTCCATGGGTCGCTTCCGTCGTGGCTGGCGCATGCGTCTGCCCGTCCGTCCGGACGTTGAGCAGCTTGCCGATCAGCTCGAGCGCTGCCGGGATAACCGTCTCGGCATCGAAGTCGGGATCGACGGCGCGCCGCGTGAAAATTCCATCGCCGATCAGCGAGAAGAGATTGGTGACCGTCGGGATGTCGAGGTCGGGCGCGATGCGTCCCTCGGCGGCAAGCCGCGTGAAGAGCGCTTCGAAGCTTCCGTGCACGTAGCGGTCAACCGAGCGATAGATCTCGCCGACCCGCGGGTTGCGCGTCGACTCGAGACCGATCTCGAGACAGAGGACGCGCCTGTGTGGCGGGTCCTCCTCGAAATAGTGCTGGCCGAGCTCGGACAGGGCACGCATGAAATCGCTCGAGGCGGAAACCTCCGCGAAGCGCTCGGCGAAATCTGCACGATCGCGCTCGACGAGGCCGGCGATCAGATCTTCCTTGGAGCTGAAATAGACGTAGAGCGCGCCGGGGCTGACGGCCGCCTCGCGGCAGATGTCCTGCATGGTGGTGCGATGGAATCCGCCGCGCGCGAAGCACACTTCCGCGGCGTCGAGGATGTGCTCGCGCCGCGCGCGCTGGGTGGCTGGCTTGAGCTTTGGCATCGGCCGGGACACTTATGAAACTGTGAAAGGGCGTCTTGTAGTGGCACGCCTTAAAGCGAACAACCGTTTTGTTTGCATGGCTTCATGGCGCGTTGATGGCGTGGCCAACGGGTGACGTGGGCGGTGCCGGTGCGCCTCCGCGGCTCCCGTGTGCGGCAGCGTCTATCGTGCAGCCCTCCGTGTGGTGGCCACGCTGCGCATTGATATCGTTGGTGAATTACGGCCGGCTTCCGTCAGCACCATCCACGTGGCGTCTCAGAGCCGGCAGGGCGGAGGGCCGACGCCGACGTCCATTTCCTAGAACTGGAGGAGCAGGGTTGCGGTGGTGTAGGGGTCGCGGAGCATGTCCGCTTCGTCGAGGAAGCGGCCCGCGTAGCCGCCGGCGATCGAGAACTCGCCGCCCTGCCACGCATAGCGGGTAAAGAGGCCGGCGCGCACATCCTCGCCGAGGTCGTTGGCGTAGATGGCCCCCTCGAGGCCAATGGAGGCGTCACCCCAAATGCGATAGCCGGTGCGCACGCGGGCGCTGGCGGTGTTGTGTGCGGACGTCCATGCCAGATCGGCCTGCCCCCAGGCCTGCTCGCCCATGTTGATCCAGAGCTCGGCCGCGATCTTCGGGCCGATTTTCTGGCCCTGCACGGGGTTTTCCGGATCGAAAGGCTCGATCTCATGCTCGATGGCGGAGATGCCGACGAAGCCCTTGGCCGTGACAGGACCGAACCGCTTCTGATAGCCGACCAGCCCCTCTGCATACGAGGTGCGGGCGTTGAACGTCTGCTGCTGGGTGCGCCGTTCGCCGACATAGACATAGCCCCCATAGCCGCCCGTGACGCGCAGGCGCAGGCCGTCCTCGTAAACGTTGCTATAGGGGGAGACGGTGATGCCGGAGTAGATCAGCCAGGCATGGCTGGAAACATCGGCGCCGCCCCATACCTCGCGCCATCCCGGCACATAGTGCTCTTGGGCGGGACCGTCGGCTGCGGCGCTGGAGCTGAACGGCAGGGCGCCGATGGCCAGCGCTGCAATACTCCACGCAGCGCGGCCCTTGATGCCGCCGGGAAACTGAAACCCCACCATGACTCGACGCAACTAAGCGATGAACGTTAATTCACGAACGCGAGATTAGTACTGTGGGCGGACAGATGCGGCCGAGTCAACGGGCGGTGCGAGGGCGGTGTCGCTCCAATGCCACTGCCACGGCGCGGACGACACAATAACGTTTGCGCGATCAATGTGATTCGCGCGCTGTGCATGATTTTGATTTGTGTCAACGTACCGGCGGTTTTGCCTGCTAAGCTTTTGTTCGTTGGGTTGCTGCAAACCCTCAACGGAGACGGCCTACAGCCTGGCTCCCCCGCCGCAATCGGGCCGTCCCACAAGGGAGGACGTCACATGGTTGCTCACGCGTCGACGCCGGATGCGATCGGAAAATCCACTGCCCATTCCGCATTCCAGATGTATTTCGGCGGTCTTGAAGTTCTCGGTCAGGCGTACGATCCCTTCCTCAAGGGCGTAGCGCGCACGCAGATCGAAATGCTTGGATTCTTCAATCGCCGTGCCCAGGCCTACATGCAGATGCCGGGACGCCTCGCCTACTGCCGCACGCCGCAGGACCTCCTCACCGCGCAGCTGCAGTTCTGGCGCTCCGCCTATGACGATTATGTGGAAAGCGCCTCGCGCGTGACGCACGCGCTTACGTCTCTGGGCACGCCCAACGTTGCCGCGCTCGCCACGGAGGGCGCGCAGGCGGCTCACGATTACATCGCTTTCCCGGAGCCCAACGTGCCGGAGGAAGCTCCGCGCCAACACCGCGAGCGCAAGGCCGCTTGAGGCTCGGCGCAGGCGGACAAGCAACTCAATCGGGACTTGGGGCGGCGCGCGATGCCGCCGGCGTGGGCGCGGGTGCGCCCACCGTCATTTCAGGCGTCGAGATCAAGCTGGCGTGCCGCCGGGGTTGAGGGCTTACCGCCGGGCCGTCGCTATTTCAGCTCGGTGAGGGCCTCTTTGAAGCCCGAGAGGGAAATCGGGATGCCGATGCCGGCCTCCTCGGCCTGGAAGATGATGAAGATCGCCGTCTTGCCGTTCTTCAGCTGCTCGATGAGGGGATCCTCCACGACCACCTGCGCGTAACAGGCGAAGGTGTGACAGCGCAGAAACGGCGCGTGTCCCACATCCTTGTCGTCGATCTTCAGGCCCAGTCCCGGCGGAAGCAGAATGCCGAGCGGCGCAAATACGCGCAGCACGCGGGTGCCGTTCGAGAATTTCTGGAAGTAGACCGTCAGGCCGATGTTGTCTTTGTCCTCGGCGGTGACGCTCTGCACCAGGGCGCATACTTCGTTCTTCGCGCCGGGCGGGGGATCTTTGCAGACGATCTGCCAGTCACCGTGCTGCCCCTTGACGGTGCCCTCCTGCGCGGCGGCGGGAAGAGCGGCAATGAAGAGCGCGCCGAGGGCGAGCAGCGCGCGCAGAAGGCGCGCTCCAGCCCGCGTGGGCAGGTTTAACGCACTGCGGCATCGAAGGCCGTCAGCCACGACAATGTTCTGCACGCGGTGCTCCTGAGATCTGCGCCGGTGAACCCCCGATGCGCCGTTTGGTGGTGTTCCCGGAATCGGGCCAAAATTTGGACTGACATAGGTCAGTCATGGCAAAGCGGCGAATAGGTTTTTTTCAGGCCTCACAACGCGTGGAAATGCCGCATTAAGCTTGACTTGAGGCATGGAAGTCGATTGTGCTCTTAGTGAACGAGGGGACTTTGTGTCCTGCGTCAGGCGGCCTGAGTCGCCGGCGCGTCAGTTGCGGGCGAACTGGATCATAAACAGCGCCTGTCGTGGGGAGGGTCTCGGCCAACGAGCCGAGCAGCACTATGGGAGCGGACGAATGTTGAGACGACTGCTTTGCTCGGCGCCTGCCGCAGCATTTGCAATGCTGTTGATCGGAGCCTCGGTCGCGTGGGCCGGAATGGGGCAGCCGTCGCCGCGGGAGATGGGCCTTCAGGGTGCAGCCTCGCCGGTCGCGGAGGAGATCCACCGCTTCCACGACTTCGTCAACATCATCATCGTTGCGATTACCGTCTTCGTGCTGCTGCTCCTGCTGTACGTCATGTACCGCTTCAACGAGCGCGCCAATCCCACTCCGTCGCGGATCACGCACAACACGACGCTCGAGGTCGTCTGGACCGTCGTTCCGATCCTCATCCTCGTCGCCATCGCCATCCCCTCCTTCCGGCTTCTCAACTTCCAGTACAGCTATCCGAAGGCTGACCTCACCCTGAAGGCGACCGGCCATCAATGGTACTGGGAGCATGCCTATCCCGATCTCGGCCTCTCCTTCGAAACCCGCATGCTGGACGATGAAAGCCGGCAGGCGCTGATCTCCGAGGGCATCGATGCCCCGCGCAACCTCGCGGTCGACAACGAGGTGATCGTTCCCGTCAACAAGGTGGTGAACGTCCTCATCACCGCCGCGCCCGACGGCGTCATCCACAACTGGACCGTCCCCTCCTTCGGCTCGAAGGTCGACGCCGTTCCCGGCCGCATCACCTCGACGTGGTTCCAGCCGACGGTGGAGGGCGTGTTCTACGGCCAGTGCTCGGAGCTTTGCGGCAAGGATCACGCCTTCATGCCGATCGCCGTGCGCGTCGTGAAGGAAGATATCTACAACTCGTGGTCTGGCACGATGAAGGAAGCTAACGACGTCGCCGCTGCGGCCAAGTCCGAGAAGGACAAGGACAAGCGCCGCGAGCTGCTGCAGCAGCGCAAGCAGCTGCTGGAAAAGGCCAAGGGCATCGTGCATCAGGCAGCACTCGAGCAGGCTGGCGTGCGCCAGGTCGCCGACGCTGCGGCACGCGCCAAATAATCTGCGCTCAGCGCATCGCAGGATCAGGACCGGGCACGGCCCGGCAAACAGAACACGGACTTACAGGGCGAACGCACAATGGGAAGCACAGCAACATCGGCTCACGATAGCCACGATCACGCACCCACCGGCTTGAAACGCTGGCTGTTCTCGACGAACCATAAGGACATCGGCACGCTCTACCTGGCATTCGCCATCTTCGCGGGCCTCATCGGCGGCGGGCTGTCGGTCGCAATGCGCCTGGAGCTGCAAGAGCCGGGCATGCAGTATTTTGCCGACGGCCACATGTACAACGCGTTCGTCACCAGCCACGGCCTCATCATGGTGTTCTTCATGGTGATGCCGGCCATGCTGGGCGGTTTCGGCAACTGGCTCGTGCCGCTGATGATCGGCGCGCCGGACATGGCCTTCCCGCGCATGAACAACATCTCGTTCTGGCTGCTACCTGCCGCCTTCGCGCTGCTGATCCTGTCGCTGTTCGTCGAGGGCCCTCCGGGCGGGTATGGCGCAGGCACCGGCTGGACCGCCTACGCTCCGCTGTCGACCTCGGGCCATCCGGGGCCGGCGATGGATCTCGCCATCCTGGCGCTGCACATCGCGGGCGCTTCCTCGATCCTGGGCGCCATCAACTTCATCACCACCATCTTCAACATGCGCGCTCCTGGCATGACCATGCACAAGATGCCGCTGTTCGCGTGGTCGGTGCTGGTGACGGCGTTCCTGCTCCTGCTTTCGCTGCCGGTTCTCGCCGGCGCCATCACGATGCTGCTGACGGACCGTAACTTCGGTACCTCCTTCTTCAATCCGCAGGGCGGCGGCGATCCGGTCCTCTACCAGCATCTGTTCTGGTTCTTCGGTCACCCTGAAGTCTACATCATGATCCTGCCGGGCTTCGGCATGGTCAGCCACATCGTATCGACGTTCTCGCGCAAGCCGATCTTCGGCTACCTGGGCATGGCCTACGCCATGGTCGCCATCGGTCTCGTCGGCTTCATCGTGTGGGCTCACCACATGTACGCGGCCGGCATCTCCGTGAATACGCAGGCCTACTTCGTGTTCGCCACGATGGTGATCGCCGTTCCGACCGGCGTGAAGGTGTTCTCCTGGATCGCCACCATGTGGGGCGGCTCCATCCAGTTCAAAGTGCCGATGATCTGGGCGCTGGGCTTCATCTTCCTCTTCACGGTCGGTGGCGTCACCGGCGTGATGCTGTCGAACGCCGGTGTCGATCGCGCACTGCACGACACGTATTACGTCGTCGCGCACTTCCACTACGTGCTGTCGCTCGGCGCCGTGTTCTCGCTCTTCGCGGGCTGGTACTACTGGTTCCCGAAGATGTCGGGCTACATGTACAACGAGACCATCGGCAAGCTGCACTTCTGGCTGACCTTCATCGGCGCCAACATCCTGTTCTTCCCGCAGCACTTCCTCGGTCTGTCGGGCATGCCGCGCCGCTACGTCGACTATCCGGATGCCTTCGCGTTCTGGAACGGCGTTTCGTCGGCGGGTTCCTACATCACCGCGCTGGGTACCCTCGTGTTCATCTATGGCGTGCTGCAGGCGTTCATGGCCCGCAGGCCTGCCCTAGCTAATCCGTGGGGTCCGGGTGCAACGACTCTCGAGTGGACGCTGTCGTCACCGCCTCCGTTCCACTCCTTCGAGACGCTGCCGCGGATCAAAGCGACCGATCACCACTGAGGTCGCCGACGATATGCAGACAACGGGCGGGGCAAATTCGGTTCCGCCCGTTGCACTGCCGGAGTTGAGTTCAGGGAGACGTCCGCCCGAGGCGAAGCCCCGGGGGGCTGGGGCAAAAACGACAAGGTTCGGCACCACCTCTCAAGGGGGCGGAAGCAGGATCAATAAGGTTGAGTGAAATGCAAGGAACGCCCGCAGGTGCCGACATCGGTCACGCCGGACCCGTAACGGAGTCGAGCGTCGGTGACTTTTTCGAGCTTCTCAAACCCCGGGTCATGTCGCTCGTGGTGTTCACGGCGCTGACCGGAATGGTCGCGGCGCCGGGCTCGATCCATCCCGTCCTCGGTATCATCGCGCTCGTTGCCATCACCATCGGTGCCGGCGCGGCCGGCGCGCTCAACATGTGGTACGACGCGGACATCGACGCCCGCATGGCGCGTACTGCTGCCCGGCCCATTCCGCGCGGCCGCGTCACGCCCGACGAAGCTTTGAGCTTTGGCACGGTGCTGTCGTTCTTTTCCATTCTGACCCTCGGCGTCCTCGTCAACTGGACGGCCGGGCTTCTGCTCGCGATCACCATCGGGTTCTACGTCTTCATCTATACGATGTGGCTGAAGCGCCTGACGCCGCAGAACATCGTCATCGGCGGTGCCGCCGGTTCTTTCCCGCCGATGATCGGCTGGGCGGCGGTGACCGGAGGTGTCAGCATCGAAAGCGTGCTGATGTTCCTCATCATCTTCATCTGGACGCCGCCGCATTTCTGGGCGCTGGCGCTCTATCGCTGCCGTGACTATGAGCGCGTCGGGGTGCCGATGCTGCCGGTCGTCCATGGACCGCACGAGACGCGGCGCCAGATCTGGTTCTACTCGCTGCTGCTGGTTCCGCTCGCCGTCGCGCCGGCAATGATCGGGCTCGCGGGCCCGGTGTATGCGGTGACCTCGGTCGTGCTCGGTGGCATTTTCCTGTGGCTCGCCTGGCGCGTGCGCAAGATCACCGAGGGTCGCGAGGCGGACGCCGCTGCCAAGCGTCTGTTCGGGTTCTCGATCCTTTATCTGTTCCTGCTGTTCGCGGTCATGCTCGGTGAGCATACCGTGACGCGGCTGCTAGCCTGAGGATATGGCGGCGGTGACAACCAACGAGCCCAATGGAGACGAACGCCGGCGACGCCAACGGATGCGCTCGTTCGCGATCGCCGTGGCCCTCGCTGCACTGGTGGCGCTGTTCTACGCGGCGACCATCGTGCGGCTGGGAGGCAACGTCTTCAACCGGCCGATGTGAGGTGGGCGTACTGCGATGACCTCGAACGATCATAACCGGACTCCCGCAGGCCGCCGCGATGGAACGATCGCGGTGATCTGTGCCGGCATCGTCGCCGGCATGGTGGGGGCGTCGTTCGCGGCTGTGCCGCTCTACAAGCTCTACTGCCAGGTCACCGGCTTCCAGGGGACGACGCAGCGCGCGCAGAAGGGTTCCGACACGGTACTCGATCGCGTCGTGCGCGTGCATTTCGACGGCAACGTCGCCGGCAATCTGCCGTGGACCTTCGAGCCCGTGCAGCCGTGGATCGACGTCAAGATCGGCGAGAACCAGCTCGCCTTCTACAGGGCAACGAATACTTCAGACCACGCAACCACCGGCACCGCGGTGTTCAACGTAACGCCGGATCCGGTGGGGCCGCACTTCAACAAGGTGCAGTGCTTCTGCTTCACGGAGCAGCGGCTCGAGCCGGGCCAGTCGATGGACATGCCGGTGTCGTTCTTCGTCGATCCGAAGTTCGCTACCGACGAGGAGACAAGCCACCTTTCGGAGCTGACGCTGTCCTACTCGTTCTATCCGGTGAAAGACCCGAAGAAGATCGAGGGGCAGGCCTCGGCGTCCGTGAAGGGCAGCGGCGGATGACGATTTGAATAACAGACGCTGCGCACAAGGGCCGGTCCTGGTGCGCAGCGACAAGGTTTCAACCTGCGGGCTTCGGCCTGCGCGTATGAGGCCTAAAGACCAGGGATCGGGAGCACCAACGGGGACCACGGGAGAAACACGACAATGGCCGCCACCCACGCCAAGAACCACGATTATCATCTTGTAAATCCTAGCCCATGGCCGTTGAGCTCGTCCCTCTCGGCGTTCGTCATGATGTTCGGCGCCGTTATCTGGATGCGTTCGCAGGACGGCGGTGCCGGCCTCTTCGGCCTCACGGGCCCGTGGGTGTTCGCGCTCGGCGCCGCCGGCGTCATCGCCAGCGCTTTCCTGTGGTGGCGCGACGTCATCGCGGAGGGTGATCAGGGCGAACATACCCCGGTCGTGCAGCTCCACTTCCGCTACGGCATGATCCTCTTCATCGCGTCGGAGGTGATGTTCTTCGCCGCTTGGTTCTGGGCTTACTTCGACGTCGCCCTGTTCCCGAAGTCGGTGCATGACCTCCTCAACACCACCAACATGATCGGTCAGGTGTCGCGCGATCAGCTGCTCGGCGGTCAGTGGCCGCCGGTGCCGGCCGACGGTACGGGCGTGACCGTGCCAGCCACGGGTGCCGCAACGCCGGGCGTCTTCCAGCACACGTTCGATCCGTGGGGCATTCCGCTCCTCAACACGCTGATCCTGCTCACCTCGGGCGTCACCGTGACGTGGGCTCACCACGCGATGCTCAAGAACGATCGCCGCGGCATCGTTCTCGGCCTGCTGCTGACGGTGATCCTCGGCGTCATCTTCTCGTTCTTCCAGGCCTATGAGTACCAGCATGCCGCGTTCAGCTTCGCTGGCCACATCTATGGCGCCACCTTCTTCATGGCGACGGGCTTCCACGGCGCGCACGTGATCATCGGCACCATCTTCCTCTTGGTCTGCCTCATCCGTGCTCTCCGCGGCGCCTTCACGCCCAAGGCGCATTTCGGCTTCGAGGCCGCCGCCTGGTACTGGCACTTCGTCGACGTGGTCTGGCTGTTCCTGTTCGCCTCGATCTACGTCTGGGGCGCGGGCGCCAACGCGGGCGGCGCTGGCCACTAAGGTCGTATCGCACGGGACCTGGGGCTTGCCCCATCGTCGCAGAGCTCATGCCAGGGCGGCCTTCGGGCCGCCCTGTGCTATTGTAGCGGCGCCGAGCCATCGACCGACCGCACGGAGAACTGGCCCAACCGGCCTGCGGTTGAAGGGCAGCGGCCTGAAAGCAGGCGGCCGCACAGGGCGAGGACAGAGCTACACGGAGCGACTTTCGGCCGGCTTCTGCTCGCTCTTTCAACCGGCGCCGGAGGTTCCTTGCGCCCGAGCCAGGGACCAGCTGTCGATATCGAAGGAGGCCGCGCCGTGAAGCAACCGTCTGGCTCGCCGATATTCTCTGCGCTGCTCGCGCGCTGTCCGCGCTGTGGCAAGGGCCGTCTGTTCAAGAACGTGCTGGAAATGCGCGATCGATGCGAGCGTTGCGGCCTCGACTACCGGTTCATCGATACCGGTGACGGGCCGGCGGTGTTCGGCATCTTCATCCTAGGCTTCCTCATCTGCGGGATGGCGCTCTATGTGGAGTTCACCTACGAGCCGCCCGTGTGGATGCACGTTCTCCTATGGGGCATCGGCACGCCGCTCATCGCACTCGGTCTTTTGCGCTTTCTCAAAGCGCTGCTCATAGCTTTGCAGTATCGCAACAAGGCAGAAGAGGGACGTATCGCCGGTGATTGAGCGCCTCCAACATTGCGTACCCAATGGCGGGAACGGGATCGGCTGACATGCTGCGCACGCTTCGCGAAAAGCATTTGCTCTGGCCTTCCGTGGCGATGCTCGCAGGGTTTGCGGCGCTGATTTCCCTCGGCAACTGGCAGATGCAGCGGCTGGCGTGGAAGAACCACCTCGTCGCGGCGATCGGCGAGCGGGCGCATGCCGCGCCGGTATCGCTGGCGGTTGCGGACGAAGCGGCGCAGCGCGGTGAGGACTACGAATATATGCGCGTCGAGGCGACCGGCCGGTTCCTCAACGACCGCGAGGCGCACCTTTATGCGCTCGACGCCACGCACGGCCCGGGTTTTTACATCATCACGCCGCTGAAGCTCGCCGACGGCAGCATCGTGCTCGTCAATCGCGGGTTCGTGCCGAACGATCTCAAGTCGCCGAACCGTCGGCCGGCGGGGCAGATCGCCGACGAGGTGCGTATCGTCGGCTTACTGCGCGCGCCCGAGACGCAGCGCATGTTCGTGCCGGCGAACGATCCAGGCCGGAACATCTGGTATTGGCGGGACATCGCCGCCATGGGCGCCGCAGCCGCCACCGATGGCGCGGCGCGCGTGCACCCCTTTTTCATCGATGCGGAGGCCGAGCCCGCTCCTCCTGGCGGCTGGCCGAAAGGCGGCGTGACGCGTCTCGAGCTGCCCAATCGTCATTTCGAATATGCGCTGACGTGGTACGGCCTCGCGGCGGCGCTGGTGGCGGTGTACGCGGCATTTGTCCTAGGCCGCTGGCGGCGTACGGACGCAGCCTAGAGCACCACCGGTTTTCTTCGAACGCGATGCGGCTCCAGGCTTTGGTCAGACCGATGATTCACGCTTCGGACTGGTAGGGTCTGAAGCGATCATGGTCTGTCTTTTGGTTAGACCGATGATTCACGCTTCGGGCTGATAGGGTCCGAAGCGATCATGGTCTGTCTTTTGGTTAGACCGATGATTCACGCTTCGGACTGGTGGGGTCCGAAGCGATCATGGTCTGGGCCGGCCAGGGAATCCGCACGGGTAACGGCCGTTCACCGGTCCGAATGCCTCACGGCGCGGTTTCCCCGCCTTCGCTATCGAGGCTCACCGTGGTATTCGGAAAGGGCTGCGCAGCTTCGCTCGCGAAGGGGCATCGGGGTTAACCGACAAAGGTTGTGAGGAGGTCGCGGCGCGGCTCTCCGCTTGCTTGTGGCCCCCCTTACCCGGCACTAGGGTGCTGGCATTCGCTCTCATGGAGAACAACCGGCTTTGAACTACATCTCTACCCGGGGTGAGGCGCCCCCATTGGGCTTTGAAGACGTCGTGCTGGCGGGCCTCGCCCGTGACGGCGGGCTCTACGTGCCCGAGGTCTGGCCGACGCTGGCGCCGGAGACGATCGCCTCGTTCGCCGGTATGCCTTTCGCGGACGTCGCAGCGGAGGTGATCTCTCCGTTCACCGGCGGCGCCATTTCGCGCGACGAGCTGGGACGCATCACGGCCGAGGCCTATGCGGGCTTCGGCCATGCTGCAGTGACGCCGCTCGTGCAGGTGGGCACCAACCGCTTCATCCTCGAGCTGTTCCACGGTCCGACACTGGCGTTCAAGGACGTGGCGATGCAACTCCTTGCCCGGCTGATGGACCGCGTGCTCGCGGCTCGCGGGCAGCGTGCGACGATCGTCGGCGCCACGTCGGGTGACACGGGCGGTGCGGCCATCGAGGCGTTCCGCGGCTCGCCGCACGTGGATGTGGTGATCCTCTTTCCCGAGGGGCGCGTCTCCGACGTGCAGCGGCGCATGATGACGACGCCGACGGAAGGGAACGTGCATGCCGTCTCCGTGCGGGGCAACTTCGACGACTGCCAGGCGCTCGTGAAGGCGATGTTCAACGATCACGGCTTCCGCGACCGTGTTTCGCTCGCCGGGGTCAACTCCATCAACTGGGCGCGCATCGCGGGGCAGGTGACTTACTATTTCGTCGCCGCTGCCGCCCTCGGCGCGCCCTATCGCCCGGTCTCGTTCGTGGTGCCGACCGGAAACTTCGGCGACATCTTCGCCGGCTATGTCGCGAAGCGGATGGGGCTGCCGATCGAGAAGCTGGTCATTGCCTCGAACGTCAACGACATTCTTCCCCGCACGCTCAGCGAGGGGGCCTATCAAATGCGCGAGGTGATCGCGACGTCCTCCCCGTCGATGGACATCCAGGTCTCGTCGAACTTCGAGCGCTACCTGTTCGAGGTCTCGGGGCGCGATGCACCGCTCATCCGCGCAAAGATGCGGGCCTTGAAGGAGACGGGCAGCTTCGACCTCGGCTCGCTCAAGGATACGATGCGGCGCGAGTTCGCCGCTGCGGCCGCGAGCGAGCAGGATGTCGCCGATGCCATCGTGCGCACGCGCGATGCGAGCGGGTACATCGCCGATCCGCACACCGCCTGCGCCATCGTGGCTGCCGACCGGGCCCTGGGCGCGCGCGGGGCGCCGCAGGTGGTGCTGTCGACGGCCCATCCGGCGAAGTTCCCCGATGCGATGGAGGCGATCACCGGCCAGCGGCCCGCACTGCCGCCGCGGCTCGATGGGCTGATGACGGCGGAAGAGCACTTCACCACCATCGACAACGACATCGGCGCCGCGGAGGCGCACGTGGAGGCGCTGACGCGCGCGAATGCGGAGCGGCGCTGATGCCGATCGAGATCACGACATTATCAAACGGGCTGCGCATCATCACCGACGCGATGCCCCGGCTCGAAACCACCTCGCTGGGGCTGTGGGTGGGCACCGGCGCCCGCCACGAGACCGAGCGCGAGCACGGCATCTCGCACTTCCTCGAGCACATGGCGTTCAAGGGCACGCGCCAGCGCACGGCCCAGCAGATCGCCGAGGAGATCGAGACGGTCGGCGGCGATCTCAATGCGGCCACCAGCATGGAGACGACGGCGTACTACGCCCGCGTGCTGAAGGGCGATGAGAAGGTCGCTCTGGCGCTCATCGCGGACATCCTGCAGAACTCGTCCTTCGGGCGGCCTGAGCTCGAAGGCGAGCGGCAGGTCATTTTGCAGGAGATTGCCGCGACGCGGGATAGCCCCGACGATATCGGCTATGATCTGCTGCACGACGCGGCCTATCCACAACAATCGGTTGGCCGCCCCATTCTCGGCACACCGGCCAGCGTAGGTAGCTTCACGGCGGGTGATTTGCGCCGCTTTCTGGGCCGGCGCTATGGCCCGGGGAACATGGTGATCGCAGCGGCGGGTGCTGTCCGCCACGCGAACGTGGTTCGCCACGCTGAAGCCCTATTCGGAGGGCTGACTGACGGGCGGCGAACATCGGGGGAACGCCCGGCGAGGTATGTCGGTGGCTTGCGTCATTCGGAGAAGCCGTTCGAGCAAAGCCATCTGCTGATTGGTTTTCCCAGTCCATCGTATGGGGACGAAGCGTTTTTCACCGCGCAGGTATTCTCCGGATTGTTCGGCGGAGGCATGTCGTCCCGGTTGTTTCAGGAGGTGCGGGAAAAACGCGGCCTCTGTTACTCGATCTATTCGTCCGCGTGGGGACTGCGCGACACTGGGCTGTTTGGCGTTCATGCGGCAACGGGAACGGGACTGATGGGGCAGCTCATCGACGTGATCGGGACGGAGTTGAAGCGGGCCGCGGATCGTGCGCCGGACGAAGCGGAGCTGGCGCGCTCCAAGGCCCAGCTCAAGGCCGGCCTGCTCATGAGCCTGGAAAGCTCCTCGGCGCGGGCCGAGCAGATGGCGCGTCATCTCCTGATGCACAATCGCGTGCTCGGCAATGCCGAGCTAATGGCGCAGGTGGACGCGGTGACGGCAGAGGACGCGCGCACCTTCGCCCAGTCGCTGGTGGAAAGTGAAGCGTCCGTGTCGGTCGTCGGGAGCGGCCGGCGTTCGCGCAAGTATGCAGAGCGCGCGGCGGCGGTGGTCGGCGCCTAACGCTTCGGGGGAAGAAAGCGGCCCATGGCATTTCTGCGCTCCAGCAGCATTCCGGACGGCAGCATCACCTTGCGTGGTCGTGGCGTCTGGCTGCGCGCGCCGTCCATGGGCGACTATGGCCCGTGGGCCGAGCTGCGGGCCGCGAGCCGCGATTATCTCACGCCCTGGGAGCCGATCTGGCAGCGCGATGAGCTATCGCGCAGCGCGTTTCGCCGGCGCGTGCGCCATTACCAGCGCGAGTCGCGTGAGGATCTCGGCTACGCGTTCCTGATTTTCTCCGATGCGGACGATGCCCTGCTCGGTGGCCTGACGATGTCCAACGTGCGCCGCGGCGTCACCCAGACGGCGGTGCTCGGCTATTGGATCGGCAAGCCCTTCGCCGGCCGCGGCTACATGACGGAAGCCGTGCGCGCCGCCGTCGCGTTCGGTTTCGAGACGCTGAACCTGCACCGCCTCGAAGCGGCGACGATGCCCAACAACATCGCCTCGATCCGCGTGCTGGAGCACAACGGCTTTCGCCGCGAGGGCTACGCTCGGCGGCTGCTCAGGATCAACGGCACTTGGGAGGACCATGTTCTGCACGCGCTCGTGTGTGATGAGGTTCCCCACGATGGGGGCACGGAGGTGCGGGCGGCATGAGGGCAACGGGCCATAGCCGTGGCCATGGTCGTGCATTCGCGCGCGGTGGATCGAAGGGCGTGCCCTCGGTGTTGCTCGCGTTCCTCGCCGCATTCCTGGCTGCGTTCGCCGGCGCCATCGCACCGGCGGCGGCGCTGGAGCCCATCGTCATCGAGACGGAGCAGGACCGCGTCGAGCTGACGACGCTCGGCGAGTTCTACGACGCGCGCGGCGACACCTTGCAGGTCGAGACGGCGCCCGCCGCCGACGGCATGTCGGGACGTATGTCGGTCACGGCGAAAACGCCCGGCACGAGCCCCAACTGGGTGGTCTTCGCGCTCAGCAATCCCACCGACAAGCCGATCGAGCGCTGGCTCACGGCGGCGCGCTACAACGTGGTCGGATCGGGGGCGGTGTGGCCCGACCTCGACGCGCAGCGCATCGAGGCGGTGACGCCGTCGATGGGGTTCATCCCCGAGCGCATCAAGAGCGACCGCGCCGACATCTTTCGCATCACCGTCGAGCCGGGCCAGACGGTGACGTACGTCGTCGAGCTATCGTCCGATCGCTTTGCGCGCCTCTACCTCTGGAAGCCGCTCGAGTACGAGCTTTACTCGCGCGATCGCCAGCTGATGAACGGCATCATGCTGGGCCTCACCGGCCTGCTCGCCATCTTCCTGACGGCGATCTTCGCCGCCAACCATAAAGCGATCTTCCCGAGCGCTGCGCTCGTCGCCTGGTGCGTGCTCGCCTATTTGTGTGTCGACTTCGGTTTCTTCCATAAGCTCTTTCAGCTGAAACCGGGCGACAATGCCGTCTACCGAGCGGCGAGCGAGTCCGCGGTCGCGGCCAGTCTCGTCATCTTCATATCCGTGTTCTTGCGAATAGCCTTCTGGCACGGGCTCATACGCATGCTGTTCACGGTGTGGATCATCGCCCAGCTCACGCTGGTGGCGGTGGCGGTGATCGACCCGCGGCTCGCGTCCACGTTTGCGCGCATGTCGTTCCTGGTGATCGGCAGCGTCGGCGGCGCGTTCGCGCTGTTCCTGGCGCTGCGCGGGCAGGACCGTGCGCTGTCTCTCATTCCGACGTGGATACTGTTCCTCATCTGGATCTTCGGCGCCTCGATGGTGCTGACCGGCCGCATCTCGGGCGATGCTGCCGTGCAGGGCCTCGTTGCGGGCCTCGTTCTCATCCTTATTCTCATCGGCTTCACCGTTACGCAGTTCGCGTTCCGGTCGCTGGAGCCGCTGTTCGGCGCGGCGCCGAGCGAACTGCAGCTGCGCGCGCTCGCCGTCGACGGTGCGGGCTCGGCCGTATGGGAATGGAATGCGCGCCGCGACGAGGTGAAGGTGAGCCCGGCGATCGAAGCCGCGCTCGGCCTCAACCCGGGCGAGCTGTGCACGAAAGTTGACGACTTCATCAAGCATCTGCATCCGACCGATCGCGAGCGCTTCCGCATGATCCTGTGGTCGGTGCAGGAGCGCACCTGGGCGCGCATCCGCACCGATTTCCGCATGCGCCACACCGACAACAGCTATCGCTGGTTCGAGCTGGAAGCGGCGAGCGTGCCCAATGCGGATGCGCGCGCCATGCGGTGCGTCGGGCTCGTGCGCGACGTGACGGACGCCAAGCGGGCGCATGAGCGCCTGCTGCACGATGCCGTGCACGACAGCCTGACGGGGCTGCCGAACCGCGAGCTGGTGCTCGACCGTCTCGGCGTCGCCGCGAGCCGCGCCAAGGGCGAGGCGGGCGTGCGCCCCAGCGTCATCTTCATCGACATCGACAAGTTCAAGAGCGTCAACGTCTCGTTCGGCCTCGTCGTCGGCGACAGCCTGCTGCTCACCGTGGCACGGCGCCTGCAAAGCCATCTCGGGCCGAACGATACGCTGGCCCGCGTGGGCGGCGACCAGTTCGCGATCCTCATGGTCGCCGAGCAGAGCCCGCAGGACCTCGCCGGCCTCGCCGAGCGGGTGCGCCGCTCGCTGCGCGCGCCGATCAAGATCGCCGGCCAGGAAATCGTGCTCACGGGCTCGATCGGCATCGCGGTTTACGACGGACAGACGCCGTCGCACCTCGACCTCTACAAGGAGGCGGAGATCGCGATGTACCGCGCCAAGCGCGGCGGCGCGGACCGCATCGAGATCTTCCGGCCCGAGATGCGGTCGGACCGCGACGACCGGGTCGCGCTCGAAAGCGATCTGCGCAAGGCGCTCTCGAAGAACCAGATCAAGGTTCTCTATCAGCCGATCATCTATCTGCCGACCGAGGAGCTGGCGGGGTTCGAGGCGCTGGTCCGCTGGGAGCATCCCAAACGCGGGCTGATGAGCCCGGATGACTTCATTCCCATCGCCGAACAATCCGATCTCATCGTGCGTCTCGGCTCGCATGTGCTGCTGCGCGCCGCGCACGAGGCCGCGCGCTGGCAGCGCGAGCTGCCGCGCGAAGAGCGGCCGCTGTTCGTGTCGGTGAACATTTCCAGCCGGCAGATCTTCCGCCAGAATCTGATCCAGGAAATACGCCACATCCTCGGCCGCAACATCGTGCCGAAGGGCTCGCTGCGGCTCGAGATCACCGAAAGCCTGGTGATGGAAAATCCCGAACAGGCGACGGAGATCCTGGAATGGCTGCGCGGCGCGGGCGCGGAGCTGGCGCTCGATGACTTCGGCACGGGTTATTCCTCGCTCGCCTATCTGCAGCGCTTCCCCTTCGACACGATCAAGGTGGACCGTGCGCTGGTGCAGGCGAGCGGCGACAGCGGCGGCGCGGGCTCGGCCATCGTGCGCTCGATCGTTGCGCTGGGGCACGAGCTGGGTAAAGGCGTCGTCGCGGAGGGCGTCGAGACCGCGGAGGACGTCGCGTTCCTGCGCTCGATCAGCTGCCAGTACGCGCAGGGCTTCTACTACGGCGAGCCGATGTCGGACCGCGACGTGCTGCAGCTTCTGAAGATGGTGCGTGCAGCCGAAAGCAAACTGCGCCCGCGCGGGCTTTTCCGCGCCAAGGCGAAGGGCAAGGGGCGCGGCAAGAACGGCGCTACGGACGGCGTTGCCGCCGATGGGGCGGCTCCACCGGAGAACGGTGCCGCGCCGCCCGCGCACGTCAACGGCAATGGCGGTGGCAACGGCGGCGGCAACGGGCATGACGTGGCGGCGGCGAACGGACGCCCGCCCATGGTGCCGCCCGCGGGCGTGCCCCACACGCCGCTGCGCTCGCGCATACGCGCGTCGGGGACGCCCGCCAGCGGCAACCATCCGCCTCCGCCGCCGGGCCTTCCTCCACAGGCAGCTTCTCTCGCGGCGGCGGCTGCGGCCCTGCCTCCACCACCGGCCCCGCAGGGATTTGCACCTCCGGCTCCGCCGCACAACGGTGGATCGCCGTTCGATTTCTCGCAGCCCGGGTCAATGGATGCGCCCCCGCACGGCAACGGTCCCTTACACGCCGACAGTGCCCCCGTGCCGCTGCCGATCAGCGAGCCGCCGCCGGGGCCGTTCGGATCGGGGCCTAAGCCCAACGGTTTCCATGGCGCTCCGCCGTCCATCGACCGGGGGGCTCCTCCGGGGCCGGGATTCGCGATGCGCCCTGAGGGCCCGATCGAGGCCGGTGACGGGATGCCACCGCCAGGGGGCTATGCCGGCGCACCGGGACGGGAGCCACAACAGTTCGGCTCGCCGCTGCCGATCGACGGCCCCGGCGGGCCGATGGGTATGCCCGACTTCTCGCCGCCGCCGGCGCCGCAGATGCACGGCGATGACGGCACGCCCTCGCCATTCGATTCATTCATCGATCCGCCGGAGGCTATGCCCCAGCCGTCGCACGGCATGGGGCCGCAGGCCTCACCGCCGCCACCCGTCTTCCCGCAGCCCAACGGCCAGCACGTGGAGGGGGGCGAGCCATTTCCCGTTTCCCATCGCGAGCCGAAACAGGCACCGCGGCCGGGGCCGAACAGTCCCTCTGGCCGGCCTCATGCGCCGCCGCCGAGCGCTGCCCCGGCGCCTGCGCGTGGGGATGGTCCGGCGATGAAACCGCCGGCGTCACAGCGGCCCGCCGCGAGGGCCCCTGCAACCGGTGCCCCGCCCGCGTCGGTCGTGCCGCCGCGTCCGTCGGCGCCGAATGAGCAAGCACGTCCGGCACATTCGCCGGCAGGCAATGGCGCGGGACATGGGGGCGCATCGCCGCCCCGCAAACCGGTGCCCGATTTTGCCGGGCTGCCGCCGACGATGGCGGCTAGCCTCGCCAAGCTCGCGGGCGTGCCCTGGCCGCCGCGTGAGGAAGACTAGAGCCGTTCCGGTTTAGGTGGAAACGCAGAACGGCTCTAGACCATTGTTTGGTCGTGCTTCTTATCGGAAAACCGGTTCCCACTTTTCCGGAAGCACTCACTCTTGGTCGTGCTTCTTATCGGAAAACCGGT
>Ga0182743_1000248_pt1 | contig 80504 bp, 78 predicted proteins | sample eDN3rd30CKraftOP_FD_128522 | JGI IMG/M metagenome (GOLD analysis project Ga0182743, IMG submission 128522) | Enriched Organic Plus compost microbial communities from Emeryville, California, USA - eDNA 3rd pass 30_C Kraft OP (version 2) (version 2) ... | reverse complement strand
TTTCTGAATAATTGACGGACATGTCGTCCATGTCTAGCTTCGCGGGGAGGCAGGTGGCCTGGCCACCGCCGCGTCGCGGATGCGTCCCGAAAGGACCGCCCTGCACCCGCGCAGAAAGGGGAAGGCACGGGCTGGACCCCGGCTGTGGAGGCAGCCGCCACCCGGGCAAATGGAGTGGGAGGAATGATGGTGAACCTCAGGAAATACGCCCTGGCGCTGGCCTCGGCGGCAGCACTTTCGCTGCCCGGCATTGCTGTGGCCGAAGGCATGGTCGGGATCTCGATGCCGACCAAGACCTCGGCGCGCTGGATCGACGACGGCAACAATATGGTCAAGCAGTTCCAGGATGCGGGCTACCAGACCGACCTGCAATATGCTGACGACGATATCCCGAACCAGCTTGCGCAGATCGAGAATATGATCACCAAGGGCGTGAACGTTCTGGTGATCGCGGCGATCGACGGCACCACGCTGTCGAACGCACTGGCCAATGCCAAAGCCGCCGATATCAAGGTCATCGCCTATGACCGGCTGATCCGCGACACGCCCGACATCGACTATTACGCGACATTCGACAACTTCAAGGTCGGGGTCGAGCAGGCGACCACTCTGGTAGACGGCCTCAAGGAACGTTTCCCGGAGGTGAAGCCGTGGAACGTCGAGCTGTTTGGCGGCAGCCCGGACGACAACAACGCCTATTTCTTCTATGACGGCGCGATGTCGGTCATCCAGCCGCTGATTGATGACGGTTCGATCGTGATCCCTTCGGGACAGATGGGCATGGACAAGGTTGGCACCCTGCGCTGGGACCCCGCCACCGCTCAGGCGCGCATGGATAACATCCTGTCCGCAAACTATACCGACAAACAGGTGCATGGTGTCCTGTCTCCCTATGACGGGCTGTCCATCGGTATCCTCAGCTCGCTCAAAGGGGTCGGCTATGGCTCGGGCGACCTGAAAATGCCCATCGTCTCGGGTCAGGATGCAGAAATCCAGTCGGTCAAGTCGATCAAGTCGGGCGAGCAGTATTCGACCATCTTCAAAGACACGCGCGAACTGGCCAAAGTCACCGTCAGCATGGTTGATGCCATGATGAAAGGCGAAGAGCCCAAGGTGAACGACACCGAAAGCTATGACAACGGCGTCAAGACCGTGCCTTCTTACCTGCTGGAGCCGGTGGCCGTGACCGGAAAGAACCTCGAAGAGGCGCTGATCGGTTCAGGCTATTACACCGAAGACCAGCTGAAGTGACACCAACCGGCGCTGTCGCGGACCCTCTCGCGGCGGCGCCTTCGGCGTGACCGCAAGGGGTGGCCATGGACGCTATTCTGGAAATGCGGGGAATCACCAAGGAATTCCCTGGTGTAAAAGCCCTCGACAATGTGAACATGACCATCCGGCGCGGAGAGATCCGTGCTTTGGTGGGCGAGAACGGTGCCGGAAAATCGACGCTGATGAAGGTGCTGTCGGGCGTCTATGCGCATGGCAGTTATCAGGGCGATATCCTTTATAACGGCAAGCCGATGGCCTTTCGCTCGATCAGGGACAGCGAAGAGCAAGGCATCGTCATCATCCATCAGGAACTGGCGCTGGTGCCGCAGATGTCGATCGCCGAAAACATCTTTCTTGGCAACGAGATCGCAAGACATGGCGTCATCGACCGGCGCGAGACCAACCGCCGCACGGCCGAGCTTTTGGCCCAGGTCGGGCTGCGAGAAAGCCCCGAGACCAAGGTCGGCACGCTGGGCATGGGCAAGCAGCAACTGATCGAGATTGCCAAGGCCCTGTCGAAAAAAGTCGATCTTCTGATCCTTGATGAGCCGACCTCATCGCTGAACGAACATGACTCGGACGCGCTGTTGCGGCTGCTTGAGCGGTTCCGCGAACAGGGGATGACCGCGATCCTGATTTCGCACAAGCTGAACGAGATCAGTCAGGTCTGCGACAGTATCACCGTGCTGCGCGACGGCGCGACGGTCGCACATCACGACGGTATGGTCGATGAATCCGCCATCATTCGCGATATGGTCGGTCGCTCGATGAATGACCGCTATCCGCCGCGCCAGCCTCAGATCGGCAAGGTGGTGATGCAGGTGCGCGACTGGACCGTTGCAGATCCCGCGCGCGATGGCCGTTTGCTGGTCAAAGAGGCCAGCTTTGAACTGCGGCGCGGCGAGGTGCTGGGCATCGCCGGACTGATGGGCGCTGGCCGGACCGAACTGGCGATGAGCATTTTTGGCCGCTCGATGGGCGAGTTCAGATCCGGATCGGTCGCGCTGCACGGTAAGCCCGTCGATCTGTCCACGGTGCCCGCGGCGATCAGGGCCGGCCTTGCCTATGTGACCGAGGACCGAAAATCGCTGGGCCTCGTGCTTGAGGACACGATCCGCCGCAATATTCCGCTGGCGAATTTGCCCGGTATCTCGCGCCAGGGGGTGGTGGACCGTCAGCGCGAAGGTGCGGTCGCGCGCGACTTTCGCCAGCGCATCAACATCCGCTCGCCCTCGGTCGAGCAAAGGACCGTCAACCTATCGGGCGGGAACCAGCAAAAGGTAGTGCTGGCGAAATGGCTTTTCGCCGGGCCCGAGATCCTGATCCTTGACGAGCCGACGCGCGGCATCGACGTAGGCGCGAAATACGAGATCTATACGATCATCCGCGACCTCGCCGCCGCTGGAAAGTCGATCATCGTCATCTCGTCAGAAATGCCCGAGCTTTTGGGCATCACCGACCGTATCCTGATCATGAACGAGGGCCGTCTGGTCGGAGAGATGCCGACCGCAGAGGCCACGCAGGAACGTATCATGCAGGTCATCATCAGGTCGGGCCAGGACCTGACCGACGAAAACGTTACCCCCGAGCAAATCGAGGCAGAGGCCGCACATGTCTGACACGACCACTGAACGCTCCGGCGATACGTTCGGCTTCATCCGCCGCAACATCCGCGAATATGGCATCCTGTTCGCGCTGATCATCATTATGGCCTTTTTCCAGGTGGTCACCGGCGGCATCCTGTTCCGGCCGGTCAACCTGACCAACCTGTTCCTGCAAAACAGCCACATCGTCATCATGGCGGTAGGCATGTTGCTGATCATCGTCGCGGGCCATATCGACCTGTCGGTCGGTTCGGTCGCGGCCTTTGTGGGGGCACTGGCGGCGCTGATGGTGGTACGGCTGGGACTGCCCATTCCGGTCGTGGTTGTCCTTAGCCTTGCCGCAGGCGCAGTTATCGGCGGTATTCAGGGCTATTGGATCGCCTATTGGAAAATCCCCAGCTTTATCGTCACGCTGGCGGGTATGCTGATTTTCCGCGGGCTGACCATGTGGATCCTGCAGGGCCAGAATATCGGCCCCTTTCCGCGTGGCTTTCAGATGATCGCCTCGGGCTTCATCCCGGATATCTTTGGCCCCGACAAACCGCACACCCTGTCGTTGCTGCTTGGCTGGGGGGCGGCGGCATTGATCCTGTGGCTACAGATCCGGGCCCGCCGCCGCGAAGAGGCCGTCGGTATCGCGGATGAACCCTTTGCCTTCTTTGCCGCCAAGAACACGCTGATCTTTCTGGCACTGGTGTGGATCAGCTGGGTGCTGGCGAATTTCCGCGGTCTGCCCAACGTCTTTATCGTCATGGCGGTGCTGGTCGCGCTTTACGCCTTTATCTCTGAGCGCACGACGCTGGGGCGGCGCATCTATGCGATCGGCGGCAACGCCAAGGCGGCCAAGCTTTCGGGCATCAACTCGGAACGTGTGGTATTCCTGACCTTTATGAACATGGGGATGCTGGCGGCGCTGGCAGGGATCGTAGTCTCGGCCCGGCTGAACTCGGCCACGCCAAAGGCCGGGGTCGGGTTCGAACTTGACGTGATCGCGGCGGTCTTTATCGGCGGCGCCTCGATGGCAGGCGGCGTCGGCACGGTGATCGGCGCAGTGGTCGGAGCCTTTATCATGGGCGTGATGAACAACGGCATGTCGATCCTGGGTATCGGCATCGACTATCAGCAGGTCATCAAGGGGCTGGTGCTGATGGCCGCCGTGATCTTCGACGTCTCGAACAAGAGCAAGACGTGACCCCGGACTGGATCGCTGTCGACTGGATCGCTGTCGACTGGGGCACCACCCGGCTGCGGACCTGGGCCATGCGCGGGACCCAAGCGGTCGAGGCACGGGCCTCGGACAGGGGGATGGGTGCACTTAGCCCCGCAGGGTTCGAGCCGGCCTTGCTTGATCTTGTCAGCGACTGGCTGCCCGCCTCGGGTCGGATACGGGTCATCGCCTGCGGCATGGTCGGCGCGCGGGGCGGTTGGACCGAAGCCGCCTACCGCGCCATCCCCTGCCCCCCGCTTGACCCTTTGCAAGCCATTCACGCCCCCGCTATTGATCCACGGCTGGATGTCCGCATCCTGCCCGGCCTGTCACAGAACGATCCGCCCGATGTCATGCGCGGCGAAGAAACCCAGATCGCAGGCTTTCTGGCTGAAAACCCGGATTTTGACGGCACGCTTTGTCTGCCCGGCACCCATTGCAAATGGGTCCGGCTGGCGCGCGGGCGTGTCGTTGGTTTCCGCACCTTCCTGACCGGAGAGCTGTTCTCTCTGCTCGCCGGCCAATCGGTACTGCGGCTGACGATCGGGACGGCAAAGCCCGACGCCACGGCCTTTGCCAGGGCCGGCGCGTTGGCGCTGGCTGACCCCCATGCCGCGAACGCGCAGCTTTTCACGCTGCGCGCCGCCGCGCTGTTGCAGGGGCTTACGCCGGAACAGGCGGCGGGGCGGCTGTCAGGCCTGCTGATCGGCGCCGAACTCGCCGCAGCGCGCGACCTCTGGCAAGGTAACTCAACCGTGATCATTGGCACAGCAGGGTTGGCACAACTTTACGAAGATCTGCTGCTGGCAGCGGGCGCAAAGGCGTGCCAAAAGGATGGCGCGGCCCTTGTCCTTGCCGGTCTTGTCGCCGCCAGCTTAGCGTTGCCGGAGAACACATGAACCAGCCTATAATTGCCATCCTGCGCGGGTTGACCCCCGCGGAGGCCCTACCCATTGGTCGCGCTCTGGTTGAAGCGGGGATCGACCGTATCGAGGTGCCCCTGAACTCACCCCAGCCGCTCGACAGCATCCGATTGATGGCGGCGGCGCTGGCAGGGCAGGCAACAATCGGGGCGGGCACCGTTCTGACAGTCGCACAAGTGGCCCAAGTCGCCGATGCCGGCGGGCGGATGATCGTTTCGCCCAATACCGACCCGGCGGTTATCCGCGAGGCGCGCTCGCGCAGGATGCAAGCCTGGCCCGGCGTTTATACCGCCACCGAATGCTTTGCCGCCATCGCTGCCGGGGCGACCGGGCTGAAACTGTTCCCCGCCGATCAGGCCGGAACCGGAACGCTGAAGGCGCTGCGGCAGGTGCTGCCCAGCGAGGTCGCAGTCTATGCCGTGGGCGGCGTCGGCCCTGATAATTTCGCCGAGTGGCGCGCGGCGGGGGCGCAGGGCTTTGGCATCGGCAGCGCCCTTTATCGCCCCGGCGACACCCCCGAAACAGTCGCAGCAAGGGCACGAGAGGTAGTGGCGGCACTACAGGCCCTGACATGAGTGCGCAGGTCTTTGACCCTCGCATCTGTGAATTGGGCGAAGGCGCATTCTGGCACCCCGAACGCGGCCAGCCTTTCTGGTTCGACATCCTTGGCCGGCGACTGCTGTCGCGTCAGGACGGGGCCGAACTGGAATGGCGCTTTGACGAAATGGTCTCGGCCGCAGGGTGGATCGGCCGCGACCAGTTGCTGATCGCAAGCGAAAGCGCGCTGATCCGGTTTGACCTGCGCAATGGCCAGCAAAAGCGGCTGATCGCGCTTGAGGCCGACCGGCCCGGCAACCGTTCGAACGACGGGCGCGCCGATCCCTTCGGCGGATTTTGGATCAGCACGATGGCGCGGAACGCTCAGGCTGGCCAGGGCGCAATTTATCGCTATCTTGACGGAGAGTTGCGCCTTTTGCGGGGAAACATGTCGATTCCGAATGCGATCTGCTTTTCTCCTGATGGCCGACTGGCCTATTTCGCCGACACCGCCGCCCAGGTCGTCTGGTCGCAAGACCTTGATGAGCAGGGCTGGCCCTTGGCCGAGGCACGGGTCTTTCTGGACCTGAGCGGCACCGATCAATTCCCCGACGGGGCCGTGACCGACGATCAGGGCCGGTTCTGGAATGCGCGCTGGGGCAGCGGCACGGTCGCCTGCCACGCGCCCGACGGACGGTTGCTGAAACAGCTGGCCCTGCCCGCCGTCCAGCCAAGCTGCCCGGTCTTTGCCGGACCCGACCTGACACGGCTGATCGTCACCAGCGCCGCCGAAGGCCGGCACGGCCCCGATGACGGTCGCACCTGGCTGTTGGCCCCCAACGCACGGGGGCGGGCCGAACCACGGGTCCACGCGTGATGGCCAGCGAATTCGGCACTCTGCCCGATGGGCAAAGGGTCATGCAGGTCACAATCTCGGGGCACGGGCTAAGGGCTTCGATCATCACGCTTGGGGCTTCGCTTCAGGAACTGCGGCTCGACGGGATCGGGCATTCTCTGGTGCTGGGCTTTCCCCGGCTTGAACCCTATCTTGACGAAGGGCGCTATTTCGGGGCTGTGGTCGGGCGCTATGCCAACCGCATCGCCCATGGCCGGGCCGTCCTTGACGGGCAAAAGCTGCAGCTTGACCGCAATCAGGACGGTCGCCACATGCTGCACGGCGGCCATGACGGCTGCGGCACCCGCAACTGGATACTTGCCGACTGGGACAAAAGCTCGGTTGCGATGGCCGATCACCTGCCTGCCGGCCACATGGGCTTTCCGGGGGCGATGCTGATTCGGGCGACCTGGTCGATCCTGCCCGGACCGGTCCTGATGCTGACCATTCTGGCCACATCGGACGACACGACCTTTTGCAACTTTGCCCAGCACAGTTATTTCAACCTCGACGGCTCGGATACGATTGCCGATCACCGCCTGTCCGTGCCCGCTGCGACCTATCTGCCGGTGGATGATGACCTGATTCCCCTTGGTGCGCCCGCACCTGTTCAGGGCACCCATCTGGATTTCCAGAACCCCACCCGTCTGGGGGAAAGGCTGGGCGGGCCGCGTATCGACCACAATCTTTGCCTGTCGGACCAGCGCCATGTCCTGCCGCGCAAGGTCGCAACCCTGCAGGCAGGTGGGCTGAGTATGGACCTTAGCTCGACTGAACCGGGCCTGCAGGTCTATACCGCTGAACATCTGTCCCCCGGGGCGCCGGGCCACGGCGGCAGGCCCTATGACCGTCATGCCGGGGTCGCGCTGGAATCGCAGATATGGCCTGACGCACCGAACCACGCCGATTATCCCTCGGCGCGGTTAGAGCCGGGGCGGCTTTACCGCCAAACCACGGTCATGAGCTTTCGTGGCAGGGTAGCTTGACCTTACATCAACCAAGCCCCTAATGCGGGACAGGGAGGAGCCATGGACCCTGCACCGATTATAAACGCCTATTCCGAGCCTTTCGTGCAGGCGCCCTTTGCGGTGCAGCTACAGATCCGGCTGCGGAAACGCATCATTCGCGGCGAACTGCCGCCCGGGACGCGCCTGTCCGAACAGGAAATCGCCGATCAATACGAGCTTTCCCGCCAGCCGGTGCGAGAAGCCTTCATCCGCCTTGCCGGAGAGGGCCTGCTTGAGATCCGCCCCCAGCGCGGCACCTTTGTCACCCGCATTGATATGGAATGGGTGCTCTGTACTCGCTTTATTCGCGAATCGCTGGAATCCGACATTGTGCGGCTGGCGGCGACCCGCGCCCAGCCGCAGGACCACGAGGCGCTTTTCGCCCAGATCGCGCGGCACGAGGCCGAAACCGACCCCGCCAACCTCGCCCAGCTTGACGAAGAGTTTCACGCCATGCTGGCCCGGATCTCGGGCAAGGTGATGGTCTGGAACCATCTGCAACAGCTCAAGGTGCATCTGGACCGTGCCCGCCACCTGCTGGCGGCGATGACGCCCAAGGACGATATGCTGGCCCAGCACCGGGAGATCGCCCAGGCCATCGCCGCCCAGGACCCCGACCGGGCCGAGGCCGCGATCCGCGACCACCTGCGCCGGGTACTGATGGAGCTGCCGGGCGTGCTGCGCCTGTCTCCGAACTATTTCACCAAAACCGACACGCTGGCCGAAACCCTCGCCGCTGAAAGCTGAGCCGCGCCCGGCCTGTCACGAGCGCCGTACCCTCTGGGACTGTTCGCCAAGGCCTGAAATACCAAGCCGCATCACCTCGCCGCCGCGCAGAAAGACCGGGGGTTTCGCGCCCATGCCCACACCCGGGGGCGTGCCGGTCGTGATCACATCCCCCGGCATCAGCGTCATCAGTCGCGAGCAATAGGCAACAATCTCGGCCACGCCAAAGATCATCGTCGCGGTCGAGCCATGCTGGCGACGCACCCCGTCCACCTCAAGCCACAGGTCCAGCGCCTGCGGATCGGGGATCTCGTCCCGGGTGACAAGCCACGGGCCGATGGGGCCAAAGGTGTCAAAACCCTTGCCCTTGTCCCAGGTGCCGCCGCGTTCGGCCTGCCATTCGCGCTCACTCACGTCATTGACGACGCAATAACCCGCGACATGTTCCAGCGCCATCGCCTCGGACACCTGACTTGCGCGCGCGCCGATGACGACGCCCAGCTCGACCTCCCAATCGGTCTTTTGCGCGCCGGGCGGAATGATCACATCATCATCCGGGCCAATGATGCAGCTGGTCCACTTGTTGAACACCACCGGTTCGGCCGGGACTGGCAAACCGGCCTCGGCCGCGTGATCGGCATAGTTCAGCCCGATAGCCACGAATTTCGGCACATGGCCGACGCAGGGCCCAAGGCGCGGCTGACCCGACACGATGGGCAGCGCATCAAGATCCAGCGCCGCTAACTGCGCCAGCCCATCGGGGCCCAGCACCTCGCCCGAGATATCGGCGATATGGGCCGAAAGGTCGCGAATACGCCCCTCGGCATCCAGAAGCCCCGGTTTTTCCTGACCCGCCGGGCCATAGCGCAGCAGTTTCATCGCTGATCCTTTCGCTTGTTCGCCTATGGCTCGGGCGGCGTATCAACCGCGCCCGACAAAGGGCATATTGGTCGCCATGACAGTCATATGCAGGACATTTGCGCCCTCGGGCAGGTTCGCCATATGAAACACCGCCTCAGAGACATTCGCCGCGTCCATCACCGGTTCGGGCCGGATCGAGCCATCGGCCTGGGGCGCACCCTGCGTCGCCACACCCGTAATCATCTCGGTCGCGGCATTGCCGGCGTCAATCTGACCGCAGGCGATGTTAAAGGGCCGCCCATCCAGCGCCAGCGTCCGCGTCAGCCCCGTCACCGCATGTTTGGAAACCGTATAGGGAACCGAACCGGGGCGCGGCGCCTCGGAAGCAATCGAGCCGTTGTTGATGATCCGCCCGCCCATCGGGTCCTGCCGCCGCATCTGGCGAAAAGCTGCACGGGCACACAGGAACATACCGTCGATATTGACCCGCGCAACGCCCTGCCAGTCCTGCCAGGAAATTTCGTCGATCAGGCGCGAAATCAGGATCGCGCCTGCATTGTTGAACAGAACATCCAGTCGCCCCCATTCGGCCACCGCACGGGCAAAGGCGGCATCGACCGCCGCCTCATCCGTCACGTCGCAGGGCAGAATCAGCGCATCAGGATGGCCATCCGCCGTCTCGGCCAAAGCCGACTCGCGTCGGCCGATCAGCCCGACCTTCCAACCCCCATCAAGAAACCGTCGGGCGGTAAGCCGACCAATGCCGCTGCCACCGCCGGTAATCAGGATCGTTTTCATCGCATGCCCCCCTTTTCCCGTCGTGGGCGGATGCTAGCGACAACATCCGCCCAGGAAAAGGGCCGCTCGGGCAAAGGCGCGGGAATCAGGCCTCGGGGTCCCAGCCGCTGATCTGCTTGCTGTCCATGAACTCTTCGAGCCCCCAGACACCACCCTCACGCGCCCGGCCCGAAGCCTTGACCCCGCCAAAGGCCGCGCCACGCCCGCGCGACTGGCCATTCATTTCGACCATGCCGGCACGCAGCTGGCGTGCCAGTCGGTTGCGACGGGCACCATCCTGCGTCTGAACATAGTTCGTCAGCCCATAGATCGTGTCATTGGCGATTTCGACCGCCTCTTCTTCGCTGTCAAATGGGATGATCGACAGCACCGGACCAAATATCTCTTGCCGCGCGATGGTCATCTCATTGGTCACATCGGCAAAGACGGTCGGCCGGACGAAATAGCCGCGATTGACGCCCTCGGGCAGGCCGGGACCACCGGCGACCAGACGCGCGCCCTCGTCGATGCCCTGCTGGATCAGACCCTGAATCTTGTCCCATTGCTGCTTGCTGACCACCGGACCGATGTGACGGCCGGGCTGATGGGCGCTGGCGACCTGGGTTTCCTCGGCAACCTTACGGGCCTGCTCGACCGCGGTTTCGTAGAACGAACGCTCGACCAGCATCCGCGTCGGCGCGTTGCAGGACTGGCCACTGTTGTAAAAGCAATGCCGGGCCCCGCGCACCACCGCCTTTTCGTCGGCATCGGCAAAGATCAGGTTCGCACCCTTGCCGCCCAGTTCCAGCGCCACTTTCTTCAGCGTGTCGGCAGCAGCCTTGGTGATCGCAATCCCGGCGCGGGTCGAGCCGGTAAAGCTGATCATATCCACATCAGGATGGGTGGAAAGCTGGGTCCCTACCCCCAAGCCGTCCCCGTTCACCATGTTATACACACCCGCAGGCAACCCGGCCTCATCCACGATTTCGGTAAAGACGACCGAGGAAAGCGGCGCGATCTCGCTGGGCTTCAGCACAACGGTATCGCCCGCAAGCAACGCCGGGATCACCTTCAGCGTCACCTGGTTCATCGGCCAGTTCCACGGCGTGATCAGCCCGACAACGCCAACCGGCTCCCACGCGACCATGCTGTTTGGGGCATGCGGACCCAGCGGGCGGATGAATTCAAAGTTGCGGAACGCCTCGATGAAGGTCTCGATATGATAGCTGCCGGCTGCGGTCTGGTCGTTCAACGACATGTCCTGCGGCGCGCCCATCTCGGCGGTGATCGCGGCGGCCATATCAGAGGCGCGGCGCTTGTAGATCTCCAGAATCCGTTCGACATAGGCCAGCCGTTCGGCCGGAGACGTCCGGGACCAGCCCGGGAAAGCCGCCTTGGCCGCCGCAACCGCCGCATCGGTATCCGCCTGATCGCCAAGGCTGATGACCGCCACCGGCTCTTCGGTCGAGGGGTCGATCACCTCGAGATCGCGCGGCTGGCTGGGCGCAACCCAGGCGCCGTTGATGTAAAATTTCCGCTTGTCGGCAAGTCCGCTCATGAGAGCCTCCCTTGATCTGCGATTGGCCAGCAGACTGGCACCCGGACAGCCGGGCTGCAAGCCACAGCAGCCGCCCCGATTTTTATCACGACTTGAAAGATCGTGTTGGACAATCCGATACGCATGACTATCTTGACGCGGGAGAGCCAACCGAAAGGACCTGCAATGTCCCTGCGCATCAACGATATCGCCCCCGATTTCACTGCCAACTCGACCGAGGGGCAGATCAGCTTCCACGACTGGATCGGCGACAGTTACGCGATCCTGTTCTCGCATCCGCGGGACTTTACCCCGGTCTGCACCACGGAATTCGGTGCCGTGGCGCAACTGGTCCCCGAGTTCGAAAAGCGCAGCACCAAGGTGCTGGGCGTCTCGGTCGATTCGGTCGAGGATCACGGGAAATGGAAGGCCGACATTGAAAAAGTCGCTGGCGTTCCGGCCAATTTCGCCATCATCGACGACACCGATCTGACGGTCGCCAAGGCCTATGACATGCTGCCCGCCGACTATTACCTGCCGGACGAAGGCCGCACGCCCCAACACTCGGCCACCGTGCGGACGGTGTTCATCATCGGGCCGGACAAAAAGGTGCGCCTGACCATGACCTATCCGATGTCGGTCGGCCGCAACTTTGCCGAAATCCTGCGCGCGCTTGACGCGGTGCGGAAAACCGACGGCGTTCCGCTGGCAACCCCGGCAAACTGGGTCCCGGGCCAGGATGTGATCGTGGCGCTGGCGCTGGACGACGCCGCCGCCGAGGCGCGCTATGGCCAGCTTGACAAAAAGCTGCCTTACCTGCGTTTTGCCAAGGACCCGGCGTAACTCCGGGCCGGGTGGGGCCTTTCGCCCCGCCTGGATTGTTCAGTCCGGACATCTGGCGGACGGTTCTGGATGAATCGTTCCGGCTCTGATGTCCGGATCTTGCAGATGTATTGACCGTCGAGGGTCTTGAGCCTGCGGGCAAGGCCGCCAATCACTGTATGGCCGCTTGGACGGCGAGCGTGGTCGTGGCGCTTCCACAACGAACTCGCCTATAAGGCATCCTTCCATTCCAAAGAATGGATCGCACCATCAAACCGGGGAAACAAACAGCTGACCCGACCGCCCTGGCGGACAATAACCTCGCCGAAAAAGCAACAGCCCGCCCGCAAACCTGCGGACGGGCCGATATGCACTAAGAAAAAGAAAGATCAGCCTTCGGCGTCTTCTTTTTCTTTTTTCTCGGGCTGGATCTCTTCGCCCGTCTCTTGGTCGACCATTTTCATGCCAAGGCGAACCTTGCCACGGTCATCAAAGCCCAGCAGCTTGACCTTGACCTCCTGGCCTTCCTTAAGCACCTCATTGGGGTGGTTCAGGCGCTTGTTGGCGATCTGGCTGACATGGACCAGGCCGTCACGCTTGCCAAAGAAGTTCACGAAGGCACCAAAGTCGACCAGCTTGACCACCTTACCGGTGTAGATCTTGCCTTCCTCGGGCTCGGCCACGATCGAATAGATCATCTCATGCGCCTTGCGGATCGCATCGGCGTTGGACGAGGCGATCTTGATGGTGCCATCGTCGTTGATGTCCACCTTGGCGCCCGAAGTCTCGACGATCTCGCGGATGACCTTGCCACCCGAGCCGATAACTTCGCGGATCTTGTCGACCGGGATGGTCATGGTTTCGATACGCGGAGCATGGGCGCTGAATTCGCGACGGCCCTCGGACAGAGCTTTCGACATTTCGCCCAGGATGTGCATCCGGCCGTCCCTGGCCTGAGCCAGGGCCTGCTCCATGATCTCGGGGGTGATGCCCGCGACCTTGATGTCCATCTGCAGGCTGGTGATGCCGTTTTCCGTCCCGGCAACTTTGAAGTCCATGTCGCCCAGATGGTCCTCGTCACCCAGAATGTCGGTCAGGACTGCCCAGCGGCCATCCTCTTCGAGGATCAGACCCATGGCGACACCGGCAACCGGAGCCTTCAGCGGCACACCCGCATCCATCATCGACAGCGATCCACCGCAGACCGAAGCCATCGAGGACGAGCCGTTCGATTCGGTGATCTCGCTGACCACGCGGATGGTGTAGGGGAAGTCGGTCGGCGCAGGCAGAACCGCCTGCAGCGCGCGCCATGCCAGCTTGCCGTGACCGATCTCACGACGGCCCGGCGAACCCACACGGCCAACCTCGCCGACCGAATAGGGCGGGAAGTTGTAATGCAGCAGGAAGTTGCTGCGGAAGTTACCGTGCAGCGCGTCGATGATCTGTTCGTCATCGCCGGTGCCCAGGGTGGTCACGACCAGCGCCTGCGTCTCGCCGCGGGTGAACAGAGACGAACCATGGGTACGCGGCAGGAAGCCGACTTCCACGTCGATCGGACGCACGGTGCGGTTGTCGCGGCCGTCGATCCGCGGGCGGCCATCAATGATGCCCCCACGCAGGATGCCCGATTCCAGCTTTTTCAGCGCCGAACCCAGGTTCGGGTCAAGCTGCTCTTCCTCGCTCAGACCTTCGAGGATCTTTGCCTTGGTTGCCTCGATGGCGTCGCGGCGCTGACCCTTGTCCTGAATTGCATAGGCGGCGCGCATATCGGCCTCGCCCAGCGATTTCACGCGGTCATACAGGGCCGAGTAGTTCGGCGCCTGGAACTCAAAGGGTTCTTTGGCGGCTTCTTCGGCCAGCGAGATGATCAGGTCGATCACCGGCTGCATGGCCTCGTGGCCGAACTTGACCGCGCCCAGCATCTCGGCCTCGGTCAGCTCATAGGCCTCGGATTCGACCATCATCACCGCGTCGCGGGTACCGGCGACGACCAGATCAAGGCGCTGCTCGGGGTTGCCGCGCAGGTTTTCCATATCGGCAACTTCGGGGTTCAGCACATATTCGCCGTTCGCAAAGCCAACGCGCGCCGCGCCGATCGGCCCCATGAAGGGCACGCCCGAGATGGTCAGGGCAGCCGAGGCAGCAATCATGGCGACGATATCGGGATCGTTGACCAGATCGTGGCTGAGCACGGTGCACATCACCAGAACTTCGTTCTTGAAGCCGGGGACGAACAGCGGGCGGATCGGACGGTCGATCAGACGCGCGGTCAGCGTCTCACGCTCGCTCGGGCGTGCTTCGCGCTTGAAGAAACCGCCGGGGATCTTGCCGGCGGCATAGTATTTTTCCTGATAATGCACCGTCAGGGGAAAGAAATCCTGACCGGGCTTGGGTTCCTTGGCGAAAGTGACGTTGGCCATCACGCTGGTTTCGCCCAGAGTGGCAATCACCGAGCCGTCGGCCTGACGGGCAACCTTGCCCGTTTCCAGCGTAAGCGTTTCATTGCCCCACTGGATCGATTTCTTCACTTCATCAAACATTCGGTTTCCTCTGGCGACGCGCCGGCCCTCCGGTCGCGTCCCGTGTCAAATGGCGGCCCCATTGCCGCCGCCCCTATCCTTTGCATGTGCCCCGGGGCCTGGCGTCACGTCACAGATGGAGTTGCCCCATACAGGAAAACAGGGTGCATGGGAAGTGGTTTGCCAGCGCCCTGCCCCTTCAGGCCAGCAGCGTAACGGGCAAATCCGTGGCCGGAAAATGCAAACGCCCGCGGCCTTGGCCACGGGCGCAACGCTTGGCGGCGCAGCTTGCGCCACCCTGTTCCTGCCTTAGCGGCGCAGGCCCAGCTTGCCGATCAGCGCGGTGTAGCGGGCTTCGTCCTTGCGCTTCAGATAGTCCAGCAGCTTACGACGCTGCGCGACCAGCTTCAGCAGACCACGGCGGGAGTGGTTGTCTTTCTTGTGGGTCTTGAAGTGCTCGGTCAGAGTAGCAATGCGCGAGGACAGGATCGCAACCTGCACCTCGGGCGAGCCGGTGTCGCCTTTCTTGGTGGCGAATTCGGCCATGACGCGGTTCTTTTCTTCAACCGTAATCGACATCGGGGGCTCCTTTCAGAACAAAGGGTTATGGCTCAGGCCGGGATGTCGTCCAGCACAGGCCCATGGAGAACACCGCCAGAATCGTTCAGGCGGATGCGGGCGTATAGGCGGAATCGGTGCAAAAGGAAAGCGGATTCCTTGGCCAGCACGGTTACTTCTGCGGTTTGATCTGGTTCAAAAGGATATCTTCTGCGCGCAGGTTCGGGGCGTTCTGAACCTCGCAGATAATCACCCCGTCCACGCGGATCACCGCTGCGTCGTTTTCGTCCCGCTCAACTGTCACGACAGGTTCGGTGCCGCTGCCATCATCCTGATAGCGCAGCTCAATCCGGTCCTCACGTGGGTTGAAATCGGCAATAACGGCCGGAGGCGCGTCCAAGTCAGCCCGGTCGCCAGGCATTTCGAGAGCGAACAGATCCTCGCCCTCGCCCCCCTCGGCGAAATCGCCCGCGCCGGGCAACAGCGTATCGCGACCCTCGCCGCCATGCAGCCAGGCGCGATCCGGATCGGCCGAACCGATCAGCAGATCATCGCCCTCACCTCCGTCCAGATCATCCTCGCCCCGCCCGGCGATCAGGGTGTCATTGCCGATCCCGCCCCACAGCCAATCATCGCCGTCACCAGCGGTAAGCAGGTCATCGCCCTCACCGCCAAAGATCGTATCGTTACCACCGCCACCGTGCAGAGTGTCATTGCCGCCCTGACCGGTGAGGTAATCGTTGCCCTCGCCCCCGCCGATCAGATCGTCGCCACCCGGACCATAATCGCCGTCGCCATAGATCCAGTCATCGCCGTCGCCGCCCAACAGGGTATCATTCCCCTGCCCGCCATGCAGATCGTCGTTGCCGCCATGACCGCGCAGCAGGTCATCACCCTCGCCGCCGGCCAGCCAGTCCGAACCTTCGGTGCCATCCTGAACGGAACTTTCAGCCCCATTACCCTCATCACCGTCAGGCGGGCTGCCCGAACCGTCCGGCTCATCATCAGTCGTCGGGTTCCGGGTCGTCGAGGTCACGTCAATGGCAAGACCAGCGAACAGCATCGTGAGCAGACTGCTGAGCAATAACATGACAACACCCGAAAGAATCACACAACCTTTACGAGCAACCTAGCGCGGCACCGCTGGGCTCGCATCCTCAATGTCAACAATGAGTTAACAAAGCAGATGCTCCTCACGGCTGCACCGAGGATTCAGTAAAAGGGTGATCTGAACGGGTCAGCTATAATCGCGAGCGCCAAAGATTGCGCTGCCGACGCGGACATGGGTTGCGCCTTCGGCAATGGCGGTTTCGAAATCGGCGCTCATGCCCATCGACAGGCCGCGCAGACCATTACGGGCGGCGATGTCACGCAAAGCGCGGAAATGCGGCACCGGATCTTCGCTCTCGGGCGGGATGCACATCAACCCCGACAAAACCAGCTCCATGGCCTGACACTCGGCGATGAAGGCATCGGCATCATCCGGCAGAATACCCGCCTTTTGCGGCTCGGCACCGGTATTCACCTGAACGAAAAGCTGCGGACAATTGCCGCGTGCCTGCACCTGCCGGGCCAGTTTGCTTGCCAAAGACGGACGGTCCAGCGTGTGGAACGCGTCAAAAAGCTCAAGCGCAGGTTTCAACTTGTTGGTCTGTAAGGGGCCGATCATGTGCAGCTCGACCCCGGAAAAGCGCGTGCGCCAATCGGGCCATTTTCCGACCGCTTCCTGGACGTAGTTCTCGCCAAAGATGCGGTGGCCGGTTTCCAATACCGCCTCGACCCGCCCGGGGGGCTGCACCTTGCTGACCGCAATCAGAGTGACCTCTCCTGCTGCGCGTCCCGATGCCTTTTCGGCCGCCGCGATGCGGCGCTTGATCTCTTCCAGTCCCATGAGTGCATGATTCCCAAAAGAAAAGAGCGGGCGCAAGGCCCGCTCTTCCTGATTCCAGGTTCTGACGGATCAGAACTTGAACTTCACGCCGACGTCAGCGTAGGTGTCGTCGTCTACACCAGCAACGTCGGAGTCGACGTTGATGATGCCGCCGGCCAGAACGGCGCCGCCGCCCAGGTCGTAGTCAGCGCCGATACCGATAGCGCGCGGCTTGATGTCGCTGGCGCCATACACGTCAACCTTGTCCTGACGGAAGAAGCCCTTCACGGTCAGAGCGTCAGCTTGGTAAGCAGCCGACAGACCGATGGTCGAGTCGAACTCAGCGCCGGTGCCGACGAACACGTCGTCGTATTTGACGAAGACGCCTTTCACCGAGAAGTTATTGAATTTGGCTTCACCGCCGAGCGAGATTTCGCTCATGTCGTCGTGCTTGGCATAGCCCAGAGCGGCCCACCAGTTGCCGGCGTCGTATTTAGCGGCCAGCGAGTAGGCAACGTGATCCGACAGAGCGTCGGTGTCGGGGTTGCCGGTGGGGGTGTAGGTGTTAGCGCCGGTGGTCACGTCGTAGACGCTGGTGTCAACACCATCGGTAGCCGAAGCGTAGAACGAGATCTGGTTGACGGTGTATTCGTACAGGATCGTCGGGCCCTGATCGCGGTTGGCACCGTCGCCGACCAGGTAGCTGATCTCTTCCGGATCGCCAGCAACGGCGCCGTCGGTGTAGCCGATTTCATACAGGTCGCCGATCGCGGCTTCCGAAGCCGAAACGACGTCGCCCATCGACAGTTTGCCGTAGGTGCCCGAAATCCAGACAGCGCCACGCTCACCGCGGGCAGCCGAACGGTACGAGTTGTTCCAGTCTTCCTGGTCAACGCGGAATTCACCGCCGAAGGACAGACCAGCGTCCGATTCGCCGGTCAGCGTGAACTTCACGCGGGCGCGGCTGGCGAACTGGACATCGTCACCGTCATAGATCACACCCATGCGGCCGTCGCCCGAGATGGCGACTTCGGCAGCGGCAACACCGGCGGTCATAACCAGCGCGGTGGTGGCGAAAAGAACCTTTTTCATGGTTTTCCCTCTTGTCTCTCTCGTATGCCCCACCCCGGAGTACCGGCTGGGGTATGCCTGTTGTGTCGCGCTTTCCCCCCCGCATTGCAACGAAATCGCATCCACTTAGCCAGTTTCCGGGATGCTGTGATGCACATGAGCCACACCCCATTGCAACGCCCCGGTGCCGGTTTTGCCCCGCCGCGGAGCCATGCGCCCCCTGTCCCGCGCGCGTACTATATTCACCACGGCCAGCCGGATTGCGCAGGCAGGCGCGGCATCTCTTGTCGCAAGGGGCAAAATTGCGCTATGGCTCCGGCAAGGACGATCCGGGGGACTTCAGATGACCAGACGCGCCGTACGGCTGACCGCCACCCTGCTGATCCTGGCGGGGCTTGCCGCCTGTTCGGGCACAGGACGTCAGGGCCAGTCCCAGACCACGCAGCCGCAACAGCGCGAATCCACGATCTGGGACGTCTTTTCGAATCGCCGCGACCCGAACGATACGGTGGCCGTCAACCGCTATCTCTGGAACGCCAGTCTGGAGGTTCTGGACTTTCTGCCGATCCAGTCGGTCGACCCCTTTACCGGCGTGATCGTCACCGGCTACGGCACGCCTCCGGGCGGTGGCCGCGCCTATCGCGCCACAATCAAGGTCAGCGATCCTTCGCTTGATGCGCGTGCGCTTAAGGTTTCGTTGCAGGGTTCGGGCGGCGCAGCGGTGGCGCCGGACACGGTCCGCGCGGTCGAAGACGCGATTCTGACCCGCGCCCGTCAGCTGCGGCTGCAGGACCGTAATCTCTAAGCAGCACCGACCCCGCTGGACCTGCATCGGGCAAGCGGCTAATACCCTGCGGGCAGTCTGACGCCCGGAGGTTTCCATGCCCTATGATCCCGCAATCAGCGAGCCGCGCTGGCAAAAAGCGTGGGAAGAGGCGAGCGCGTTCCGCGCCGTCCGGGACGAACGGCCCAAATATTACGTGCTCGAGATGTTCCCCTATCCTTCGGGGCGCATCCATATGGGCCATGTGCGCAACTATACCATGGGCGACGTTGTGGCCCGGTTCAAACGCGCGCAGGGCTTTTCCGTGCTGCACCCGATGGGCTGGGATGCTTTTGGCATGCCGGCCGAAAACGCCGCGATGGAACAGGGCGGCCATCCGCGCGACTGGACCTACGGCAATATCGCCACCATGCGGGGGCAGCTGAAACCGCTGGGCCTGTCAATCGACTGGAGCCGCGAATTTGCCACCTGCGACGACGATTACGTCAAGCAGCAGCAGTCGCTGTTTCTGGATTTCCTTGAGGCGGGGCTGATCTATCGCAAATCGGCCATGGTCAACTGGGACCCGGTCGATATGACCGTGCTTGCCAACGAACAGGTGATCGACGGCAAGGGCTGGCGGTCGGGCGCCCCGGTCGAGCGGCGCGAGCTGACGCAATGGTTCTTCCGCATCTCGGACTATTCCGAAGAGCTGCTTGCGGCGCTGGACGGGCTGGAGGGCTGGCCCGAGAAGGTCCGGCTGATGCAGCAGAACTGGATCGGCAAGTCGCGGGGCCTGCAATTCCGGTTCGAAACCGTGAACGCCCCAGAAGGCTTTGAAAAACTTGAGGTCTATACCACCCGCCCGGACACGCTGCGCGGGGCGTCCTTTGTCGCGATCTCGCCCGATCATCCCTTGGCGCGCAGGCTTGAGGCCGACCCTCGCATTGCCGCCTTTGCCGCCGAGGCGCGCAAGCTCGGCACCAGCGAGGAAGCTCTTGAAAAGGCAGAAAAGCTGGGCTTTGACACCGGGCTCAGGGTTCGTCATCCGCTTGATCCCGGCTGGGAACTGCCGGTCTGGATCGCGAATTTCGTGCTGATGGACTATGGCACCGGCGCCATCTTTGGTTCGCCCGCCCATGATGAGCGCGACCATGAATTCGCGGTGAAATACGGGTTGCCGATCCGCGCCACCTTTGGCCCGCGCGGCACGACGCTGGACGAGGCCGACGCGCTGGTCGCCAAAGAACCCTATGTGCCGCTGAAATCCGAAGTCGTGACCTATGTGCGCGGCTTTGCCGGAGAGGCCGAACAGACCGGAGAGGCCGCGGTGGATGCCGCCATCGCCCATGCCGAGGCGAATGGCTATGGCGAAGGCGTGACCAAATACCGGCTGCGCGACTGGGGCATCTCGCGCCAGCGCTATTGGGGCTGCCCGATCCCTGTGGTCCATTGTGACAGCTGCGGTGTGGTGCCTGAAAAGAAAGACAACCTGCCGGTTCTGCTGCCGCAGGATGTCAGCTTTGACCAGCCCGGCAACCCTCTGGATCGCCATCCGAACTGGCGTCAGGTGACCTGTCCGAATTGCGGTGCCGCCGCGCGGCGCGAAACCGACACCATGGACACCTTTGTCGATTCGTCCTGGTATTATGCGCGTTTTACCGCGCCCCATGCCGCGACCCCGACCGATCGGGCCGAATCTGACTACTGGATGAATGTCGACCAATATATCGGCGGCATCGAACATGCGATTCTGCATCTGCTTTATTCGCGCTTTTTTGCCCGGGCGATGGTCAGGACCGGCCACCTGCCCGAAGCCGCGAAAGAGCCTTTCGATGCGCTCTTTACCCAGGGCATGGTCACGCATGAGATCTACATGACCCGGGATGGACGCGGTCGCCCGGTCTATCACCTGCCCGAAGATGTCGTCGACGGAAAGCTGAGCGATGGCACAGCGGTTGAGGTGATTCCCTCGGCCAAAATGTCGAAATCCAAGAAAAACGTCGTTGATCCGGTCAATATCGTCGGAAGCTTTGGTGCGGATACCGCGCGTTGGTTCATGCTTTCGGACAGCCCGCCCGAACGTGACGTCGAATGGACCGCCGCCGGGGCCGAGGCCGCGAACCGCTTTCTTGGCCGGGTGTGGCGGCTTGCCGACGAGATACCCGAAGGGGGCGAAGACCCCGATCTGATCCGCGCCGCACACCGAGCCATTGATGAGGTGACGCGCGCCATAGAAAGCTTTGCCTTCAACAAGGCTGTGGCCAAGATTTACGAACTGGCGAACACGACCGCAAAATCAAAGGCAGGCGGCGATTCGCGGCGCGAAGTGCTGCGCATCCTTGCCCAGCTGATGGCCCCGATGGTGCCGCATCTGGCCGAAGAAGTCTGGTCCAGGGCCGGCGGACAGGGCATGGTTGTCGATGCCCCCTGGCCCAAGGCGGACCCGGCGTTGCTGATTTCGGATTCGGTCGTGCTGCCGATCCAGATCAACGGCAAACGCCGTGCCGAGATCGAGGTGCCCAAAGACATGCCCAAGGAACAGATCGAATCGCTCGTTCTGGCCGATGAGACGGTGCAGAAATTCATGGCCGGCTCTGCGCCCAAGAAGCTGATCGTCGTGCCGGGGCGGATCGTCAATGTCGTGGTCTAGACGAACGGCGATCCTTGGCGCGCTGGCGCTGGCGGCCTGCGGCTTTTCCCCGGTCTACGGTCCGGGGGGCACGGGCGGCAAGCTTTTTGGCCAGGTCCGCACCGCCGATCCGCGTACCCCGGACGATTTTGCCTTTGCAGGCCGGATTGCCGAGCAGCTGGGGCCGGAAAAAGACGCGCGCTTCCTGCTGGAATACCGGCTGCGCATCGCTGTTGTTCCGCAGGCGATCACCCGGGATGAGGTGACGACGCGCTACGCCCTGAACGGCACCGCCGATTTCGTGCTGACCGAGGCAAGCTCGGCCCGCGAGGTGACGCGCGGACAGGTGAGCAGCTTTACCTCATATTCGACCACGGGGACCACCATCGCCACCATGGCGGCCGAACAGGACGCGCATGACCGGCTGGCCCGTATGCTGGCCGATCAGGTGGTGACGCGGCTGCTGGCCGTTCAGCCAGACGCGGTGCCATGATCCTCAAGGGCGCCGAGATCGGACATTATCTGGCGCGGCCCGATCCGACCCGCCCGGCACTGCTGATCCATGGCCAGGACGCGATGCGGGTGGCACTGAAACGGGCCGAGGCCATCAAGGCTCTGGTCGGTGAGGGTGCCGAGGAAGAGATGCGGCTGACCCGCATCCCGGGCGGTAACCTGCGCCGCGACCCCGCAACCCTGCTTGATGCCGTCAAGGCGGTCGGTTTTTTTCCCGGTCAGCGCGTGGTGCTGGTCGATGACGCAACGGATGCTGCTGCCCCCGCCATCGCCGCGGCAATCTCGGAATGGAGGTCGGGCGATGCCGTGATCGTTGTCGCGGCCGGGGCGCTGAACAAATCCTCGGCGCTGCGCAAGCTTTTCGAGCCCCATCCTGCCGCTGTCACCGCCCCGATCTATGACGACCCGCCTGGTGAGGATGAGGTCGGGCGCTGGTTGCGCGATGCCGGGTTGCGGGAAATCCCGCGCGAATCGATGCGCGATCTGATGGCGCTGGCGCGCGCGCTTGATCCCGGCGATTTCCGCCAGACGGTGGAAAAGATCGGCCTTTACAAACATGGTGACCCCGAACCGCTAAGCCCGGCCGAGATCGCAGCCCTTGCACCTGCGACCATCGAGGCCGAGGTCGACGACCTGATTGATTGCGTGGCCGAGGGCAGGGCGCGCGAATTCGGAAAGCTGATGCGACGCATCGAGGGGCAAGGCATTGCCCCGGTGACGCTGTGCATCGCGGCGCTGCGGCATTTCAGGGCGCTGCATACCGCCGCCTCGGACCCCGGCGGACCGGGGGCAGGGTTGGCACGGCTGCGCCCTCCGGTCTTTGGGCCACGCCGTGACCGGATGATCCGGCAGGCCCAGGATTGGGGGATGCGCGCGCTGGAAGATGCGATCCATCAGCTGATCGAGACCGATCTGGTGCTGCGCTCATCCTCTCGCGCTCCGGCTATGGCGCTGATGGAGCGGATGCTGCTGCGGTTATGCATGATGCCGCGGGGGGTGCGGTGACAAATCCGCAAGACGTCGGGGCACTGGTGATCGGCGCGGGGCCTGCCGGGTTGATGGCGGCCGAGGTTCTGGCCGGACAGGGTGCGCAGGTGGTGGTGGCCGAGGCCATGCCGACCCCGGCGCGCAAACTCCTGATGGCCGGAAAATCTGGGCTGAACCTGACTAAGGATGAGCCTTGGGAGCTGTTCATGACGCGGTACGGGGGCTCTGCCCCCCGCGCGCCCGCCCCCTCAATGGGGGCGGGCGCGCGTCCCCCGGGATATTTGATCACAGAAGAATTCGGGCCGCAGGAGGTCATCAGCTGGGCGCGCGGGTTGGGAATCGAGCTGTTTTCCGGCTCAACCGGGCGTGTTTTTCCGGTCGGGATGAAGGCGTCGCCGCTGCTTCGGTCCTGGCTGGCGCGATTAGCGGGGCAGGGCGTCGATTTGCGTACCCGCTGGCGCTGGAACGGCTTTGACGGAGTGTTCTGGCGGTTTGAAGTACCGGAGGGTACAGCCTTGCTGCGTCCCCGCACCGTGGTGCTGGCACTGGGAGGGGCGAGTTGGCCCCGGCTTGGTTCGGACGCGGCATGGGTGCCTTGGCTTGTCGGGCGCGGCGTTGAGGTCGTGCCCTTCCAGCCTGCGAATATGGGTTTTCGCGTCTCGTGGTCAGCGCAGATGGCGCGGCATTTTGGGCAGGCGGTCAAGGGTGTCGCCCTATGGGCCGGAGAGCATGTCAGCCGGGGCGAATGGGTCGTCACTGCCGAGGGGATTGAGGGCGGGGGCGTTTATGAGGTCTCGGCTGCCATTCGCGACGGCGCCCGGGTCCACGTCGATCTGGCGCCGGATCTGGGCGTTGATGAGCTGGCGCGGCGGTTTGCACGCGCACCGTCCAGACTGTCGATCGGCAACCGATTGCGCCGGGGGCTGGGCGATCCGGTTCGCGCTGCGCTGCTGATGGAATGGGGCAGGCCGCTGCCTTTGGCGAACGATGAGTTGGCCCGTCGCGCCAAAGCGCTGGTGCTGTCGCATGAGGGGCCGATGGGTATTGCGCGCGCGATCTCTTCTGCAGGAGGGATTGCCGCCGAGAGCGTGGCTGAGACTCTGGAGTTGAAGGCGATGCCCGGGGTCTTTGTCGCGGGCGAGATGCTGGATTGGGAGGCTCCGACCGGGGGCTATCTGCTGACCGGCTGTCTTGCCACCGGGCGCCGGGCTGGCCGGGGTGCCGCCGCTTATCTCGCCGCGGCACGGAGATAGGCGGGCCGGGCGCGCATCATCTCAAGATAACCCGTCAGCCGGTGTTCGATGATCGGAAACCGTGCGGTCAGGGCCCAGGTCAGACAATGCGCCAGAATGATGTCGGGCACCGTCATGCGGTCGCCCATCAGGAAACCTTCGTCGGCCATGCGATGGACAAGGGTACGCTGGCTGCGCTCAAACTCCCAGCGCAGGGTATTCTTGATCGCGGCAAGGCGCATTTCCTCGGGAAGGATGAAACTGTGGCGCGCGGCAAGCCATAAGGCGGCGTCGAATTCGTCCAGCACGAATTGCATCAGGCTGTCCTGGCGCGCGCGCTCAAGCGTGCCTGCGGGATGGGTCAGCGCGCCATGCTTGTCGGCCAGATAGGTCAGGATCGCGGTCGAATCAGTGATGGGCGTGCCGTCCACCACCAGCACCGGCACCTTGCCTGCGGGATTGAAGGGTGTGACCCCTTCGGAATGCGGATTGACGGCAACATGCTCATAGGGACGCCCAAGCTCTTCGAGCATCCAGAGCACGCGCAGGGCGCGGCTCTTGCCAGTTCCGATTACCTGATACATCTGGCTCCTCGCATTGCCTTATGATCCAAGGCTAGACCGGCGGGACGATTCCCACAATCAGCGCCATTGACGCGGCCGCCATCGAGGCGCAGGAATTGCGGGCTGCGAGAGGGAGATCTTCATGAACAGGACACTGCGCGCCCCGCTGTTCAATGCGGTGCTGATCGGCGGATCGTTTATCCTGCTGATCAACTTTGCCTTGCGTGCCAGCTTTGGCGTGTTCCAGATCCCCATCGCGCAGGAATTCGGCTGGCCGCGCGCCGAGTTCAGCCTGGCCATCGCCATCCAGAACCTGGCCTGGGGGATCGGTCAGCCGATCTTTGGCGCGCTGGCCGAACGCTGGGGCGACCGCTGGTCGGTGATCATCGGCGCATTCCTGTACTCCGCCGGGTTGATCCTGACAGCCTATGCGACCGACCCACTGACCGTGCAGCTGTTAGAGGTCATGGTCGGCTTTGGCATCGCCGGCACCGGCTTTGGCGTGATCCTTGCCGTGATCGGGCGGGCCGCCAGCGACGAAAACCGCAGCCTGGCGCTGGGGATCGCCACTGCCGCCGGCTCGGCCGGGCAGGTTTTTGGCGCGCCGCTCGCCGAGATGCTGCTGATGCATTACCCGTGGCAAAGCGTGTTCATCATCTTTGGGGTGATCGTGCTGGCCTGTCTGTTTTTCCTGCCCATGCTGAGCAGTGGCAAGCCCGCCAGCCGCAGCGAGCTTGAGGAAAGCATGGGTTCGGTGCTGAAACGCGCCTTTACCGACCCGTCTTATCTGATGATCTTTGCCGGCTTCTTTTCCTGCGGCTATCAGTTGGCCTTTATCACCGCGCATTTCCCCGCCATGGTGACCGAGATGTGCGGACCGATCAGCCCCCTTGGAACATTGGCAAGCATCGGGATCACCACCACTTCGACACTTGGTGCGGCAGCTATCTCATTGATCGGGCTTGCAAATATCGCCGGATCAATCTTTGCGGGCTGGTTGGGAAAGCGCTATACCAAGAAATACCTGCTGGCCGGAATCTATACGCTGCGCACCATTGCCGCCGCTGCCTTTATCCTGCTGCCGATCACGCCGACCAGCGTCATCATCTTTTCGCTGGTCATGGGCGGGCTGTGGCTTGCGACCGTACCGCTGACCTCGGGGCTGGTCGCCTATATCTACGGGCTGCGCTACATGGGCACGCTTTACGGCTTTGTCTTTCTTAGCCACCAGCTTGGTTCGTTCCTTGGCGTGTGGCTGGGCGGCAAGATGTACGACATCTACGGCGATTACACGATCGTCTGGTGGGTAGGGGTCGGCGTCGGAGCCTTCAGCGCGCTGATCCACCTGCCCGTGCGCGAGGCCCCCTCACGGTTGGCCACTACCTGAACCAGGCGGTTTTTTTGTTTGACTGGTCAATCAATGAAATCTAGCTTTTGCGGTCAGGCGCAGACAGAAGCGCCACCGCGAAACAGGGAGAGTTTTCATGTCCATTGACCGCCTTGCCCGCCGTCTGGCGGCAGGCCTGACCGCAACGGCGCTGCTTGTTCCGGCTGCTTTGGCGCAGGACGCCGGGGAAATGCCGCAATGCCAGGTGCGCGAATTTGCCATGGGTCTGCGTTATCAGCAGCAATCGGCCGAGGTGCAGGCGCTGCAATTGCAGGCTTTTGCGCTGGCGACCGAACGGCTGGATGCCGCCGTTGCCAAGGCCGAAGACCCGTCAAAGCTGGCTGTTGTCACTGACCTCGATGAAACGGTGATCGACAACAGCGCGCTGCTGGTCCGTGACATGCAGGAATGCCACCAATACGACACCTGGGACACCTGGGGTTTCTGGGAACGTGAGGGCAAACCCACCCTGATCCCCGGCGCCAAAGAGTTTCTGGATCATGCCGACAAGGCAGGGGTAGCGATCTACTACATCTCGGACCGTTTCGGCGAGAACAAACCCTCGACCATCGCCACGCTGAACGAACTTGGGCTGCCGCAGGTTTCGGACGATCAGGTGCTGCTGTACGGCACCACCAAGGTCGAGCGGCGCGGCGTCGTGTCAAAGGATCATCAGATCATCCTGCTGCTCGGCGATACGCTGCACGACTTTGACGGCGTATTTCATAAGGCCGACACCGCCACCAAACGGCAGAAGGTAGAAGAAAACCGCGCCCATTTCGGCACCGACTGGATCGTGCTGCCAAACGCCACCTATGGCGAATGGAGCGAGGCACCTTTGACCGGCTGGGACGCCGTGCTCAAGACCGAATAACCGCCGAAAGGACCATTGCCTCTGGCCGGGGGATCGGCAAGTCTCGGCCCGTCTGGCCGGAGGGGGTTCATGCGTGCATTGATGTCGGCGGGGATCATCAGCCTGATCCTGGCCTATACACTTAGCCAGTTTTACCGCGCTTTCCTGGCGGTTCTGGCGCCGGTGCTACGCACCGAACTGGGGGCCGACCCCGAAGATCTGGCGATCTCATCTGGCATGTGGTTCCTGACTTTTGCCCTGATGCAGATCCCCATCGGCACGGCACTGGACCGGGTCGGGCCGCGCCGGACCGTAGCAGCTTTGCTGGCGCTTGGGGGCGCGGGCGGGGCAGCGGTCTTTGCGCTGGCGCAGGCGCCCTGGCATCTGCACGTCGCACTGGCCCTGATGGGGGTTGGCTGCGCGCCGGCACTGATGGGCAGCTATTACATCTTTGCGCGCACTTATCCGGCGGCAGTCTTTGGCACGCTGGCCGGGGCGACGGTGGGCTTTGGCTCGATGGGCAATATTCTTGGCACGGCCCCGTTGCTTTGGGCGATCGAGGCCATCGGCTGGCGCGAAACGCTGGCCCTGCTTGCGCTTGCCACACTTGCGGTGGCGGTGGCGATCCTTGCGCTGACCCGCGACCCCGAGCGGCTGCCCCCGACCGAGCGGCCCGGCTCTTTGGCCGAAATCCTGCGACTGCGGCCGCTGTGGTTCATCCTGCCGCTGTTTTCAGTGAACTATGCCGCCTCGGCCGCGATCCGCGGACTATGGGCGGGTCCCTATATGGCCGAGGTGCACGACGCATCGGACCAGCTTATCGGCCAGGCAACGCTGGCGATGGGTGTTGCCATGGTGGTCGGCAACTTTCTTGTCGGGCCGGCACTGCGGCTTGTCGGCTCGATCCGGCGTCTGGCGCTGATCTCGAACGGCGGCGGGGTGGCGGTCATGGCGGCGCTATGGCTCTTTCCCGCCGAAAGCGTCCCGCTGTCGGTCACGCTGCTGGCGCTCGTCGGGCTGTCGGGGGTCAGTTACAGCGTCCTCATGGCGCATGGCCGCGCCTTTTTACCACAACATCTGGTAGGGCGGGGCGTTACCTTCCTCAACATGTTCTCGATCGGAGGAACCGGACTTTTGCAATTCTCCTCGCGCCCGGTTTATCGCTGGGCCTCGGCGGGCGGGGATGCGGCGCATGCTTACTCGACCCTGTTCCTGTTTTTCCTGATTCCGCTTACGGTGGGGTTCCTTTTGTATTTCCTGACGCCCGAGACACCTGATGCCTGAAATTCCCGCCGACCGGATCAATGTGGTTGCCCCGAACCTGAAACGCCGCCTGTCGGGCGTGACGGCCACCGTGGTGCGGCTGATCCCGGTACAGGCACGCATGATCGGCATCGTCGCCACCGGCCCCGGTCTGCCACCCGATCTGCCACATATTCCACTGACCCGCGCCGCGCTGCTGCCCCGGGACCGCTGGCGGGTCTGGCACGCGCGGCGCAACACGGAAATGGCGCTGGGGCTGATCCTGCGGCATATGCTGCGGCGGCGTTACCGGCTGCTGTTCACCTCGGCCGCGCAACGCCGCCATACCGGCTTTACCCGCTGGCTGATCCGTCGTCAGGACGCGCTGATCGCCACCTCGCCGCAGGCTGCGAGCTATCTTGAACGTCCCGCCACGGTGATCCTGCACGGCGTGGACCTGTCGGTCTTTCATCCCGCCCCCGATCGCGCGGCGCTGCGGGCCGAGCTGGGCTTTGCACCTGATGACATCGTGATCGGTTGTTTTGGCCGCGTCCGTGCGCAAAAGGGCATTGATCTGCTGGTCGAGGCGGCGCTGCGACTGTTCCCCTCGCGACCGCGTGCGCGGCTGATCATGAGCGGACGTATCACCGCCGACAATCAGGCCTTTGCGGACGGGCTGAAGGCGAAAATCGAGGCCGCCGGCCTTTCAGACCGTATCCGCTTTCTCGGCGAAGTCCCGTGGGAGCAGGTGGTGCGCAACTACCAGGCCATCGACCTGTTCACCGCCCCGGCCCGGTGGGAAGGTTTTGGCCTGACCCCGCTTGAAGCCGCGGCCTGCGGCGTGCCGACCGTCGCCACCCGGGTCGGTGCCTATGAAACGCTGATCCGCGACGGAGAAACGGGCAGCCTTGTCGACCGCGAGGACCTTGATGCGCTGACCACAGCACTGGCGCACTGGCTGGACGACGATGCGGGCAGGCAGGCGGCGGGGCAGGCGGCACGCGAGCATGTCCAGACCAATCACGCCATTGAGGGCGAGGCCCGCGCCATCACAGAGGTCTATCGCAGGCTGTTGTCGTGAACCGCCTGGGCTTTCTGATCGCCCGGACCTTGCGCAATGAGACGGCGCTGCAAAGCCTCTCGGTGCCGCAAAGCGACCTGCTTGCGGCGCTAAAGGACAAACATGTCGCACTGGTCGGTAATGCGCGCGCATTGGCCCAGACCGGACACGGTAAGCGTATCGACAACGCCGACCTGGTTATCCGCATCAACCGCGCCCCGATGCCCGCCACCGCAAGCCACGGCACCCGCACCGACTGGCTGGCGCTGGCGACACGGCTGCCCGATGCGGACCGTGACCGTATCGCGCCCGCGCGCATCCTGTGGATGTCGCCCAAGCGCAAGCGGCTGGACTGGCAAACCGCGATCAGCCCCGGCTTTTACCTGCATCCACTGGGCGATTATCAGGCACTAAGAGACCAACTTGGCGCACCGCCCACCACCGGAGCAATGATGATCGCGCTGATCACCTGGTCGCAAATGGCGCGGCTAGAGCTTTTCGGCTTTGATTTCTTTGCCTCTCTGTCGCTGTCGGGCCGGCGAACCGCCGAGCAGGTTCCCCATGATTTTTCACAGGAATCTGCCTGGGTTCAGGAGCTGATCTCGTCAGATCGCCGAATTATTCGTCATTAAGACAGAATTTTGCCATTATATCAGTCTTTTTGACGAAATCTTGCTTTCCCTTTCCCGGGAAACACCCTATATCGCGTCGTCCTTTGTCATAGGAGACCCCAATGGGCTACAAGGTCGTTGTCGCCGGCGCCACGGGGAACGTGGGCCGTGAAATGCTGAACATCCTGGCCGAGCGCCAGTTCCCTGCCGATGAGGTCGTTGCTCTGGCTTCGCGCCGGAGCATTGGCACTGAGGTCAGCTATGGCGACAAGACCCTGAAGTGCAAGGACATCGAAGGGTTCGACTTTACCGGCTATGACATCGCGCTTTTTGCCATCGGCTCCGACGCGACCAAGACCTATGCGCCGATCGCCGCCTCGCAAGGCTGCGTGGTGATCGACAACTCGTCGCTGTATCGCTACGACCCCGAGATCCCGCTGGTCGTTCCCGAGGTGAACCCCGACGCGGTCGAGAACTATCGCAACAAGATGATCATCGCGAACCCCAACTGCTCGACCGCGCAGATGGTGGTGGCGCTGAAGCCGTTGCATGACCGCGCCCGTATCAAGCGCGTCGTCGTCTCGACCTATCAGTCGGTGTCGGGCGCCGGGAAAGAGGGTATGGACGAGCTGTGGAACCAGACCAAGGGCGTCTATGTCCCCGGTCAGGAAGTCGAGCCCAAGAAGTTCCAAAAGCAGATCGCCTTCAACGTGATCCCGCAAATCGACGTTTTCATGGATAGCGGCGACACCAAGGAAGAATGGAAAATGGTGGTCGAGACCAAAAAGATCATCGATCCGGCGATCAAAGTCACGGCAACCTGTGTGCGCGTGCCGGTCTTTGTCGGCCATTCGGAATCGGTGAACATCGAATTCGAAGAGTTCCTCGACGAAGACGAGGCCCGCGACATCCTGCGCGAGGCTCCGGGCCTGCTGGTCATCGACAAGCGCGAGCCGGGCGGCTACGCGACCCCGGTGGAATGCGTCGGCGATTTCGCCACCTTCGTCAGCCGCATCCGTCAGGACGTGACGGTTGAAAACGGCTTGAACATGTGGATCGTCAGCGACAACCTGCGCAAGGGTGCGGCGCTGAACGCGGTCCAGATCGCCGAGCTTCTGGGCAATCGCTGCCTCAGGAAGGGCTGATCGGATACGAAGATGTGACGGCGCTCCCGCAGGTTTCGTGGGGGCGCCCTCTTGCATTTCCCACGGCGCTTGCAGACCCTGACCGGATTCACGACGAGGGAAATTGATGCGCCATCTGTTGCTTTCCACCGCCATTCTTGCCGCCGGCCCGGCCTTTGCCGACCGGATCGAGGCAACTGCCCGCGTCACTGACGTCACCGTCTATCCGTGGGGTGCAAGCGTTACGCGCGAAGCCAGCCTTGATCTGCCCGACGGAGCGCATGAACTGGTCATCCCCGGCATTCCCGAAGGGATCGATCCCGCCAGCCTGCGCGTCACCGCCAAAGGCGCGGTGATTGGCGCGACCGGCTTTCAGCAGGAACGCGCGCTGCCCGAAACTCCGGCGAAATCCCCCGCACTGCGCGAGGCAGAGCAAGAGGTCCGCCGCCTCAAATCCGCACTCGCCGAACGCGACGCCAGCGTGGCCGGAATCAAGGCCCGTGCCGAAGCCGCAGAAGACACCATCGAATTCCTGATGAAGCTTGCCGAATCCGACACCGTCGGTGCCACGGACATCACCACCCTGGCAAATACGGTTGGCGAGCAACTTTTGCAGGCCCGCCAAACCGCGATTCGCGCCGAGCTGGAGGCCGAGACCGCCGAGGCCGGGCGCGAGGATCTGGAAGAAGAGCTGGCCCGCGCCGAGGCCCGGCTTGAGGCTTTGCGCGGTACGGATTCCGGTCGCGGCGCGCTGGTCATCGCAGTGCAGGGGCAGGGCCAGCCCGCCCGTATCCGCATCACAAGCCTGACTGACGAGGCAAGCTGGTCGCCGGTCTATGACCTTTGGCTGCAGCGCAAGGAAAAGACGCTGCGGCTGGATCGCGGGCTGGTCGTCCGGCAGGAAACCGGCGAGGATTGGCTGGGCGCGCATCTGCTGCTTTCCACCGCGCGGCCTATGGATCAATCGGCACCGAGCGAGCTTTACCCTTCGTTCCCCCGCCTCGAAGGTCAGGACAGAAAGCTCTACAGCCGTTCAGGTGAACCGATGGCAGAAATGGCCATGGATGCGACTGCAGAGGCCGCCCCCCTCGCCCGAGGTAGGATCGCCGGCACCGCGCTGATGGGGATGCTGGGCGAAACAGTGGTCTATGACTACCCGGCGCCGGTAACGCTGCGCGATGGGGCCGACGCGCTGCGCCTGCCGCTCGATTCCCACGATCTGACGCCCGGGATCCTTGCCGAAGCCGTCCCGCGGCGCGACAGCACCGCCTATCTGGTCGCCGACACGGTTAACTCGACCGGCGCCATCATCCTGCCGGGACAGGCGACCTTCTATGCCGACGGCGCCATGGTCGGACGCAGCGCACTTGAGCTGACCGCCGCCGGCGACGATATGAAACTGGGCTTCGGTCCGCTGACCGGCATCAAGCTGGAACGGCGCATTCCCGACGAGGTCGAGGGCAATCGCGGGCTGATCTCAAAATCCTCTGAGCGGCGCGAAACCGCGATCTTGCAGATCCGCAACCTGACCGCCGAGGCATGGCCGCTGCGGGTGATCGATCAGGTTCCAGTTTCGACCCAGGAGGCTTTGCGCATCGACTGGTCCGCCAAGCCCGAACCGGATGAGACCGACCCTGATGGCAAGCGCGGGCTTTTGGTCTGGAACGGCGAGATCAAGGCAGGCGAGACACAGCAGATCACCCTGACCACCGCGCTACGCTGGCCCGAAGGGCAGGCGCTGGTCGGCGGCGAGTGACGCGTCCGTCCCGCGATCAATACCGGGGCGAAATCGCCCCGGCCGGCTGATCGGGTTTTGCTGCCTTAGCCGAGTGTAGTTGCTATGCAGAAACTTACCAATGGCGCCCGGGGCCGGAAATCAGATGGTCGGTGACCGCTCTTGAACAGGCATAAGGCCAGTCCAGGGCAATGGCTTCCTCACTAGTTTCAACGGTACAGCCTTTTTCTGCAAACGCAGGACAAATCCCCGAAGGGGGGTCAGAATCAGCATGCCAGGAACGGGAAACCGGCATCCGCAGCCAGAGCATGCGGATCAAGATCGCCCCCGGTTTTGGGGTTCTGACAGGTCAAAACCTTTCCGGTTAGGCGGATACCCGGCTGGCGCTACTGGCCCAGGTGGTATGCCGGAGCATGCCTGGCTGGCGCAGTCTTTTCCCCGCAAACCCCTCCGCGAGGGAGGTCATGGACCGCAAGCGCCCACCTTTGCCTTTTATTGCCGGACCAAGGTTGTGTGACCCACCGCCTCAGCTAAAGGATGCCAAGATTGGCAGCGTCATATCGGGCACGTCTTTGATGATCACATTGCCCGATGCTGCGGTCAGCCGCATTCCAGCAGCAGGTCGCCCCTTTCCAGTGCCTCGCTAAGGCGGTCCACCGCTTCAGCCAGCCGCTCATCGACCAGATGCAGATACTGTGTCCAGTCCGACAGGTGCGACAGCTCTTCGGCCCCGTCCGAAATGCCGCGCAGCCCAATCAGCGGGATGTTGAAACGCTGACAGGCGCGCAGCACAGCATAGGTTTCCATATCGACCATATCCGCATGGATATCGTCATAGGCAGCACCGCTGACAACGCTTGCCCCGGTCGCAAGGCTCGCCTCGGCAATGCCCGGGATGCGCAGCGCCAGATCGATGCGCCCCGGCAGACCCAGCAGCGGCGTTTCGCCCCGTGGGAAGCCCAGTGCCGAGGCATCCATGTCGCGATATTCCAGCGATGAGACCTGATATATGCCAAGCTGCTCAAGCCGCCGCGATCCGGCTGAGCCGAGCGAGACCACCAGTTCGGGCAACTCACCCTGCAGTGACAGCTGCGTCAGGGCCGCTGTCAGCGCCACTGCCGCCTCGACCGGGCCAACACCCGTCATCAACGGCCTGATCCGCGCCCGCAGATGCGGACCGTATTCGCTATCGACCGCCATGACGAAAAGCACACGCCGCCCGGCGACAAGATCGGGGCTGGTCGTCATGACCGCCCGGATTGACGAGACATCCACCCTGTCATCAATCGCTCCCTGAATATTTCGGACAAGGAAGCGCAGACCGGCCGAAAGGGCAAGATATCACCCGGTCACCATACGCCGTTCCTTGGCCTTTTCCGCAGGCTTAAGGTTGGTCGCAGCCCCGTGGATAGTTTCGTGCCCCAAAGGCAGGCTGGGCATCGACGCAGCAAAGCAAAGCAGCAACCGCCCGCCCGACAGGCCGCGCAACTCCCAGGACAGCAGCCCGCCAGCAGGGCCTGCCATAGCCCCGTGCAGAGGCTCGTCAAGCAGGGCAGAGTCCAGCGCCTCGCGCAGGGTGGCAAGGCCGGGGCTGGCACCGCAGGCAGCCGACCAGACCGCGACATGATCCGTCAGGGTGGTCGGAATCGCCTTGCCCCAAAGTTCGGCATAGCGGCGGTTCGACAGCAGCAGCGCACCATTGCCGGAAAACACCGCCATCGCATCCTCGATCGCGTCCAAGACCTCGGCCCCAAGCGACAGGTCAGCCCGGAACTTGCGGGTCAGCGAGATTTCCGAGGTGATATCCTCAAACAGGAAGGCCACCGCGCCGTCGGGATGCGGGCGCCCGGTAACGCGATAGGTCTGACCACCGGGCAGAGACCACATTTCGACATGGTGGCCGGTAGATGCGGCAGCCTCAAGGCTGTTCATCTGATTGCGCCAGCTGCGGTAATCCTTGGGCTCAGGCACCATCCGCGCCTCGCGCAGGCGGTCCAGAAAGGCGTAAAGCGTCGGACGCGCGGTCAGAAAGCCGGTGGCAAGCCCGGTCAGATCGATCAATGCCGGGTTGAAAAGTTGCAGATTGCGATCACGGTCAAAGATAGCAAGCCCTATGGGCAGATCTGCAAAGGTCTTGGTCAGCGTCTGGACGAATTCGCGCAAAGAGCGCTCGGCGCGCACCGCAGCATCCGCAGGCAGGGCGATGGCCACAGTCTGATCAGACATTTCATGCAGATAACAATCATACCAGCGGCTTTGCCCACCCGCATCAACCTGCACCCGTCGCGCCGAACCCGGGCTGCTGGTACTGGCCTGCGCTGGCCGTGCGGACAGATCAATGAGCTGCGGCAGCGGCCAGGCCACATGTCCCTGCGCGTCAACCAGCCCCAGATAGGCCGAGTTCGCCCATGTTACCTGTCCCTGCCGGTCCTCGCGCCAGGCAAGCATCGGCGAATGATCCATAGTGCTGCGCAGGGTCTCAAGCTCTTGCTCCATCGCACGGAGTGTCAGGGAGTCGACCAGAATTCCTGCGTTTTCCGCCGCAAGATCGGCAAGCGTCAGACGCATGAACCCCTCTCCCAGATCCTCGATCAGCAGGCGCAAGGGACTTTCGCTCTCATGTTCACACAGTTCATGGCGCGCGGCACTGCCCAGATCTGGTAAACGCGCCGCAAACTCTGGCAGGCGCATACCAAGCCATGCGGTCAGGCGCTGCCAGTCGCCCTCACCCGGCAAAGTTGCAAGCAACGCCCGGGCCGGTGGTGTCGCATCGACCAGTGCGGTACCGCAGAACAGGAAAACAATAGGCTCGATTTCCCGTTCCAGCTGGCCTGCGCGCCGGGCCTTTTCGCCTTGCCGGTCCAGCAGCCGGATCAACGCCAGTGCCAGCAGCACCGCCAGCGCCGCCGCCAGGAAGGCGATAAGGAAATGCACGACCATGGCAAAGCATCCCTGAGCAAGACCAACGCTTACAGCCTGAAGCGGATACTTTAAAAAGTGGTTAACGCTATTTGAAAATTATGAGCGAATTTCAGGATTTGGCCCCAAAGCCGCCCGATTTTCAGCCTCGATCATCTCGCGCGGCCAGGTCACCACGACTTGGGCACCGCCTTGGGGGGCGTTGGCAAAGTTCAGCCACGCACCAGAGCGTTCCAACAGCGCCTTGGCAATAAAGAGGCCCAACCCCATCCCCTCGTAGCTGCGCCCGTCCTCGGCCCGGGGGCGGGTGGTCAGAAACGGGCTGCCAATGCGCGGCAGCAGCCCCGAGGGGAAGCCGGGACCGTCATCGACGATCCGCACCCAGATATTGCGACGGTCGGCCCCGGTCTCAATCGTCACCCGGCCCGAGGCGAAATCGACAGCATTCTGGATCAGGTTGCGCAGGCCGTGGATCACCGCGGCGTCGCGCTGGACAATCAGCCGCTCGGGCGCGGGCAGGATCGAGATCTCGGCCCCGCGATCCTGGTGGGGCGAGGCTGCCTCGGCCAGAACCTCGGTCAGGGGTGCTGACCGAATCAGCAGGTCATCGCGCCCCGCACCGCCCATCGAGTTCAGAATGTCCCGGCAACGATCCGCGGACTGGCGGACCAGAGCGACGTCCTCGGCCAGATCCTCACGATCAGGCAGGGCGTCGGCAAGCTCGTTGGCAAGCTCGGCGCTGACCAGCTTGATGGTGGCCAGGGGCGTTCCCAGCTCATGCGCGGCTGCGGCGACGACACCGCCCAGATGTTGCAGCTTTTGTTCCCGCTCCAGTGCCAGACGGGCAGCGAACAGCGCGTCCGAGGTGGCATTGACCTCACCCGCAACCAGACGGGCATAGGCCGAGAAAAACACCGCGCCGATGACAATGGCGAACCAGTGCCCGACCAGAAGTGGCTCGCGCAGCGCCACCAGCCCCTGCGGTCCAAAGGTCAGCGGCTGGGCAAAAATCGCAGCCAGAGTGACCATAAGGAAAGTGGCAATCCCCAGCGCCAGCAGGTGCCGAGGCGGCAGAGCCGTTGCAGCAATCGTCACCGGGGCCAGCAACAGCAGGGCAAACGGGTTCGCAAGCCCCCCGGTCAGTGCAAGCAAGGTCGCAACCTGCGCCAGATCAAAGCCCAGCTGCCAGGCGGCCTCGCGCGCCGGGATGCGTCGGCCCGGACGCGCCATCAGCATCACGTTCAGCGCCACGGCCAGCCCGATCACCAAGAGAACCCCAAGCAGGGGAAAGCCCGCGCCGATCACCAGCGCGGCGCCAACGGCGGCAAGCTGTCCGGCAATGGCCACCCAGCGCAGCAGGATCAGTGTACGCAGGCGGATCGGTTCGGGCGCGGGCTGTCCGGGGAACAGGTCGATGCGGCGAGAGACAAGGCCGAGGGGCACGTCGGGTCTTTCTGCTTGAGACAGGGTTTCGCATTGATAGCCACGGCAGAATGGGCGATCAATGCGCCGCACAGCCGCAAAGGTGCGTCACGATGACGAGCAAAGACCGCAGAATCCTGATCTTTGGCAGCCTGATTGCGGGAATTTTGCTTGTCGCCGGCGCGTTCTGGCTTTCTCCGGGTCGGGCTGATCCCTTTGCCGTTTGCCGTAAAGGCACGGTCTCTGGTGATTTTGGCGGGTTGGGCGGGTCATTTGAACTGACCGATCAAAACGGGCAGCGTGTCAGCGACGGGCAGGTGCTGGCAGAACCCGCACTGCTTTATTTCGGCTATACCTATTGCCCCGATGTCTGCCCGCTAGACAATGCGCGCAATGCCGAGGCGGTTTCGATCCTTGATCAACAGGGCATCGCGGTCAGGCCGGTCTTTATCTCTGTCGATCCCGGGCGCGACACGCCCGAGGTGCTGAAAGGCTTCGCCCAGGCCATGCATCCACGGATGATCGGGCTGACCGGGACCCCCGATGAAATCGCAAAGGTCGCAAAATCCTGGCGCAGCTATTACATGGTGAATGATCAGGACGATCCGGAAAACTATCTCGTGGACCATACCACCAGCACTTACCTGATCATTCCCGCCGCCGGGACGGTCGAAATCTTTGGCCGCGACATTCCGGCGCAAGAGGTTGCAGACCGCTCTGCCTGTTTCGTTACCGTAGCGGCAGAGTTTGACCGATCCGGAAAAACCCCCTAATCAACACACAGCGTTCAAAGGCGAGCAAATATGGCAGAGGATTACGCAATCGGACCCGACCCCAGTCTGCTTCTGGTCGATGACGACGAGATCTTTCTGAACCGTCTGGCGCGCGCCATGGAAAAACGTGGCTTTAACGTCATTCGCGCCGCCTCGGTCGCCGAGGCCCGCGCCGCAGTCGCTGAACGCGCCCCAGCCTATGCGGTGGTCGATCTGCGGCTGGAAGATGGCTACGGGCTGGATGTCGTCGATGCCCTGCGCGAGGCCCGCGAAGACGCCCGCATCGTCGTTCTGACCGGCTACGGCGCGATCGCCACAGCCGTGGCGGCGGTCAAAATGGGCGCGACCGATTACCTGTCAAAACCTGCTGATGCCGATGATGTGACCCGCGCGCTGCTGTCGCGGAATGAGACGCTGCCGCCCCCGCCCGAAACCCCCATGTCTGCTGATCGGGTGCGCTGGGAGCATATTCAGCGCGTTTACGAACAATGTGATCGTAATGTCAGCGAGACGGCAAGGCGGCTGCATATGCATCGCCGGACCCTACAAAGAATTTTGGCAAAGCGCAGCCCACGTTAATAGCAGAGGCCTGAAAAAGATTGCATTCCAATGCAGAATGCAAATATTGAGGCACACAAACTGCAGAATAAGGATAAACGTATGAGCATCGATCTGGACGCCCTGTCCTTACGCGAGCTTCGGGACCTGCGGAATAAGCTTGATCGCGCTATTTCGACTTTTGAAGACCGTCGCAAGCGTGAAGCTTTGGCCGCAGCCGAGAGTGCTGCCCGGGAATTTGGCTTTAACCTGGCCGAGTTGACCGTTGCCAAGCAAGCACGCGGCAAAGTCGCACCCAAATACGCGAACCCCGAGGATCCGTCCCAGACCTGGACCGGCCGCGGACGCAAGCCCCGCTGGGTACAAGAAGCTCTGGACGCAGGTAAAAATCTGAAAGATATGGAAATCTAGGCCGTTACTGCATTCTCCATGCGGTGACTTGCTTTATGTTTATTAGTATTTGTCTAATTCTGTTATGAGTTCGGAAAAGCGGCGTAGAAACGCGTTGCGGGTTTCCAGTGGTGGACGCAAACGTATTTCCAGCCCTTGTACAATTTCTGGTTGTGGAACTGGAAATAACCGATCTGCTTCTGCCCTGGAAAACCCGGCAATCTGAATGGCTTCCAGCCAGGCCGAAATCCGGTCGGCACGCTTTATTGCGCGCTTAACCGGGGCGGGCAATTGCGCGGGTAAACCAAAGCGGCGATGAATTGCCGCCGTCAAACGCGCATCCATTTCTCTATATTCACTGCCAAGCGCGGCTTTTACCGGGGAGATCATGTCCCCAATCACATATTCCGGTGCATCGTGCAGCAGTGCGGCCAAACGCCAGCGCGGATCGCATCCGGGATTTATGCGGTCGTGGATCTCCACGACCAACAGTGAATGTTCGGCCACCGTATAAGCCCAGTCGCCCCGGGTCTGCCCGTTCCAGCGCGCGACAAAGGCTAAACCATGGGCAATGTCGCCGATCTCGATATCGACCGGGGTCGGGTCCAGAAGATCCAGCCGCCGCCCTGACAGCATCCTCTGCCAGGCCCGTTTTGTGCCTTTTGTCATGCTGCGCTCCGTCTTTTTTGCAATGGGCAGGGCCGTCAGGCCCACGCCAGACATGCAAAGGGTCTGCGGTCAGGAAACCGCAGACCCCAAGGGACCAGTCTCACTTAGAAGTGAACGGTTCAGGACAGCGGCTGATCGGCAGGACGCTGGTCCTGCATGCGCCGGGCAATTTCCTGCCGGTACAACGTCACGAAATCCACCGGGTCCATGTTAAAGGGCGGGAAGCCACCGTCACGCGTCACGTCCGAAACGATGCGTCGCACATAGGGGAACATCAGCCGCGGGCATTCGATCATCAGGAACGGATGCAACTGGTCCTCGGGCACGCCCTCGACCAGAAAGATCCCGCCATAATCCAGTTCGCACAGAAACAGCGGCGACTTGTCCTTGGCGTTCGAGGACTGCACGCGGAATTTGCTGATCACTTCGTACTGGTTGTCGGCCGGGCGCTTGCGGGCGTCCAGGCTGACCTGCACGCTGATCTCGGGCTGGACCTCGCCCGAGGGCAGACCCTTTTGCGCAACCACATTCTCAAAGGACAGGTCGCGGACATATTGCGTCAGGATCTGCAGGCGCACCGCTGGCTGCTGGCCCGCATTCTGCCCGGGGTTCTGGGCATCGGGCGCGCCAGCGCCGTTGTTGTTTTCGTCGCTCATCAAGTTCTCCTCGGATCTTGAGGCGGTTCTAGCACCGCCCGGCCCGCCACTCAATGCCGGGTCCAGCCCGAGTTGCCGGGTTTCCCGCCGGTCCCGCCTTGATCGGTCAGACCCTCGCGCACCGGGGCTGGCGGGTCGTCCTGAACCGAATATTCGCCGTCGATCACGCCATCCTCGCGCCCGCCCCGACCGGGCCGAAAACCCGCCGGATAATCGGTGCCGAAATCAGCGCCGCTTTGGCTATAGTGCAGCCCCATACCCGAGACCTGAACACGTGAGGCCATCTGTCGCAGGATCAGACTGCGCACCGGCGGGATCAGCAGCAACAGTCCAAGCATGCTGGTGAAAAGCCCGGGCACCACCAGAAGCATGCCGCCGATCATCACCAGCGCACCATGGGCCATAGGCCGGCCGGGCGCGCGAAATTCTTGCATCGCACGTTGCAGATCCATCGCAGCACGCGTGCTTTGCCAGCGCATCACTGCCACCCCCAAAAACGCCGAGCCGATGACCAGCGCGATGGCTGGCAGGGCGCCGATCGCGCCTCCGACCTGGATGAACAGCGCGATTTCGATGATCGGCAAAACCACGAATGGCAAGAACAGCCACATAAAGCCTTATCCTCCGGCAGCTTCTCTTTCCGGCGTCAACTGGACTTGGGCCGGTCTCCACCCTACATAAGCATGCAAACCGCCGTTACAAAGCTCGTTAGGTCCGTTGATGTCGAACCCCCTGCTGCAACTGATCGTCCTGGCGGCGATTGCCGTGTTCCTGATCCTGCGTCTAAGGGGGGTCCTGGGCACACGAGATGGATTCGAACCGCCACGCGTGCCCGAAGAACCGGCGCAGCGCAGCCGCTTCGACGTTATCGACGGCACAGCCGAACCGGGTGACAGCGACATCGCCGATCACGCCGAACCGGGCAGCCCCACCGCCAGGGCTTTGGCCGAGATGAAGCGGCTTGAACCCGATTTTGCCGTTGGCCCGTTCCTGTCCGGCGCAAAAGCTGCCTATGAAATGATCCTGATGGCCTTTGAACGCGGCGACCTGTCCGAGGTCCGCGCCTTTCTCGCCCCCGAGATCGCGCAGGCCTTTGATGCGGTGATCGAGGATCGCAAATCGCGCGGCCTGACCACCGAGGCGCAGTTCCTTGGCACCCGCGAAACCGCGCTTGCAGCGGCCGAGTTCACGCAGGCGACCGGCATGGCCGAGCTTTCGGTGCGCTTCGTCGGCGAAATGATCGTCGCCACCCGCGATGCCGAAGGCAATGTGGTCGAAGGCGATCCCAAGGCTGCCCGCAAACAGCGCGACACCTGGACCTTTGCCCGCCGCATGGGTCAGGATGATCCGAACTGGCAGCTTGTTGCCACGGCCTGAACCATGAAGCGGCGGCGGGGACTTTCGACCGAGGACAAGGTCCTGTGGTCCCGCGTCGCCGCCAGCGTCGATCCATTGCACCCCGGGGGCAGGCATCCCGCACCAGCGGATGATCCGCCCCCGGCACTGAACCCGACAAAGATAGCGCCCTCGCGGCAGGCGGCCGAGCCGGTGCCGCCGCCCTCGCTAGCCGGACTGCGGCTTGGCAACCGCAAGGATGCCGCCTCGACCCGCATCGACCTGTCCCCCTTGCCGAATGAGGCGCTGGACGCCCAGCCCCTGCGCATGGATCACAAGACCCATCGCCAGATGACGCGCGGCAAGCTGTCGCCCGAGGCGCGGATCGACCTGCATGGCATGACACTGGCCGTCGCCCAGCCGGTGCTGACCCGCTTTATCATGCAGGCGCGGGCAGACCGATTACGGCTGGTTCTGGTCATCACCGGCAAGGGACGGGCAGGCGGGCCGGATGCGCCGCTGCCGGTCAGGCCCGGGGCCCTGCGCCACAATGTGCCGCATTGGCTGCATATGCCGCCACTAAGCACAGCCGTGCTGCAGGTCCGTCCAGCGCATCGCCGCCACGGCGGTGAAGGCGCCTATTACGTTTATCTGCGCCGCTAGAAAGCGGGCGAGATCACGATCTGGGCCGCACGCTCGGCATGCAGCGTGGCGCGGGTCAGCGGCCCCAGCCCGCCCGAGGCATCGAGCGAGAATTTCTGGTTCAGCTCTTGCGCCTGCGACAGGATCTGCAACAGTGCCGGGGAGGTGGCGACGTTGAAATGCCCGTCTCCGGTCGAAAAGGCACCGACATCGACCAGTGTCACCGGCAGATCCGCCACCGGCGCCGCATCGGTCAGACTGCCCAGCCGCACCTCTTCGGCCGAGATCAGCGCCGAAAGGCTAAGCGCCCGATCCCGCCCCGAGGTAAAGATGACAAAGGGTTGCGGCAGCCGCCTGATCGCTTTGGCCTGCATCCGGAACAGGTCGACGTTGATATCGGGCGACAGCAGCACTACCCCGCCGATACGGTCAAGCGTCTGACGTTTGCCGCCGATGGCCATCTGGCGCAGGCTCTCCATCAGCAGCGCAGCACCCATCGAATGTGCCACCAGAATGACCTTGCCGGCACCCGCATCAGTGGCGATGTCGATGCTGCTTTCCAGTGCATCGCGGGAATAAAGGATGGTTTCGCGATCTGCCGCATAGGCCAGCGGCTGCCCGCGTGATGGCCATGAGAAATGCAGCGGCACTCCGGGCAGGCTCAGGTCATGTTCAAGCTGGGCAAAGCGATAAAGCCCCTCGGCAAAGGTATTGTTGTAACCATGAACGAACAGGACTACGTCGCGGTCGCCTGCGGGCCGCGCGGCGATGGCATGGCGCAGATCGGCGCGGAAATCCCGGGGGCGGGGATAGCGCACAAATTCTGAAACCAGAAAGTCGCGTCGGGGATCGGGCCTTGCCCCCCTGCGGGGATAGGTGATCGAGCCGGGCTGGCGCTCGGGCGGGACCGAGACATCGACGCGGCCAAAGCTTACCTGCTCCTGACCACGGCCATCGGGGGTGCGGTTGGTAGCGATATAGATGCGCTCGACATGACCGACCCCCGCCGCCTCGGGGGCGATGGTGATATCACCCCGTGGCGCACAAGCCGCGAGCAACAAGATAAGCGAAAACAGGATCCGCGCCGACATATCCCCCGCCTTTCAGACTTGCGGGGGACAATGCCATGCCGCGACGCGGCGGGAAAGTCCTCAGCCGTAATTCGCCTTGGGACCCGCCAGCCACCAGATGATCAACCCGACCACGGGCAGGATAGCCACCAGCGCGATCCAGATCAGCTTGGTCGTCGTGGTTTCATTCGTGTTGATGATCGAGGCAATGGCCCAGACATCCAGCGCGAAGATGATGAATCCGAAGACATATCCCATAAGCGTTCCCCACCGTTGCGTCATCTGCACAACGGTGGGAAAGGCGTCAGGGTTCCCTAAAGCACATAGCGAGACAGGTCGGTCGAACGCGCCAGATCGCCCAGATGCTTTTCGACAAAGGCTTCATCGACCACCACCGTCTCGCCCGAGCGGTCGGGGGCGCTGAAGGACAGCTCTTCGAACACCCGCTCCATCACCGTGTAAAGGCGGCGGGCACCGATGTTCTCGACCGAGCTGTTCACCTCGGCAGCGATCCGGGCAAGCGCACGAATGCCATCATCGGTAAACTGGACCGTCACCCCCTCGGTCGCCATCAGGCCCGTGTATTGCCGGGTCAGGGCGTTGTCGGTCTCGGTCAGGATGCGGATAAAGTCCTCTTCGGTCAGGGCCCGCAGCTCGACCCGGATCGGCAGGCGGCCCTGAAGTTCGGGCAGCAGGTCCGATGGCTTGGCGATGTGGAAAGCGCCGCTGGTGATGAACAGGATGTGATCCGTCCTGACCGGGCCGTATTTTGTGGAAACCGTGGTCCCCTCGATCAGCGGCAGCAGGTCGCGCTGCACCCCCTCGCGCGAGACATCGCCGCCCCTTGCATCGGTACGCGCGGCGACCTTGTCGATCTCATCAATAAAGACGATGCCGTTTTCCTGCACCGCCTCAAGCGCGGCGGCACGGACCACCTCGTCATCCAAAAGCTTGTCTGCCTCTTCCGCGATCAACAGTTCATAACTTTCCGCGACGGTGATCTTGCGGCGAACCTGCCGGCCGCCGAAAGCCTTGAAAAGACCTGACAGATCCATCATCCCGCCCATGGCACCGGGCTGGCCGGGGATCTCCATCATGCCCAGGGGGTTCGAGCTGTCGCGCAGCTCAAGCTCGATCACCTTGTCGTCCAGCTCACCACGTTTCAGCTTTTCGCGGAACATCTCGCGGGTCTGCTCGCGGGCGCCTTCGCCGGCAAGGGCGGCAACAACGCGGTCCTCAGCCGATTTATGGGCGCGGGCCTTGACCTGTTCGCGCATGCGCTCCCGCGTCTCGATGATCGCGGCATCGGTCAGGTCGCGGATGATCTGTTCGACGTCGCGGCCGACATAGCCGACCTCGGTGAACTTGGTCGCCTCGACCTTCAGGAAAGGGGCGCGGGCCAGCTTGGCAAGGCGGCGGCTGATCTCGGTCTTACCGACACCGGTCGGGCCGATCATCAGGATGTTCTTGGGATAGACCTCGTCGCGCAGATCGTCGCCAAGCTGCCGCCGCCGCCAGCGGTTGCGCAGCGCCACGGCCACGGCGCGCTTGGCGTCCCTTTGCCCGATGATGAAGCGATCCAGCTCCGAGACAATCTCGCGCGGCGTCAAGTCACTCATGCTCTACCTTTCCTGTCAGGGGCTACCGGCGGCCTTCCTGTTTCCTGCTCACGGGCGGCGGGCGTCAGCCCAGCACCTCGACCGTCAGATTTCCGTTGGTGTAGACGCAGATATCGGCGGCAATCGCCATCGCCTTGCGCGCGACAGCCTCGGCATCCAGGTCGCTTTCCATCAGCCCCCGCGCAGCGGCAAGGGCAAAGTTCCCGCCCGAACCGATGGCCGCCACGTCATGTTCAGGCTCAAGCACGTCGCCCGCGCCGGTGACGACGAAAATATCCTTGCCGTCGGTCACGATCAGCATGGCCTCAAGATTGCGCAGGTATTTGTCCATGCGCCAGTCCTTGGCCAGATCGACACAGGCGCGGGCCAGTTGCCCGGGCGCCGCCTCAAGCTTCTTTTCCAGCCGTTCCAGCAGGGTAAAGGCATCGGCGGTGGAACCGGCAAAACCAACGACAACGTCATGCCCGCCCGGGTTTAGCCGGCGCACCTTGCGTGCCGTGCCCTTCATGACCGTCTGGCCAACGCTGACCTGCCCGTCCCCGGCGACGACGACACGGCCATTGCGCCGCACCGCCAGAATCGTGGTTCCGTGCCAGCCGGGAAATTTGTCTTCGGACATGCCTATCTCCGATCTCAGCCCTGCCGCGTCAGATATGGGTCCATGGCCGCTTTCGCAACCCGCCCCTTCCACAGCGCCGCGCGGGCCGATAGCTTGCCGGCATGACCAAAGCGCCAATCCTGCGTGTCTATCTGGAAGGTTCGATGCTGCGATCGGCCCGGGCAGGCAGCTTTAACTTCATGGCCGTTCTGCGCCGCGCGGTCGAAGGCGCGGGCTGGCAGGTCGAATGGCACGAAACCGGCCATATGGCGCGGATGGCGGCCCCCCTGCGGGGCGGATATGCGCTGTTTCACATGGAGGCCCCCACGCATGAGCGGGCGCTGACCTTTCGCCGCGCCTATCACTATCCGTTCTGGCAGATCGAGCCGGTGCAGCAGCGCTGGCGCTTTCAGGTCGCAAAACGCAGCTACGACCCCGCAACCGTCGATCCCGAGGCAGCGCACACCTTTGCCGAGCGGCTGCGCACAAGGGTCCTGCCCGGGCCGCCGCCGCAGCGGGGCAAGACAGTGCTGGTGCCGCTACAGGGCCACATCCGCCGCTGCCGGTCATTCCAGAGCACGAGCCCGGTCGAGATGCTTGATGCCGTTGCTGCCACCGGGCGCCCGACCGTCGCCACCCTGCACCCAAGAGAGATCTATGACGACGCCGACCATGCCGCGCTGGACCAGCTTGCTGCGCGCTACCCCAACCTGAAAATCGGCGGCGACACGATGCGGATCTTGCGCGACTGCGCCTTTGTCGCGACGCAAAACAGCGCTGTCGCTTTTGACGGCTATCTGCTGGGCAAGCCTGCGGTCCTGTTCGGGCAGATCGACTTTCACCACATCGGCCTGAATGTCGCCGATCTGGGCGTGGCAGAGGCACTGGCCCGCGCCGAGACACATGCCCCGGATTTCGACCGCTACCTGTTCTGGTTTCTTCAGGAAAATTCGATCAATGCCTCGCGGCCCGATGCAGGGGCGCGGATCATTGATGCAATGCGCAGGGGCGGCTGGCCTATCGGCACCGCCCCCGACGCGTAAAGGATCAGATCGACTCGTCGATCCAGGCTTTCAGCGCAGCTTTAGGCGCAGCGCCGATCTTGTTCGAAACGACTTGCCCGTCCTTGAACAGGAAAAGCGCCGGAATACCGCGCACGCCAAGGGCGGCGGGGCTTTCGGGGTTCTCGTCCACGTTGATTTTGACGATTTTCACACGGCCTTCGTATTCGGCTGCCAGCTCTTCCAGCGAGGGGCCGATCTGGCGGCAAGGCCCGCACCATTCGGCCCAGAAATCGACCACGACAGGGGTCGAGGACTGACGGACTTCGCTGTCGAATTCGGCGTCGGTAACGGCTTGAGTGTTGGCCATAGGGCTCTCCTGCAATGTGCCGGCTGGCACCGGCGGGGCGTATCGGACAAGAGCTATGCACCGTCGGTGCCGGGGTCAAGGCCCGCCATGACCCGATCCAGCAGCGCATCCGGCAGCACCATCAGGCTGCGCGCGACCGTCCACAGAACCGCAACCCCGACCTGCGCATCGGGCCAGATCTGGCGCAGCGCAGCGCGATAGGCGGCCATCTGGCGCAGAATGCCCAAGGGCACCGCCTCGGGCCGGTCGGGCACTTCGCGGTTCGATTTATAGTCAACGGCGACGATCCGTCCCGGCTCGATCACCAGCCGGTCCACCGCACCGGTCAGGGTGCCGATACCCGGAATATCGGCGGCCAAAGCTACCTCGGTCAGCACCTCGGCCTTGTCTGACAAGGCAAAGACCTGCGCAAGGTCCGGGGCGTCGATCACCGCGCGAACCTCATCCAGCAGCGCGCTCATCTCTTCGGGGCCGGGCAATCCGCCCTCGGCATCGGCAAGCACGTCGCGGGCGACCCCGGGCCAGTCCGAGGGGTCACGGTCGGGCAGATGCTCAAGCAGCAGATGCAGCCGGGTCCCGGCAAGCATTGCGGCCTCGGCGTCGCCATCACCATCGCCGGGGGTACCAATCACCTTGGCCCCACCCAAAGCGGTCGCTGCCACCGGCCGGGCCTTTGGCGGCGCAGGCGGCGGGGACGAACGCAGCCACTGCGGCTCATCCAAAGGTGCGCGGCTTTCCCGGATAGCGGCGGGCGCATTCTCGGGCCAGTCGCCAAAAGACAGGCGGCGGATCTCGCCGCCCCAAGGGGCGGGCAGGCGTGTTTGGGTCAGATCGCTGCGGCCCATGCCAGCCTCGACCATCGCGTGCCAGCTGTCCTCGCCCACGCCGGTATCACCGGCTGCGGCAACGATCAGCCAGCTTTCTGCGCGCGTCAGACCTACATAGAGCAACCGCTTGCGTTCCTGTAGCTGACGCTCGGTTTGCAGCGCGGCCAGCTCTTCGACCGGCTCGGGACGCTCGCCATTGCGGCCCCGCCACAGCGCCAGCCCGTCCGGCCCGACCAGTACCGGCATCTCGCGCGGGGCACGGCGTGTCGCGCAGTCGGGCATGATGACGATCGGGCTTTCCAGACCTTTCGAGCCGTGCACGGTCATCACCCGGATCAACCCTTCGCCATCTCCGGCGGAACCGGCCTGACGGCGTACCTCGACATCGCCCCCGGTCAGCCAGACCAGAAACCCGGTCAGCGAGGGGGTCTCCATGCTTTCATAGCTCAGCGCCTGGGACAGCAGCTCATCTATGCCGTCCTCGGCCTCGGGACCCAGACGGGCGATCAGCCGCTCGCGCCCGCCATGGCGGATCAGCAGGCGCTGAATCAGGTCATAGGGGCGCATAAAACCGGTCTGACCCATCAGATCGGACAGCACCTCGACCGCATGACGGTGCTGGGATTCGCGCAACCGCCGCCACAGGTATTCGCCACGTTTTCGTCCCGAGGCGAGGCGATAAAGTTCCTCTTCGGACAGACCGAACAGCGGCGAGCGCAGGCAGGCGGCCAGCGACAGATCATCCTCGGGCGTGGCCAGCACCGACAGCAGGGCGCGGATGTCACGAACCGCCAGCTCTCCGGCCAGTTTCAGCCGGTCGGCACCGGCGACAGGCAGGTCTGCCGCCTTCAGCGCCGCGATGATCTCGGCAAAAAGCTCAGACCGGCGCTGGACAAGGATCAGCACATCCCCTGCGCGGATCCGGCGTGCCCTGCCGATCTTGGCGTCAAAGATCGGTTGGCCCAGCATGTCACCGACCGCGGCGGCGATGGCGCGGGCCAGCTGCACCGTTTCCGAATTCTCGGCCGGCTGATCGACCGGAGCGGTCCAGTCCCCCGGTTCGGGCTTTTCAGGTTTGGGGATCGGCGGCCACAGATCCACCCGGCCCGGCATCTTATCCCGAAAGGCGCGGTGCTGTGGCGGATCGCCAAGCCCGCGCGCCGCATCACCGGCAAAGACCCGATCGACCAGCGACAGGATCGCGGTCGAACTGCGGAAAGAATGGCGCAGCTCAAGCATCTGCATGGGGTTCTGGACCGCCTCGAACGCCTCGGCAAAGCCCGCGCGCCGGGCCTCGAATACGGCGATATCGGCACCCTGAAACGAATAGATCGACTGTTTGGGGTCGCCCACGACAAAAAGGCTGCGCCGGTCCGTTCGCGCCCCCTGACCCGAAGTGAACTCATCCGTCAGCCGTTCGATCACCTGCCATTGGGCGGGACTTGTGTCCTGCGCCTCATCGACAAGGATATGATCAATGCCGCCATCCAGCCGGAAAAGCACCCATTGCGCCATACTGTTTTCGGACAACAGCCGTGCGGTGCGTTCGATCAGATCGTCAAAGTCCAGATGGCCATGCGCCGCCTTATGGGCGCGATAGCGGGTCAGAAACGCATGGCCAAAGCGGTGCAGCGCCAGCGTCCGCTCAGCATGGGTCAGGGCAACACGACGAGGGCGGGCGGCCTCGACCCGCTCCATCAGGATGGCAAGGTCGTCGATCAGCCCGGCGCAGGGACCGTTGCGCAGATCCTTGGTCGGAAAGCTGTCATATTTGGCGCTGAAGGGTTGCTTCGCCCCCGCACCGGTCAGCAGCACCGATTCAAGGATCGCAAGCTCGGCCAGCCCCGGCTGCGTCCAATTGCCGGGCATCAGCTTTTCTGCCGCCTTCTGGTCGGTGCTGCGGCCTTTCAGCAGATGCGGGATCAGCGCCGGAATGACCATCGCGCCATCCGCGAAACATTCCGCCAGCAGCGCCTGCATGTCCTCGCCAGGTTCAAGCCCGCTGGCCGCCCATAGCGTATCGCGGTCCGCAGGTGCATCGAACCCTCGCAACCCGGCAAGAAAGGCGTCAAGTTTGTCGCCGGAATGCAAAAGCAGAAGGTCCTGCAATTCAGGCACCTGATCGCGGGCCATCTCCTCGATGATCTCGGCGCGGATCAGGGCGGCGCTGCGGTCATCAAGTTCGGTAAAGCCGTGGGGCACCCCGGCCTCGATCGGAAAGCGGCGCAGGACCCCGGCGCAAAAGCTGTGGATCGTCTGGACCTTCAGCCCGCCCGGCGTCTCGATTGCGCGGGCAAACAGCCGGCGCGCGGCAGGCAGATCAGGCGCGCCCGCCTCGCCCAGCCGGGCCAGCTCGGCGCGCAGATCGGCCTCGGGCAGCATCGCCCATTTACCCAGTCGCGACAAAAGACGGTTCTGCATCTCGGTCGCTGCGGCCTTGGTATAGGTCAGGCACAGGATGCGCTCGGGTGCGGTTCCGGCCAGCAGAAGCCGCGCCACGCGGTCGGTCAGCACCCGTGTCTTGCCCGAGCCCGCATTCGCGGTCAGCCAGGTCGAGCGATGCGGGTCCGCCGCCCGCACCTGCGCCAGCGTCGCCTCATCCATCATCGCCGAACCTCTGCTTTTTCGGCATCTCGGTCGTGTCCCATTCCCCATGCCGTGACAGGTGGTCATAGTCGCTGGCATGGTCCGACCGCTCCATCGCCAGACGGGCGGTAAAGCCGCGCTCGCCCGTCAGATAACGGCGGATCAGGGTCACAAAGCCCTGCCAGGTTTCCTCGGCAAGTTCGGGGCTGAACTCGCGGCCCTGGGTTTTTCCCTCGCCGCCAAGCTGGATATAGCTGATCCCTTCGACCTCAGCCGGACCCAGCGCCTGAAAGGCTCCGTTCTGAACCATCGCCGCCTCAAGCGGCAGTTGCTTGTCGAAATGCCGGATCTGCTTATCGGTCGGGGGCGGGCCGGATTTGTAGTCATAGACATGCACCCGGCCGTCCTGCAGCAGATCCAGCCGGTCGGGTCGGGCGATCAGACGGAAATCCAGCCCCTCGACACTCAGGGCGCCGTATTCCTCGACCACGGTCGGGGTGCCGCGCGACAGCCGGTCGACCTCATCCGCGATCAGCCGATCAGCAATACCGGCGATACGCGCCCGCCAGAAAAGCCGCGCCGAGGGCCATGGCACCTCGGCCTCAAGCACCTCATCGGTGATGGACAGCAAGCGCGATTTCATCGCCGCAGGTGTCTCGGGCAGTTCGGGAAGGCCACGCAGAAAGCGGTCCATGATCACATGCAGGACGTTGCCCCGCTCGGCCGCGTCCGGCTCGGGGCGCAAGGGATCCAGCGCGCGCAGGCCCAGAACCCGGCGGGCATAGACCGAATAGGGGTCGCGGATCAGTGTCCGCACCTCGGTCACCGACATTTCACGCAGCGCCGGGGGCGGCGGGACAGGCGAAGGACGCGGCGCAGGCTCAGGCTGAATGCGCGGACGGGCCTGGACCTCGACAAGATCAAGCCAGTACCGACCGCGGCTGCGCATCGCCTCCAGCGCTTCGGGCCCCTGCTGGGCGGGCAGGCCGCCAAGCAGGTTCACAAGCCGGTTCAGCCAGCGCGAGGGGATCGTCTCGGCCTCGGCATCGCGGCGGGCGCGGGTCAGCACCACCTGCGCAGCGCCAACCGCCTGCTGAAAGTCATGCGCGGCAAGACCCACGCGCCGTTCGGGCAGGGTCAGCCCCGCTGCCAGCCGCATCGGCCGCGACAGCCAGGGATCAGGGGGCAGCGCCTGCGGCCAGCCGCCCTCGTTCAGGCCGGACAGGATGACCAGTCCGGCCTCGGGTCCGACCGCCTCGGTCCGGGCCTCACGCGGGCCGCGAAAACGGACCAGAGGATGGGCGGCCACATCCTGCCGCACCGCCTGACCTTGCAGCTCTTCGTAAAGCAGATCGCAGAATTCGCCCGGACGCAGATCATGGCCCATGGCGGCATGAGCGGCCAGATGGTCAAGCACCCCGCGCGCAAGCCCGCCCGATGCCTTGGCCCACAGTCCGGACGCTTCTGCATCCCCCCCCGGACCCGCGGCCAGCTCTTCGGCCAAGGCGCGCAGATCGCGCAGCCGGTCGGCCAGCGGGCGCGGTGCCCGGTCGCGGGCCAGCGGCACGATCCGCTCAAGCAGACCTGCCAGCCACAGCGCCCAGGGTTTGCTAGAGGCATCGCCCCTGTCCGCCCAGTCCCGCAGCGCCTTACCATCGGGAAAGGCGGGGCCGTTGCGACGCAGGTGCAATTCCAGATCGCGGGTGTGGCGGTTGTGTTCGCGCCGGTAATCAGCGCCAAGCCCGGTTGCCGTCACCGGATGCTTAAGCAGCACCAGCAACGCGTCCACCATCATTTCCGTCCCGAAAAGATCGGCGACATGACGCAGGAACAGGCCGGGCGCGGTCAGTGGCAGGGGCTGACCGGCGGAATCGTCAGGAATGATGCCCCAGCGGTCCAGCGCTGACTGCACGCGACGGGTCAGCATGCGGTCAGCGGCAATCAGTGTCACCGGCCGGGCATCCCCGACCGCCTTGCGGATGATAAGCGCGACGGCCTCGGCCTCTTCGCCGGGACTTTCGGCCTCGATCAGTGTCAGGTTTGCGGTCGCAGGCGGCAGATCGCCAAGCTGCGGACCTTCCTCAATCCATTGGTCGGTGACTGGTGCAGGCCGCAGCGCCAGCGAAATCAGCCTGTTGCGTGCCGGATCAGGGGCCGCACCCTCGACCCATTCGCGGGGTGGGCCGAATTCCTCCAGAAAGGGCGCATAGCGGGCCTGGGGGTGATCCTCGGCCATGACATCCAGCCCGTCCCAGACCGATTGCGGCAGGTCGGCATCAAACCCGGGCAGCACCACCGCCCCCATCGGCAGGCGGGCCACGGCGCGCATGAAATCCCGGGTCGCGCCATGCGAGCCAGTCGAGCCCGCGACAATCACCGGCCCTTGCGGCAATTTCTCGCCCCGCGCCCAGGCAGCGGCAAGCGCCTCGGCCGCGGCGCGCTGCCGGGCCTCGCGGTCCTGCGGCGGACCGGCAAGATAGTAGCCCGCCGCAATCTTGAGAAAGGCCAGCGCCCGACCCCAATGCTGGGCATGTTCGCTGGCGTCGATCTTTTCAAGCGCCTCGGGACCAAGCCCCTCAAGCTGCATCTCGGCCATCAGCGCCGCAAGCGATGCCGCCAGTTCCGGCACCGACTGCCCTTGCGCCAGATCGGGATCGGCCCGCAGCGCCGCGTCTATCAGCCGCCCCAGCTCCAGCCGGCGGGCCAGAGGCGCGGTGGCCGCGCCGCCGCCCAGATCGGCGATCAGTCGCAATTGCGGCAAAAGCAGCGGCCCGCGCCGGATAAAGGCCTGACGCAGCGCCATCAGCGACTGACCCGAGTTCGCATAGACCGTGACCCGCGCCATCTCTTGCGGGGGGCGGCCCTCCATGCGGCGGATCAGCCCCTCGGCCAGCGCGCCGGGAAAATCGGCTCCGCAGGGCAGGGCGAACAGGCCGTTCTGCCAGTCACTCATCAATCAGAGCCTCGGCCAGCGGGATGCAGTCAGGCCGGCCAACGTCACACCACAGGCCGGGGTGGACAAGGCCGTAGGCCCGGCCCTCGGCAATCATCAGGTCCCACAGTCGGTTCAGCGAAAACACCTCATCGGGGATCTCGGCCAGCCGGTCGTGCCGGATGATCTGCGCGCCGCCATAGACCAGGTCCCCCTTGCGGATCAGCCGGCCTGCGGGGTCAAGGCTGAAATCTCCGCCCCCCTGACGGCCACGCGTCTGCGCAAGCGGCACCAGCATCAAAAGCGCGTCCATATCCTCGCGCCAGCCATCAAGCAGCGCGCGGACCGGGTTCGGACCAGTCCAGATCACATCGGGATTCACGGTGATGACCGGGCCCGGGCCCAGCAACGGCAGTGCCTTGCGCAGCCCGCCCCCGGTTTCAAGCAACAGATCGGATTCGTCCGAAATGGCGACATCCTGTCCGGCAAGGTGGTCACGTATCTGCTGGCCCAGATGGTGGATGTTCACCGCCAGCCGGGTGGCGCCCGCCTGCCGTCCCAGCGCCAGCGCCCGGTCAAGCAGCGTCTGGCTGCCGACCTTGATCAACGGTTTCGGTAGCCGGTCGGTCAACGGCGCCATGCGGGTGCCCTTGCCCGCAGCAAAGACCATCATCGGCAAGCTCATCCGGCAATCCCTTCGATCACCTTGGGCGTGGGGGCGGGGACACCCTCCAGTGCCTCGACCAGCGGGGCCAGCGCAGGATGGGTCAGGTCGCGCTGGATCGCCGCCCAGACGCGCGGCATGAACGCCAGGTAGCGCCGCTTGCCGTCGCGCTGTGCCAGCCGGGTAAAGATACCCATGATGCGCAGGTTGCGCTGCGCGCCCAGCAGCGCATAGACGGCACGGAACCGCGCCTCATCAACCCCGGTCGCGGCGATGTAACGGGCGATCTGGGCCTCTTCGATCTCGGGCGCGACATCGCGGCGCGCATCCTGCAATGCCGAGACAAGGTCATAGGCCGGGTGCACCGCCACCGCGTCCTGAAAATCCAGAAGCCCCAGCGGAGCATCGTCGCGCCAGACGACATTCTCGGCGTGAAAGTCACGCAGACCCAGCACCGGAGGCATGTCCGCGGCCAGTTCGGCATGCAGCCGTTCGATCACCGGGGCGACCTCGGCCCCCTTGCCGGGCGCGCCAGCGGCGGCGGGGTAATATTCGGCAAAAAGCCCGACCTGATGGGCCAGTTCCGCCCCATCGAGGCGCAGTACGAAATCGGGCGGCTCGTGCCCATGCAGCTGCACCAGAAGGTCGGTCATGCGATCATAGATACGCGGCGCAAGCTCGGGCTGGGCTTCAAGCACGCGGGCAACCAGATCGTCGCCCAGATCCTCGATCAGCAGCAGGCCCTGCGCCTGATCGGTGGCGAGTATCCCGGGCGCATGCAGGTCAAGGGCGCGCAGCCATTGCGTCATCGCCACATAGGGCGCGGTCACACCGGGCGAAGCATCCATCAGCACCGCACTGCGCCCGTCCGGTTCGATCAGCCGGAAGTAGCGCCGCGACGAGGCATCTCCGGCCAGCGGGACCAGCCGCGCCTCGGACCAGCCGGCGCGATGGATCAGCCGGGCAATGGCGGGCAGGCGGGTCATCGCGCCCCAATGCGGCTCGGCCCCGGCAATCGTGATACGGCGCAGATCGGGCGCCTCGGGCAAGGGCTCCAGCCCGATGGTCAGCGGATCGGGCAGGGGGCCGCCGTGTTCGGGCCATTCGATCAGCACGATCGCCTCACGCATGGCATCATCAAGGCCCAGCTCTTCCAGCTCGTCGGGATGGGTCAGCCGGTAAAGATCGGCGTGCCAGATCTCGGTCCCCATCGGGTCGGCATAGGTCTGGACAAGGGTAAAGGTCGGGCTGGGCACCTCTTCGGCCCCGGCGCCCTGACGTGCGCGGATAAGGGCGCGGGCGAAATGCGTCTTGCCCGCACCGACCGGCCCCTGCAACGCGACCACGTCGCCGGGTTTCAGAACAGCCGCCATGATCCGCGCAAGGCATGCGGTCAGGTCGGCATCGGCATGATCAAGCGTCGCAAGCAGGGTCATCACAGGAAACCTAATGCGGGACGCGCCGCTGTCAAAGCCCCAGAACGTCGGCCATGTCGTATTCCCCCGGCCCCTTGTCCTGTCCCCACAGCGCAGCGCGCAACGCACCGCGGGCAAAGATGGCGCGGTCGGTGGCAACATGGCGCAGCACCACCCGTTCACCCGCGGTGGCAAAGATCACATCGTGTTCGCCCACGATATCGCCGCCACGAATGGCGCTGAAACCGATCGAGCCGGGAACACGGGCGCCAGTGATCCCTTCGCGCGCCGGGGTGCGCAGCTCGTCCAGGCTGTGGCCCCGCCCGGCGGCGGCAGCTTCGCCCAGCATCAGCGCCGTGCCCGAAGGAGCATCGACCTTGCGGTTGTGATGGGCCTCGACCACCTCGACATCCCAGTCCTCGCCCAGGGTGGCTGCGATCCTGCGGGTCAGGCCGACAAGCAGGTTCACCCCAAGGCTCATGTTTCCCGCGCGTATGATCGGCGCATGACGGGCGGCCGCTTTCAGCTTGGCCAGATCTTCGGGCTCAAAGCCGGTGGTGCCGATCACATGCACGGCACGTGCCTGCGCGGTCAGTTCCGCAAAGGCCACGGTTGTCGCCGGAGTGGTAAAATCAATCACCGCCTGTGCCTTGGCAATCGCCTCGACCGGGTCGTCGGTGACGGTGATTCCCAGCGCCGCACCGCCCATTGCCTCACCCAGGTCACGGCCGACCCAGGAGTTGCCCTCGCGCACGATGGCACCGGCAAGGCGGGCCTGATCCGAGGCAAGAACGGTGCGCACAAGCATCTGACCCATGCGGCCGGATGCGCCCGTGATGACGATTCCCGGTTTTTCCATACTCGATCTCCCGTTTCAGGCATGTCTATCCCGTTGCGGCGCGGGCCGCGACCCCCTACATCTGCGCCCATGGCACAGAACCGCTTTCATTCCGGCGCAGGATCTTCGCATCATGGCCCCTCGCAGCGCCAGCTTCGCGTCGGCGAGCTGATTCGCCGCACGCTTTCCGACGTCCTCCTGCGGGGGGACGTTCACGACCCCGACCTGAACCGGCATTCGATCACGGTCGGAGAGGTCAGGACTTCGCCCGATCTCAAGGTCGCAACTGCCTATGTGCTGCCGCTGGGCGGGCACGATGCCCAGGAGGCGCTGGCCGCGCTGCGCCGCAACTCGGGCGAGCTGCGCCACCTTGTCGCCAAGGCGATGACGCTGAAATACGCGCCGCAGCTGCGCTTTGTCCTAGACGAGACCTTCGACCGTATGGATGACACCCGCCGCCTTCTGTCCGAAGATCGCGTGCGGCGTGATATCGAATCGGCCCCGGAAGACGATGAAGACTGACCTCAGGCGCCGGCTTGGCCTCGCCATCGGCGCGCTGATCGCCATGACCCTGCCCGCCGTAGCAGGGATCTGCGAAAAGCGTGACTTTGACGGGCAGAACTATGTGATCTGCACGCTGACGGCCGAACAGGAGCCGGGGCTCAGGCTGTGGCTGAACGGTCCCGACGGGCGTGTTCTGGGCGATTTTACCTCTGTTCGCCGCACCCTCGCCAAAGACGAAGTGCTGGGGTTTGCCATGAACGCGGGCATGTATCACCCCGATTACTCTCCGGTCGGGCTTTACGTCAGTGAGGGCGTCACCCGACACGATCTGGTCACGGCGGGCGGAGGCGGCAATTTCGGCATGTTGCCAAACGGCGTCTTTTGCGCCGGCGGCACGCGGCCCTATCAGGTGATCGAAAGCCGCGCTTTTGCCAAGGCCCGGCCCGAATGCCGCATCGCCACCCAGTCGGGACCGATGCTGGTGATCGACGGCGCACTGCACCCGCGCTTTCTGGTGGACAGCGACAGCCGTTATATCCGCAACGGTGTCGGCGTCTCGCCCGACGGGCAGACGGCGTGGTTCGCCATCTCGGACCGCGCAGTGACCTTTCACGAATTCGGCCGGTTGTTCCGCGACGGGCTTGGGGCGCGTGACGCGCTCTATTTCGATGGCTCGGTCTCGCGGCTATACGCCCCAGACCTTGGCCGCGCCGATTTCGGCCGGCGGCTGGGGCCGATTATTGGATATGTAGGACAGAACTAGAATGGCGCGAAAAAAGGGACGCGAGATCCACGGTTGGCTGATCGTGGACAAGCCTGCGGGCATTGGCTCGACCGATGTGGTCAGCAAGGTCCGCTGGGCGCTCGACGCGAAAAAGGCCGGCCACGCCGGGACGCTGGACCCCGATGCGACCGGCGTGCTGGCCGTGGCGCTGGGTGAGGCGACCAAGACCGTGCCGGTCCTGACCGAGGCGCTGAAAGCCTATGATTTTACCGTGCTCTGGGGCGCCGAGACGACGACCGACGACGCTTCGGGCGAGGTGACAAGGACCAGCGACATGCGCCCTGACGAGGCCGCGATCCGCGCCGCACTGCCCGATTTCTCCGGCGAGATCATGCAGGTCCCCCCCGCCGTTTCGGCGGTCCGTGTCGATGGCGCACGCGCCTATGACCTTGCTCGTGAGGGCGAGACGGTCGAGCTTGCCGCCCGCCCGCTGTGGGTGGAATCGCTTGAGCTGCTGGCAGCGACCTCCGACAGCGCCGATCTGCGCATGGTCTGCGGCAAAGGCGGCTATGTCCGCTCGATCGCGCGCGACCTTGGCCGCAAACTGGGCTGCCTTGGCCATGTCGGACAGCTGCGCCGCATCTGGTCAGGCCCCTTCGACGCCGGGGACGGCTTTGCCTTTGACCGCATCGACCGCGCCAATCAGGCCGAGATCGAGGCCGCATTGCTGCCCGTACAAGCCGCCCTGACCGACCTGCCCGAGATGCAGGCGACCGAAATCGGCGCCACCCGTATCCTGAACGGCAACCCCGGTCAGGTTCTGGGCCATGCCGAGTTCGGCGAAGAGGTCTGGGTCAGCCGCAACGGTCGCGCCCTGTGCATCGGCCGTTACATGGGTGGCGAGGTCCAGCCATCGCGAGTCTTTAATCTGGGCTAAGGCTCAGAACGGCACGGGCGCGGAAAAGCTTTGCATGACACCGGTTTCCGGGTGTTTGAAACGCAGGCTTTCGGCATGCAGCATCAGCCGCGGGAAATCCACCGCCGCGCCCGTCGCATAAAGCGGATCGCCAAGGATCGGGTGGCCAAGCTCGGCCATGTGCACCCGCAACTGATGGCTGCGGCCGGTGATCGGCATCAGCCGCACGCGCGTCTCGGCATCCGAGGATTTGACCACCCGCCATTCGGTCTGTGCAGGGCGACCCTGTTCATGATCGACCTTCTGTCGCGGGCGATTCGGCCAGTCGACGATCAGCGGCAGGTCCACCATGCCGCTTTTCGGCTCAAGCCGACCCCAGAGCCGGGCGACATAGGTCTTTTTCGTGCGGCGGTCCTCGAACTGTCTGGACAGATGCCGCTGCGCATGGGGCGTCAGGCCAAAAACCATCACCCCCGAGGTGTCCATGTCCAGCCGATGCACCAAAAGCACGGTGGGAAAGGCCGTGCGCAACCGCTCGATCAGGCAGTCGGCGCGATCTTCGCCCCGGCCGGGCACGGACAACAGGCCCGCCGGCTTTTCTACCACGAGGATTTCGTGATCGGCATGGATCACGCGCGGCTGCTCGGCCGTCGGCTGATAGGAAAAGCTCATTTCCAGACCAGCCGCAGCGCCAGACCGGCAAACATCACCGCCGCGATGCGATTGACGACGCCAAGCCTTTGCCCGATCACCTTGCCTGCAAGCCCCGCGACCACGCCATAGCCCATGGTGACCAGCGTCCCCGACAGGGTGAACATCAGCCCCAGCCCCAGAATCTGTTGCCATATCGGGCCGTATTCCGGGCGGGTGAACTGGGGCAGAAAGGCCAGCAGGAACAGCACCGGCTTGGGGTTCAGCAGGTTTGACAGCGCGCCGCGGCGAATGATGTTCCAGCTGCGGCTGGCGGCGCTGGTCTGTGGCGTGATCGCCCCGGCGTTCCAGCTTTTCCATGCCAGAAACAACAGATAAGCCGCCCCGGCATATTTGATCGCCGCAAGCGCGCCCGGATGGGCGGCAACCAGCGCGCCCAGACCGATCGTCGCCATGACGACATGGCAGACGACGCCAAGCCCGACCCCGAACCCGGCCAAAGCCCCCGCGCGCGGCCCGTTCTGTATGCCACAGGCGCTGGCAAAGAACACATCCTGCCCCGGCGCAAAATTCAGCACCAATGCCCCGGCCATGAAGGCCAGAAGCTGTTGCAACGGAAAATTCGCCAGCGTGTCCCAGATCATCGCGCGCCCCTTTTTCCCGCCGCCTATGCCGGGCGGCGCACGGCGTCAACTATTCGTGCGGATCCTGAGGCAGCCCGTCGATGATCTGATAATAATCACCCTTGTCGGTGACAAAGATATGCCCCTGCAACTGCAACCCGGTCGGGCTGTCGATGGCGCCCGCCGCCACGTCGATAACGGGGGACCCGTCGCGCTGCCAGAACAGCGAACTGCCGCATTCGGCGCAAAAGCCGCGCCGGGCGATGTCCGAGGCGCGATACCATTTCACCTCGCCCTCGATCTGCAGCGACCGGGGCAGAATCGCAGCCCAGTAATGCCCCGACCAGCGCCGGCACTGGCTGCAATGGCAGGCCTTGAGGTCATGCCCTGCGTCATAGGTGCCGTGAAAGCGGATGGCGCCGCAAAGGCAATGGCCAGTGAATTCAGTCGTGTCCGAACGTGGCATCAAGGATCTCCTGCAGGCGGCCGGCGTCTTGTTGCGTAAAGGCGTCGGGCTGGTCGCTGTCGATATCCAGAACGCCGACCAGCCGTTCACCGCTGGCAATGACCGGGATCACCAGTTCGGACCTTGTCGAACTGGCGCAGGCGATATGTCCGGGAAAAGCGTCCACATCGGGGACAAGCTGGGTTTGCCGCGTCCGCGCCGCCGCCCCGCAGACCCCACGCGAAAACGGAATCACCAGACAGCCATGCCCGCCCTGATAAGGGCCGATCTTAAGCAATCCGGGCTCGGTCACGCGATAAAAGCCGGTCCAGTCGAAACGGTCGTCCGAGTGGTGGATTTCGCAGGCCAGCGTTGCCATAAGCGCGACCTCGTCGGTCTCGCCATGGGTCAGGGCACGGATGCGGGCAGCAAGGTCATCATAATCTGGCATATGGCCAGATTAACCACGGCTCGCGGCACTGTCACCCTGCAGATCACGCAGGATCGCGGGCATCTCGCACCGTAAAAACGCCCTTCCGCCCGGCCTCCAACCCAAAGCCTCCAGCCGGGAGCAAAGCGGCAGGCGCAGCACCGAGGCATCGGCGCGCCCGGGCAGGACCGTTCCGCAGCCGGTCAGCCGCGCCACCTCGGCCAGCAGGTCCTGCCGGTCCAGCACCAGATCGCTGACGTTATAGCTGCCCGCCATCGCGGGATCGGCCAGTACCATCAGCGCCGCATTGGCAAGGTCCGCACCATGCACCTCGGTCGCGACGCGGGGGGTGGGGGTCTGGCCCTGCAGGAAATCCGCAATCAGCGCGGCCCATTTCTGCGGCGTGCCCGGACCATAAACGCCGGTCGGACGCAGGCTGGCGGTCAGGAAAGCGGCATCCGCCATTTTGAACAGCGCCGCCTCGGCCCGTGCCTTGACCTCGCCATAAAGACTGGTCGGCGCGGGGGGCAGATCGTCGGGCAGCGCCATCCCCTCGGGGTGACCGTCATGCACTGCACGCGAGGATAGAAACAGCACCCGGCCCACCCCCTGATCCCGGGCCGCACGGAAAAGCATCAGCGAGCCATCAAGGTTCGCGCGCAAAAATCCCTGCGGATCATCACCCTCACCGCCGCGATAGCGCCCGGGCAGGTGGTGAAATGCAGCATGTATCAGCGCATCGCAGCCCGAAAGACCGGGCAGATCGCCCAGCCGCCAACCGGGCAGTGTCAGCACCTCATGCCCCGCCCCAAGCGCGGCGCGATGCAGCCAGCGCCCGACGAGGCCCGAAGCCCCGGTCACCGCGATCCTCATGCCCCGCCCCCTGCCGCACCGGGCGGGGGTGGCAGATCGCGCAGATCAGGAACCGGACCGTCGCCGGCATGGGCGCGCCACAGCTCGATCAGCGGGGCAAGCTGCCGGGCCTTGGCATGGTCCTGCCACGGTTTTTCATACTGGTAATGCAACACGCGGATATCCTGCCAGCGCCAGAGCTGGGGCAGGTTCAGCCACACATATTGCAGCATGTTGTCGAACACCGGCAGGCCGTGCCAATTCGGAAAGAAGCTTTCCAGGAACGTCTGGTCGGTCCTCCGCCAGAACTGCCCCGGCTGGTCCAGACGAGCCAGCATTGCCTGAAAGGTCATCGCCGAAGGTCTCGCCGTGAACACACCCGAGTTCAGCCGATGAAAATCGGCCAGCGATTCATAGACATTCGGCGCGGCCGAAAATTCGGGGTAGTCGAAAAGCCGGTCGATGTTTTGCAAAACGATGGCATCGGCGTCGATAAAGACCACCCGCGCATAATCCAGCTGCCACAGCCGCAGCTTGGCAAAATTGTCCAGGGGCGTGTGAAAGGGCGGCTTTTCACCCTTGGTAAAGGGCGCTGCGCCATGCAGCCGGTCACGGGCATGCAGTACATTGAACCCCTCGGAGGTCGGCAACAGATCGACGCGCACCGGCCGCACATCCAGTGCCCGCAACCCCTCGACCGCATCCGAGGGCAGGTCAGTATAAAGCAGGACCAGATCGGCGCTGGTCCCGGTCCGCCGTAACGAACGAAACAGCGCCGCCGCCCCGGTCGCATAGTCGGGGTTGGTGGCCAACGTGACAAAGGCGCGGTCGGACCGCGCCTTGCCTTCTGGGTGAATGCCTTGGGAAATCACGATACGGAACGCAGCCTGTTGCCTTCGGGATCATGCTCAATCCGGCGCGCAAGGTCGCGGGTCCAGGCCGAGACCGCCGGCACGCGCGAACGGTCGATGCGATGGGCATATTTGCGCGCCACCTCGACCACCTCGGACAACAGACCTTCGGCAAGAGTAATCGGTTCCAGACCCAGCGCCAGGAACTGGTCGTTCTTGACCACCAGCTCATTCTCATCGGCCTCTTTGCGGGGGTTCGGCAGATAGGCGACCTCGGCCCCGGTCAAGCGCGCGATCATCTCGGCCAGGTCCCGGACGCGGTGGGTCTCGGTCATCTGGTTAAAGATGCGCACCCGTTCCCCGGCCTGCGGGGCGTCGTTCAAGGCCAGCTCGATACAGCGCACCGAGTCCTGAATATGAATAAAGGCACGCGTCTGGCCGCCGGTGCCATGCACAGTCAGCGGATAGCCGATCGCCGCCTGAATCAGAAAGCGGTTCAGCACCGTGCCGTAATCGCCATCATAGTCAAAGCGGTTGATCAGCTGTTCGTGCCGGCGGGTCTGATCGGTATGGGTGCCCCAGACGATCCCTTGATGCAGGTCGGTGATCCGCAGCCCGTCATTCTGGGCATAGAACTGGAACATGATCTGATCGAGGCTCTTGGTCATGTGATAGACCGAGCCGGGACGGGTCGGGTACAGGATCTGCTGTTCGCGCGGGCCGGCGGGCGTGTCGATCGAGACATCCAGATAACCCTCGGGGATCGGGGCGCCAACGGTCGAATAGCCATAAACCCCCATGGTACCCAGATGAACCAAATGGGCATTGATGCCGGTTTCGACCAGCGCAGCCAGCAGATTATGCGTGGCGTTGATGTTGTTGTCGACGGTATAGACCTTGTGGCGGTCGGTCTTCATCGAATAGGGCGCGGCGCGCTGTTCGGCGAAATGGATGACCGCGTCGGGACGGTATTCGGCCAGCCACGCCTTCAGCCGCTCATATTCGGTGGCAAGGTTCAAAAGGTGGAAATGGATGCGCCGCCCGGTCTGCTCCTGCCAGATGCGGCAGCGTTCCTGAATCGAATCCATCGGCGTCAGCGATTGCACCCCCAGCTCGGTGTCGATCCAGCGCCGCGACAGATTGTCCACTATATGGATATCATGGCCCAGGTTCGACAGATGCAGGGCCGTCGGCCAGCCCACGAAACCGTCACCGCCAAGAACTGCGATACGCATGGTCTTCTCCTCGCTTTTGCCGGCAGGAATGCGCTGGCAATGTGTCAAAACGATAACGCTTTGGTGTCGGTTCCTAGACGAAATAAAACCCTGCCTGCAAATTCTTGCCGAAATCATTGCATGATGAGACAGTGAACACTAAGGATTTCCTTTATGATCTCGCAGAAAACGAAATATGCCATCAAGGCTCTGATGGCCCTGGCAGATGAGGTAGCCGCCGGCGGCAATGCCCTGACGATCGAAGAGATCGCGCAGCGATCCGGCGCACCCAAACGTTTTCTCGAACATATCATGCTGGAACTGCGCAACGCCGGCTATGTCGGTTCGCGGCGTGGCCGGGCAGGCGGCTATGTGCTGATCAAGCGACCTCAGGAAATCTCGATTGGCGAGCTTTTGCGTCAGGTGGACGGGCCTATCGCGCCTTTGCCCTGCCTGTCGCGCCGGTCCTACCAACGCTGCGAGGATTGCGAGGACGAGGCGACCTGCCGCCTGCGCCGCATGTTCGGACAGGTGTTCTGGTCCTACCTGCTGCTGATCGAATCGCTGACGCTGGAAGATCTGGTGGCCGAGGGCGACCTGCCGGAAATCAGCCTGGCCTGAGACATTGGTTGCATTCCTGCCATGGCGGCGGGGGACAAAGGGGCGATGCCGCTTGACCCCGGCACGGGCGGGCGGCAGTTGTGAGGCAACATATCTGTCCGATGCCGGGGTGATGACCCCATTGGAAAGCGCCGCAGGTTCGCCATGGTTGATACCCCCTCTGCCTCACGTAACGTGCCGATTGCCGGCGTCATAGGCTGGCCGATTGCACATTCCCGCTCGCCCCGGCTGCACGGGCACTGGCTGCAACGCTATGGTATCACAGGCCATTACGTGCCCCTGCCGGTGATGCCCGAACATCTGGCCGAGGTTCTGCGCGCCATGCCGCGCATGGGTTTTGTCGGTGCAAATGTTACCATCCCGCATAAGGAAAGCGTGCTGGCGCTGGCTGATGTCGTCACCGACCGCGCGGCGCTGATCGGCGCAGCGAATACGCTGATTTTCCGCCCAGATGGCAAGATTCATGCCGATAATACAGACGGTTACGGATTTATTGCCAATATCCGCCAGCATGCGCCGGACTGGAGCCCCGGCCTTGGCCCGGCCGCGGTGATCGGGGCCGGGGGTGCGGCGCGGGCGGTGGTCGCCTCGCTGCTGGAAAGCGGCGTACCCGAGTTGCGCATCACCAACCGCACCCGCATCCGGGCCGAGCAGATCAAGGCCGAGTTCGGCGCCAAGGTCGTGGTCTATGACTGGGCACAGGCCGGCAACATGCTGGAGGGCGCGGTGACCGTGGTGAACGCCACCTCGATGGGGATGGAGGGCAAGCCTCCGCTGCGGGTGCCACTGGACGCGCTGGCATCCGGAACGCTGGCCACCGATCTGGTCTATACCCCGCTGATGACTTCCTTTTTGCAAGAGGCGCAGGCCCGCGGATGCAAGATCGTGGACGGGCTTGGCATGTTGTTGCATCAGGCAACCCCGGGCTTTGAACGCTGGTTCGGCCACCGCCCCGAGGTCGATGACGAACTGCGCCGGGCCGTTCTGGCATGAGCTTCCGTCTTGGCCTGACGGGTGGGGTCGGCATGGGCAAATCGACCGCCGCCGGGATGTTTCGCGACCTTGGCCACCCGGTCTGGGATGCGGATGCGGCGGTGCATCGCCTCTATGCCCCGGGCGGCCGGGCGGTCGCTCCGGTCGCGGCGGCCTTTCCCGGTGTGCTCGGCCCTGATGGCAGCATTGATCGCGCCGCCCTGCGCGAAAAGCTGGCGGCCAGGCCCGAGGGTTTTCGCCGCCTTGAAGCCATCGTTCATCCCCTGGTGGCCGAAGATCGCGCCGCCTTTATATCCACTCATGCCGATGCGCCCATTGTGGTCCTGGACATCCCGCTGTTGTTCGAAGGCGGGATGCAGGCGCAGATGGACGGCGTGGCGGTTGTCTCGGCCCCGCCCGAGGTGCAGCGCGCCCGCGTCCTTGCCCGACCCGGCATGACCGAGGCGAATTTCCAGATGATCCTGTCGCGCCAGATGCCTGACGCCGAAAAACGCAAGCGCGCCGACTGGGTAATCCCTTCGGACACGCTGGAAGGCGCGCGCGCCGCCATTGTGGACATCTGCAACCTGATCATGGCAGGTAAGGCCCATGCGTGAGATCGTACTGGATACCGAAACCACGGGCTTTGACCCCGATACCGGCGACCGCATCGTCGAGATCGGCGCGGTCGAGCTGATGAACCACCTGCCCACCGGGCAGACCTTTCACGTCTATATCAACCCCGAACGCCCGATGCCGCAGGAGGCATTCGAGGTGCACGGTCTTGGCGACGACTTTCTGCGCGACAAGCCCAAATTCGCTGAAATCGCCGCCGATTTCGTCAAATTCATCGGCGATGACGCCAAGCTGGTGATCCATAACGCCAGCTTTGACATGAAATTCCTCAATGCCGAGCTAAAGCTGTGCGGCTATCCGACCATGCCCTACAGCCGCGCGATCGACACCTTGGAAATCGCGCGCAGTCAGTTTCCGGGGGCGCAAAACTCGCTTGATGCGCTGTGCCGGCGCTTTCGTATCGACAACTCGAACCGGACGCTGCACGGGGCGCTGCTGGACAGCGAATTGCTGGCCGAGGTCTATCTGGCCCTGCGCGGGGGCCGCCAGCCGGGGCTGGTTCTGGAGGGCGGGCCGCTGCGCGGCCGCTCGGGCACGGGAGCTGTGTCGCAGGGCAACGGCCCACGCAGCGCACGTCCACGCCCCCTCCCCCCCCGCATCACCGCCGCCGAGGCCGAAGCCCATGCCGCCTTTGTCGAAAAGCTGGGCGAAAAGGCGGTGTGGCTGCGCTATCTCAGTGCCGGGACCAACTGACCAGCGGAACCTTTGCTGCGGGGAAACCCTTTCCTCCCCGCCGTTTCATGCAACCGATTAACGAGGGCGGGCTATTGATCAGGGAATGGTGGCAGTTCCTTCTGGCGATCTTTGAGCGGATGGACAAAATCCACCTCAGCCTGATCGCGGCCGGCGTTGCCTTCTACGCCATGTTCGCAGTCTTTCCGGGTCTCGCTGCGCTGTTTGCGATCTGGGGCCTGTGGTACGACCCCCAGGTGATCGAGGAATATGTCCACGCCACCGACGGTTTCATCCCGCCCAGCGCCGCCGATATCATCTATGGCCAGATCAACGCGCTGGCGTCGGCCGGGCGCACGCAACTGGGCTGGGCGACGGCGATTTCCTTTCTGATCGCCACCGTTTCGGCCCGCGCGGGCGTTGACGGGCTGATCCGGGGGCTGAATGCCGCCTATGGTGTGCGCTCACATTCGACGGTCATGGGTTTTGTCCTTGCCTATGTGCTGACGCTGGTCATCGTCGCGGTCTGCGCCCTTGGCCTTGCGATGATCGTCATTTTGCCCATCGCCTTTACCCTGCTGCCCGGAGTGCTTTTGCCCACTGGCTGGCTGACCGGTGCACTGCCGTGGATGGCGATCTTTCTGATCGTGCTGCTGGTGATCGGCATCCTTTACCGCTACGGCCCTAACGTGAAGGCGCCGCGCACCCCGATCTTTACCTGGGGTTCGGTTTTTGCGGCTCTGGCCTGGGCCGCGGCGTCCTATGGATTTTCGGCCTATCTTGCCAGCTTCAACAGCTACAACCGCATCTATGGCTCGATCGGTGCGGTGATCGCACTGCTGATGTGGTTCTATCTGGGCGGGTTCACCGTCATGCTGGGGGCGGTTATCAATGTCGAGCTGGCCCGCCGCCGCCGAGTCGTGGCCGCACGAAAACTGCGCCAGGCAGCACGCGAAGCCAGCATTCCAGTCAGCAAGAAAGACCAGGGGGCCTAATGTCGCGCGCCCGGTCGTGCGGCCGAGGTCAGCACCACCGGCGGCGTCTCGACCGGTTCACGCTTGTGCATATGCTCGACCCGGAAACGCAGGGTAAGAAGGAAACGGCCATCACCGGTCTCTTGCCGCGCCTCGCCCTCAAGCTGGGTCGAAAAGGCCTCGATCAGCTGGCTGCCAAGCCCCGTCCCTTCGGCAAGGCTGGTGGTCCCCAGCGAGTTCTCGACCTCCAGAACCGCATGTTGCGGCCCGTCTGCGCGCAGCGAGACCCGGACCCAAGGCTCACCCTCCGGGTCTGACGCGCCGGAATATTTCAGCGCATTGGTAAATGCCTCGGTCGCAAGCAGGCTCAGCGGGACCGCCTGATCCGGCATCAGCTCAAGCGGCTCAAGCCGGGTGTCGATACGCAGCCCCGCCCCCGGACCCAGCGTCGCATTGGCCATCTGGTTGATGATGTCCTTGATCAGCCGGTCGGCATGGACCGAGTCCAGATGCTCGGCCTGATAGAGGTTGCGATAGATTGTGGCCAAAGACGCAACCCGGTCCTGAACCGACCGCAGCACCCGGCGCGCGTCGTCGTGGTCGATCACCCGGATCTGCATGTTGATGATCGAAGCGATCAGTTGCAGGTTGTTCTTGACCCGGTGATGGACCTCTTTCAGCAAGACGGTCTTTTCGTTGACTGCCGCCTCCATCGCCTCTTCGTCACGGATCAGGATGCGGGCCATATTGTGGAAAGTCTGGCTCATATCCTCGATTTCGGCCGGGGCGTCGATCAGAACCGGGGGTGGGGCCGAGCGGTCGCCGATGGCAAAGCGGCGCATCTGGCCACGCAATTCGCGGATATGGCGCAGCACCAGCCGGTAGACGGCGAAATAGGCAACGGCAAGCGAAGCCGCCCACAGGATCAGCGGCAGGATCAGCGCCGTGCGCCGGGTGATGTCGATGCCGGTGATGCCGGATTCGGCGCGGTTCCACGAACCCAGCGCATAGACCAGCCCCGGCACCACCGGCACGACGCTATAAACCCGCCGTTCGCCAGAGTTCGAGATGTCGCGGAAGGTGGTCTCGCTGCGCGACAAAAGCGAGGGCAGGGATTTGCCGCGCGGCAGAACCTCGGTGATGTCACCGTCACCCTCGCGGTCCGAAGAGATCACCTCGCCCTGGTTGTTAAAGGTCAGGATGCGCGCGCCATCCGTCTCAAGCCCCGACACATGGGCCGAGCGCAGCAGATCATGCGACATCGAAACGGTGACAAAGCCCAAAAGCTCTACCCCGCTGTAAAGCGGCTGGATAACCACCACCACCGACCTTCCGGTGACCGGGCCGTGCTCGCTGGTGGTGACCAGCGTGCCGGGGCTTTCGATGAATTGCTGAAAGGCCGGCGTGCCACTGAGATCATGCACCCCCCGCACCGAGGAACATTCCGTCACCCCGTCCAGCCGGGTGAAGCCGGCATAGACAAAGTTCACCGTGCGCTGCACCAGCCCGCGCATGATATCCGAACAGGCTTGCGGGCGGTCCATCGTCTCAAGCACCGCCGGACCCAGCGCATCTGCGGTGCCGAGCGCGCTTTGCAGCAACGCCCGCTCACCCGCAGCCGAAGTGGCGGTGCGACCCAGAAGCGCGATCTCGGCCGAACGTTCATATTCACGCGACAGATGCAGCGTCTGGATGACCGAGATCAGGCCGATGGGCAAAATCGCCACCGACAGGAGGCCGCCCAGCCGAAAACCAAGGCCCTTGCTGAATTCCAGCCTGTCCAGAAAGCGCCGCAGCACGATCGAAACTCAGCGCAGAATCGGGGTATTCAGTGCCATGACAGCCAGAGTGGTACGATCCGTCATCTCGATTTCTTCGCCCTCTTCCAGATGCAGAAGCTCGGCCAGGCGACGGCGGCCCCGGTTGGCGCGCGACTTGACCGTGCCCACGGCAACACCGGTCATGGCCGCCGCTTCCTCATAGGAAAAGCCCGAAGCGCCCACCAGAATCAAGGCCTCGCGCTGCTCGTCGGGCAGCTGTTCAAAGGCCACGCGGAAATCATTGAGCGCAAGACGGCCGTCATGGTCGGGGCGGGTGGCCTGCCGGGCGGCATGGATGCCGTCGGTGTCGTTCACCTCGCGCCGCGTCTTGCGCCGGGCAGAATAGAAGGTGTTTCGCAAAATGGTGAAAAGCCAGGCGCGCAGATTGGTTCCGGGCTGGAATTTTTCGATATTTGCCCAGGCCTTAACGATGGTGTCCTGCACCAGATCGTCAGCCGAGGACCCGTCACGCGTCAGCGACAGGGCAAAGGCGCGCAGCGCAGGCAGGTGCTCGACCAACTCGTCCCGAGGATCTGCATGGCCTTCGGGACGGGCGGGGCGCACCGATTTCTGATCGGTCATCCAGTTCACTCCTGCTCGCGCAGTTTTTCCAGCAGTTGCAGGAATTTGTCAGGAACTTGCTGGGATACATCCTGTTCGTAAACGCGGCGCAGATTTTCGTCGATCTGCTTCTGGATGGCTGCTCGCCTGCGTTCCTCACGCCTGGTATTCATTTTTTAGTTATTCCCGGTAATCTTGTGCGCACGTTGCCTAACCGTTACCTATCCAATCAGGTTCCATCACACGACGCATTTTTTTTTGAGGTATCCCAAATGACCGCAGCGGATCTTGCCCAGTCCATCAGCCGGGAACTTCCCTACCTGCGGCGCTATGCGCGTGCACTGACCGGCAGTCAGACCGCCGGCGACAATTACGCCGCCGCGACGCTAGAAGCAATCCTGTCCGATCGCAGCCTGATGGATGGCGAGGATGACACCCGCATCGGGTTGTTCCGCACCTTCCACGCGATCTGGCAAAGCTCGGGCCAGCCCGTCGATATCGAGGCCCAGTCCCCTCGCGAAGCCCGCGCCCAGGCCCATCTGCGCAGCCTCACCCCGAATTCGCGTGAGGCGCTGCTTTTGCGTACGATCGAGGAACTGCGCTACGACCAGATCGCCCGCGTCATGCAATGCACCCAGCCCGAAGCCGAAGAGCTGGTGCAGATCGCACTGAACGAAATGAGCCGCTCGATTGCTGGCAAGGTCATGGTGATCGAGGATGAAACCATCATCGCCATGGACCTGAAGGGCATTGTTCAGTCGATGGGCCATGATGTGACCGGCATTGCCCGCACCCATAGCGCCGCCGTCGATCTGGCCAAGCAAAAGCGCCCCGACCTGATCCTTGCCGATATCCAGCTGGCAGACGGTTCATCGGGGATTGATGCGGTGAACGAACTGCTGCGCGACCTTGGCGACATCCCGGTGATCTTCATCACCGCCTTCCCCGAGCGGCTGCTGACCGGCGACCGGCCCGAGCCGGCCTTCCTGATCTCAAAGCCCTATTCCGAAGAGCAGGTGCGTTCGGCTGTCAGCCAAGCCATGTTCTTTGCCACGACCGAAGGGCTGAGCGCCGCCTGACGACCCCTGACGGGCGGCCCCGTACGGGGCCTGCCCCCGGTCACGAGGCGCAAAGCGCCGTCTTGGCCTCGGTATATTCCCGTGTCAGCCGGTCGATCAGGCTGGCCGCCGGGACGATCTCGCGCACCGCACCGATGCCCTGACCCGAGCCCCAGATCTGGCTCCACGCCTTGGGACGCGACGAGGCGTCCGAGAAATTCATGTCCGAGACATCGCCGCGCTCAAGCCTGTCAGGATCAAGCCCCGCCGCACGGATAGACGGCGCAAGATAGTTCCCCGACACGCCGGTAAAGAGCGATGAGGTAACGATATCCTCGGCGCCGCTTTCAACGATCATGCGTTTGTATTCGGGCTGGGCGTTCGCCTCTTCGGTCGCGATGAAGGGGCTGCCGACATAGGCCAGATCCGCACCCATGGCTTGCGCCGCCAATACCGCCCGCCCGGTGGCGATGGCGCCTGACAGCAACAGCGGCCCGTCGAACCATGTGCGGATCTCTTGCACCAGCGCAAAGGGGGATTGCGGCCCGGCATGACCGCCAGCCCCGGCCGCGACAGCGATCAGCCCGTCAGCACCCTTTTCGATCGCCTTGCGGGCGAAGGTATTGTTGATCACGTCATGCAGCGCGATGCCGCCACAGTCGTGGGCGGCCGCGTTGACCTCGGGCCGGGCACCAAGGCTGGTGATCCAGATCGGCACCTTGTGCCTGTGACAGATCTCGATATCCCGCTCCAGCCGCGCGTTCGAGCGATGAACGATCTGGTTCACCGCGAAAGGTGCAGCGGGATTGTCGGGGTTGGCCTGATTGTGGCGGTCCAGCTCTTCCTGGATGCGGGTCAGCCAGACATCCAGCAGCGGCGGCTCACCATCCTTTTCACGCGCGTTCAGGGCGGGGAAACTGCCGACGATCCCGGCCTTGCATTGCGCAATGACCAGATCGGGCCCCGAGACGATGAACATGGGCGAGGCAACGACGGGAAGACGCAGGCGCGACAGGATCGGGGGCAGCATGGGGTTCCTCGTGTCTTGGTGACGCGGGCAGATTGCCCGCGCCCGGTCGATCTGCCAACCGTGCCGTGGCGTCGCGCGGTGGCTCAGTAGGGCAGCGGATGGCTGCGATGCAGCCTGTCGATCCGTGCCAGCGCATCGTCCGACAGCCGCAGATCCAGCCCGGCCAGCAGGTGATCCAGCTGCCCCGGATCGGTCGCGCCAAGGATGGGGATGCAGTGAAATGGCCGCTGCCGGGTAAAGGCGATGGCCATATGGATCGGATCCAGCCCCAGCTCGGCCGCGAGCCCGTGCCAGGCGGCGACCGCCTGATCGGCGCGGACAGTGCGCCGCCCGCCCAGATCACCCGGCCCGCCGGTGGCGCGGTCTGTGGCAACACGGCTGCCAACGGGCTCGTCTCCGTTCAGGTATTTCCCGGTCAGAAGTCCGGCCGCCAGCGGCGAATAAGCCAGCAGCGTCACCTTTTCATTCACCGCAAGTTCGGCCAGATCAGTGTCAAAGGCGCGATAAAGCAGCGAATATTCGTTCTGGATGCTTACCATGCGGGGTCCGCCCAGACGCTCGGCCACATCAAGCCAGCGCGCTGTTCCCCAGGCGGATTCGTTGGACAGGCCGATGGCGCGAACCTTGCCGGCGCGCACAACCTCGTCCAGCGCGGTCAGCACGTCCTCCATATGCGCCAGCGTTTCGGCACGGTCCTGTTTCGAGGGGTCATAGCGCCAGTTCTGACGGAACGCATAGCTGCCCCGCACCGGCCAGTGCAGCTGGTAAAGGTCGATGTAATCGGTCTTCAGCCGCTTCAGCGAGGCGTCGACGGTCTGACGCAGGATCGCGCCGTTGAACCCTTCGGCCCGCACCTTGTCACCCGGTCCGGCAGCCTTGGTCGCAATCTGTACCCGGTCGCGGCCCCCGCGTGAGGCAAGCCAGTTGCCGACGATTTCCTCGGTCTGGCCCACGGTCTCGCGGCGGACCGGGTTCACCGGATACAGCTCGGCAGTATCAAAGAAGGTGATGCCTGCGGCCAGCGCCCGGTCCATCTGGGTGTGGCCATCGGCCTCTGCCGTCTGATTGCCAAAGGTCATCGTGCCAAGGCACACCTCGCTGACCCGGATATCGCTGCCGCCAAGCGTCGTGCTGTCCATTCTGTCCCCTCATCGCAATTGGCGGAAGAGAGTGGGAGTCGAACCCACCCGGGACAGGCTCACTGCCCCAACCGGATTTGAAATCCGGCCGCCCCACCGGGGACGATTCTCTTCCATTGCCATTGTTTTCAATGGCATAGCGCCTGCCCCCCCGCCAGAGAAAGCTTACCGGTCCCGCAACGTTCGGTGTGTTCATGTCACGGTCCCGTTCCGTTCCCGGCGCGATTGAGCCTCTTTAACACGGGCGTTCCAGCGAACGGAACCAGCATAATGCGGCGCAGGCAACAGGGGCAGCGATCCCCCGGTGACTGACGCAAAAGCAGCAGGGGTGACCCGACATGCATCCCACGCTTAAGGGGTCCTGCCTGCCAGATCATTCCCTGACGCCGATCTACCAAAGGGGATGAGGGGTAGTCCCCATCAACACCTGCTGAAAGTCACCAGCACATCCTGACCGGAAGCCGGCCTTCTCGGCCGGCCCGTGCATTGTCTGGGTCACGGCAAGATAGAAACTCAGACGCAAACGCATCAAGGGAACGCTTAAGCGCCAGCCTTTCTGGTCATTCGCCTGCGCTCAGGGCTGGCCGCCTTGACCATCGGGGGTGAACAGGTCGATCCGGTGCGGATTGATGCGACGCAGATCGCCACGACGCAGGGTCAACCCCAGCTTGTCAAAGAAATCAAGGATCTGGATCGCCACTTTGCGCCCGTTCTGCACCCGGTCGCGAAAGGCAGGCGCGGTGAACCAGCCGTCTGACGATCGCGCCCCCAGATCTCGGATGATGCCCACCATCTCGACCGTGGTGGCGCGGGCAAAGAAATGGTCATGCGCAATCTGGTCAAGGCGGCCCTGACGGGCGGCCATGCGCAGGATGCGGCGGACCTCGGTTTCCCCGGCACCGAATTCATGGGCAAAATCACGCACGCGGGGTGGGCGAAAACGTTCCTCCCCGCTCAGCCGGGGCAGGATCAGCTCCAACAGCGCCTCATCCTCGGGCGAAAGCCGGGGCAGGTGGCCGGGCAGGCGGATAAAGGCACCGTCCAGCGCGATACGGCCCGCCTCGGCCTCAGCCCGCAGCAGGGCCGCAAAATCAGCCTTGGGCAGGCGCGGGGTCAACATCAGCCGAAGCTTTTCACGGCCCACACCCTGAAGATCGGCGTTTTCGGCGTGAAAGGCAGCAAGCTCTGCCTGCATCGCCTCGCGCAGCGCATCAAGCCGGGCAGGGGCCAGAGCCTGCCTGCTGCCCGGAATGGTGGCGACACCCGAGGCCGTGACGGCGCGATCAAGCTCGGGCAAAGCAAGCGCACGGTCGCGGGCAAAGCCGTCAAGGTCGATCACCGTCAGATCAGCCAGAGCCGTCAGCGCCCGCGCCGGGTCAGGCATGGCCATGGCGCGCAAGGCTGCCAGACGCTCAGGCCGGGCCCGGTGTCGGGCGGGCGCGCGCAGGTCGATCAACCGTCCCCCGCCGATGGTGCGCCGGGCCGAAACATCACGCAGGATGAACCGCTCACCCGCCGTAGCGGCAAGCGGACGGTCAAGAACAAGCTGCGCCAGCCTCTCAGCACCGGGCGCAATCGGCCCCTCCAGCGGCACGACGCGGACCCCGGTCTCGGCCGCGCCCAGATGCAGGCGAGCGGGAAACCATGTGGTCAGTGCTTTTGGTTCGGTCCCAAGCACCCGCAGGTCCACGTCGATGCGCTGGCTTGGCGCATGCAGCACCGGGTCCAGCGCGACATCGCCGCGGTGGATTGCATCGCGTGCCACGCCCTCTCCGGCAAGGTTCAGGGCACAGCGCTGACCGGCAAGCCCCTCACCAGCCTTGCGGTTCTGGGCGTGAATGCCGCGCACCCGCGCAGCAAGACCCGAGGGGCTGATCACGATCTGATCCCCCACCGCCACCCGGCCCGACAGAACGGTGCCGGTGACGACAGTACCGGTCCCGGCCAGCGTAAAGCTGCGGTCGATGGCCATACGAAACCGCGCCTCGGTCGCACGTATGGCAGTCTCGGTCTCGGCCTGCATCAGCGCGACACGCAAAGGGTCGATGCCCGCGCCTGTCAGGGCCGAAACCGCAAAGACCGGCGCACCGGCAAGGCCGGTCGGGGCCAGAAGCGCCGCAATCTCGGCCTCAAGCCGGGCGATGCGGTCTGGCAGAGCCAGATCGGCCTTGGTCAGCGCCACCATCCCGCGCGAGATGCCAAGCAGGTCAAGAATGGCCAGATGTTCGCGCGTTTGCGGCATGATGCCGTCATCGGCAGCCACAACCAGCAACGCCATGTCGATGCCGCCCGCGCCGGCAAGCATGGTGTGGACGAATTTCTCGTGCCCCGGCACATCGACAAAGCCGGTAACCGTCCCACCGCCCAGATCGGCATAGGCAAAGCCAAGTTCGATGGTGATGCCGCGGGCCTTTTCCTCGGCCAGGCGGTCGGTCTCGACCCCTGTCAGGGCGCGGACCAGCGCGGTCTTACCATGGTCGATATGCCCCGCCGTGCCGACGATCATCGTCCGCGCCGCACCGCCGTCAGTAACCGATCAGGAAGGGGTTAAAGCCGCCCCGTTTCCATTCGGTATCCCGCATCATCAGATCAAGCCCAAGGCTGGCAACATCGTCCGCCACCGGCTCAAGCGAGGGGTTACGGTTCTGATAAAGGATCTTGACCCAGCTTTCACACTCGCGACAGACCTCGGCCTTGACGGTCGCCTCGTCCGTCTCGACCGAGCGATACGAGATGCCCTTGGTCGAACCGCAGCAAAGGCAGGTCACCCGCACCTCGTTCCACAACGTCTGGCACGTCGCGCAAGAACAATAGCGCGCGCCCTCGGCACCGATATTCTCGGTCACCACGCTTGATACGGGGCGCCCGCCACAAGCCGGACAGGTGCCGGTGCGGATGCGCACCAGCTTTTCAGGATCAAGCGTCGCGGCCTGCGTCGCGGCAAGGACCTGTAGCGCGGCAGCAGCAAAAAGATGCGGGGCAACGCTATCCTCGGGGATGGTGTCGGTCAGGACATTGCCCATCACCCAGTCCAGATCCGAAGGCTCGGCCGCCTGCAAAGCAGCCAGCGCCAGCCGGGCAGGTTCGGGCATCTCAAGCCCGGAAAGCCGCTTGAGCAGCAGGGGCAGGGCCTCTGCCAGCCCCCTGCGCATCGCATTGCGGTCCAACGGTGGCATGCGGCTGGAGCGGGCAAGCTCGATCCGCTCGGCCGGGATGGGCCCGGGCCGGGGCAGTTCGCCAGCCAGATCGGCCTGAGCGCGACAGATCCCGGCCAGAAAGCGCAGATAGGGCGCAAGGTTCGGGCTGTGCCCGGCCAGAAAGTCGAACCGCTCGGCCCGGGTGGTAAACAGCGCCACGGGATCGGGCAGGCGCGCCAAGGGAACCTTGGCGACGCCGCCGATCATCGAGGGGTCGGGTTTCAGAGCGGTGGACATGGCTTCCTTTCGGATCGCTTGGGCCTACTTTGCCGGGCCGCTTTCCCCGCGTCCAGCCAGTTCACGCAACCATTTGCGGTGGTGTCGCCAGGCCCAGCCGCCGGTCACGGTGCCACGCGTCATGGCGCGCAGCGTGCCGCGGGTCCAGATCGCCGCATAGACATGCAGGATAAAGGTCAGGATGATCGCAATCGCAGCAAGCGCATGGACAAGCACCGCCCAGCGCCGCACCGGGATGGTGACCAGATCAGGGAAATATTCCTGCCAGATCATCACCCCCGATACGATCAGCACCACGATCAGCACCGACATGGCCCAGAAGACGAATTTCTGTCCGGCATTGTATTTGCCAAGTTCAGGCAGTTTCTCTTCTTCGCCGCGCACGACATCACCGATCTGACTGACCCAGGTCCGGTCCTCGGGGCGGGGCAGGTTCAGCCGCCACATCTGCAAAAACAGCAGCAGGAAGCTGAAAAACAGCAGCACACCCACGAAAGGATGCAGCCAGCGCGTCACCTGCCCCCCACCGAACAAGCCGGTCAGGAAGTAAAGCGAAGGGTGAAACAGCGCCAGCCCCGAGACCAGCAGCACGATCAGGCTGGCCGCCGTCACCCAGTGGTTCAGCCGGGTGATGCCGCGATAACGGCTGACGGTGACCGGGCGGCGGCTTTCGATGTGATCGCCCCTGGCCGAGAATACACGCCTCGACATCACACCACCCCCTTTTCTGGCGTGGTCGGGGACTCGCTGCCCTCGACCAGCTTTTCGGCATGGACCTCATCCTCGGCCGAGACCTTGTTGGCGCGTGCAAGCAGCCCATGCAGGACCGAGCCGACAGCAGCAGCGCCGATGGCGGCAAGGCCCAGCGTCTTGGTCACGCCCTTCCAGCCCTGAACCACCGGCGAGATGCGCGGCTCTTCGGGCAGGTTCGAGTAAAGCGAGGGCTGATCGGCGTGGTGCAGCACGTAAAAGACATGCGTGCCGCCAACCCCTTCGGGATCATAGATGCCGGCATTGTCATAGCCGCGAGATTTCAGATCCTCGACCCGCGCTTCGGCATGGGCAAGCATATCCTCTTTGGTGCCAAAGACGATTGCCTGGGTCGGACAGGCCTTGGCACAGGCCGGCCCCTGACCCACCGCCACCCGATCCGAACAGAGCGTGCATTTATAGCTCTTGTGATCGGTCTTGCTGACCCGCGGGATGTTAAAGGGACAGCCAGTGACGCAATAGCCGCAACCGATGCAGTTTTCGTGAATGAAATCCACGATACCGTTCGAGTATTGCACGATGGCGCCCGGCGCCGGGCAGGCCTTGAGACAGCCCGGATCGGCGCAATGCATGCAGCCGTCCTTGCGGATCAGCCACTCGAAATCGCCCGTCTGCGGGTTCTCGTATTCCGAGAAGCGCATCAGGGTGAACATGTCGGGCGTCAGATCATGCGGGTTCTCATAGAGACCGACGTTATGTTCGATCTCGGGTGAGGTGTCGTTCCACTCGGCGCAAGCTGACTGGCAGGCCTTGCAGCCAATGCATTTCGACACGTCGATCAGCTTGGCCACCGGCGTCAACTCGCGCGTCGGCGGCGGCAGATCAGGCATGGCCGAGGCGCGGACGACATCGCCCGGCCCCAGATTGGCCTGCATCGGTTGTACAGGCGGGTTTGAAACCGCCGTGCGCGGACTATCGAGGTTCGCATCCGTCGTCATGATACGGCCTCCCCTGTGGCGGGTTCGATATTGACCAGGAACGCCTTGAATTCAGGCGTTTCGACGTTGGCGTCGCCGACAAAGGGCGTCAGGCTGTTCGGCCCCCAGCCCTTGCGCGCTGCCCCCATAAAGCCCCAGTGCAGCGGGATGCCGATGACATGCACCAGTTTGTCGCCACATTGCATGGGCTTTAGTCGCCCGGTCACCAGCACCTTGGCACGGACCTCGCCCCGCTTGGACCAGACCCGTACCGAAGCGCCAGGCTGAATGCCCTTTTCAGCGGCCAGCTCACGGCTGATCTCGACAAAGAATTCGGGCTGCAGGGCCGCGTTGATGCGGTTGTGCTTGGTCCAGTAGTGGAAATGCTCGGTCAACCGGTACGAGGTCGCCACAAAGGGGAACTCGTCACTGGTGGCGAACTGCTCGGCATCGCTGGCAAAGACCCGCGCCACCGGGTTGCCGCGCATCTCCGGGTTAAAGACGTTGGCAATCGGCGACTCGAACGGCTCCATATGGGTCGGGAAAGGTCCGTCCCGCATCATGCCCCGGGTGAACAGGCGCGAAACGCCTTCGGGGTTCATGATAAAGGGGCCGACCTCTTCCGGCCTTGAGGCGGGGGCAATGTCGGGCACGTCATAGCCCGTCCATTTCTGGCCGTCCCACTCAAGCAGCTTGCGCGACGGATCCCAGGGCCGGCCCTGCACATCAGCAGAGGCGCGGTTGTAAAGGATCCGGCGGTTCAGCGGCCAGGCGAACGCCCAGTTCGGATAGGCTCCGGTCTCGTCGGGGTCATTATTGTCCCGGCGGGCCATGTTGTTGCCTTCCTCGTTCCAGCAGCCGGCATAAATCCAGCAGGCGCCCATGGTCGTGCCATCGTCGCGATACTGACTAAAGTTCAGCAGCTGTTTGCCCCTGGCCGTCAGAACCTTGGCCGGGTCGGCGGTGTCGCGGACATCCTCCAGCGCCCTGCCGTTCAGTTCCTTGGCCAGTTCTTCGGGCGAGGGCTCATCGGGATCGGCATAGTCCCAGGTCAGGTTCAGGATCGGATCGGGGAAGACCCCGCCTTCATCCTCATACAGCTTTTTCACGCGCAGGAAGATCTGCGCCATGATCCAGGTGTCGTGCTTTGCCTGACCGGGCGGCGTCGCCGCAGCCCAGTGCCATTGCAGCCAGCGGCCCGAGTTGACCAGCGCACCGTCGTCCTCGGCAAAGCAGCTGGAGGGCAGTTCCAGCACCTCGGTCTGAATCGAGGCGGTGTCCACGTCGTTATGTTCGCCGTGGTTTTCCCAGAAATGCGCCGTCTCGGTGGCCAGCGGGTCCATCACCACCAGAAGCTTGAGCTTGCTCAGCGCCGAGGTCAGCTTGCCCCGGTTCGGGAAAGCCAGCAACGGGTTGAAGCCCTGACAGAAATAGATGTTGACCTTGCCCGCATCCATCAGCTCGAACATGCGCAGGATGTCATAGGTCGGCACATCCAGCTTGGGCAGGTAATGATAGGCCCAGTCGTTCTCGGCCGTGGCCGCATCCCCCCACATGGCCTTCATGAAGCTGACCATGAACTTGGGATAGTTCTGCCAATAGCTGGTCTGACCCGGCCGCAGCGGCTTAAAGCTGCGGCTGGACATATAGGTCTGCCAGTCCGGTTCCTTTTCGGTCGGGATATTCAGATAACCCGGGATCAGGTTCGACATCAGACCGATATCGGTCAGACCCTGGATGTTAGAGTGGCCGCGCAGGGCGTTCATCCCGCCGCCCCGGACACCGATATTGCCAAGGATCAGCTGCAACATCGCCATGCCGCGGATGTTTTGCGAACCCTTGGAGTGCTGCGTCCAGCCAAGAGCATACATCGAGGTCATGGTCTTGTCGGGGGCCGAGCACTCTCCGATCATCTCGGCGACCTTGAGGAAGCGATCTTTTGGCGTGCCACAGACCTGCTCGACCAGTTCGGGCGTATAGCGCGAGACATGCTCTTTCAGCAGGTTCCAGACACAGCGCGGATGCTCCAGCGTCGGGTCAACCTCGGCATATCCGTCCTCGCCGAGGACATAGTCCCAGCTTGAGCGGTCGTAATCCCGCTTTTCGGGATCATAGCCGGTGAACAGGCCGTCGTTCCAGCCGAAACCCTCCTTCACGATGAAGGGCGCGTTGGTAAAGGCCTTCACATATTCCCACTGGACCTTGTCGTTCTGGATCATCCAGTTGATCAAAGCCATGAGGAAAACGATGTCCGAACCCGGGCGGATCGGCGCATAGTAATCGGACACCGAAGCCGTGCGGGTGAAACGCGGGTCCACCACAATCAGCTTGGCGCCACGATGGGCTTTAGCCTCGGTCACCCATTTGAAGCCGCAGGGATGCGCTTCGGCAGCGTTGCCGCCCATGACGACCACGAGGTCGGTATTCTTGATGTCGGTCCAGGAGTTGGTCATCGCTCCACGGCCAAATGTCGGGCCCAAACTGGACACCGTGGGGCCGTGTCAGACGCGCGCCTGG